>Ga0207696_1000111_pt1 | contig 155243 bp, 137 predicted proteins | sample KBSS54metaG_FD_184403 | JGI IMG/M metagenome (GOLD analysis project Ga0207696, IMG submission 184403) | Switchgrass rhizosphere microbial communities from Kellogg Biological Station, Michigan, USA - KBS S5-4 metaG (SPAdes) (version 2) | ecosystem: Host-associated > Plants > Roots > Rhizosphere... | reverse complement strand
GCGGGCTTCGGTTGTGGGTCAACCCGTCCACCTACTCAGCCCGCTGGTGCCATCACTCTATCTGCTCGTTGCCTTGGCCAAAGTAGATCTCGGAGATCATCAACGCTTCGCGCTCAAATGGGCTATCTTGGCCAGCCTCGGCCTGTTGGTGGGCGGCCTTCTGTTTGGGGCATTTCCCTTCTATCAGGTTCGGTAAGCCCCGCTGAACGTCATAATTGAGGCGGAGGCCAAACGGTCTCTGCCACAGCGTAAAATGACGCGCTAGAATGGGTGCTCTTCGGTTCAGATCTCTGTGGTTTCAGACCTAATGCCTTTAAGCCCGCTGCAAGCACGCATCGCGCGTGACATCGTTTCCCACGTACGACGTGAACGCTTCGCTGTTGGTCATCATCTGGTTGAATCACAGCTAGCGAACACACTGAATGTGTCGCGCACGCCTGTGAAGTTTGCCCTGGGCCATTTGGTTGAAAAGGGTATGCTGACTTACGACCGCAACAGGGGTTTTTTCCTCGCACGAGCCAGTGACGACTTGAGCGACCTTGTCTCAGAAGTCATGGAGAAGAGCGATGATCCCTTATACCTGACGCTTGCAGAACTTCGCCTCAGTCGGCAGCTTCCTGAACTGTTTACCGAGATCGAATTCATGCGGCAGTTCGATGTGTCCAGAGCAGCACTGAGGGCCGTGCTGTCTCGGATGCAGCAAGAAGGATGGGTTGAACAGCGTGCAGGCCAAGGGTGGCGTCTGCTTCCTATGATCGACTCTGTTGAGGCTTACGAAGAAAGCTACTCCTTCCGAGCGACCGTCGAACCTTCCGGCCTTTTGTCACCGACTTTTCAGATTGATCGCGAGACGTTGGCGGCATGTCGGAAGCAGCAGGAATTCATCGCGAACGGCGGCTACCTGACCATGACCCCTCAGGAGCTTTTCGAGGCCAACTCCCAGTTCCACGAGACATTGGCGGCGTGCTCGGGTAACCGTTTCCTGCAGCAGACTGTCCGCCGTCTCGACCAGTTACGACGCCTGGTGGAATACCGCCAGGCCAGCGCACGCACACCCCGTAAAGGCCAAGCGGAAGAGCACTTAGCGATTCTCGACTGCCTGGAACGTGGCGACCGCTTGGCTGCTGCTGACCAGATGCGACGCCACCTTGAACAAGCTCGCCGACACAAAGTCGATCCTGCTTTGTTTGAATGAAATTTCCACTTTAATCGCCCCTAGAGCGTTGACGCGGTCAACCTGGTCGCATGCGCTCACTCATGGCGTTTAGACGAAGCTCTCCGAGCTTGCGGTTCCCCTCGTATCCCGCCATGCGCTGATTGACTTATGTGGATATATAGAACATTAAATCCAGACATACGACCGCTCGCTTTCGTGACGGTTTGTAACCGGCTCGATCACGCGAGATTGATGGCAAACACCACTATTCGGATACGACAGGGCGTTCAAGTCCTGGTCTCTAAGCTGAAATGATTACAACTAACAGTGCTCTGAGACTGGTAGGTTAATTGGCGTACCACTTTGGTGTTCACGAGCTTCAGCAGCCCAATGCCGAGAGTTGCTCATTGGGGTCTATCGCTCCTTGTTTGAATGGTATTCCCCGCTAACGATGCCTTGATCCGGGCCTTCCACAGTCTAGCCTAGGGACGGTGTAAACCGAAAAAATGCCCTGTAAACCTTCTAGGTTAACAAGTCATTTTCTGGCTTTACAGGTCGAGTTCGTTAGACTCGATTTGCGTCCAAACTGGGTCGCCAGTACTCACCAAATTTGGCTACCACCCCACTCACCTAGCGAACTTCTCAAGCGTATTGGGTACCTGCTTAATCGGTGCGGGCAATCGTCGGTTTACTCATTTTTGCCGATAGCCGGCCAATTGCTATTAGTGGTAGCGTTGCGTTATCAGCAGGCTCCGTATTTGTCACCTAGGTTGATCAATCGGATGCCCATTTCTGGAAATTACTCGCGATACAGGGATGTCATGGTGCGTATTATTAGCCCATCCAACAAAGGTGGGCCCGCTGCGAGGCAAGGCTTCAAGTATCAAGACCATGTAGCCGTCAGCTTCATTTTCAAGATGCTGCGCGATAGCAGTTACTCCCAAGTAGAGTGCGAGACCGCCGACGATATCGTGGCCGTATTTCAGTGCGCTGGGGAGCTCGTCAACGAGTACATCCAGGTCAAGACGACTGAGGGTGACCACAAATGGAATATGGAAGAGGTGACCAAGCTGGATGGCACCAAAGCCAACTCGTCCTTGCTCCATAAATCGCTGAATTGCGATGTTCGTTCTGGCCCTGCCCGCTTCCGAATTGTGACCCAGCGCGACGTCGCAAAGATTCTCAACGGCTTCAAAACCGAGCTGGATAAGCGGAATCTGCCTGACACCACCACGGCCCGAGGCAAGGCACTGCTCAAGAAGTTCAAGACATTCAGTTCCCCACAAAATCGGAATTTTGCCTACTGGGCAGAGAACTGCGTCTGGCAGGTCTACGGGGATGTGGAAGCATTAGAAGCGGTCAACATCAAGGCCCTCTCCAAGCTTGCTGAGGATTTCGGGAACCGCCCCAACAATACCCAGATGCAGGCTATTTACGATGATTTCTTGGAGATGGCTGACAAGGCTGCCACGGCCAACGTGAAAACAGCAGCATCGACGAAGATCATTCTGCGGGCTCCGGCTCTGGCCCACCTCAAGCAGCTACTAGAGGCCGCAGATGAACAGTCAACGGCTACAGCCAAACCCTACAAAAAACGTCCAGATCCCTTCCTGGTCGAGTTTCACGCAAGCACCGATGAAGGCCTGCTGCACACATTTTCCGGCTTCGACGTTCGCTACGCGCTGAAGGCATGGCGGCACGATGGTTTTGCTAAACACCTGGTCGAATGGCTCCCGGAATTCTCACTCAAGGCGAGCGAGATCGTGAATATCCTCGCGCACAATGCCGAGGCCATGCTCGCTCGTTCCATCAATACCTTCAGCGACAGCGAGCTGCCTCGCGATAGGTTGATCGCTGAACTGATCCTCCACGCCATCCTGCGCAGCCGCCAAAACAGCGAGCCCGTGGCATGCAAGGTTTTCTATAAATCCGGTGGCAAGCTCTCCGAATTTGGCAACGCCCACATCGTCCAGATACCTGGCCAGGACGATCAGCTATGGCTAGGGCTCGCGCGCCTGATTGAAGCAGGCAACATGGACGCGACGTTGGCCCAGATCTGCGGCGTCTTGGACGCCACCATTTCGGAAACGGTACTGTCGTCAGAACGCGAAATCATCATCAACCTGCGCGAGCCTCTTCACCATCAACCGAAAGCGGACGCCTTCAACCAGGCACTGCATCGAAACTCGCCAGTCGATGACATGCTGAACGTCCTCTGCTTTCCTATCCTGTTGACCTACGACAGTCACGCACTCTCATCAGGCTGGCTAGCTGATTACGTGAACCACCTCAGAAAAGAGATTGAAGCCCACTTCAGCACCTTCACCACCCAGTTGCCAGAGAACATCAAGCAAGTGAAGGTCATGGTGTTCCTTGTGCCAATGGAGAGCATCGAGAAGCTGACCAATGCCTTCAATGCTCGCTGCAAAACACTGGAAGACTTGCAGGTATGACCTCGGGCGTGTGGTCAATTTGCACAGCTGAAAACACTACAGGGTGAAGGTATTCCGAGCTGGCCAAGCCAGCTTCGGCGATCTCAAGGAACGATGCGGTAATGAACTACGAAACGATCAAGAACAGTCTGGCCAACCTCAATGATGAGGGAGCCTCAACAGTCGATGTGCTGCTCGCCATCAATACCATCGTCAACCGAAGCAACTCCGATTGGGAAGGACGCGACCTGGTGATCCGAGCGCTCGATAAATTCGCACTCTTTGACGCAGTCGAGCAATCGCTCCTGCTCAACATGGTGCGAGCTGTTGGGCTCTTTCCTTACATCACGCCCCACCTGAGCAACATGGCCCTGTCTGACCGCTTGGCTTACGAGGCTCACAGGGTTGAAGGTGTAGAGCCTGGCATGGTGTTTCATCACCTTCAGGCACACGTTTTCAGCTTGATCATGCAGGGTCAAAACGTCGTCTTGAGCGCCTCCACCAGTGTCGGCAAGAGCCTGGTCATCGACGCGGTACTTGCCCAGCGACGGTTCAAAAAGGTGGTGGTGATCGTTCCCACCATTGCGTTAATCGACGAAACCCGACGCCGCTTGGTCAAGCGCTTCCGGGACTTCAACCTAATCACGCATCCTAGCCAGGAAGCTGTGCCAGACGCCACTAACGTGTACCTGCTGACGCAGGAGCGGGTCATCCAGCGCCCTGACCTGGATGATGTGGGGTTCTTCATCCTGGACGAATTTTACAAAATCGATTTGGCGAGTGATAAGGATGGAAGCACACGCGCCGTCGATCTGAGCTTGGCGTTCCACAAGCTCGCAAAGACCGGAGCACAGTTTTACATGCTAGGGCCGCACATTCAGAAGATCTCTGGGTTGGACGGGTACGAGTACCATTTCATCCCGTCCGACTACAGCACCGTCGCGGTCGATATCCAGAATTTCAATCTGGGCATGCGCTCTGAACAGCGCACACAAAAGCTCCTGGAGCTGGTCAGGACGCTGGATTCCCCTACCCTGATCTACTGTCAGGCGCCGGCAAGCGCAAACAGAGTCGCTGAGTATTTGATCCAAGATGCCGGGTTGGCCCCGGTGCCGGAGACGCAAGAAATCGCTGCCTGGATCTCCAAGCATTACCACCCGGAATGGAACGCTGCCAGGGCGATAGCCCTGGGCATCGGGATACACCATGGCGGGGTGCCTCGCGCGCTGCAGCAGTACATCGTCAAGCTATTCAACGAGGGCGTTATCAAGCGAATCATTTGCACATCCACGATGATCGAGGGCGTCAATACGTCGGCTGAAAACGTCATTATTTATGACCGGCGCCTCAAAACGTCCACGTTCGACTACTTCACCTACAAGAACATTTCCGGGCGTGCTGGCCGAATGAACAAATACTTCATCGGCAAGGTGTTCATGCTCGAAGCACCGCCCGTTGAGCAGGGATTGACCGTCGAGTACCCCATCGGCCATCAGGATGAGACTTCACCTATCGGCCTGTTGATGCAACTAGAAAACGAATACCTCACGGACATCTCGCGAGGCCGGCTCCAGGAAGCGTATGCCAACGAGGTGCTGTCACCCGCCACCTTAATCGAAAACCGCCATATTCCTATCGAGCGGCAGGTCAAGGTCGCGAAAACGATCATAGGTGAGCTTCCAGACAACCACGAATTGTTAAGCTGGAAAGGCATCCCTGAGCCTGACCAGCTGAACTACTTGTGTGAGCTGGTCTATAGCCTGGAAGGTGAGAACCTGATGGAGTACCAGATCGCGTCCAGCTCTCAGTTAGCCTGGCACATCAACGAGCTCCGAAATCAGAAAAACTTGCCGGCCTACCTGAGCGAAGCGGTGGATAATCGGTGGGTGAATGTATCAGCGAGCGAAGCTATTAACCTGCGCCTGAAATTCATTAGAAACATGGTGTGCTTCAGGTTGCCTCGGGACATCATGGCCATTCACAAAATCCAGGTCGACGTACTGGGGCAAGAGGGGTACGAACCTGGAGACTTCAGCTTCTTCGCTGAGCAACTGGAAAATATGTTCCTTGATCCCCTGCTCACCGCACTCGACGAATACGGAATTCCTACCCAGATCTCGACCAAGATCAAGCACCTGATCTTGCCATCAGAGCACCTGAACGACTTGCTGGCAAAACTGCGGTTGCTTGCCCCTCGGGTGGAGCGCCTCCAGCTCACCAGCTTTGAGAAAGATGTGATGCAATGGGCGGTCGCTGAGATGTGATGGTGGACGGGCGAGAAAGATGCTGGGAGGCTTATCGGGATTCAGGCCTTCCACCAATTGACGAGTCTGCCAGCCCCCCTGCAGAGAGGAACGAAAATGCCAAACCCACTGGTAATCAAAGGTCAGCGTTTTTCATCCCAAATTGAGGCGGAGCGCTTTTTTTACGCCATGCGTGACAGAAACCTCGTCAGCGGTGGAGATATCAAAGGCTCCACTGAATTCGATTTGCTCGAAGAGCTGTACCTCCGGTATTGCCAGGCCACCAACTGGCCAACGTCAGGAAATCCAGTTGCGTTTTACGCGCGCAATATCGCGCGTGGGAGCGGCCCAAATGGTGGCACCACGCAGGGGTTCGTCGTGAAGTTCAGTGATGGGAGCGAGCAGGAGTTTTCCGTAAAGAAAGCAGTTAAGGCCTTGGCAACGTAATTACTCCTCCACCTCAACGAATGTCCTTCTGGCCATCTCAAGACAAGACTATCGACCCATGACGTATGCACTGATCGACAATGCCACAGTCACAGCCGTCCAGCGCGCCACCGGGGCGGTAGCAGTCAAGACGAGCGACACGATAAACGGGGATCTGTGTGCTTTGGAGAAATTTCTGCAAGGCAATCTCTTCTACGATGATCTTCTCTGCATAGACAACTACAAGCCTGAGCATAGAGACAGTCGGAAGCAGCAATTTCCTTACCTTCGGTTCTTGGCGCCTTCTGAATTTGGTCTTGAGGAGGTGGATGCGGTCGCGCAAAAGGAAGCGGCATCAATCCGTCCCGAAATTCGGGGGGGAGAATTTGTGGATGAGGACTTCAGCGCCCTATTGGAGCAATTAAAAATGAACATGGTGTGCACCTGGGATCAAGCCTCCAGCGTGTATTACCTGACCATGAGGATGTTGGGCTACCGTGGCTCTGAGGAATACAGCAAGTACAGTGCTTTAAGTGCAGCTATCTTCGCAGAGTTGAGTGATGCAGGCGAAACGCGCGGGCGCTGGTCGAAGGACGTCAAGCTTGTAAGCTCGGATGGTCACGTGTTCAGCAAGTCAGAGTTCTCAGAAAGCAGCCGGGGCGACTATGGTGGCCCCACAAGGCAGTTGGAGATGTTCGTAGCCTCCCTAAATTGGCTTGCCTATAAATCCATTTATTACTCGACTGCCGCCAAACACTTGAAAGCTGACTCATTCATCCACCCCATCCGGCACGCTTATCAGGTGCACTGGATGAAAAAAGTCGGCGCCTTTGGCCATGATTTCACCGCCCGACTCCTGGCCAACCTCGCGGACAAGACAAGAACAAGCATTTCGGAAATCCAATCACACGGAGCAACCCAAACTGTTGCACTGGATCTGCCCTTGTTCTCGGCGTGGTTAACTCAATCTACTGGTAGCGTCTCCAATGCCATTGAGGCTGCCAGGCAGCTCCGCAACGAAGGTCATTTCGTCACCATGCGTGAAACGCTCAAAGCCATTCGCATTGCGTTCGACGAGCAGGGCATTGCGAGCGGCAACAAGCGCATTACGAAGCTGATGGATGACGTCGACAAGATTTGCGGCGACCTTAGGCGTAGCTATGGTGTACGGTCTCCTCAGGGCATTGAGGGCAGCTTCCTCATTAAAACGGCAAGCTCAGTCACCAGCCTATTCGGGGTTTCACTACCTGACCGCGATTTCGCTCTCTCGACACCTGAGTTCATGAAATCAGAATCGACCAAAGCCTTCACAACCGTCGTGAAGGACATAACCAAGGAGCTCACCTCAATGGAGCGCCTGGGGGGATTACGAGATCTCATGGCCAAGTCTTTCAGGATCGAGGGCGAAGATCACGGTGGCCCCAAGGTTCAGGAACCGAGGTTCCGTTACGTAAAGTCCGGATGGCAAAAACCGATGTGAAGTCTGTCCGCGTTCCTGTGACTTAGCTGTTCAATGTCAAGTTCCAGAGCGCTAATGGATCAGGGCCTGACTCAAGTTGAAGTTGCGGGGCGGCTGGGCGTCGCTAGGCGGACAGCCAGCAACCATCTCAAAAGGAAATAACTTCCAAGGAGATCGACTAAGCGCCGTTCAGCAATATCAACAAACCGCTGAGGCCTGAATAGGTTGGAGCGGCTAACTCCCATCGCCATCACAGGTAACCACCCATTTAGTTAGAATGGCCGTGCGAACGAGCCGTCGCTGCCTCCTCAGCCATATCACAACGCCATCCAACCTGGTTCTCTGTCTCTCAGCGAGTAGTTAATGCTGAGGCGGCTGCCAGCCCCGCCCCAGTTAACGAAAAGAAATGCGCCGTGCATCTTGATGCATGTCGGTGCTTGTTCAAATCATCACAGGACTGACTCTCCCATGGTGGGCTCGATCACTACCATCAGCAGCACTTGCTCCTGACCCTGTCCGAAACGAGCGTGAAGATAGCCAAGTGTTAACGCGTCTCCCACCACGTCGATGCACGGGCGCAGCCGATGGCCTTGCCCAAGGACTCCAAGGCCTTCTTGATCGAGTCCAGCGTGATTGAGCCCACCGCGTAGCTCTTCAAATCGGTATGAAGGTAGACGGCTTTGTTCAGATAAGGGTCTGCGTACTTGAACACCACGTCAGTCGGATGCGTGTGCTCAGACTTCTTCAAGTGCGCGTGTGTTTCCTTCTTCACACAGCCGAAGTTGAGGTTCGCCGTCCCCTCTTTCTTCCAGCGGAAGAAGCTGAAGATCTCGTTGGAAACGAGCTCCGCGAGCCTCGCAATTTTTTCGGTTTCGCCCCCCCTGACATGGTCGTTCCTGACACGAAATAAGTGTGCAGGAACGATAGCGACCAGGGATCTAAAGCCCTAGCCGCAAAGGTGCGTCCTGCTGTGGTTATGGCCTCATGCCAGCAAAAATTACCGCAAAACGCTGAGGCCGACCATCTTGACATCTCTCCCGATAAGGCTGTTCGTCGGGTTGGCAGCAGCCAATTCATCCATAGCGCGTAGCTAAAGTGGACAAAAAATCATGAAATTGAGGGCGGGAGCGCACTGGTTGCTCAACGATCTGGGTTTGGCGTGCTATGGGGGGGTAGAGATACGGCAAGGCCTTGAACAACGCGGCCTTGCGGGAATACGAGATGGGTTCAAGGTCGTCCTGATTTAGCACAATACGGCGACAAAAACACAAATAAAGACATAAAAATCTTAAAGTTAAGAACTTTTTGTCATTTCAAATTGTGCTTTACAGTCAATACCATTCTGCTTCCTAGATTACATCACGAATCAAAGGCGTTGTCAATATATGCATAAATCGAAGATTGCCTTGGTTGGCCAGGGTTCGAATCCACCCACCATGGCCTCGCAAAAGCAGCCACCCGCCGGTAATAGCATCGAGGCGATGAATAGCCTCACGCGAGTCAAGTGCGAACCACCCAGGCTCTACGAGACAGCCACAGGTGCACCATTGGATTTCTACAACGAGTTCACCGAGTACCTCTGGGGCGAGATCGGCATCAGCTACTCGCGCAACTCGGTTATTGCGATCGAACGAGGTGGGCGGGTTTTCACCGAGTTCCTCTATGAAACCGGCGCCCTCTCTGGCCGACTCGACCCTGAGACTGCGTCGAAAACCATGCATCTTTTCTCGTCTTATCTGATCGAGGGAGCAGAAGCCAAAGACCCAATCGTGCGCCAAGCCTTCATTCGAACTGGCCGAAAAACAATCTCCGCGAAGTCAGCCGGAGCGTACATCGCAGCAGCCAATGTTCTGCTGACCGCCTGCAGCGCGATCTCGTTCGAGCAGGCACAACTGACCTCCGTGCTAACCGGCCTGCCTCCCCAGACTCAAACCAATGCGTTGCCGGAACTCAACCCCAGGCTGCGCAGCCCTCAGGAATTAGCTCGAATCCATGCCTATACGCTGCAGGTCAAACCCACTCTTGGTGCCGGCGCGAAGAAAGCCCGAGGCGGCCTGCGCGCCCCTAAGGTCAAGAAAGACCGGAAGGCCAAGCACATTGACCTTCCACATATCCTACCCATGCTTGAGAACGCCCCAACGCCATTGGACGGTTTGATCTGGAGCTTGGGACTTGGCAGCCTGAGACTCTCGGAAGCGGTTGGGGTTCGCCTGGAGGACGTTGACGTTCACAAGAGGATCATTCGCGTCGAAGATCCTGATGGCCTTCGTGACACCACGAACAAGGAACGCTTTGGGTTCAAAGGTCGCAAGACTGCGGTCGTGACGATGTTCGAGCCATTCAAATCCATTTTCTGGCAGAAGCTGGCTGATTACATGGCTGTGCGCCCCTGCTCCGACAGCCGCTGGCTGCTGCTGTCGCTTGATGAATACACCTACGGTGTACCTCTCTGCGAACTCAATTCAAACAGCGTCAACAAGGCGATCAACCGCCGCATTCAAGCCACTCAGAAAAAACTGAAGTTCGTCGCCCCCCAGGGAAACTACTCGTCCCACGACTTCCGACACCTCTTCGGGGTTTGGGCGCGCAACTACGTAATGGTGCCGGGCCGACCCAAGCCGGGCCTCGACCTACCTGAAATTCAGTTGCTGATGGGGCACGCAGATCTCCGGAGTACCGAGGTCTACGCCGCAGATCTGGGCATCAACACCCTTGTGGACGTCGATGCTGCCAACGAGCTCGTGTACCACCAAGGCAAGGGTGAAAGCATTGACCACTACCGTGGCTTGGCCTACGGGCGTTTGAGCGAAGAATTGCTTGAGCGGGGCCCAGGAGCGTGATCAACACCACCGACAGCCTTACCCTGCACGGCAATGATGTCCTACAAAATGCTGCGGCCATCTTGCAAGAACTGGCTCAGAAAGCCATGGATGCCGAGAGCGCGTCTGGGAAAGCCAATCCTGAGCTCCTGACGGATAGGCAAGCCAGGCACCGGCTGGCGTTATCCATCTTCCTGAGGATTCGCAAGGGTCGTGCGTTGACCTACCCGGAGCTCACGACACTCTACAATCTCTGCCTGGTTCCCGACAAACAGCTCGATCTTGCCCTACCTTTGTATACGGCACTTACTGGCGAGGCTGCCCCGCATCCTAAAGATGTTAGCGGCATTCGCATCCCCATTCGGACAATGTTTGTTCTCTTGTGGACTAAGGGGAATGCCACGCTCCCTCATGACTTCAACATCAGTGGCGTATGGGCTAAGTATCCGGAGCTGATTGATGGATCGCAGGGCTTTATCCACAAGCTCGCGGGAGTCAAAACATCACATCTGCATCGCTGCACTCGAAATTTTCAATACCGAGTCAACTGGCAGCGGCCCGAAGACATTGTATTTGAAGAGTTGTGGGAAGCAGCGCCTGTAGTAGTCGACAAGCAACGTGAAATAAAAAGCAAATCTAAGAAGGGTAGCAAATGCACTGATTTTTCCTACCTAACATGGCTGCATCTATTTGCCAGAGAGCATCCGGAAATTGTAAGCCCGGATCAAGCACGGCTTCTTGAAGGCTATCATGCTCACCTAAGTGCCACCACGTTCGAAATTTCGAGCACCGAGAACAGGAAATCTTATGCGCAGTTCGTCAAACACTGGGGCTCGATGGGTAACAACTACTCAAAAAATGAGAATCTCCAATCCAGAAGAGCCCGCTACGCCTCGGGAATAGATGGCCGAAAACACAAGGACAAACAACGAACCGAAGAAAAAAAGACGCGAGCCGAGGAAACCAAAAAGGAGGCACAAGACTTACTCCCCCCCGAGGAGTATGCTCTTTTGCCTGGTCGTCGCCGACCAACTATTTATAACTATGACTGGGTGAATGGCTACTACAATACCCAGGACAACCTAGACATTGAAAAGAACTTGTCCTGTTGGATTAAGGCTGGCGAGCTGCACCTTGAACACATCGAAGAACTCATAAGCATTAACAGCAGAAAGCAAGAAGTTGGATACATACATATTCTGATGGATTACCTAGGTAGGTATCTGCCTGCTTGGCTTAGCAAACACCCCAACAGCGGCATCGAGATCCCGACCAACATTGAGAATTTTCACCGCTCCATTTTTTGGCATCGTACGTCCAAAAATAGCAACCTAAGCAATCCAAAGGACAATTCAAAAATCGATTTGCCGCTCACACTGATGCAGTTTTACGACCTGAAGCGCAGCATCAAAACCAAAGCTAGGTTCATTTTTTCGATATGGCGATATTTCGAAGTCGCGATAGCGAACGGCAACGTAGTAATGCCTAATGGTGAACCTCTAGTCAGTAGCCTCTATAAAAATCCGATCCATCCAGATTTGGACTCCACAGGAAGTGGCTCGGCAGGTAAAAGTGACAAAATCCCCCTCCCCATCGACTCAATGTTGATGGTGGAAGCCTATATGCTCGCACTCGACGCTATCGGGGTCGAGCTTCAAAACAAATGCCTCAAAGGTATCTATAGCTTCCAAGACACTTTGGATCTAAAAAACAGCAGCTGGATCGACCTCGAAAAATACGGAATCTCTTATTCCATCAAGTTGTGGAACCCGAATGACACCTCGCATGAATTGGAGGTACCGCTCAAAAAAATCATCAATGCTTACTCGTGGAAAAGTGAAAAATACAAATCATCTAGCAGCGAAATATACGTTCCATGGCTGTCACAGGTGAGGATGCTCACAACGGCTCTTTTCTCAGGGCTGCGCCTGCAAAATTGCCAATGGTTGGATATCCGCAGCTTTGATAAATATTACGACCACTCTATGAGGGGAAGCCTGAGCAGCTGCATCCTCTATGTCAATACGGACAAAAGCGGAAAAAGCCGCCCCATCACACTCCCTTATAAAATCATGGATGTGCTGATCCAGGAACGCCATTTCCAAACCAGGGAGTACGGAAAAAAATACACAGGCGTGCATTATCAAAATGACCCTAAGAGCACTAAAAAATACAGTAAGATCCACCCTCTTTTCCGTAGCCCTTGGCTCAATAGCGGCGCTCCGTTTTCTGACACTTCTTACACCCTAAAATGGACATTGGTTCTTCGCGGATTTCAGGAGATATACAACGAATTCGTACCTCCAGAGCGTCGTCATGAGTTCGTGGAACGCACTGCCGCTGGAGATTGGTCGGCAGTACATACCCCACATGCTCTGCGGGCCACATGGATTACCCATCGCCGTATCTATGCGAGCCTTGATTACGCCATTATCGGAGGGCAAGTCGGTCATGCTCAGAAGTATACAAGCGCGCATTATGTAGTGCCGACTCATCAAGAAGCTCTGGCCCTGATTGATTCCGCCAACAGAGCGGTCTCCGAGCATGCGTTTGCAGCTCTGACTGGAAGTCCTCCCAGCCCATCATCGCCTAATTCGGCGCTGGTTAAAGGCTGGGAACAGAACCGCAAAGAGACCGTGCGCGACCAGCATCTCGTCTCCGTGATCCCCGATATCTTGGACGCCGACGAGACAGGCCTGGACTTGATTGCCAGCACTAAAACCCAGCGCGTAAAGTTCTTAGACTGTTGCATTTGTGCTCTTGATGGTGACTGCCCGAAAAAGCTGATGACTTTCACGCGAAAGGCTCGCACCTGTGGTATTTGCCCTTACGCAGTATTCGGGATCGATCATCTACCTGCCCTGAATGCAAAAGTCCGTGATCTTGCCTGTCGTGTGGAGCAACTCAGACCAAAACTTCAGCAAACCCTTAAACACCAACCAAAATCGTCCAGCACAGAGATAATTTACGAGGAACTTTCGCTTTGCACCCTAGAGCTGGCTGGTTATCGCCAAGTCATCCAGATCTTGGAGAAAAATTGGCGAGAAGAAAAATTTCCGAACGGGTACATCGCTCGTCATCGCGACCTTGCGAACGCTGTTCGTCATAGTGTTGATATGGCAGATCCCAAACAGCGCGTAATTTCGATGCTGATAGACGCCTCCCAGTTCCCAGCTTTCGCATCAGAACATTACCCCCTGATTCTTGATGAGTTGGCACGTAATCCGGAATTCCTCCAGGTTGCCAACCAACCGTTCGAGGAAAGGGAAATCTACATTGGGCAGATCTTGTCGATCATGGGCGGTACAGGCCTTTCATTCGAAGAAATCTCCGCGTATGCGCTGAGCAAGCCCTCTACCCTCCTTCTCAATCATCAAGCCTCGATGGCAGGGGCGAGTTGAGATGACCAGGCGAGCTCGTGTGTCCAAGGTAGGTGAATTGGCCAGACGAGCTCGTGGGACTGCGCAGAACTGAACATGAAAAGAAAACCCACCAATGCTCCGTCTACCCCAACGCCTCAAGAGCGAAGAGGTGCAGGACAACTCAAGGCAACGATCGCTCGAATCCATGCCGCTTTGCAGGTGCTTCAACAACAGGCTGAGCCCTTCAAAAACATCAGTCAGCTGGCTGATGAAGTCGCTCGTATCTGCGGCGTCGACCGCAGCCTGCTCTTAAAGCGCGGAAAGTCATACAGGAAGTGCCTCGACGCCTACCCAGGGCTCCTTGGCGATGGAAGTACCCCACCCACCCCATACAACACGGACATAGATCCACTGCATCCGGTCATGATCCGGAATTCACAGCTGGAAGAGGAGAACGTCAAGCTTCGCAACATCGTGGACGATTTGTCGAAACGCCCCGTGCAGGCTGCCCGGTCTCAGGACGCTACTACCAAGCCCAGCAGAGTACCTGAGTACCAGCGCGAGTTTGAAGTGACCTGCCAGTTGGTCGACAGGATCCTCGATCACAAGCGGGCCATTCGGATCATAAACGACACCCTGACCGACCTCTCAGATGTCAGCGGCATCCCGAAACCGATAGCCGACTCAACACTCACTGCCCCCTATGTCGAATGGAAGAATGCCCGTGCGCGAACTCAATGATCGTATCTCCAGTGCTGAGGCTGAGGCTGAGGCTGAAGTTGGGTTGGGAGTTGGGGCTAGGTCAGCCCGGAGTGCTTCTGGAGGCGGTTCGCCGCATGAGGTGCTACGCGCCATGAAACCGGAACTGGAGTCGGCGAAGAGGCTGCGCCAGGTAGCCCTGGAGATCATCGAGTCAGGTAAAAGCGTGCCGATGCGGGCCGGCAAGATAAATCTTGCATGGCTGGCTGGGACGGTGGGGCTTACCAGGCAAGTCTTCTATGAAGGGCGCGGCGGGCACGAGCTGCACCAGATTGCTGAGCTGCTGCTGGAGCATGTGCGATCTCAACCCTCCACCAAGGCCCATTCGCAGTACGACAAATCGCTGGCCAGCTTACGAACCGAGATCCAGCTGCTCAGAACCCAGCTGCGAGATGCCGAGCGTGGTTTGCAGCGTGCGGCTTTCCGGGAAGAGATCATTCGGTCAGGAAAGATCCTCACGTTCTGACTGGGCCCTTGGCAGGCCCCGCTTCGCGGCTCTACAGCAGATTCCGTCCAGCTTCATTTCCCTGTCTTTCTACCCAACGGTGCATCAGGCCAATGGCAAAGTACTACTTCGTCCGGAAATTCACTCTCACGCTGTGTGGCGAGCGGCGATTCCATCTCCTATCGCTGGCCACCGGGACATCCTTCAAGGCGCGGCTGGATCCGGAGCTAGGGTCGAAACACATATTCCCAGGCATGACCTATCGCGCGTCCATTAGCAAGTGCGGGAGGGGGCTGGTCATTACCCACCTGTACCCCGCTCTTTGCGTGGAATATGACGAATGCAGGGCACTGGCGGGCTTCGTTAGTACACAGAAAGCGCTCCCTCAATACTCACCCCCCTCCGGACTCGCGAGCGTTTTGGAACAAGCTGCTTTGCTGGAGCAGCGCAGTGTGCGGCAGCTGCTTGACCATGAGAGTCGGTTCATTCTTGGGAAGCATCTTGGCGATGCTCAGACGGCCCAGTTGCAGTTCGCATGGCAGGAGTACATGGACTTCCAGGAATCGGTGTCTGGACTCATGGTTCAGGGATTCGATCAAGCCAGTGCGGAGCAGATGGTGATTTGTCTGCCAGTAAACGGCTGCTTCCTCCTTATTCATCCCCCACTGGCACTGCCGTTTCTTGAGACCAATGACGACTCAGTTCTGAATCATCCAGGCTTCGATCAGACGCCTGGATTGAGGAAAGCTTGGGCACTGCTAAGGCATCTGGAAGCCCAGTCAACGGCGGGGAACACCCTTGTTGAGGTCGCTTCTGTTTATGGGTGTGTGGCAGATGTGGCTGAGGCAGATGGCGGTGGCGGTTTAGCCGACAGCGTCATCGCTGGCTCGGACGATGTGCTTGAGGCGATTCGCGAGTGTGTGGGCCACAGCTGGATTGTGGCGACGGAAGGCCACGTTCAGCTCCAGTCGAACCATATCCTGCAGAGCGCGGTACGCCATCATCTGACTAGGATCTGCACGCCCTTTCACCCAGTCTATAGCGAGCGTGAGATTGAACACGCCTTCAGCCGCTTGAGCGCATTCACCCCGGACATGTTCGCTTTCGACATGCTCGACGAAGTGACTTTGGCACTGAATTCACGCGTGCTGCTCGTTCGATATGACGATGTCAAAGCAGCCGTCGAATTCACCCGGCAGTACTGTGCGGTTTTGGAGCTCTTGACGAATACCGTTCCGACCTCGGTGACGATCGCGAAGGCCAGGTGCGCGGCCTATGAAAATGAGTTAGGTCATGCCCCTGTCCCGTTCTACCAAATTACAGATGGCGCGCATGCCCAGGCAATCGTCGTAAATAAGTTCAATCAGTTGCCCTTGTTCGAGATTTTTCAGCTGCTGGCAGAGCTGGAGAATGTGGTGAATTTGGTTGCACTGGTCGATGCCACCCTGCCGGCCAATGCAGCTGTTGACCAGATGTCTCGCTACTTCCCCACCGTGGATGTCCGCATTCACCAGCAAGGTGCTTTGCCGATCCATCAATGCCTTCGGAACCTCTCCGAGATCGAGGCACGGATCGATGCAGAGGACGTTCAGCGCATCGCGGTGATCTGTGATTGCCCTGATCTTAACCAGTTGCTCAATCGGCGATACAGCTCAGTTCCAGCAGATACGAAGGTGCCTAAAAAGGGCGACATAATTCGGCTCTCACCACGTGGTCTTCGACGTAAAGATGACGCCCTGATTCGCATTGTGAACGTCAAGTCGAATGAGCTTTTCGTGTCTCAGTCACAGACGTATCGGATGATTAAAGCGGACGAGTTCGCGGGGTACTCTTGGGATGCAGGATTTGCACTGAGCCCGAACGAAGCACTGGGGGTCGAACTCCCTCCGGTACTGGTGTTCACCTCCGCTCAAGGCGGTGCTGGTGGGGAAAGGTCGGGGGCTGCCTTCGTCAGGAACCTGCAGGCGCAAGGAGTTCGCGTGATTGAGCACTGCGCGTATGAGATCGAGGGCTTTCCGAGGCTTGCGAGTCCTGGGACTTTGCAGCGGATTGTGCCGCTGGTTGAGTGATGTCAGGAACTGCTGAGCATTACTCCAACCATGCGTTGTGCCGGCTGCTCACAGAGCTCGCATAGACGCGACCGATCAATAAACGCTTTGGCTCGGTATCCGCTGGCTGAGACGCTTTCGGGTGCGAAGAGCCTGCAGATCATCCAGTTGACAAACCAATATTTCTGCACAAAAATACTGGTTGACAGTATCTCTTATTTGCACAGTTTTCGAGGTCGTATCGATGCACGAAACCCAGCACCCAAGTCATTTCGCACCCGAGTTGCTCCCCGAATACCTGGATCTGGTCTGCCAGGAAGTGATCTCAGTTGCGTATCAGGCGCTGGCTGATGCATCCACACCAAACGATACCGCATACACCCGCGCGACCCTGCTCTATGGGCGTCTTCAAGGGCTCTGTAAGGCGTTGGGTGCCGATGTGACCCTGCCATGGCTTGAGCTGCGAAACGGCACCATGGACTTCACGATCAGCATCAACGGTGTTTTGCTACAGATCGTCACCGACGACCCTGATGCTCCTAAGAAGCTGCATCGGCTCAAGGCCAATCTGGTCGAGCTGCACCAACTGAGTCTCTTCGAGGCCACCCCCGAGGTTTCCACCTGGAGACTGTTTGTCGATGGGAACAACGACCTCGAATTCCCTGAGCTCAAAGCCACGATCGTGGGCTTCGATATCAACCAAAATATCCTTTGCCACTGGGCACATGAATACAAGGCCAGCGTGCCGGTCAGAACCAGCGATCTCCCTGCTCAAGTCGAGATCGAGGAACCTTTGGTGGTTCGCAGAAACAAAGACGCCGACACGAAAAAACCCGACGAACTTGGCAGCGTAGATGGACGATAGAACACAGCAACTGGCATTAGGCGACGAATTCTCTCCGGACAAGCTGCGTCTTGCGCGCTGCGCGTCCGGTTGGTCGCTTGCAGACATCGGTGACCTGCTTGGGGTTACCCGGCAGTATGCTCACAAACTGGAGGTGAATGGATTTCCCTCCGCCGTACAGTTGGAAATGCTGAGCACGGCTCTGGGCGTCACTCAGGAGTTTTTCTTTGCGCCTAGACGCAGCTCCGTTGAACTTGAGCAATGCCATTTCCGAAGCGTGCGCGCCTCAACAGTGACGTTGAAGAAATCGATTGCAGCTCAGGTTGAGCTTTTCGAACTGCTGATCGATGAGCTCGACAAAGAAGTCGCGCTCCCGGATATCAGCTTTCGGACACACGATGAACCAGTGACAAGCGTCGATACTATCGAACAGATTGCAGAGCGTTTTCGTAGAGAGCAATCGTTGGGGCTTGGGCCTCTCTCGAATGTCACCAGACTGGTCGAGAAGATTGGAGTGCTGGTCGTCAATATCGCTGAAGCGGATGACCGCATCGACGCGTTTTCCCTACACAACAAGCGCCCACTGATTGTTCGCAATACCGCGAAGCAGAACGCGTGCAGACAACGTTTCGACATCGCTCATGAGCTCGGTCACCTGGTGATGCACCAAGGTGTGGAAACGGGCTGCCGGCACACGGAAGATCAGGCCAACCAATTCGCAAGTGCCCTTTTGATGCCCAGGGCAAGCTTTGCAGGAGAATTCCCTGCAATGCGAGGCAGGTATCTCAACTGGCAAGCCTTGGGTGAGCTCAAACTGAGGTGGAAGGTTAGTTTCAAGGCGCTGATCTATCGGGCTCAGGCCCTGGATCTCATCAGCCAAGAACAGGCCAAGTCAGGCTTCACCTATCTGAATCGCAAGGGCTTCACACGGCGGGAAGATCTCGATGATCAGATCGAGATGGAATCACCTCGACTGGTGCAGCGCGCACTGGATTTGCTGGATCACGCTAGCTGGAGAAAGGCTCTCAAGGCCTGTGGGCTTACCCGTGAGATGGTTGAAAGCCGCTACATGCTTACACCACCTGAGCCACCTTTGAGGCTGGTTTAAAGGATCTACTAGGAGGCGGATATGGCGCTCAATTTCGAACGGCTGCGGGCACATATCCTCCCTCTGGGGTCATGAGAAAATAGTATCAACTGCAACATCGGTTACCTTTAAGTCCGTAACCCATGCATCATGTTTTGAATGCCCCCAAAGCTCACTTGACTGGCAGACGCCGCAGTAGCGCTAGGTCGTGAAACACAGGTAGCATTTTCCACTACTTATATACAAGGATGTCTGCAAGTGAAAACACCATCATATTTGCTAGAAAGCGCTCGTTTTGACTTCGGAGACGGCTCTGACGGATATGTTAAGTTTATTGGCGAGAACGCCAACCCAAAGAAAACGCACATCACCTTTATCGTTGGAGCTAATGGCACTGGCAAAAGCCGTATGCTGGCTAGTCTAGTAGAAGCTTTTAATGAGCGACATTCACAAAATTCAATTGAAGAAAAATATCATCGCCAACTATCAGGCTTACACAACCTGCCATGCCTTGAAATAGTGGCGAGGGCAAATGGTGTCTCAGATGAGACGCCGCCCCAACACTCCAAAGAAAAAAAACTATCTACACCACATTTCCCATCAAGAATCCTAGCCATTTCCAACCTAGTGATCGACAAGTTCCCTTATCGTCAAGATAGCATCGACGAAGATCAATTCTATCATTACCTAGGAGTCAGACAAGCGAGCAATCTGACCACGACGGGATCGACCGATAGAGCGGTGGCTGAATCGGTTATACGAATGCTTGCCGATAGCACGCGTCTGGAAGCATTTGGGTCATGGATTGATATGGTCTTCGGCAATGGCAGGGAGATCGCATTTGGGTTCAACAGACGTAAGCTTCAGGAAATACGGAAGTTCCACAAACACCCTGACAAGGTCGCATATGTACAAGAGCGGCTAGAGCGTCGCTTGGGCTCAAGAAGGGCTGACATGATCAGCCATGAGGAGCTGTCAGCCATGGCAGGCCATATTGGGGAGCTATTCACTCTACTGGACAATCATATTCATACTCAACTCAGCTCTAAAGTCGAGAGAGCCGTATTGAGACTGGCTACACTTCCAGAGCAGGACAAATCTAATCTGAGTAGACTTGTGATTGGCTTTTCAGCTGCAAGTCGCGCTGGCATTTCTGTGTGGCCAAGCCTTTTATTTGAGGCCAGTTCGTGGTTGGGCTTTGAGGAGTTAAGTTCAGGGCAGCAAAATTTGCTGTCAGTCGGCGCGAAAGTCATTGCCTACGCGACCCCTGGAAGCCTAGTCGTGATTGATGAACCTGAGGTGAGCCTCAATGTAGTTTGGCAACAGCGTTACGTGGAATTGTTACAAAAGTCTCTAGCAGGAGCCCCTCGGAGCCACGTTATCATCGCCACCCACTCGCCCCATATGCTGTCAAGCGTAGCGCATGGACTTGCCAGTATTGTCACGCTGGGACGCAAATCGGATCAGATAGTCGTCGAGGTTCAAGATGGCGTATTTGAGGGTTGGGGTTCCGAATCTGTCTTGTATAACGTTCTGCAAATCCCGTCTGCGTCAAATTACCACCTGACCAGAGAGCTGAGCGCCGTACTTAAGCACATCCAAGACGGGGGCAAAGATAAAGATTTTCTCAACGGCTTCATGACCAAGATCTCTCGCATTAACTACAATGACATTGAACCTCTGGCCCTAGTAGTTAAGGAAGTCCAATCTTACATGGAGCGTATAAATTGAAAAAATTCACAGTCCCCTCCTATGGATGGAAGCTGGTCAAAGAATTAAAACGTTATGCAATTACAACCAAGGCCAAAGACCCCTGGGGCCATGGAAAACAGGCGACTAAAAATTTCAAACAAGAAATGACGAGACTCATGCTTATCGAGCAGAAGAGGCGCTGCGCTTACTGTGGCTGCCGACTGTTCGAAAAACGGCCTCACAGAGACCATATAGCTCCTAAGGAATCGTATGCGGAGTGGATGTTTTGGCCTACCAATTTAGTTTTATCATGCTATACGTGCAACACCGATCTTAAGAAAACTTTTGACCCAATACTGGTCAAGGGAAGCAGCTATCGACGATCGAAATTTTCATTCGTACATCCTTACTTTGATGACGCCGATGAGCACATCACATATACATCGGAAGATGTTAAGGTTTTAATTCAAGAGCGTAACGGCTCGCCTAAAGGCAAGAAGACCATCGATGTGTTTGAGCTCTCTACCACGGAGCGCTCCAAACAGCGAGCTAAAGACTATCTCCATGACGAGGACGCGGCAGACTTGTATGGCCACCATCGTGCGCTTCTGGAAAATGCAAGAGCCGCCATTGAGACACGGCTGTTGAAGATGAATGACTAGAAGTCATCTTGATGATGGATTGAGTGACACTAATAAGTGCCCACCAGTTCTCAAAATCAAAAGGTGCCCTTGGTGCCTTTTGGTCGCTGCATATTAACGCCGACGCGACATCCGATTCCCCGTTTACCAAGCTCTGCCCCGCTAGATATGACCAGCTTGCGGGGCTGGGGGGGAACTGTACTGATTCCCCCTCGGAGACTCGCAAGCGGATCGACGTCTTGATTAATAATGCGGTTGCTGGTCAGGGCCACCAGCCTACTGAACCTTCGACTTGGGCGACCGGCTGACGCACCATGCGCCCGCCGTCCAGGGACTCCAGACGTACCTTGCGTGGATATCCACTACCCTTCCACAAAAGGCACTAAGTAGTTGGCCAATCTGTCCGCACGTATCAGCGAGTGCTCGATTAAATGCTGGCAATGCGCTTCAAGCTCAATGTCGGTCAACTGAGACTCGCAGAGCTCTCTCAGCAAGACCCGGGAATTTGCAACCAGCTGATTCAGCCGATCAAGTGTGAGGGCATAGCTCTCGTATGCTGACGCTGCTGCGGTTGCCTTGTTCGTAGGGTGCACAACTACACGCAGACTTGAGTATCCGGGGTAGTTTTGAACGAACCACTGTTCTGCGACCAGGAGCTGACCATGCTCCTCCTTGGTTAAAGGGTTTCTGTCCAACTTGCGACTTTTTGCCTCCAAGATCAGAGCAGCCTTGTTGGGTAGAAGCCAAAGAACATCAGGCCCCTCCCCACCGACGTCATGGCGTTCGGTAGAAAGACCTATCAAGCCACCGAGGTCTGCAAGCGCCTGCTCAAACTGGTTGGCAGAAGCGTTGCTGTTCAACCTGGATACCACCTGCTCGAAGCGTTGAAGCAAACCACGTCTCATCCGATATCCACGCAGCTGAGATGCAATCGCTGCGCCCTGCGCACCGGGAGTAGGGAGGGGTCGGTAGGGTGATGAGGTGCGCGGACGTAAAAGGTTACGGTTCGCCGAAAATGCCGATCGTTGGAGCTCGTCACTACGCTCGGCTTGTCCCCAGTTGTTCGCTATACGGCCTGCCAACTGGTACAGCCAACCGCGTGTTTGGTCATCAACCGCGTCCTGAGCACCTGCTACCTGATCCAAGCGAGCGATGGCTTTGTCATAACAACCATCCGCCCAGAGGTTGAAAGCTTTGCGCTCCGTCGACGCCGTATCGAACCGCTTCGGATCTGGCGCTTCCGGCCCCACGTTTTCCGCGAGCGTGGCGGCATGGTATTCAACCCATTCAGTGTTCCGGTTGATGCTGAGCCCGATTGTATTCCCCAAATCGTTAACGTCACTGACTTCTTTGCTGACCGTCGATCCCATTTCGAGCTGTGCTCGGGTCGCACTCGTGAGCAGCTTAAAATTCGCGTCCTTGGCAATCCAACCCGCTAAATCAGAACCAAGAAGCAGCACTACGCAATGGTCACCCGATCCACGCGCTCCGCGTCCGATACCCTGCTCTATGCGCTGCGCTAGCATGCGGCTGATGGTAGCCCCACCGTATAAGGTGGCAGCACGCAGGAGCTCATAATCAGACGTCCCGGAGGGAAGCCCTTCCATCACCAGGATTCTGCATGAATCGCCTGGTAAATCGATTCCATCGTAACGGTTGGCAAATACGACTGGCCCACTCGTTCTGCGAGATTGCAGTGCCTCAATTGCATTTTCAACTTGGTCTGAGCCTTCGGCGAATTGAGCAGTGCCATCCCAGGCCTTTGCAGCATAATTGGCATGCACCAATACCACAGCCCCAAGGTTCATCGCAGCGACTTGCTTGAGAATGGATTTAGCGACGCTTTGCGCATCGAAATCGAACTGCATCAAGCTTGGAATCAGGATCATCCGCTCACTGATCCCTGCGAGAGATCTGGAGGCCAACGCGTTGTTCACATGCTGAGGATCGGCGTCGAACGTACGGACAATCTCGCTATCGTCAGCGATGGTCGCCGACATATAGATTCGCCGGGGAGCATCAGCGAATGTGGGGAAATTGTTCACCTGGGGCAGGACAGTCGTAACAGTGAATGCTTTGCTACTGATCAGCGCATGGCACAGGTGCAGATTGTCCCGCAGTAATGGCCAAGCAAACGGAACGTCCTCGCCGTTGCCACGCAACATTCCCCTTACAGTGTCCAACTGCTCATTCCAGGCCCAATAAGGTACTTCCACGACACCGTTGTTGAGCCCCGAAACGGTATCGTCAAAGGTTCCCAGTCGATCAATTTCTCGAAAGGCATTACGGAATAAGGTGCACAGCGCGTTGTACGTTTCCTTGTCAGCCTCAGAGGAGACCTCAAGAGTGAACGACTCGCGCACAACAGAGAATGCTACATGGGCGTCATCTAGGATTACTGCACCCACTTTAATGGGCATCCGCCCCCCACGAACCCCAAACTTGCTATGGCCGTTGAATAAGGCTTTGTAGGACGCGACCATCACCGCTTTGCCATTTACAAAGTCATCGTGCAGCGGCTGCCCTCGGGTATATGGGACAGCGAGAATCCCAAGTGATTTTGCTTTCTCCAGGGTCTGCTTGACCAACTGCGTGGTCGGAGCCAGATACAGCACAGGCTCTTTCAGATCATTCAAGGTCGACTGAGCAATCAGCAGACCTACTAGAGTCTTTCCTCCCCCGGTATGGAGCTTGACCACCGTGTCACGCTCGTCCTTACGCTTGAACCAGGCCTCCAGCACCTCAGCTTGACTGGTGTAAAGATCATTGATGCCCTGAGGCTTAGGCATGCGCCTGAAGATTTCCAGGGGATCTATTGGCGCTGGCCGCTGGGACTGCGACCTGAGTTTGTTAAAGTCCACCATCCTTGTTTACCTCACAGTCGCCGTTGAGCTTGAGCTTGAGCTTGAGCTTGAGCTTGAGCTTGAGCTTGAGCTGCCCATGTTCGTCCGATTGGATATCATCATCAACGATTAATTGTGATAGATCAGAGCATTCCCTGACAGTTTGTTCCATCTCTTGCAGGTGGCCGCGACGCCCACAGGGTCGTCGCCAAGGATAGCGTGCTCCATTAGCAACACCCGAAAGCCCTTTAGGCCGTCCTCCCCTCGAACGGGAACTCAATGTGCCACCTTCGTACTCACAATGGTCGAATCATTTACCCCACGCCGCGGGTACTAAGGTCGACTGATCTGGTTGAACGCGAGAAAGGCGGTATTGGGACGTTGATCTCTCCCAGATACCTCTGCAACGAGAAAAACAGGGCAGCGTGGATAGCCAGTTAGAGCATTCACTCTCCTCTGCCAATTTCAGTGAGATTGAACCGATCAGGTGTGAACATCTTCACGTGATGAGCGAACGCCTTCTCCATCGCATCCTTGACAGGGGAAATATAGGCCTGCCAAGATTCATGATTGTATTGCCTGATGATGGACAGGACTGAAAACTCCAAGTGATGCAAAGAGTAATTCATCAAGGTATCCCCATCAGAAAGTTTCTCCCTCAGCAGATTATAGAACTCATGACAATCAACTCTACCTTTGCCATCTTTCATAGTATGGTAGGGTATTGACCTTGAGGCATTTGCTATTCGGTTAACCTCCTCCATGTCTTTATAAAGGCAAATCAACTCCATCTCGATACTAGGCCTAATCCTCTCTTCTGCCCGCTCAAGAGCAGATTCAAGCATTTGAACTTTTTCTCGGTGATAGTCATTAACAACTTCTTCAGAGACATCATTGAGCCATAACTGATGATGATATTCAGGAAGGCCGCCAATACGCTTCAAATTTTGCAAATGAAAATCATGTAGACTGCACTTAGCTAAAGCCAAAGCTTGTTTCATATCTTCGGGTACATTGATGCCGCTATGTACCTTTTCGAGCACTTTGTTAAGCTTGTCGTTATGAATATCGCCATCAGTCACGCACACAACCTCAAGGAATCTATTATCCCCAGACGCCTTTAGCTGCTCGCGATATACATAGATACCATACATGAGCGTTGGCATGTTATCCCATGCACCCGCTGTGATGACTTTGTACGACCCATTCGCCTCATGGGCGACCATCCCGAGAATAGTTTTGGCTAAATCATCTTCACAAATGACGATCACGGAGGGGATAAGATTACTAACCATAGAGCCATGGCGCTCTATCAATGTTTTCTTTGAATTTTCATCTATTGATGTGCTGACAGAGGTCATACCCATAAGCCCGACTCCAACATTCACCTTGAACACAGTGACCTTCTCATCTTCCATGGCTCATCCTTTGACAAAATTTAGGCTAGAATTTTAGCAATTAGCAGCATCACTTCAACGGCAGTTAATCAAATTTAGGTCACAAAAGCTGTTCGTCAAAATGGCTGCCCAGAATGCACCATTTCCTCAAAAAATAGATACTTTTTGTGTTATGCAGAGCGTCAGCACCCGATGGCCCTTGACCAGCCCATGGATGACGCGAAAGTAAATGCTAATGGGGGGATAATGCATGCTTCTGCTGTACGAATGAGCTAGCTGTACAGGGATGCGCCCACTTAATGAGGAATGATGACTCAAGGCTACTGACCATTTGCATACTGTCCCCGTAAGGAGTTCTACCATCCATTTTCGAGATGTCGAACAGCGCACCATTGCCGTAGCCGATCGGCACGATGATCATGGTGCGATGTGAAGGTCGTCGAGTCGAAGCGACGGATCTGCTGACCGACACCGGTGTCGGTGGAAGTGAACATGCTGGCCACCTTGCCGACTAATACACCTTCCGCCCGAACTCCGCTGGACTCGCGACCGGACTACCTTGTCTACGTTGCCATGCGCTGCTCTGAAGGCCTCAGGATTGAACGATAGGTGATTGGTCACCTGTCTGTGGGGGCATGGATATCAGGGTGCACCATGGTGCACAATCAAGAACGGAGCTATTCACCCGTAAAACCGGGTCTTAGCGGAAGAAGACTACTACACGGATACACGCTTTAGGCCTCAAATGCCCAATAAGGGTTCGATTCCCTTCACCCGCTCCACTCAGACATAGATTCCACGCCGGCAGGGTTTTGGCGGGGGATGCATAAAAAAACCGGTCCTTGGTGGCCGGTTTTTTTGTGGGTGGGATTTGAGATTCGAAAAATAAAGCGCGCACAAACCTGTACAAATTATTTTTCTTGTACAAGTATCATACTTCGAGCGGCGGCACTTCGCCCCGCACCTTCGAAGAGCCAGGCCATGAGTGGGGCCAGGTCACGTTGTTTTTCGTCACCAATGAGCCCTAAGCGAGGGTCAATCATGAATATGCAAATGCTGGCCGAGCTGGCCGGGAAAGGCGAAATACGTGAGCTGGAGTTGCTGTCCCTGGAGGGCGGTTTCTATATCGCTCGCGTCAGGCTGGAGCACGTCGAGGCAACGTTACTGGACGATCACGGCAAGCCGATGCGCATCGGGTCCACCACGCATTTACGCGACCTGTTGCAGCGGGTTCCGCCGTTTCCTTGCGTACTGGTGCAGCACTGCGTTCACGATGAAATGTGCGGTACGCGTGAAGGGCCTATCGGTGCGTTGCGCATTCCGTTTTCGCTGGCGGCGACACTGTAAATCCTGGCTCCCCTCCCCCGTGGTATGGGCGGCCTGGGAAGGCAAGCCGTTTTCGATATTGTTGACCTGCTCGACAGCCAGGAAGCCATCCACGAATACCTTTCTCAGGTGATTGCAGAGGGTGATAAATCAGAGTTCCTAAGGGCTGTCGATTTTGCGGCCAAAGCCCGTGAGAAAATTCGGGCAGAACTGGCGATGGTTGAGTCCAGCCGAGAACCTCAGCCGTTCGACTCCGTGGCATTAAGCAAAAAATTCCAAGTACCCGAGAGTGAGCCTTTTAAGCCTCAACCCCACTCCTCTGCACCACCCACGCCAACGGCAACGTCACACCCAACATCCCCGCCAACACCATCACCGCCACCGGCACGCCCAGCACATCCCCCACTGCACCAAACACCACCGGCGCCAGCGCGCCACCGCCAATCGTGCCGGTGTAGAACAGTGCAAACGCCTGCTCGCGCTTGCCCGCGCCGGCAAGGTCGGGCACGGCGCCGTACAGCACCGAGGAGGTGCCATTAAGCACCAGGCCCAACAGCGGCAGCATCACCATCAACCCGCTGAGCGGCAGGTACACCGCCGCGACGATCAGCACTGCGGTGCTGGTTTCCGTGATCCATACGGTCTTCATCATGCCGATGCGCGCGCCGAGGTAGCCGCAGAACAGTTTGCCGAAGGCACCACCGATAAACAGCAGGGTCAACGCAAGACCGATACCGGCAGTACCGGCGCCTTTGGCTTGCAGCAGGAACGGCAGGAAAGTGAGAAATCCCATGCGCACGGCGCTGTCGAGGGTGCCGGTGAGGATCAGCGCGCGCAGGCCCGTGGCGGAGCCGCTACCCCTGAGGAACTTGGCTTTTTTTGTGGCGGTGGATTCGGATGCTTGTGCAGGAATCAGCCACCACAACAGCCCCGCCGCCGTCAGGCCAAGCAGGCCCAGCAACGTGGCACTGGCCCGCCAACTGATGACGGTGAGCAGCAGCCCGACCAGACCAGGAATCAGTGTTTTGCCGATATCGCCGGAGAAGTTGTACTGGGACAGCGCCTGCTTGATCCCACCGCCGTCCTCGTAGGCGTCGGTGATCATCGACGAGGCCAGTGGGTGCTGGGTGCTGGCGCCCAGGCCGCCGAGCAGCAGCGCCACCAGCAACAAAGCCAGCCCTGTCGCCTGGCCCACCAGCAGGTAGGCAACACCCGCCAGCGCCGTGCCGCCCACCAGCATCAGCGTGCGGCCCCAGCGTCTGGCGGCGCGGCTGGCCAGCAATTGGAACACGGCCATCATCCCGGAATAGGCACCCCGCAGCAGGCCGATCTGGGCGTAGGACAAGGCGAACTGAGCCTGCCAGACAGGCAGCAAAACGTAGATCACATCAGTGAGCCCATCATGCACGGCATGGGCGCTGCAACCGGCGCACAAGGCGCGCCGGCGCGTCGATGATTCGGGCGAAGGCACAGCGACGGTGTCGTTCATGGTGCAGGAATCAGCTCAGGTTTAAGGGGCTTCCAGCCGGTCAAGGCGATCAACAAGGTCAGCAGTTGGAAACCGATGATCAGCACCACGCAACCGGCCCAGCCCCAGCGTTCCCAGATCAGCGCCGGGACAATGGCGCCGCCACTGCCGCCCAGGTAATAACAGGTGAGATACACCCCGACAGCACCCGTCTTGTTATCGCCCGCGGTGGCCGTGATAAACCCATTGGCGGCCGCTTGGGCGAGGAACACACCGGTGGAACTGAACGCCAGGCCGACTACGATGCACCAGAGGGAGGGCATCAGGGTCAACGCCGAACCACTGACGCCCAGCACGGCGGCGACACCCAGCAGTTGGGCATGGGGCCGGGCTTTGCTGAGGCGTCCAGCGATGGGGATCACGATCAACGCCAACAGGAACACCATATAGAGCGTCCCCAACGCTGCAGGCCCAAGGTTGAACGGCGGCAGGCCCAAGTACAAACCTGCGTAGGTAAACGCCGCGACTTGCGAAAACAACACGCAGAAACCCACGGCGTATGCGGCCAACAGCGGCCGGCGAAATACACCTGACGAGGAGGCTTTAACCTGCACGGTCCGTGGGCGGTTGGCCGGCAGCAGAAACTGGATGAATCCGCCCACCATCAAGCTCAGCACCGCGAGCACTTCAAAGGCCTCGCGCCAGCCCACATACTCGGTCATCACCCCGGTAACGAAGCGCCCGGCGAACCCGCCCAACACGGTGCCCGCAACGTAGAGACTCGTCACCTCCGTGACCGTGCCGCCGCGCCAGCGGTCGCCGATGTAAGCCACGCTGGTGGCGAACAGTACCGGGATCAGCATGCCCTCGACAAAACGCCATACCAGCACGTCGGCAAAACTGTCGGCATAGGCGGTCATCAACGCCGGCACTGCCAGCAGTAAAGCCGCCACGACAATCACACTGCGTTGCTCGAAGCGCCCGGTCAGGCGACTGACGAACGGGGCGGTGATCGCCACCGCGAGGGTGGTGACGGTGATGCTCCACCCCGCCTCCTTGGCACTGATATGAAAGTGCGCAGCGAACGTCTGGAGGATGCTTTGGGTCGCATAGAGGTTGAGAAACGCCGCGCAGCCACACAGGAACAGGGCAAGGCGGGCACAATGCAGGCGCGGTTTCATGAAACCTCTCGTTTTATTTTGAAAGGTCTTTATAGAATGGCCGGCAGGTCTTAAACCAATACCGAATTCCGACCGATTGATACCCAAGGATCAGGATGCTCGACCTACGCAAGCTGCGTTACTTTCTGACGGTCGCCGAAGAATTGCACTTCGGTCGCGCCGCCCTGCGCCTGCACCTGGCCCAGCCGCCGTTGACCCGGCAGATTTCGGCACTGGAAACAGAGTTGGGTTTCAAGCTGTTCGATCGCACCAGCCGCACAGTGACGCTCACCGCCCAGGGCCGCGCGTTCCTGCCCTACGCCCGTGGTGTGTTGGACCAGGTTGAATTGGCACAGGTGATCGCGAGTAAATTGGCTGCGGGCACGGCTGGGCAACTGGCTCTGGGCTATGTGAGTTCCATCGCCCTGTCGGACCTGTTCAGCCAATCGATCCAGGCCTTCGCCCAACGCTTTCCCGATGTGCAACTGACCCTGGTGGAATGCGCCTCCGGCAGTCTCGGCGCGCAAGTGGCCGATGGACGGCTGGATATTGGCTTGAGCCGGCTGTTACCGCAAAATGACGCGGTGCAAGCGCTGTCGTTGGGCGAGGAACCCTTGGTGGCAGCGGTGTCGAGTGACAGCCCGTTGGCCAGCCAGGCTGACATCAGCCTGGCGCAGCTCAGTGCCTATCCTTTGATTTTGTTTCCAGCCGATTACGGCTCGGGGCTGAACCAGTCTATCGAGCAGCTTTACCGCCACCATGGCGTGCCACTGCAGGCCGGACCGACCGGACGACAGATCACATCGATCATTGCACTGGTGGCCGCCGGGCAAGGGGTGGCGCTGGTGCCGGCCTGTACCCGGAGTTTGATGAACAAGGGCGTGACTTATCGGCCTTTGGTGGAGGCAGATGCGTGTGCGCGATTGCTGGTGCTGACACCGACCGAAAGACACAGTGTGTTGATTGACGCGTTTCTTGCCGTTATCGAAGAGGCCTTACACATCCGGCAATGACCCGAAAAACCTCGCAATACCTCCCCACAGCGCCGATCCCACTGGCTTTTACACTGCATTCACCACCTGCCGAAATACCAGTCATCGAAGACTGGTAGGTAGAGTGTTGATAATTTATTTTCAGTGGTTATAGTCACCACCAACACACACCACAAGGAGGTGCTGTGGATAGCCGATACTTGATAGGTCACATCGTCGCAGACGGCTGGTACCTGGTGCGCATCAGAGGCAGTCATCACCACTTCAAGCACCCGACGAAGCCTGGCTTGGTGACGATCCCCCATCCAAAGAAAGACCTGTTGGACAAGACCGCCAAGAGCATTTTGAAACAAGCTCTGTTGAGTTAATCGTCCCTGGAGAACAACGAACATGCTGTACCCCATCGCAATTTCAACCGGTGACCACGATCACGCCTGGGGCGTGGAAGTCCCGGATATTCCCGGTTGTTACTCTGCCGGTGACGACCTGGACGACGCCATGGCCATGGCGCGTGAAGCCATCGAAGGGCACTTCGAAATCCTCGCGGAAGACGGCGCGCCGATCCCGAGCGCCCAGAAGGTCACCGTGCATGCCGCCAACCCTCAGTACGCCGGCTGCACTTGGGCGGTTGTAGACATCGATATCACCAAGTACCTGGGCAAGGCGCAAAAACTCAACATCACATTGCCGGGCTACCTGCTTAACCGCATCGATGAATATGTACTGCACCACCCGGAGGAAAAAAGCCGCTCGGGCTTCCTCGCGTCGGCGGCGCTCAAAGTGCTGCAACAGGATCGGTAGCTGCAACGGGAGCAAAGTCTGAATGCGGCACCGGATCCATAGCGTGATGATGTCGCTTCATTGAGCTTGCCACCCAAGGGTTATTGACATGACTGAACCCAAACACCCCACATCCACACCTGTACTGCGCCAAGTACTCGGCTGGGTGCTGGTGTTACCACTGCTGGTCGCGCTGGTGCGGCTTCCGTATCCCTTGGGGCTGGGGCTGGCGCTCGGATCCATCGCCGCATCCGTCTACGGCGTAGTGTTTGCCAGGCGCCATGCCAGCCGAGGCGTCACCGTATTCGCTGCAATCGTCACGCTGTTCAATCTGATTTCCCTGGTCACCATCGGGGAGGCCTCAGTCATCATGGGCCTCTACAGGATTTCCTGGTTCCACTGGTATCCGTACTATTCCAACTGGGTTTACTGGAATGTCCAGGGCCAGTGAGAATTCCACCGCAAGAAACGTAGTTTTCAGTCCGGCGGATGGCATTACCGTAGGCCTGTAGCGTTTAACAATTGCCCTTCGAGGAACCCGCTCATGCCCTATGAATACAAGCTCATGCCCTCCCCTGTCGGTGAGCTCACCCTGGTGGCACGCGATGGCAAGCTCAGCGCCATCCTGTGGGAAGTCGAACGCGCCAACCGTGTGCGCCTGGGTCAATTGCACGAAGCCAACGACAGCCCGGTGCTGTTGGAGACCGAGCGCCAGTTGAAGGAGTATTTCGCGGGGACTCGCCACACATTCGACCTGGAACTGGATTTCGCCGGTACCGACTTTCAGAAACAGGTCTGGCAGGCACTGCTGACTATTCCTTTTGGCGAAACCCGCAGCTACAGCCAGATCGCCCGGCAAATTGGCAACCCGAAAGCCGTACGAGCCGTGGGCGCTGCCAATGGGCGCAATCCCATCTCGATCATTGCGCCGTGCCATCGAGTGATTGGTGCCTCGGGCACCTTGACCGGGTTTGCCGGAGGACTCGAAGCCAAGCAGTATCTGTTGACGCTTGAGGACCGTGGTCAAGGGAAAATGACCTTCTGATCACTGGCCTGCGACCGGGCCACGGACAAAAGACTGGTAATCGAATAAATCTTCGAAACCCAACTTGCGGTACACCGAAACACCCTGCGTCGTTGCTTCAAGAAAACAGCGCCGGGCCCCCAGGCTCGAAGCATGAAGCAGCGCGGTTTGAATCAGTTGCGTGGCATACCCCTTGGCGCGGAACTCCGTGATCGTGCCGACATCGTTAAGCCGGGCCTCTCCATTGCACATGGACAGCGTCAACGAAGACCTCACCTGCCCCTCAGTGGACAAGGTGAAGTGGTAAAGCGCTTGACCCACGTCAAGCGCCCGCTGGTGCCGTGCCTGATAACGCGTAACCCATTCAGGCGGGAGCAAAAACGCACTGCCAAGGGGAGCCGCCCAGCCGTCCAGGTTTCGAGTCAAGCTGACCTGTACAGTGCTGTCACGCTCCGATGAAACAAGGCGCGACAGGTCGAGGGCCATCGCCGTGGTCTTTTCGGCTGCCTGAAAGCCGATCCCCATCAGCACCGCACCTACCTGCGCGACCTTTTCCTCATGAATCACGATGCGTGTATTCATCAAGATACAGCGAATCAGTTCCATGGGCGCCGCCATGGCGTCCCCCATCGGGGTGCTGCCTATCCGGATAAACAACAGGTTCGCAGGCTCGAAATACCCGTCGATAAAATAAGCGTTGATACAGGCGTTGTAGCGACGATGCAGCGAGCAAGTGGCAGCGAAGTAATGATCTTCGGTCTGGTGATAAAGCGCGGTCAGGTCACAGGCGGCGTTAACGTGCATAGGGCGTTCCAGGATAAAATCCCAGTCTTGCCCCTCGCTGCGTCGGCGTGCCGTAAGCCCACTCCTAAAAGTCCGGAAGAAAAACGCACAACGTTGTTCACACCCCAAGATGTAAAAAGAAATTTCAGAGCGTGCCTGCGGTCAGTATTTTCATCACTCACCTTTAAGGAAAACGGTCATGAAATTCTCTGCAGTCTCACAATCCTTGTCCCGTTGGGCAGGCAGTGCCCGGACGTTCTATGCGGCGGTCGCGTTGATTTGCCTGTGGAGCTTGAGCGGCCCGTACTTCCACTACAACGACACCTGGCAGTTGATCATCAACACCTCGACCACCATCATCACCTTCCTGATGGTGTTCCTGATCCAGAACACGCAAAACCGCGATAACGACATCCTGCACATCAAGATTGACGAACTGCTGCGCGTCTCCAAGGATGCGCAGAACGCCGTGCTGAGCCTGGATGGCCTGGACCGCAAGGAGCTGGAAAAACTGCGCCAGGAATACCGCAGCATCGGCAACACCGGCACCGTAAGCCTGAACAGCAGTTGCGGCCACGCGGCCGATGACGCGGCCCCGAACAAAACCGACCTGAACCAGGCGTAAAAAAACGGCGGTTGGATAGGATCCAACCGCCGTTTTTCATATCAAGCGAAGGGCTCAACCATCGCCTTGATGGCCCTTACCGTAGGTCGACGCCAGGGCTCGGGCCTTTTGCAGGCGCTCTTCCAGCTTGGGCAGCGTCTCATCCACCAGTGCCTTGATTTCCGGCACATCCGAGGCCGCCCCTTCGCGCTTGAACAGGGCAATGGCGTCTTCGTTTTCCTTCACTTGCTGCGCGGTGTAGGCCGCGTCGAAGGAGTCGCCGTCCTTGAGTTCGGGCATCAGGGTTTCGGCCTTGTCGACGATCTTCTCCCGTGGGGCCACGGGCAGGTCGAGCTTCTTGGCGATCGCCGCCAAATGCTGGTTGGCCAGGGTGCGCTCGTTGATCACCTCGATGGTGTAGTCCTTGATTTCCTGGGACGAGGTTTTAGCGTGGGCCATGCGACTGGTTTCGATATCGGCCATGCCTTTGGCCGAAGCCTGCTCGATGAATTCAGCAGGCGACTGGGCGAAAGCATTGCTGGCGCCGAGGCCCAGCAGCATCGCGAAACTGGCGGTGCGTAACCGGATAGCCATGCGGCTCATGATGGGTTCCTCCAGGGCAAAAATAGGTGCGGGGAAAGACACCTCGCCCTGAATTCGAATTTTCCGGACGGCAAAGGTTTAGAAAAAACTTGCCCGTGCGACGAACGGTCGTGCCCAGTCAGGCCGGTTTGCTGCCGAACAGCCCTGGCAGCGCATGGGCCAGAGCATTGATGGCAAAGCCGATAAACATCACGCCGCAGAGCCTCGTGATAAGGATTTCATGGCGCTGATACACCGTGCGCACCCGCTGGGCACCGACCACGCCGATCAGGATCGCGTAGGCCAACAGGCCACCGACGAAGCTCAGGAAGATCAACGCCGGCAGCATCGACCAGGTCAGCAATTCGGCGCGGCTGGACAGCAATGCAGTAAATGTCGCCACGGCCACCGGATACGCCTTGGGGTTGGTCAAGCCGAACAGGATGCCGTGCCAGAACGGATGCCGCGCCGCGCCCTGGGGGGCTTCACTGCTGCGACGCTGGGTACGAATCGCGCGCCAGCCAAGCCAGAACAGGTACAGGCCACTGAGCACGCCGAGCACATCGAACGCGCTGCTGCCGACTTCCCGCGCGCCCACAATCGCGATCAGCGCCGTACTGCACCACAGCACATCGCCGAGCAAGTGCCCGCACAGAAACCCCGCCCCGGCACGACGCCCCCGGGCGGCGCCGATGCCAAACACCGCCAATACGCCGGGGCCAGGCGTAATACCGTAGATAAAACCCGAAGCGAGGACGGCAAGCAGCAAGGAGGGGGTCATGGTCGCGACTCTGACAAAGCATGGAAAGGTGGACGGATTCTGCACGTTCCTGCGCTATGGGTAAAACCGCATTCCCGCATAGGGCTGGTCGCGGCAAGCCAGTAGGCGCGAAGCCAGGTCGCCCACATGGGCTTCGAGCTTATGGCCGTCGGGATCAAGGAAATAAAACGAAGCGCCTTCGCTGCGATTGTCGCGCCACGCTTGCACCTTGGCGGCGCGCAGGCGCGAGACCAGCGCAGCGAACTCACTCGCTGCGACAGTGAACCCATAGTGGGTGTAATCGGCCCCTGGCTTCGACTCGCGCAGCGGATCAAGCGACAGGCATAGCCATAGGCCCGGCAATGACAAATAGGCGCCGGAGTCCCAGGTGGCGTCGAGCTTGAGTTGCAGCAACTCATGGTAAAACCCGACGCTGCGTTGCAAATCGGTGACCGACAGAGTCAAGTGATTGAGGCCTGAGAGCATGAGCATTTTCCTTATCGGATCCCCCTGACGAACGGGGGTAAATCGTGAAGAGGTGACAATGTAGTATGTTGCACTACACATCACTACATCGAGGCTCCCCATGTCTGTTATGTCCCTACGCGTACCCGAAGACATCGCCGCCACGCTTGCCAGTCTCGCCAAGGCGACCGGGCGCAGCAAATCCTTTCTCGCAGTCGATGCATTACGCGAATACTTGACGCGCGAAGCGTGGCAAATCGAAGAAATTCAAAAAGCATTGAAAGAAGCAGACGCAGGCGAGTTCGCAACGGCTGCGGAGGTAAAAGCCGTCGCCGATAAATGGCGCACCAATGCAGGTTGAGTGGCTGAGGACAGCCCTCAAGAACCTTGATGATGAAGCCGCGTACATTGCGCAGGAAACCCCCAAAGCCGCCCATGAGTTCGTCCAGGCCATCATGGTTGGGCTAGGACATGTCGCTGAATTTCCTGCAATGGGAAAGGAAGGTCGAGTGCCAGGAACGCGGGAGTGGGTAGTGCCTCGATGGCCTTACATCGTTCCCTACCGAATTCGAGATGGACGATTACAAGTGATGCGAATTTTTCATACACGTCGCCAGCCACCGACATCCTGGTAGCAACCATTCAGCCCTGTAACCCTCCCTGCACCTGCCCAATCAACCACTGCAACCCCGAATCCCCGCCCCGTCGCGCATGCCATGCCAGTTCAAAGGTAAACGACGGAATATGAAACGGCGGCGCCACGGCGACCAGATGCGGGTGATCAATATTCAGCAAGCCTCGCGACGATACGGTGAGAATCAAGTCCGTACCCTCGATCAACTGCGGCGCCACGCCCCAGTGCGGCAGGCTGATCGCCACATGCCGTCGCTCGCGAATCGCGGTCAGTGCCCGCTCGATTTCCGGCGCACCGCTGCCGCGCATTTCCAGCAGTACGTGGGGGCGCGACAGGTAGGTGGGCAGGTCGAGCACACCGCCCTGCGGCAGGCTGTTGCGGTCCAACAGGCAGGTGTAATGCTCTTCGAACAACGGCGCAGTGCGCAGCTCGGCGGGCATGTCGGGGAAGACGCCGGCAGCCAGGTCGATATCACCATTGAGCACGCCCTCCACCATGCCTTCGCGGCTGGCCTGGATGATTTGCAGGTCGATACCGGGCGCTTCACGTCGCAGGACGCGGACCAGACCCGGTAGGAAAATCGCCGCACTGTAGTCCGACATCGCCACACGAAACCGACGCTTGGCCGATGCCGGGTCGAAGCGATTCGGCGCCAGCAGCGCCTGCACCTGGGCCAGGGCTTCGGCCAATGGCGCCGCCAACTCCAGGGCGCGGGCCGTGGGCACTAACGTGCCGCCCTGGCGCACCAGCAACGGGTCACCCAATAAATCGCGCAAGCGCGCCAGCGCGTGGCTCACTGCCGGCTGGCTGAGGTGCAAACGCTCGGCGGCGCGGGTGACGTGTTGCTCACTGAGCAAGGCGTCAAGGACCACCAACAGGTTAAGGTCGATGCGACGCAGATCATTCATCAGCTGCATGCTCTGTATAAAAAATTGGAATTTAAATTTGCGTGACGAATAGCCTAGAGTCCAGCAAAACCTCTGGGAGATTCGCCATGACGACGTTGCATTGGGCCGGTTTTGTGTTATTGGCGGTGATCGCCGGGGCGGTGGTGCCATTTCAAAGTGCGATCAACGCCAGCCTCGGACGCGGCCTTGGGCATCCGCTGTGGGCCACCCTGGCGTCGCTGCTGGTGAGCATCCTCGTGCTGCTGCCGGTGATCGTGGCGCTGCGCCTGCCGCTGCCCGGACTCGCATTTATCACCAAGGCGCCGCTGTGGATGTGGGCCGGGGGCGCGTTCGGCGTGTGCTTTATCGCGCTGGCGTTGACGCTGCTGCCCAAGCTGGGGGCGTCGGGGTTTATCGCCCTGGCCATGGCCGGGCAAATTCTCGCGTCGCTGCTGCTGGATCACTTCGGCCTGTTTGGCTTGGCCGAGCGCTCACTGACAACGCCCCGAATCCTTGGCGCGTTGTTGTTGATGGGCGGCGTGGCGTTGATTCAGTTCAGCGCCACACCGGCCCGAGCGCTGACAACCGCCGGCTGATCAGGCCTTGTCGAGGGTGCGCAGCTTTTGCGGCAGGCCCCACAGCAGCAGCGCCGCCGCCAACAGCGCGCACACGCCGATCACATAGAGTGCCGGGGTGGTGCTGCCGGTAAGGTCCTTGATCCGCCCCACCATCACCGGGCTGACAATCCCACCGAACTGCCCGAGGGTATTGATCACCGCAATCCCGCCCGCCGCGCCTGCGCCGGCACCGGCCAGCAACTTGGGTGGCAGGGTCCAGAAGGTCGGGATCGACGCGATGATGCCGGCGCCCAACATGCCCAGGGCGATGATCAGGAAGGTGGTGTGGTCGGCAAAGATCCCGGCACTGAAGAAGCCCACCGCGCCCAGCACCACCAAGCCGCAGACAAACTTGCGGCGCTCGCCGGTCGCGTCCGACAGCCGCCCGATCACCACCATGCTGATCGCGCCGCACACATAGGGAATCGCGGTGAGCAGGCCGATCATCACCGGGCTTTGGGTGCCGGCGCTGCGGATCAACTGCGGCGCCCAGAAGTTGAGGCCGTAAGACGCCACCTGGATCAGGAAGTAGATAAACCCGAGCATCAGGAAGCCGGGAATGCGGATCGCCGACAGCAACGAGCCCCCATGTGTGTTCGGCTCATGCCGGGCAATGCGGCTCGACAGCAGGGTCTTCTCCGCCGGCGTCAGCCAGTGCGCATCTTCGATACGGTCCTTGAGCAGGGTCAGCACCAGCAAGCCCAAGCCGATGCAGGGCAAGCCGCCGAGCAGGAACAGCCAGTGCCAGCCGCGCATCTGCAGCACGCCGTCGAGGTGTTCCAGCACCAGGCCGGAGAACGGCGCACCTACCAGGCCGGCAAAGGCGGACGCCAGGAACAGCATCGAGGTAATGCGCCCGCGGAAGTGCTGCGGGAACCACAACGTCAGGTAATACAGCACACCGGGCGCGAAGCCCGCCTCCATCGCACCAATGATGAAACGCAGGCCATAGAACTGCCATTCGGCGGTGACAAACACCATGGCCGCCGTGGCCAGGCCCCACGACATCATGATCCGCGCGATCCAGCGCCGCGCGCCGACCTTGTACAGCATCATGTTGCTTGGCACTTCAAAGATCACATACCCCACCACGAACAACCCGGCGCCCAGGCCGTAGGCGGTGTCGCTCAGGCTGAGGTCGGCCTGCAGCTGGAACTTGGCAAAGCTGATGTTGATGCGGTCAAAAAACGCGAACAGGTAGCACACCATGATCAGCGGCATCAGGCGCCAGGCGACCTTGCTGACCAGGGCTTTTTCGGCATCGATTTCAGCGGCCGGGCGCGCGCCGACCTCCAACGTATTAGTGCTCATGGTTTCTCTCCAGCGGACTGCTCACAGGCGTCCGATTGTTTTTGTTGTCTGGTATGGCGTTACAAGGCGGCGATGTAGTCCGGCGGCGGATGCAGGTCGCAATTGCGCCCGGCCTTGGCTACCTGGCCAGGCAATTCATGGCCCAGCAAGACCGGCAAGCGGCGGGACAGGTTCAGCAGGTGTGGCAGGTCGACTCCGGTGTGAATGCCGACCTCTTCACACAGGTTGACCAGGTCTTCGGTGCAGATATTGCCCGACGCCCCCGGCGCAAACGGGCACCCCCCCAGGCCACCCAACGCCGCGTCAAAACGCCGGGCCCCGGCTTCGTAGGCGGCCAGCACATTGCACAGGCCCAGGCCGCGGGTGTTATGGAAATGCAGGGTCAGGTCGGTGGCCGGCACGTGTTGCAACACGCGCTTGACCAGGCGTTCCACCTGGCGCGGGTTGGCCATGCCGGTGGTGTCGGCAAGGCTGATGCCCTGGATGCCGAGTTGCAGATAGGCGTCGACCAGTTGCAGCACGCGATCTTCATCGATCCTGCCTTCGAACGGGCAGCCAAAGGTGGTGGCGATGCTGCCATTGAGGCGAACCGGGTGCCCGGCGGCAAAGCTGACAATCTCGCCGAATGCCGCCAACGACGCCTCGCAACGCATGCGCATATTCGCCAGGTTGTGGGTCTGGCTGGCCGACATCACCAGGTTCAGTTCATCGACGCGCGACTCGACGGCGCGCTGGGCGCCCTTGAGGTTAGGGATCAGCGCAACGTAGATCACCCCGGCTTTGCGCGCGATGCCCTGGAACACGTGTTCGCCATCGCGCAATGCAGGGATGGCCTTGGGCGACACGAAGGAACCGGCCTCGATCCGCGAAAAACCGGCCAGGGAAAGCTGGTCGATCAGGGCGATCTTGTCAGCGGTTTCGACCCAGGTCGGTTCGATTTGCAGGCCATCGCGCGGGGACACCTCCTGCACGATCAGCGGGTCGGAATAGTCAGTGATCATTGCACCACTCCCGAGGTTTTCAGGCGTTGAATGTCGGCAACCGTAAGGCCCAGGCTGCCGAGGATGTCATCGGTGTGCTGGCCCAGGCTCGGGCCCTGCCAGTTTACGGCGCCGGGGGTTTCCGAGAGCTTGGGCACGATGCCGGGCATCTTCACCGACACACCGCCCGGCAGCTCGGCATTGAGCAACATGTCGCGCGCCTGGTAGTGCGGGTCGCTGACGATATCGGCCACGGAGTAGATGCGCCCGGCCGGCACTTCCGCGGCTTCCAGGGCGCTGAGCACCTGCTCGATAGGCAGGCTGCTGGTCCAGTGGGTGATGGCGGCATCGAGCAAAGCGCTTTTCGCCGCACGGCCATCGTTGTGGGCGAATTCGGCGGCTTCGGCCAGGTCGGCACGGCCGATGGTGGTCATCAGGCGCTTGTAGATCGGATCGCTGTTACCGGCGATCACCACATAGGCACCGTCGGCGGTCAGGTAGGTATTCGAAGGTGCGATACCGGGCAAGGCACCGCCGCTGCGCTCGCGCACATGGCCGAGCATATCGTATTCGGGCACCAGGCTTTCCATCAGGTTGAACACGCTTTCCGCCAGGGACACATCGACAATCTGCCCGTCGCCCTGGCCGGTCTTGACCCGCAGCAACGCCATCAGCGCGCCGATCACGCCATGCAACGACGCCAGGGAGTCGCCGAGGCTGACGCCGACCCGCGCCGGGGGCGAATCGGGGTTGCCGGTGGTGTAGCGAATCCCGCCCATGGCTTCGCCGATGGCACCGAAACCAGGGCGGTCGCGGTACGGGCCGGTCTGGCCGTAGCCGGAGATACGCACCAGGGTCAGCTTGGGGTTGAGCGCGTGCAGTACGTCCCAGCCGAGGCCGAGTTTTTCCAGGCCGCCGGGGCGCAGGTTTTCGATCAGCACATCGGCGTCGCCGAGCAGTTGTTTGATAAGGTCCAGGCCTTCAGCAGACTTGAGGTCCAGGGCCAGGGATTTCTTATTGCGCGATTGCAGGTACCACCACAGCGAGGTGCCTTCATGCAGCTTTCGCCATTTACGAAGTGGATCACCCTGCCCCAGGGCTTCGATCTTGATCACCTCGGCGCCGAACTCGGCCATCAGCCGGGCGGCGAACGGCGCTGCAATCAGCGTGCCGATCTCGATCACCTTGATACCGCTCAAGGGAGCCGTCATGGGGTGTACCTCTTATTCTTGGAATGTGCAGCCAAGGCTAGAGGACAGGGACAGGAAAAATCCAACCGTCAGTTGGCAAGGAGCGTTCGCTGAATGCGAACGCTCAGGTAATCGAACAGCAGCCGGCTCACGGGTGACAACTGCGCCTCATCGCGCACCACCAGGATCAAACTGCGGTCCGACCAGGCATCGGTCAGCGGCACGGCATGCAGGCCCAGGGCACGGCCAAACAACTCATAGGCCTTCAGCGGCAGGATGCCGATGCCCATGTTCGCCTGAACCATCCGGCACATCGCATCAAAGCCCGGCACATGAATACGCAGGCGCAGTGTCTTGCCGGCCTCGCGCGCGGCGGCGTGGGTGCGCATATTGATCGAGCTGGCGGCGTGCAGGCCTACGTAGTCACTGTCCAGGGTTTCGGCGAAGGCCAGGCTTTCGCGCGGCGCCAACGGGTGATCCGCCGGCATCAACACCACCAGTTTGTCGTGGCGATAGGTCACGCTGGGCAGGCCCTTGGTGTCGGTATCACTGGAGCAGATGCCCAGGTCCGCCACCCCATCCAGCACACCTTGCACCACGCCATTGCTGGGGCGCTCTTCAAGGTCGGTTTTCACTTCGGGATGCAGCTGGGAAAAATCCCGCAAGTCTTCCGGAAGAAACTGAATAATCGCCGAGAGATTGGCCAGCATCCGCACGTAACCGCGCACGCCGTGGCTGTGTTCGCCCAGTTCCAGGCCCATTTTTTCCACGTTGAACAGCATCTGCCGGGCATGATGCAGCAGGGTTTCGCCGGCGGCGGTGAGGTCCATGCCCTTGGCCCGTCGCACGAACAGGCTCACCCCCAGCACCTGCTCCAGCTCCATCAAACGCTTGCTGGCTGCCGACACGGCGATGGCTTCGCGGGCGGCGGCGCGGGTCAGGGTGCCCTCTTCGAACACCGCGACGAACAGCTGCAGGGTGATCAAGTCAAGGCGACGCACCAGGCTCTTGTGCAACATCAGGCGCGCTCGGACGCCAGGCGATTGATCTCGGCCTGTTCCACCACCGGTTGCGGCGCGCCATGGCGCACCGCCGCGAGCATCGCCCGGCCGACAGTCTCCGTGCTCACCACCCAGCCCGGCTTGACCCGACGCACCAACGACAGCACGGGCCCGAGCACGGAATAGAAGGCTTGATACAACGGCGTCTTCGAACGCACACCGTGCAGCGGCTGAATGATCCCTGGCCGGAACAGGTACACCGCCTTGAACGGCAGGCGCAGCAGGGCATTCTCGGTCTTGCCCTTGACCCGCGCCCACATCGACTTGCCCGCCTCGGAGCTGTCGGTACCGGCGCCGGACACGTAGATGAACGTCATCTGCGGATTAAGCCGCGCCAGGGTGCTGGCGGCGACGAGGGTCAGGTCATAAGTGAGGTGGGTGTACTTGGTTTCATTCAGGCCCGCCGAGGAGACGCCGAGGCAGAAGAAACACGCGTCAAACCCTTGCAGCAGGTTTTCCAGGGGTTGGAAATCCAGCATGTCGCTGTGCAACACCTGATGCAACTTGCCGTGTTCCCGGGTCAGGGGCGTGCGGCCGACGGCGACGACTTCCTGTACGTCAGCGGCCAGCAGGCACTCGCGCAGGACGCCCTGGCCGACCATGCCGGTGGCACCGAATAACAGAACTCTCATCAAGCACTCCCTTCATCCATCTGGTTTCGACTACCCAAGAGACAGGTCCTTGAAGGCCATCGTCACATCCGGCCGGTAAGTGGACACCTTACTCAATCCTGGGGGATACGACCTCAACAAAACGCGAACGCCCCCCACTGCTTTCATTCACCCATCGGCTGGATGTCCATTGGAACTTACAAAATGTAGGAACTTACTCACAACAAAATGTCCATCCAGAGTAGCCCGCATGGGAAATATCTGACTTACCCTATCAAAAACTTCCCTTTATTGTTCTTGCCTTACCCAAGGACAGGTAAAGCAAGTGAGAAATATGCAATCAAAAAACCAGTCAACAAACCTGTCAACAAACTACAAGAAACCAATAGATCAGGCCGACAGCACAGTCAGGTCGAATTTGCGAACTCAATGTAAAAGCTCAAGACAACAACCAACTTAAACATAAGCGAAAACCCTATCACTTCTGCACGACGACATATCTCGGCCTGTTAAAACCTCGTGTGCAGATGAAATAGAAGTAAAAATAGCGCCTCACAATGACATGTGCCGGATCGAAGACTTAGGTAAAAAACGTAAAAATGTCGCTTACTTCGCAGACGGCGCATACAGCATGAGAGGATTAGCAGACATTGATAGCCTGCTCTATTTGAAAGCGGGTTACGGACTCTTCCTTTATCTGGATAACTGCCACGACCTGTCAGCATTTGGAGATCATTGCTTTATTCAAAGTTGAAAGACTTAATACAGGAACACAAATACGCAAGCTAAATTGCGCATCAACTATACCCAACCGCCACATACGCACTCTTACATCTCAGTGAGCATAAGTTTCAATCATTGTTCGTATCTATACAGAGGAAGCCATTTACGATGACGTACGCAGAACTTAAGGCGCAGGACGCCGCCCCTTGAAAAACACCACCCGTCTCGCCCTCGCTTGCTGCGCCGCCTTCCTCGCCCAAGTCGGCATTAGCAGCTATTTGCCCGCTGTGCCGGTCATCGCCCAGTCCCTGCTCGCCGCCGAGGACTACGTCGCACTGGCCCTGGCGGTGTACCTGATGGGCATGGCGCTGCCGATGTTGCTCTGGGGCAGCCTGGGGGAGCGTTTTGGCAGAAAGCCGGTCCTGTTGGCGGCGCTGGCGATATATGCCTCGGCAAGCGCGGCGATTCCATCGGCATTTAACGTCGAATCTTTTTTGTCATTACGGCTGATTCAGGGTTTGGGAGCGGGTGGAGTCGCGGTCATGGCCAGGGTGTTGGTGCGGGACAGTTTCAGCGGGGCGCTTTTGGCCAGGGGGTTGTCGTGGCTGGGGATGACGTTTGTGATCGCGCTAGGTATCGGCCAGTTCATGGGGTCGCTGTTGCAGGTGGCCTTCGGCTGGAAGGCCATTTTCTATGGGTTGGCAATAAGTGCTGTCACGTTGATTGCTGTGTTGCAAAGCGTGGTGTTTCCGTCAGCGAAGAAGGCTGATTCGCCAGACTCAGCCTGGCGGATCTACACCACGATTGTGCGTCATCCCCCCTTTCTACACGCAGCATTGGCCGGTGGGCTGGGCTATGGGGTGATCATTGCCTTCAACACCTGTGCACCGCTGATACTGCAAGGGCGTTTCGAGTGGAGCGCGGCGCAGTACGGCTGGCTGGGGTGGCCGATCAGCGGGGCCTATCTGGCGGGGGCGTTGATGGTCAACCGCTTCGTCGCGCGGATGGGGCGGTTGACGATGATGAGCTGGGGCGTGGCGCTGGCGTTAACGGGAGCGGCGCTGATGCTGTTGGGCAGTGTGTTTGCCAGCGGGATCGCGCTGTTGTTGTGGCTGCCCTATTGCCTGGCGATATTTGGGCAATCGATGAGTTACCCCATCAGTTTGTCACTGGCTAATGATCAGTCGCCGGTCGGCGGTTCCTATGCCATGGCCTTGAGCGGCTTCATGCATCAGTTGATGGCGGCGTTGATCGGCGGCGTAGCAAGCCTGCTGGTGAGTCAGCAGGCATGGCCATTGGCGCTCTTGTGCGTGGCGTTGGCTGGCGGCGCATTTATATGTGCCGCCAGTTGCCGGACAGATCAGAACGCGCTGCGAAAGATCTCCTCAATCTGACGCTGATCGGCGCGCCGTGGGTTGGTCAGCCCGCACGCGTCCTTCAGAGCATTGGTCGCCAGCAGCGGAATGTCCTGCAACTTGGCCCCCAGTTCGCGCAGGCCGGCGGGGATTTCAACGTCCTGGGACAACGCCCGAATAGCCGCAATGGCCGCCTGAGCGCCCTCTTCCACAGTAATACCCTGGGTGTCCGCGCCCAGGGCGCGGCCGACATCGCTCAAGCGCTTGGCACTGACGCTGGCGTTGAAGCTTTGCACATGGGGCAGCAGCACCGCGTTGCACACGCCGTGAGGCAGGTCGTAGAGACCGCCGAGTTGGTGGGCCATGGCATGCACGAAACCCAGGGACGCATTGTTGAACGCCATGCCTGCGAGGAACTGGGCATAGGCCATGTTTTCCCGCGCGGCCTTGTCGCTGCCGTCGCGTACCGCCAGGCGCAGGTTGGCGCTGATCAGTTCGATCGCCTTGATCGCGCAGGCGTCGGTGATCGGAGTGGCCGCCGTGGACACGTAGGCTTCGATGGCGTGGGTCAGGGCGTCCATGCCGGTGGCGGCGGTGAGGCCCTTGGGCATGCCGACCATCAGGCTCGGGTCGTTGACCGACAGCAGCGGCGTGACGTTGCGGTCGACGATGGCCATTTTTACGTGGCGGGTTTCGTCGGTGATGATGCAGAAACGGGTCATCTCGCTGGCGGTGCCGGCGGTGGTGTTGATCGCCACCAGGGGCATCTGCGGCTTGCTGGATTGATCGACGCCTTCGTAGTCGCTGATATGCCCGCCGTTGGTGGCGCACAGGGCGATGCCCTTGGCACAGTCATGGGGCGAACCGCCGCCCAGGGACACCACGAAATCGCAGGCGCTCTGCTGCAACAGCGCCAGGCCTTTCTCGACGTTTTCCACATTGGGGTTGGGCTTGGCGCCGTCGTAGATCACCGAATCGATGTCCTGCATCGCCAACTTCTCGGCGATCATGCTGGCCACGCCCGCCTTGGCCAGGCCCGCATCGGTGACGATCAGCGCTTTGCGAAAACCGTAGTTGCGAATGGCATTCATGGCTTCGTCGAGGCAGTCGGTGCCCATGATGTTGACGGCGGGAATGAAGAAGGTGCTGCTCATGGCGAATCCTCGGATGACGTGTATGCCTACAGCATCAACCTCACTTGCCTGCGGCATCTTGACCAGGATCAACGCCGGCTCGTGATAAAGTCGCCATCCAGCCGATTTCGAGTAGACCCACAGCAATGAAGGATTTCCAGGATATTGACGCCCACCTTGAAGATTGGAGCGCCCTGCGCAGCAGCACCGCCTTCAGTGGGATTCTGATCGGCAATGGCGCGAGCCGCACGATTTGGGAAGACTTTGCCTACGACTCGCTGTTCGAAAACGCACGCACCGTCGAAGAAAAACCCCTGGGCCCATCCGAGTTCAGTGTGTTCGACGCCCTGCAGACCCGCAGCTTCGAGCAGACCCTGGGGGCCTTGAAAACCACCAGCCGAGTCAACAAGGCCCTGGCGGTCAGCTCGGCGGCACCGCGTAATCGCTACTACGCGATCAAGGAAGCGCTGATCAATACCATCCACGCCGTGCACATTCCGTGGCGCCTGGTGCAGCCGTCGACGCTGGCGACGATCAACCGCGAACTGGCGAACTACGCCAGCGTATTCACCACCAATTACGACCTGCTCAACTATTGGGCGATCCTGCACACGCCGGGCATCGACGACCTGTTCCGCAGCGCCGACTCGAGCTTCGACCTGCGCAACACCCACACCGATACCACGCGCATCCTCTACCTGCACGGCGGCCTGCACCTGGTGCGCAACCTTGACGGCACCGCACGCAAATTGCCGAGCACCGACAGCACCTTGCTCAGCAGCTTTGCGATCAACAACACGATCAAGACCCTGGACGATGTGCCGCTGTTTATCAACGAAGGCACGGTGCAAGAGAAGCTCAAGACCATCCGCAGTTCGGATTACCTGTCGTTCTGCTATGAACAGTTGCTGAGCCATGAGGGCGCGCTGTGCATCTTTGGCCATGACCTGGGAACGCAGGATCAACACCTGGTGGATGCAATTCGCCAGGCCCGCCCCGCGACCCTGGCGATCTCGGTATCGGGCCGCAGCGACGGGTTTATTCGCCAGCAGAAGCGGCGGTATTCGCAGTTGTTTGATGGCTGTGGCGCGCAGTTGAAGTTTTTTGCGGCGCGCACGCATCCGTTGGGTGATCCGGCACTGTCGGTACCTGTCGAACGTTGAGCCACCGGTGGGAGGGACTTGCTCCCGCCCATACCGATCGCATTTCAAACCGTCAGCGCGGTCATTCTTGCGAGCTGTGTACAACCACCAATAGCTGCGCCTGCACAGGCCCTACCGAACGCAGCCGATGCGGCTTCTGCGCATTGAAATGCAGCGCATCGCCGCGCTCCAGAATCACCCGTTCGTTCATGAAATCCACTTCCACCGCCCCTTCATGCACGAACAAGAACTCCTCTCCAAGGTGCTCCTTGAAGGTTTTGTCGGAGAATTGCGCCGGCGGGTAGATGATGAACGGCAACAAGCTGCGCTCACTGACCTGATGGGCCAGCACTGCGTAACCCGGCGCGGTGTCGGGCCGCTCATGGCTGCGCACCAGGCTGTAGCTGTCGAGGCTGACGCGGTCTTCGCTGAACAGTTCTTCGACCTTCACGTTCAACGCCTTGGCCAGTTTCAGCGCAGCGGCAATCGACGGCGTGTTGAGCCCACGCTCGACCTTGGACAGGTAACTCTTGGTCATCCCGGACTTTTCAGCCAGGGCCTCCAAGGTCACGCCAAGTTTTTTCCTCAATAATTTCAAACGGATAGACATGTGCTGCGGTTAATCCATGCAGAAGCGATAAGCTGCGCTTGCTAATGACACTTTGTGTCATATAGCATCATTAGTGTCATTTGCCTCACCCAACGACCTTGCGAGCAGCGGGAGACCAGCAAATCCGACGTCCATTGAACCACCCAAAGGACACCGATATGGCCAAGACATTAGCACTCCCCAAAGACCAACTGGTCAAGCAAGCGCTGGTCCAGATGCAAAACACCCTGGCGGATAATACGTGGACCGTCCGGCAAAAGCTGGCGCTCACTTGCCGAATCCTGTTCGAACACGGCCACGACTCCGGCCTCGCCGGGCAGATCACCGCGCGCGGGCCTGAACAGGGCACCTACTACACCCAGCAACTGGGCCTGGGTTTCGATGAAATCACGGCCAGCAACCTGTTGCTGGTAAACGAGGATCTTGAGGTGCTGGAAGGTCACGGCATCCCCAACCCGGCCAACCGCTTTCACAGCTGGGTGTACCGCGGGCGAGCGGATGTGAATTGCATTATTCATACGCACCCGACCCATATCGCTGCGCTGTCGATGTTGGAAGTGCCGTTGCAGGTGTCCCACATGGACCTTTGCCCGTTGTATGAAGACTGCGCATTCCTGGAGGCCTGGCCGGGTGTGCCGGTGGGCAATGAAGAGGGGGAAATCATCACCGAGGCCCTGGGCGACAAGCGCGCGATCCTGCTGTCGCACCACGGCCAGTTGTCGACCGGGGCGAGTGTCGAGGAAGCCTGCGTGATCGCACAGTTGATCGAACGCGCGGCCAAGTTGCAGTTGCTCGCCATGGCAGCCGGTGCGATCAAGCCGATCCTGCCGCAACTGGGGCGCGAAGCCCATGCCTGGATTTCCCGACCCAAGCGCCACGGCGCCGCGTTCAATTACTACGTGCGGCAGAACCTGCGCCAGCACGCCGATTGCCTGAACTGACCCGCCCTTTTTCTATCGGAGACTTTCCATGTCCAGCCCAACGATTCACGGCATCATCGGCTACACCATCACCCCGTTCAGCGCTGACGGCCAGCGCATCGACCTCGACGCCCTCGGTCGTTCCATCGACCGTTTGATCGACAGCGGCGTGCACGCCATCGCGCCCCTGGGCAGCACCGGTGAAGGTGCGTATTTGAGCGATGCCGAGTGGGACGAAGTCAGCGCCTACAGCCTGGCAAAAATCGCCCGGCGCGTGCCCACGGTGGTCAGCGTCTCCGACCTGACCACCGCCAAGGCCGTGCGCCGCGCCCGCTACGCCGAAGCCAATGGCGCGGACGTAGTGATGGTGCTGCCGGCCTCGTATTGGAAGCTCAGCGAGGCGGAAATCCTCGCCCACTACGCTGCAATCGGCGACAGCATCGGCGTGCCGATCATGCTCTACAACAACCCGGCCACCAGCGGTACGGACATGTCGGTGGAGCTGATCCTGCGTATCGTCAAGCAGGTGGCAAACGTGACGATGGTCAAGGAGAGCACCGGGGACGTTCAACGCATGCATCAACTGCGGCGCCACAGCGACGTGCCGTTCTACAACGGCTGCAACCCGCTGGCCCTGGAAGCCTTTGCGGCCGGAGCCAAGGGTTGGTGCACGGCGGCGCCCAACCTGATCCCGCACCTGAACCTGGCGTTGTATGCGGCGGTGCTGGCCAATGACCTGGACAAGGCGCGCGAGCTGTTTTATCGGCAGTTGCCTTTGCTGGAGTTCATCCTCAAGGGCGGGTTGCCGGCGACGATCAAGGCCGGGCTGCGCCTGACCGGGTTGGAGGCGGGCGATCCTCGTTTGCCGGTGTTTCCATTGGGTGAAGCAGGGATCGAACAACTGAAGACCTTGCTGCGGTAAAACTGCGACCTTATGTGGGAGGGGTTTGCCTCCTCCCCATATTTTAATCCGGGCCCGTCTAAAATAGAGACAAATGACAATAGTTCTCGATATCATTCACGACTTTTCCACGTCGTGCTTCGTCAAGAAGGATATCCATGTCTCGTCCCAAGCCCGACCCGGTGTCGGCCGATGCCTTTCGCGGGTTCTATGCAGATATTCTGTATTTCCTGCGCAGACGCACGGACAACGCCAGCGACGCGGCGGACATGACCCAGGACGTCTTTGCCCAGTGGCTGGACTACCGCGATCGGGCCAAGGTCGAACAGCCACGGGCATTTTTGTTCCAGATGGCACGCAACCTGCTGCGTGATCACTGGCGCAAACAGAAGGTACGGCAAACCGTCCACCCAGATCAGGCCGACAGGGACGCGGAACCGATCACCGACGAGCAAAACGACCCCATGGCCGCCGCCCAGCGCCTGCAACGCCTGGAACAGTTGAAAGAAGTCCTCGCCGAACTCTCGCCCCGCCGGCGAGAAGCCCTTATGCTGCACCGCTTCGAAGGCCTGAGCCAGGCGCAGATCGCCGAGCGCATGGGCATTTCGACGAGCATGGTGGAAAAGCACATCGCTTTTGCCCTGCTGCATTGCAAGCGACGCCTTCAAAACGACCCCGGCACGGAGCAGCCAGAATGAACCGCCTGAGCGACACCGACGGCCTGGATATCGAAGCCAGTGACGCCATCGATGCCCAAGCCGCCAGTTGGTTTGCGCGCAACCATAACGACGCGGGCCGTGCCGACCGCAAGGCCTTTGCCGCCTGGCAGGCCACGCCCGCCCATGCCCGCGCCTATGCCGAATTCGAGCAACTGTGGGCCGACCTGGCCCAGTTGCAACAACTGAACAAACCCGTGGCGCTGCCCAAGCGCAAAGCATCGGTTTTGCGCCCGGCCCTGGCCGTAGCCGCCGCCGTGCTGTGCGCCGTATTGGCCCCCCACATCGGTGCGCCCCGCGAGTTGTATCACAGCCAGGTGGCGGCCCATGCCAAGGGCATGCGCACCCTGAAGCTGCCCGATGGCAGCACCCTGTCGGTGAATGCCAACACCCGCCTGCGCGTGGACTTCAGCGCCCACCAGCGCATCGTGCACCTGGACAAGGGCCAGGTGTATATCGAAGTGGCGGCCGACAAAGAGCGGCCGCTGTTCGTTCAAGCCGGCGAGGCCAGTGTGCGGGTGGTCGGCACCGGCTTCGATGTGCGCCGCAGCCAGCAGCAACTGGTGGTCAGCGTCGCCCACGGCCAGGTCGCTTTCGAGCCGTCCGCCAAAAGCCCCGTCTCTCTGCTCGGCGCCCAGCAACGCGCCATCTACAGCTACGCCAAGGGCACCTTGCAACAGCAAACCCTCACGGCCGAAGAAGTGGCCGATTGGCGCAACGGGCACTTGTCGTTCCGCAACCGTGAACTGGCCAGCCTGATCGATGAACTGAGCCTGTATCGCCCGCAGGCACCGTTGCAGGTCAGTAACGCGGTGGCGCACCTGAAAGTCTCGGGCAATCTGGACGTGAATGATCCGGATGCCCTGCTCAACGCCCTGCCCGCCCTGTTGCCGGTGAAAACCGTGGTCTCGACCGATGGCATCGTGCGGATTGAACCGAGCAAATAACCTGCGAAGTTCTTATTTGAGAATATTTTGCATTCGCAGGTGTGGTTTTTTTTGCCTGCCCCGTCTTCCTCCGGTCTGTATCTGATCAGCACACCTTTTTGGCCATTTGGCCGCTCCGGGGGATTCCATGTTTCGCGCGCCTTGCCACGCTTCGCACCTGTATCTTCGACCGACCCTCATCGCCACCTGCCTGACGTTCAGTCTCAGCGCCCAGGCCGAGTCATTCACCTTCCAACTGCCCGCCCAGGCGCTGGCCACGTCCCTGAGCCAAGTAGCGCAGCAGGCGAAGATCCAGCTGTTGTTCGATGAGGAGCTGCTCAAGAACGTGCAGGCACCTGCACTCAACGGTGACTTCACACCGGAAGTGGCGATTCGCAGCCTGCTGAAAAACGGCGCGTTCACCCTGATCAAGGTCGGCAGCACATACGTGGTAAAGCCCGAAGAGGCCAAGACCACCCAGAGCGGCGCGATCCAGCTGGACACCCTGAGCGTGATCGGCACAGGCAATCTGGTCGACTCCAGCACCGTCGGCCGCTCCACCCTGAGCCAGGCGGATATCGATCGCTACCAGGCCAATAACATCCCCAGCCTGTTGCAGACCCTGCCCGGCGTGAGCCAGGGTGGCTCACTGAAACCCGGCGGTCAGACCATCAACATCCGTGGCTTCGGCGATGCCGAAGACGTGCCGCTGACCGTCGATGGCGCGACCAAAAGCGGTTTCGAGCGCTACCAGCAAGGCACCGTGTTTATCGAGCCGGAGTTGATCAAGAGCATCGAAGTGGAGAAAGGCCCCAACTCGCCGTTCAGCGGGAACGGCGGCTTTGGCGGTACGGTGAACATGACCACCAAGGACGCCCCGGACCTGCTCAAGGACGGTCGCAACAGCGGTGCGATGCTCAAGTACGGTTATTCCAGCAACGACCACGAACAGGTCTACAGCAGCGCCGTGTATGGCCGCACCGACGATGGCCGTTTCGATGCGCTGGCCTACCTGACAAAACGCGACGGTGACGACATGAAGGTGGCCGCCAAGCTGCCCAACGAGAACAACCAGTACCCGATCAACCCCCAACGCCTGCCCAATACGGCCCAGGATGTGGACGGCAAGCTGTTCAAGGTCAATGCGCACTTCACCGATGAACACAGCGTCGGCCTGTCCTACTCACGGTCCCACAGCAACCGCTGGACACCGTTCTCCGCCGCCAGCTACCCCACGCCACCGACTCAGGCCAACATTGATCGCTACGGCTATGAAGGGGCACTCAAACGTTTTTTAGCCCACCGCGACACCGTCGACACCACGTGGTCGGGCAAGTATGAGTACCAGCCCCTGGACAACCCGCTGGTGGATCTGACCGTCAAATATTCCCAGTCCAACACCGACCAGACCGACGAGCGCGATGCCACGGCGTTTTTCCAACTGGCCACCGGCGGGCGCAAGATGGACACGGCCTACACCGACAAGAACCTCGACATCCGTAACGTCAGCCTGTTTGACACGGGTCCCTTGCAGCACGCAGTGACCCTCGGCGGTCAAATCCGCAAGCACATCCGCGAAACCGAGATGTGGATGCCCGGCGCCACCTACAACACCCCACGCTACAACTACGGGCATTTCCAGCCGGGCTTCATGCCGCATGGCAAGGTCGATACCAACAGCTTCTTCATTCAGGATGCGGTGACCCTGGGGGATGTGACCGTTACCCCATCGCTGCGCTACGACCACGTGCGCAACCGCGGCGAGGCCAACGATGCGCCGTACTACAGCAACCCCGACCCGGCCGTCGGCCACGACTACAGCGACCGGACCTACACCGGCTGGTCGCCGCGCCTGGCGCTGTTCTGGACGGTAACTCCCCATGTCGGGCTGTTTGCCAATTGGAGCCAGACCTGGCGCGCGCCGGTGATCGACGAGCAGTACGAAGTGCAGGGCCTGGGCAGCCGCACCGCCACCAGCGTCGACCTCGACCCGGAGCGCATCACCTCGATCACCGTGGGTAACATCACCAGCTTCGATAACCTGATCGCCCAGGATGACAACCTGCAAATACGCACGACCCTGTTCCACAACAAAGTCGAGGACGAAATCTTCAAGGCTACCGGTGTGGGCTGCCAGAACCAGGCTATCAACGGCGGCAGTATTTCCACGGCCTGCCCGCCGGGGGCGATGTCCAACTATCGCAATATCGGCGGCCTGACCATCAAGGGCTTCGAGGTCGAGTCGTTCTATAACTCCACCTACCTGTTCGGCTCGGTATCGTACGCCTACGCCACCGGCCAACACGAAGGGGCCTACACCAACCCATGGGGGCCGGATGTATCGGCACGCGATATTCCGCCGACCAAATGGGTACTGGTGTTAGGGACCAACATCCCGGCCTGGGATGCCCAGGTCGGTTGGACGGGGCAATTCATCGGCGCCACCGACCGCCTGCCCAGCGACAAATATTCGGGCGGCCCGGGCTCCAGCGTCGGCGACGTGTTCTACGACCAGTATGGCAACAAGCGCTACAACACCCAGGGCCTGTTCGCCAAATGGAAGCCGCAGCAGGCGTACCTCAAGGGCACTGAGGTCAACTTCACCCTGGACAATATGTTCAACAACAACTTCCGTCCGGCCCTGAGCGGCGACCGTGCCTACACCAAGGGGCGCGACGCCAAGATCAGCATCACGCGCTTCTTCTGAAAACTGTACGGATAAATCCGCACTCAGCTGTAGGCCCGCAATCGGCGGGGGTTGTGGCTAGATGGGCTTCCCTTGAAGCCCTCTGGATTTCGGATCCTGCCCATGAGCTCGCGCGAAAACACCGGCATGGCCCTCGGCCTGCTGGGTGTCATCATCTTCAGCCTGACCCTGCCCTTCACCCGCATCGTGGTGCAGGAGATCCACCCGCTGCTCAACGGCCTGGGCCGTGCCTTGTTTGCGGCGGTCCCGGCGGCGGCGCTGTTGCTGTGGCGCCGTGAGCGCTGGCCGACCTGGCGCCAGGTGCGGGGTTTGTGCCTGGTCATTGCGGGGGTGATTCTGGGCTTCCCGGTGCTGTCGGCGTGGGCCATGCAAACCTTGCCGGCGTCCCATGGCGCACTGGTCAACGGCCTGCAACCGCTGTGCGTGGCGCTGTATGCGGCGTGGCTGTCCCATGAGCGGCCGTCGAAAGCCTTCTGGGCCTGCGCGGCGCTGGGCAGCGGGTTGGTGTTGAGTTATGCATTGATCTCCGGCGCCGGCCGTATCCAGGCCGGCGATTTATTGATGCTCGGCGCAATAGCCGTGGGTGGCCTGGGCTATGCCGAAGGCGGCCGGTTGGCCAAGGAGATGGGCGGCTGGCAGGTGATCTGCTGGGCGCTGGTGCTGTCCACGCCGGTGTTGATCGGCCCGGTGTGGTACCTGGCGGCGCAGCACCAAGGCGCGGTCTCGATGCGCGCCTGGTGGGCCTTTGGTTATGTGTCGCTGTTCTCGCAGTTCCTGGGCTTCTTCGCCTGGTACGCGGGGTTGGCCATGGGCGGCATTGCGCGGGTCAGCCAGATTCAGCTGTTGCAGATCTTCTTCACCATCGCGTTTTCGGCGCTGTTCTTTGGTGAACATATCGAGCCGATTACCTGGGTGTTTGCCTGTGGGGTCATCGTCACGGTAATGCTCGGGCGCAAGACCGCGGTGCAGGCTGCGCCGATCGCTAAGTCGGCGTGAGCCCCCTATTTAAGGTAGCCATCCGCGCGCAGCAGGGTTTCCAGGCAGTGTTCGGTGATGTGGTAGAACGCCTTCAACTCCTGGATTCTCTCCAGCAACTGCGCGTTGTCCACCGGCTCCGCACGCTTGACCGCCAGGATCATCTTGTTCTTGTTGGTGTGCTCCAGGGAGATGAACTCGAACACCTTGGTCTCGTAGCCGCACGCTTCGAGGAACAACGCACGCAAGCTGTCGGTGACCATTTCCGCCTGCTGGCCCAGGTGCAGGCCGTATTGCAGCATCGGCTTGAGCAGCGCCGGGCTCTGGATCTGCAGGCGAATCTGCTTATGGCAGCACGGCGAGCACATGATGATCGATGCGCCGGAGCGGATGCCGGTGTGGATCGCGTAATCGGTGGCGATGTCGCAGGCATGCAGGGCGATCATCACGTCCAGCTGGCTGGGCGCCACGCTGCGTACGTCGCCGCACTTGAACACCAGCCCCGGGTGTTCCAGGCGAGCGGCGGCGGTGTTGCACAGGGTCACCATGTCTTCGCGCAACTCGACGCCGGTGACTTCGCCTTCGGCCTTGAGGGTGTTGCGCAGGTAGTCGTGAATCGCAAACGTGAGGTAGCCCTTGCCCGAACCGAAATCGGCGACGCGCACCGGTTGGTCCAGCTTCAGCGGTGAGGAGGTCAGCGCATGGCTGAACACTTCGATGAACTTGTTGATCTGCTTCCACTTGCGCGACATCGACGGGATCAACGCCTGCCTGGCGTCGGTCACGCCCAGGTCGGCGAGGAACGGCCGGCTCAGGTCGAGGAAGCGATGCTTCTCACGGTTATGCTCGGCCGATGGCGCCTCGCGCAGTTGCTGAGGCTTGCTCCTGAACAGCGAGCTTTTGTTCTTCTTGCTGTATTCCAACTGGGCTTCGTCGGTCAGCGACAGCAGGTGCGCGTTCTTGAACGAGCCCGGCAGCAACGCGGCAATCGCCGCCACGCCGTCGGCCAGCGCCAAGTTCTTGGTGATGTCGCGGGTCTTGTAGCGGTAGACGAAGGACAGGCACGGCTGCTCCTTGACCGTCACTGCCTTGATGATCAGCCGCTGCAGCTCGGCTTCGTCACCGACGTATTTGGCCAGCACCAGCTTGATAAAGGCGTTCTGCGCAACGCTTGTGCTCAACAGTTCAATGAACTGGGCGTGATGATCCGGCGCGGGGCTGGCAGGTTGAGCGGTAACGGACATGAACAAAAACGCCTCGGGCAGGGAATGCCGGGCATTTTAGGGGGGATGGGGGTTTAGGGCACGGGGTTATTTGACCAGTGGTCAGCGCAGATTCAAATGTGGGAGGGGGCTTGCCCCCGATAGCTGAGTGTCAGTCACTGGATTGATTGGCTGACACACTGCCATCGGGGGCAAGCCCCCTCCCACATTGGTTCAGTGGTGTTGGGGCTATTCGAGTACGACCAGGCGGTTGGGAAGTTCATTACGTGTCTGAGTCACCGGCACATGCACCTTGAGCAATTCGCCACACGCCTCAATGCAGGCAATAAACCCAGCCAGCGTCTGCCCCTGTTTCACTTGCTGGGTAAACGCCTTGACGATGGCATCCCAACTGCTGTTATCCAGGCGCTTGGAGATACCTTCGTCCACCAGGATCTCCACATAACGCTCCGCCTCGCTGACAAAAATCAGCACCCCGGTGCTGCCTAGCGTGTGGTGCAGGTTCTGCTCCAGGAACTGCCGGCGCGCGAGGTTGGAGGCGCGCCAATGGCGCACCGAGCGCGGGATCAGGCGAGTGGTCACCTTGGGCAGGCGAAACAGCAGGCACAACACAATGAACGTCGCCCACTGCGCCAACAGCAAGGTGTACATGGTCAGGTAGCCCGACAGGTAATGCACCACGCCCGGTACCACCAAGGCGATCAGGCTGGCCCACAGCAGGGGGATGTAGGCGTAATCGTCGGCGCGGGCCGCCAGCACGGTGACCAGTTCGGCGTCGGTGTTTTTTTCGACCCGGGCAATCGCTTCGGCGACTTGGCGCTGCTCGTGTTCAGTCAGTAATGCCATGGTTGTAGTTGCTCTCTAGTTATTGTCATTACCAGCCGCCCGACGCGCCGCCGCCGCCGAAGCCACCACCGCCGCCTCGGAAACCGCCGCCACCTCCCCCGCCACCGCCGCCGCGTCCACTGCTGCCGAGGATCGCCAAAAGGATCGCGCCCACCGGCAGGCCCATGCGATTGCACAGCCACAACACGCCGATCAGCAGGATGAACAGGCCGATGGAAAAGCCGGGATTATCCTTGGCAAAGTTGGCATCCGCCACATGCGCCGGCACCGCCAGCGGTTCGCCGCCGACCACCTGCACCATCGCCGCCACGCCGTCGCTGATGCCCTGGCTGAAATTGCCGGCCTTGAACTTGGGCGCAATCACCTGGTTGATGATCACCCAGGCCTGCGCATCGGTAAGCACCCCTTCAAGGCCATAGCCGACCTCGATGCGCAACGTGCGCTCGTCACGGGCGACAATCAGCAACGCGCCGTTATCCTTGCCCTTCTGGCCGATGCCCCACTGGCGACCCAACTGGTAACCGTAGTCCTCGATGGGCACGCCCTGCAGGTCGGGCACCGTGACCACCACGATCTGGTCGCCACGGGTCTGCTCCAGCGCCTGCAACTGCTGGGTGATGTGCTCGCGCGTGGCCGGGTCGATCATCTGGGCGGTGTCCACCACCCGCCCGCTCAACGCCGGGAACGTCAGCGCCGCCTGGGCCACACCCACGCAGGCCAGCATCCATAGCGCCAGGCCTATCCGTAATAAACGCATCGACACCTCAGTGCAGCCTTATTTGAACTTCACTTGCGGCGCTTTATCGGCATCGGCACTGGTGGCTTCAAAGGTGGCGCGGATCGGCAGGTCGCTGTACATCACGCTGTGCCACAGGCGACCTGGGAAGGTGCGGATCTCGGTGTTGTACGCCTGCACGGCCTGGATGAAATCGCGACGGGCCACGGCGATGCGGTTTTCGGTGCCCTCGAGCTGGGATTGCAGGGCCAGGAAGTTCTGGTTGGCCTTCAGGTCCGGGTAGCGCTCGGAGACCACCATCAAGCGGCTGAGGGCACCGCTCAAACCGTCCTGGGCCTGCTGGAACTGCTTGAGTTTTTCCGGGTTGTCCAGGGTGCTGGCATCCACCTGGATCGAGGTGGCCTTGGCCCGCGCCTCGATCACGGCGGTCAGGGTGTCCTGCTCATGGGCCGCGTAACCCTTGACCACTTCCACCAGGTTGGGGATCAGGTCGGCGCGGCGCTGGTACTGGTTCTGCACCTGGCCCCAGGCCGCCTTGGCCTGTTCGTCCAGGGTCGGGATGTTATTGATGCCGCAGCCGCTCAATACTGTGCTGATCAATAGCAAAGCCGCGGCCTTGAGGCCCCAGCGGGAATGTTGTGCTGCTTGCATGGTGTTTCTCCTGCCCAAACTGGATGGAATATGACGACTAACCCTAAAAACCACACGCTTGGGGCATAATCCGCCACCACTGGAATGCATCGAGCCAATCAGCTACAAAGATGCCCAGCGCGATAAAGAGTTCAGAGTGTGCTGCATTTATCTGAACAACACCCGAACAACAATAGACGCTCCCCACATTTTGGCCGATCAGCCCAAGCGCTGTGCAGTGAGCCGAAAAAGGATATTCATGAAGAAGCTGTGTTTGCTCGGCCTTGTTGCCACGCTGGCCACCCACCCCGTCTGGGCAGAAACAAAGCCTGCTGCGCTTAAGGACAAGGACGCTTTCGTCAGCGACCTGCTCAAGCAGATGACCCTGGATGAAAAGATCGGCCAGTTGCGCCTGATCAGCATCGGCCCGGAAATGCCCCGTGAGCTGATCCGCAAGGAAATCGCCGCCGGCCGCATCGGTGGCACGTTCAACTCCATCACCCGCCCGGAAAACCGTCCGATGCAGGACGCGGCCATGCGCAGCCGCTTGAAGATCCCGATGTTCTTCGCCTATGACGTGATCCACGGCCACCGCACGATCTTCCCGATCAGCCTGGCCCTGGCCTCCAGCTGGGACATGGACGCCATCGGCCGCTCCGGACGCATCGCCGCCCAGGAAGCCGCCGCCGACAGCCTCGACATCACCTTTGCACCGATGGTCGATATCTCCCGCGACCCGCGCTGGGGTCGCACGTCCGAAGGCTTCGGTGAAGACACCTATCTGGTCTCGCGCATTGCCGAGGTGATGGTCAAGGCCTTCCAGGGCGCCAGCCCCGCGAATGCCGACAGCATCATGGCCAGCGTCAAGCACTTCGCCCTCTACGGCGCAGTGGAAGGCGGACGTGACTACAACGTGGTCGACATGAGCCCGGTCAAGATGTACCAGGACTACCTGCCGCCGTACCACGCGGCGATCAAGGCCGGTTCCGGCGGCGTGATGGTGGCGCTGAACTCGATCAACGGCGTGCCCGCCACCGCCAACACCTGGCTGATGAACGACCTGCTGCGCAAGGACTGGGGCTTCAAGGGCCTGGCCGTCAGCGACCACGGCGCGATCTTCGAGCTGATCAAGCACGGCGTGGCCAAGGACGGGCGCGAAGCCGCCAAGCTGGCGATCAAGGCCGGCATCGACATGAGCATGAACGACTCGTTGTACGGCAAGGAACTGCCGGGGTTGCTCAAGTCCGGCGAGATCGAACAGAGCGACATCGACAATGCCGTGCGTGAAGTGCTCGGCGCCAAATACGACATGGGCCTGTTCAAAGACCCGTACCTGCGCATCGGCAAAGCCGAGGATGACCCGGCCGACACTTACGCCGAGAGCCGTCTGCACCGTGCCGAGGCCCGTGATGTGGCGCGCCGCAGCCTGGTGCTGCTGAAGAACCAGAACGACGCCCTGCCGCTGAAAAAGTCCGCGACCATCGCGCTCGTGGGCCCACTGGCCAAGGCGCCGATCGACATGATGGGCAGTTGGGCGGCGGCCGGCAAGCCGGAACAATCGGTCACGCTGCTTGACGGCATGAACGCGGTCATTGGCGAAAAAGGCAAGATCATCTACGCCCGTGGCGCCAACATCACCAACGACAAGGCGGTGGTCGACTACCTCAACTTCCTCAACTTCGATGCCCCGGAAGTGGTGGATGACACCCGCCCGGCCCAGGTGATGATCGATGAAGCGGTCAAGGCCGCCAAGGATGCCGACGTGGTGGTGGCCGCCGTGGGTGAATCCCGTGGCATGTCCCACGAATCCTCCAGCCGCACCGACCTGAATATCCCGCAAAGCCAGCGCGACCTGATCAAGGCCCTGAAAGCCACCGGCAAACCGCTGGTGCTGGTACTGATGAACGGCCGCCCGCTGTCGATCCTGGAAGAGAAACAACAAGCCGACGCGATCCTGGAAACCTGGTTCGCCGGTACCGAAGGCGGCAACGCCATCGCCGACGTGCTGTTCGGTGACTACAACCCATCGGGCAAACTGCCGATCACCTTCCCACGCTCCGTGGGGCAGATTCCGACCTACTACAACCACCTGACCATCGGCCGGCCATTCACCCCGGGCAAGCCGGGCAACTACACCTCACAGTACTTCGATGACACCACCGGGCCGCTGTTTCCATTTGGCTATGGCCTGAGCTACACCACCTTCAGCCTGTCGGACATGGCGCTGTCGTCCACCACCCTGAACAAGACCGGCAAGCTCGACGCCAGCGTCACGCTGAAAAACACCGGCAAGGTCGATGGCGAAACCGTGGTGCAGCTGTATATCCAGGACGTGGCGGGTTCGATGATCCGTCCGATCAAGGAGCTGAAGAACTTCCAGAAGGTCATGCTCAAGGCTGGCGAAGAGCGCACCTTGCACTTCACCATCACCGAGGACGACTTGAAGTTCTACAACACCCAGCTCAAGTTCGCCGCCGAACCGGGTGAGTTCAATGTGCAGATCGGGCTGGATTCCCAGGATGTGCAGCAGCAGACCTTCGAACTGCTCTAACGCCTGACGCGGTCAAAAAATGTGAGAGGAGGCTTGCTCCCTCCCACATTTGATCTCAGTGTTCTTGCTAGCCGCGTCGATCCAGCAGGTTCACCACCAACCGATCAATCCACCCCCACACCCGCTGCTTCACCCGCCGCCACAACGGCCGCGCCTTCCACGCTTCCAGGCTGACCACCAGGCTCTGGGCAAAATCCGCGGTAAAGCTCGCCGCCACCGCCTGCGTCAGCCCGGGGTCCAACGCTTCCAGGTTGGCTTCCAGGTTGAAGCGCAGATTCCAGTGATCGAAGTTGCACGAGCCGATACTCACCCAATCGTCCACCAGCGCCATCTTCAGATGCAAAAAACACGGCTGGTACTCAAATATCTGCACGCCTGAGCGCAGCAAGCGCGGGTAATAACGATGCCCGGCGTAGCGCACGGACGGGTGATCGGTGCGCGGGCCGGTGAGCAGCAAACGCACATCCACCCCACGCCCTGCGGCCCGACGCAATGCGCGGCGCACGCCCCAGGTGGGCAAAAAATATGGCGTGGCAAACCAGATACGTTGCTGGCTGCTGTTCAGCGCGCGGATCAGCGATTGCAGGATATCGCGGTGCTGTCGGGCGTCTGCATAGGCTACTCGGCCCAGGCCTGGCCCCGTCGCCGGCACCTTGGGCAAACGCGGCAACCCGAAATGGGTGGCGGGCTTCCACGCCCGGCGCGCGACATTGGCGTGCCATTGCCGTTCGAACAGCGCCTGCCAGTCCAGCACCAGCGGGCCGCGGATCTGCACCATCACTTCATGCCAGTCGGCGGTGTCTTGCCCCGGCGTCCAGAACTCATCGGTGCCCCCCGTGCCGCCGACCACGGCGATTTGCTGGTCGATCAGCAACAGCTTGCGGTGGTCGCGGTACAGGTTGCGCATCCAGCGGCGCCAGCTGAGGCGATTGTAGAAACGCAGCTCCACACCAGCGTCCGTCAGTCGTTTGCGCAGCCCGAGGGTAAAGGCCAGACTGCCATAATCATCAAACAGACAACGCACCCGCACGCCGCGCTCGGCCGCGAGCACCAATGCTTGCACCATCGCTTCGGCGCAGGCTCCAGCCTCCACCAAATACAATTCCAACTCCACTTGCCGCTCGGCCCGGGCAATGCCCACCAGCATCTGCGGAAAAAATTGCGGGCCGTCGATCAACAACTCGAAACGGTTGGCGCTGCGCCACGGGAACACTGCGCCGCTCATGTCAGCGCGCCGTAAAGATCAGCACCGCACCCACCGGCACCGACAAACTGATCGACTTGAGACCGGCCGCTTTACGCAACATCGCCACACCCGGCGCCAGGTCGAAATCCTCCGCATGCAACACCACCGGTTCCAGGGTCACCACCTGGAAACGCCGGTCATCCAGGCGCGTGGCCAACAACTCAGCGCTGTAGGTCTGGGTCTTGCCATGCAGGGTGACGCTCAGGGGCAAGCGCAGTTCCAGTTGCGCGCCAGGCGCCAGGTCATTGATGGGTTGCAGATTAATCTGTGCGCTGATCAGCGCCTCGGGGAAAGTCTTGATTTCGAACAGCTGATTGCGCATGCGCTCGTCGCGCAGCGGGATGCCGCTGTTGACCGACTCCAGCTCCACTTCCAATTGCGCCGCGCCCTTGCTGTCGACCTTGCCGTGCAGCACCAGGAAGCGATGGACTTCAGCGATCTCGGTGTTTTTGGTGGTGACGAACGACAGGCGCGAGGACTCGTTGTCCAGGTACCAGTCGGCATGGGCGGGCACCGCGGCAGCGGCCAGCAGGGCGAAGGCCAGGGGTTTGATAACAGACGCGTTGAACATTAAGGACTCGTGGGGCGAAAAACCTGCACGAACCTTAAGCGCAATGTCACGAACGGCGCAAATCCAATGTGGGGGGGTGGCTTGCGCTGTGTCAGGGATTCAGACGACAGCCCTGCCGATCCCCCAACCACCGCGCGCTGTGCGTGCGCCCCAACCCGCTCGCCGTCACTTCGCTACGCTCCGGGTTGTCGCTGAACGCACTGGTGGGCACGTACTGCTTCACATAACCCCGGCAATAGTCGGCTGGATTGTTCGCCACATAGCGGCACGAGCAATACTCCTTGGCGGTATAGGCCGCGATGATGTCAGGGAAGGCTTGCAGGTTGACGCGCTCGTGCCACACCCAACCCGACAGGGCAAGCAGCAGCACGAGAAACAGGCTGGTAAACGGCCGACGACGGATCATGGTTGCACCGCCGCAAGCACGCGCTTGAGCAGTTCGTTGTGGCGGTAGCTGCCGTCGCGATCATCGCCATAGCGCACGATCACCAGGTGTTCGTCGGGCATCACGTACAGCGCCTGGCCCCAATGACCGAGGGCGGCGAAGGTGTCGGCGGGGGCGTCGGGCCAGGGCCTCGGGGCGCCCTGGTTGAGCCACCATTGGCCACCGGGGACGGCTTCGTCCTGGCCGGCGGTGTATTTGTCGAAGGGTTGGCGGTTGAACGCCACCCAGTCCCTGGGCAGCAATTGTTGATCCAACCAGCGCCCGTCGCGGGCCATCAGCAGGCCGACACGCGCCAGGTCACGCGCGCTGAGGAACGCATAGGACGAGGCGACAAAGGTTTCGTCGGCATCGGTTTCCCAGGTGGCGTTGTGAATGCCCAGCGGCTTGAACAGTGCGTCCCAGGGGTAACTCATGTACGCCTTGTGCCCGAGCATGCCCTTGAGCGCGGCGGACAGGATATTGCTGTCGCCGCTGGAATAACGAAAGGCCTGGCCCGGTGCGCTGAAGGACTCAGTGCTGGCGGCGAACTCGGCCATATCGGCGCGACCACGGGTGTAAAGCATCGCCACCACCGAGGACTTCAGCGGCGCGTATTCATAGTCTTCCTGCCAGTCGAGGCCCGAGGCCCAGTGCAGCAGGTCGGCCATGGTCACCTTGGGGTGTTGTTTCATCGGCGGGTAAAAGCGTGCCGCAGGGTCGGTCAGTTTGAAACGGTTTTCGCCGTAGGCCACGCCGAGCACCGTGGCCATCAGGCTTTTGCTGATGGACCAGGTCAAGTGTGGCGTGCTGGCCGTGGTCGGCGCGGCGTAGCGTTCATAGATGACCACACCGTCGCGGATCACCAGCAGCGCGTCGGTGCGAATGCCTTGGCGGGCACTGTCGTCACGGGGCGGGAATGCATAGGCGTCAAGGGCTTCGACGGCGGGTCCTGCGAGTGGCGTGCCCTTGGCCCACTCCTTGTCGGGCCAGGTTTCAGCGCAGGCGGTAACGGTGACGAACAGCAGGGAAACGCACAGCAGGCCTCTGACCATGGACACACACTCAAGGGAGCATTCAAGCCCGCGAGCCTAGCCGAGGGCAATGACAGATTTGCTACAGAGGTCCTGTCATCCAAGCGTCACCATAACTTCATGGAGATGACACCGGGGCTACATAGCCTGACTTTGGACAACAAAGTCGACCGGCCGAAACGTGGCTGGCACTCGGAGATTCGCCATGACTCAGATCGCCCGCATCAGCGACACCGGCAATGAACGCCGTCTGCAAGCCGAACGCCTGGTTGGCGCCAAGGCTTTGCAGGAAGCCCAGGCCCTGCGTTTCAACGTCTTCAGCGGCGAGTTCAACGCCAAGCTCAAAGGCGCGGAACACGGCCTGGACATGGATGACTATGATGTTCACTGCAGCCACATCGGCGTGCGGGACTTGAACAGCGGTCGACTCGTCGCCACCACCCGTTTGCTCGACCACCAGGCCGCCAGCACCCTGGGCCGGTTCTACAGCGAAGAAGAATTCAGCCTGCATGGCCTGCTGCATCTGCAGGGCCCGATCCTGGAAATCGGCCGCACCTGCGTCGACCCGGCCTACCGCAACGGCGGCACCATCGCCGTGTTGTGGGGCGAGTTGGCCGAAGTGCTCAACCAGGGCGGCTACAGCTATCTGATGGGCTGCGCGAGCATCCCGATGCACGACGGCGGCATCCAGGCCCACGCGATCATGCAGCGCCTGCGCGAACGTTACCTGTGCAACGAACACCTGCGCGCCGAACCGAAAAAACCGCTGCCGGCGCTGGACCTGCCGACCAACGTAATCGCCGAGATGCCGCCACTGCTCAAGGCCTATATGCGCCTGGGTGCGAAGATCTGCGGCGAACCGTGCTGGGATGAGGATTTCCAGGTCGCCGACGTGTTCATCCTGCTTAAGCGCGATGAGCTATGCCCGCGCTATGCGCGCCACTTCAAGGCGGCCATGTGATGAGCCGCCTGCGCGTGTACGGGCGCATCGCCCGGGTACTGGTGGTAGTGGCGCTGGGCTTGAGCATGGCCAGTGTGTTTGGTGTGTTCGAACGCTTGGGCGTGGCCAACTCGATGGTGCGGCGCCAACGCTGGTCGCGGTTCTTCATGGCGCGGCTGACCAACGCCCTGCCCTTTCGCGTGACAGTGCACGGCGAGTTGCCGACCCAGCCCATGCTGTGGGTGAGCAACCACGTGTCCTGGACCGATATTCCGTTGCTGGGCGCAGTGGCGCCGATGTCGTTTTTGTCCAAGGCCGAAGTGCGCACCTGGCCGGTGGCCGGCTGGTTGGCGGCGAAGGCCGGTAGCTTGTTTATCCGTCGCGGTTCGGGTGACAGCCAGTTGATCCGCAAGCAGATGACCCGCCATCTGGAACAACAGCACCCGCTGCTGATGTTCCCCGAAGGCACCACCACCGACGGCCGCAGCCTGCGCACCTTCCACGGGCGCTTGCTGGCCAGTGCGATTGATGCGGATGTGTCGCTGCAACCGGTGGCCATCCGTTATCTGCGCAATGGGCAGATCGACCCGCTGGCACCGTTCATTGGCGATGACGATTTGCTCTCGCACCTGATGCGCCTGTTCGGCAATGACCAGGGCGATGTGGAAATCCATGTGCTCAAGCCGATTGCCTGCGCCGGGCAGGAACGTGCGGCGCTGGCGTTCCAGGCGCAGCAGGCGGTGCAGAAGGCGTTGTTTGGGCCGGTGCCGGAGACTGAACAAGTAGCGGCGCGACCAGCCTTTGCCGCGTGATATGAGCTAGACACTGCTCCAAATGCGGGAGGGGGCTTGCCCCCTCCCACATTTAGCTTTGTGTTGTCAGGTGGTTATGCGCGAAGGCTTGCAGTTCGGGGTAGAAGATCCGGAAGTCTTCACTCAACGGCTCATACAACTCACGCAATTCCTGCATCGCAAACCCTAATTCCTGGGGTTGTGTGAGCCGCCGCGAAATCCCGCGCAACACCTGCTCCATCACCGCAAACTCGCGGTACGACCCCAACCAGTCATCCGCGGCCATATACGGCGCTATCTGCGCCAGCCGCCCCGGCAACTGCGGTTCGGCAGCCAGCACGCGGTACACCTGCGAGGTGAAGTGCTCCAGGGGCTGGTCGGCGTACAGCGCCCAATCCCGCGCCAGGCAGTGATCGAAGAACACATCAAGGACAATCCCGGCATAGCGCCGGCGGGTCAGGCTGAAGCGCGACAACGCCTCGCCCACCAACGGGTGGCTGTCGGTGAAGCGGTCGATCGAGCGATGCAACTGGATCGCCGCTTCGATTGGCGGGCTGAACTGGCCCTGCAGGCGGCCTTTGACAAAGTCGCCATACAGGCTGCCCAGCAGTTGCGCAGGAAGTTGGCCGCCCAGGTGCAGATGTGCGAGATAATTCATGCCGCGCAGTCTAGCACTGGCGCCAACGTATCGTTATAACCCGATATACCGATTCAGCCTGAGCTCAGAGCAAAATCATATTGGTATATCGGGATATAACGATTTAAAGTTCGCCTCATCGCGATATAACGCTTTACGACACCGAGCACCTGCCATGTCCATCGACCTCGACGAAATAATAAAAGCCCTGGCGCACCCAGTACGACGAGACATCCTCACCTGGCTGAAAGACCCGAAAGTGCAGTTCCCCGAGCAAGTGCACAACCACGAATACGGCATCTGTGCCGGGCAGATCGACCAACGCTGCGGCTTGTCCCAGTCGACCGTGTCGGCCCACCTGGCCACCTTGCAACGGGCGGGATTGATCAGCAGCCAGAAGGCCGGGCAGTGGCACTTTTTCAAGCGCAATGAGGAAGTGATCCAAGCCTTCCTCGCGGCGCTTACCACTGAACTCAGCGCTGAAATCAGCGCGACGTTGTAACAAGGAAACGATAATGCCCCTCTCGCTACTCATCCTGGCCCTGAGCGCCTTCGCCATCGGCACTACCGAGTTCGTGATCATGGGCCTGCTGCCCGATGTGGCGGCGGACCTCGGCGTGTCGATTCCCGGCGCCGGCTGGCTGGTCACCGGCTATGCCCTGGGCGTGGCCATCGGTGCGCCATTTATGGCACTGGCCACCGCCAGGTTGCCCCGCAAGGCGGCCCTGGTAGCGTTGATGGGCATCTTCATTATCGGCAACCTGCTCTGCGCCCTGGCCAGTGACTACAACGTGCTGATGGTTGCCCGTGTGATCACCGCGCTGTGCCACGGCGCGTTCTTCGGCATCGGTTCGGTGGTCGCCGCCAACCTGGTGCCGGCCAACAAGCGCGCTTCGGCCGTGGCCCTGATGTTCACCGGCTTGACCCTGGCCAACGTGCTTGGTGTGCCACTGGGCACTGCGCTGGGCCAGGAAGCCGGCTGGCGCTCGACCTTCTGGGCGGTGACGGTGATTGGCGTAGTGGCGCTGATCGGCCTGATCCGCTTCCTGCCGGCCAAGCGTGACGAAGAAAAACTCGACATGCGCGCCGAACTGGCCGCCCTCAAGGGTGCCGGCATCTGGTTGTCGCTGAGCATGACCGCGCTGTTCGCCGCGTCCATGTTCACCCTCTTCACCTATGTTGCGCCGCTGCTCGGCGATGTCACCGGCGTGTCGCCCAAAGGCGTGACCTGGACCCTGCTGCTGATCGGCCTGGGCCTCACCGTGGGCAATATCATCGGCGGCAAGCTGGCGGACAAACGCCTGGCAGCCACCCTCATCGGCGTGTTTATCAGTATGGCGGTGGTGTCCACCGCGCTGACCTGGACCAGCATCGCCGTGATCCCGACCGAGATCACCCTGTTCCTCTGGGCCACCGCTTCATTTGCCGCCGTACCTGCGCTGCAGATCAACGTGGTGACCTTCGGCAAGGCCGCGCCGAACCTGGTGTCCACCCTGAACATCGGCGCCTTCAACATCGGCAACGCCCTCGGCGCCTGGGTGGGCGGCAGCGTGATTGCCCACGGTTTCGGCCTGAGCAGCGTGCCTCTGGCGGCAGCGGCCCTGGCGATCCTGGCGCTGCTGGTGACCCTGATTACTTTCCGTCAGGGCGGCGATGCCGACCTGGCCCCTGCGACCCACTGATCAACTTCAAAGAGAAGGGTGTTTTCCCATGACGACTATTTTCGATCCGATCAAACTGGGCGACCTGGAGCTGTCGAACCGCATCATCATGGCACCGCTGACCCGCTGCCGCGCCGATGCCGGCCGCGTACCCAACGCGCTGATGGCCGAGTACTACGTGCAACGGGCTTCCGCCGGGCTGATCCTCAGCGAAGCCACTTCGGTGACACCGCTGGGCGTGGGCTACCCGGACACGCCGGGCATCTGGTCCAACGACCAGGTGCGCGGCTGGGCCAATATCACCAAGGCCGTGCATGGCGCAGGGGGCAAGATCTTCCTGCAACTGTGGCACGTGGGCCGCATTTCCCACGCGTCCTACCTGAACGGCGAAACCCCGGTGGCGCCGAGCGCGATCCAGGCTAAAGGTCATGTCAGCCTGGTACGCCCGTTGGCCGACTACCCGACGCCGCGCGCCCTGGAAACCGCTGAAATCGCCGACATCGTCGACGCTTACCGCACCGGCGCCGAGAACGCCAAGGCCGCAGGCTTTGATGGCGTGGAGATCCACGGCGCCAACGGCTACCTGCTCGACCAGTTCCTGCAAAGCAGCACCAATAAGCGCACCGACAACTATGGTGGCTCCCTGGAAAACCGTGCACGCCTGCTGTTGGAAGTGACCGATGCGGCCATCGAGGTCTGGGGCCCTGGCCGTGTGGGTGTGCATTTGGCACCGCGCGCCGATGCCCACGACATGGGCGACGACAACCTGAAGGAGACCTTCACCTACGTCGCCAGCGAACTGGGCAAGCGTGGTATCGCCTTCATCTGCTCTCGTGAAAAGGCAGGTGCGGACAGCCTCGGTCCTCAATTGAAAAAAGCCTTTGGCGGCGTGTACATCGCCAACGAACGTTTCACCAAGGACAGCGCCAATGCCTGGCTGGCCGAAGGCAAAGCGGACGCCGTGGCCTGGGGTGTGCCGTTCATTGCCAACCCGGACCTGCCAGCACGCCTGAAAGCCGATGCGCCGTTGAACGAAGCGCATCCGGAAACCTTCTACGGCCAGGGCCCGGTGGGCTACATCGATTACCCGACGCTGCCGCTGTAATCGCCCGACACGCGAAACCAAATGTGGGAGGGGGCTTGCTCCCGATAGCGGTGCGTCAGTCACTGTATGTGTTGACTGAACCACTGCCATCGGGGGCAAGCCCCCTCCCACATTGTTGACACTATGTTGCCCTGGGAAACACTCCTTAACAGCCTTGCAACAAAATCCCTACAAAATACTTAGGCGGCTATGTATCAACCGTCCGCCAGCCCGTATATAAAGTCACCCCACCCATCAGGCAGAAGGACGATTGACGGTCCTTAGGCTTTACTGTTGACACAACCTGATGCAATTACGCATTTTGTCTCAATTGCGCAGGCTGGGGCTCAGGCGCAGCATATCGAGCCCTGCATCCACCCAGCGTTCGGCCTCCTGATGTAGCTGGAAGCTGTCGGGTACCAGCAGCCACTGGCCGATCAGCCCGTTGATGTAGGCATGGATGCACACTGCACCACGGGTGGTGTCGAGGTTTTCCGGAAGTTGCCCGCGATGGACCGCGTTGCGCAGTGTCAGGCCGATGCGCAGGTTGCATTCCAGGCTGTGGGTCTGGCGCTGACGGCGCATGTCGCACATTTCATCGGTGAATTCGCACTTATGAAACAAAATCTCATTGATGCGCCGGGTTTTCGGGTCCAGGGCCACCTGATGAAACAAATGAATCAGCAGCTTGCGCATGCACCCCAACGGATCGACTTCGTCCTCGCTTTCACTGGCCCTGGCCAATTCGTCCAGTGGCTCATGCAGCGTGTCCAGCAGGGCCTGCAACAGATCGGATTTATTACTGAAGTGCCAATAAATAGCGCCCCGCGTGACGCCGGCCAGCGCAGCGATATCCGCCAGCGTCGTCCGTGCAACGCCGCGCTCATAAAAGGCTTGCTCGGCGGCTTCGAGAATTTGGCTGCGCGTTTCCTGAGCTTCCTCTTTAGTGCGACGAACCATGGCAGTACAACCTCAATCAGGACACCTGAGACTATCGTTAACGCAGTGTTAATAGATGTTAACGATCATCCGAATATTTGTGGGACGACACCGTCATGGGCGCCGAACGTAATGGAATCGAGACTTTTGGCCTGCTTTGTCAACAATCCGCGAAGCCTGTCAAGAGTTTACAAACAACCATGAACGTAAGTATATTGCGTAGCAAGCTACTTATCCACTCACAGCTTGTTTTTTACCCTTCCACACTTCTTGTGCGCACCCTGCGCGCCTGACCCGAGGATCTTCATGCAACTTAAGCCAGCTGTTACCGCTCTGGTCACTGCCGTCGCCCTGGCATCGCTGCTCAGCGGATGTAAAAAGGAAGAAGCGGCTCCGCCCGCTCAAGCCCCTCAGGTCGGCGTGGTCACCATTCAACCGCAAGCCTATACCCTGACGTCCGAGCTGCCCGGCCGCACCACCGCCTACCGCATCGCGGAAGTTCGCCCGCAGGTCAACGGCATCATCCTCAAGCGCCTGTTCAAGGAAGGCGCGGATGTGAAGGAAGGCCAGCAGCTCTATCAGATCGATCCGTCGGTCTATGAAGCCACGCTGAAAAGCGCACAAGCCAGCCTGACCCAGACCAAGTCCATCTCCGACCGCTACAAGCAGTTGGTCGATGAGCAAGCCGTCAGCCGCCAGGAATACGACACCGCCGTGGCCAACCGCATGACCGCGGAAGCAAACGTGCAAACCGCCCAGATCAACGTGCGCTACACCAAGGTGTTCGCGCCGATCTCCGGGCGTATCGGTCGTTCTTCGGTGACCGAAGGCGCGCTGGTCAGCAATGGCCAGACCGATGCCATGGCGGTAATCCAGCAACTGGACCCGATCTACGTCGACGTCACGCAGTCTTCGGCGGAAATGCTGAAACTGCGCCGCGACCTGGAAAGCGGCCAACTGGAAAAAGCCGGCGCCAACGCCGCCAAGGTCAAGCTGACCCTGGAAGACGGCAGCGACTACGGCCATGACGGCAAGCTGGAATTCTCCGAAGTCTCGGTCGACCAGACCACCGGCTCCGTGACCCTGCGCGCCGTGTTCCCCAACCCTGACCACACCCTGCTGCCGGGCATGTTCGTACACGCCCAGCTGCAAGCCGGCGTGAACAGCAAGGCGATCCTCGCGCCACAGCAAGGCGTGACCCGCGACCTCAAGGGCATCCCGACGGCGCTGGTGGTCAACGCCGACAACAAGGTCGAGCAGCGTGTACTGGTGGCAAACCGCACCGCCGGCGCCTATTGGCTGGTGGAGAAAGGCCTGAACGCCGGTGACCGCGTGATCACCGAAGGCCTGCAGTACGTCAAGCCGGGTGTGGAGGTCAAGGTCAAGGAGGCTGACAACGCCAAGCCCGCCGGTTCCGCCGCTGCTCCTGCTGCCGCGCCTGGCCAGGGGGAGTAATCCATGTCGAAATTTTTTATCGACCGTCCCATTTTCGCCTGGGTAATTGCCCTGGTGATCATGCTGGTCGGGGCACTGTCGATCCTGAAGTTGCCCATCAACCAATACCCGGCCATCGCGCCAACCGCCATCGACATCCAGGTGACCTACCCAGGCGCATCCGCACAAACCGTGCAGGACACCGTGGTGCAGGTCATCGAGCAACAGCTCAACGGTATCGACAACCTGCGTTATGTGGCCTCGGACAGTAACTCCGACGGCAGCATGACCATCACCGCGACGTTCAACCAGGGTACCAACCCGGACATCGCCCAGGTCCAGGTGCAGAACAAGCTGAACCTGGCGACCCCATTGCTGCCGCAGGAAGTGCAGCAACAGGGTATCCGCGTAACCAAGTCGGTAAAGAACTTCCTGATGGTGATCGGCCTGGTGTCGGAAGACGGCAGCATGACCAAGGATGACTTGTCCAACTACATCGTTTCCAACATCCAGGACCCGATTTCCCGGACCGCAGGTGTGGGTGACTTCCAGGTGTTCGGTTCGCAGTACGCCATGCGTATCTGGCTGGACCCGGCCAAGCTGAATAACTTCCAGCTCACGCCGGTGGATGTCAGCACGGCCATCTCGGCACAGAACGTCCAGGTGGCCACCGGTCAATTGGGCGGCCTGCCTGCCCTGCCCGGCAACCAGCTGAACGCCACCATCATCGGCAAGACCCGGCTGCAGACGGCTGAGCAGTTCGGCAATATCCTGATGAAGGTCAATGCCGACGGTTCCCAGGTTCGCCTGCGTGACGTGGCGCGTATCGAACTCGGCGGCCAGAACTACAGCATCAGCGCGCAGTTCAACGGCAACCCGGCTTCCGGCATGGCGATCAAGCTCGCGTCGGGCGCCAACGCCCTGGACACCGCCAAGGCCATCCGTGCCACCGTGGCGTCCCTGGAACCGTTCTTCCCGCCTGGCATGAAGGCGGTGGTGCCGTATGACACCACCCCGGTCGTGACCGAATCGATTTCCGGTGTAGTGCACACCCTGATCGAAGCGATCGTGCTGGTGTTCCTGGTGATGTTCCTGTTCCTGCAGAACTTCCGCGCCACCATCATCACCACCATGACCGTACCGGTGGTACTGCTGGGTACCTTCGGGATCCTCGCGGCGTTCGGTTTCACCATCAACACATTGACCATGTTCGGCATGATCCTCGCCATCGGCCTGCTGGTGGACGACGCCATCGTCGTGGTGGAAAACGTCGAGCGGGTAATGGCCGAGGAGCATCTGTCGCCGAAAGAGGCGACGGTCAAGTCCATGGGCCAGATCCAGGGCGCCCTGGTGGGTATTGCCCTGGTACTGTCGGCGGTACTGTTGCCGATGGCGTTCTTCGGCGGCTCCACCGGTGTGATCTACAAACAGTTCTCCATCACCATCGTTTCGGCCATGGCGTTGTCGGTACTGGTTGCCCTGATCTTCACCCCGGCCCTGTGCGCCACCATGCTCAAGCCGATCGATCCGGAAAAACACGGCCAACCCAAGCGTGGTTTCTTCGGCTGGTTCAACCGCACCTTCGACCGTGGCGTACTGAGCTACGAGCGCGGCGTGGGTAACATGATCAAGCACAAAATCCCGGCGTTCCTGGTGTACGCCTTGATCATCGCCGGCATGATCTGGCTGTTCATGCGCATCCCGGCTGCGTTCCTGCCCGATGAAGACCAGGGCGTGATCTTTGCCCAGGTGCAGACGCCAGTAGGCTCGTCGGCTGAACGCACGCAAAAAGTCATCGACGACATGCGCGCCTACCTGCTCAATGACAAGGAAGGCGAACCAGGCGAAGGCAAAGGCGTGAAATCGGTGTTTACCGTGAACGGCTTCAACTTCGCCGGTCGTGGCCAGAGTTCGGGCCTGGCCTTCGTGATGCTCAAGCCGTGGGATGAGCGCGACTCGTCCACCTCGGTGTTCGAGATTGCCAAGCGTGCCCAGGGTTACTTCATGCAGACCTTCCAGGACGCCATGGTGTTTGCCATTGTGCCGCCGTCTGTACTGGAACTCGGTAACGCCACCGGTTTCGACGTGTTCCTGCAAGACCAGGGTGGTGTCGGCCATGAAAAGCTGATGGCTGCGCGTAACCAGTTCCTGGGCATGGCTGCCCAAAGCAAGATCCTGGCCGGTGTGCGCCCCAACGGCGTGAACGATGAGCCGCAATACGAGCTCACCGTCGACGACGAGAAGGCCAGTGCCCAGGGCATCACGCTGTCCAACATCAACCAGACCCTGGCGATTGCCTTGGGTGGCAGCTACGTCAACGACTTCATCGACCGTGGTCGGGTGAAGAAAGTTTACGTGCAGGGTGAAGCCGCCAGCCGGATGTCCCCGGAAGACCTGAACAAATGGTACGTGCGCAGCGACTCCGGGAAGATGGTGCCGTTGTCGGCCATCGCCTCGGGCAAGTGGATCTACGGCTCGCCGAAGCTCTCGCGTTATAACGGTGTAGCGGCGATGGAAATCCTCGGTACCCCGGCACCGGGCTACAGTACCGGTGACGCCATGGCCGAAGTCGAACGTATCGCCAAGGAGCTGCCGGCGGGTGTGGGCTACGCCTGGACGGGCCTGTCGTATGAAGAACGCCTGTCCGGCTCCCAGGCGCCGGCACTGTATGCGCTGTCGCTGCTGGTGGTGTTCCTGTGCCTCGCGGCGCTGTACGAAAGCTGGTCGATCCCGATCGCAGTGATCCTGGTGGTTCCACTGGGCGTGGTGGGTGCGTTGATCGCCACCAGCATGCGCGGCTTGTCCAACGACGTGTTCTTCCAGGTGGGCTTGCTGGTGACGGTGGGCCTGGCAGCGAAGAACGCCATCCTGATCGTGGAGTTCGCCAAGGAACTCCACGAGCAAGGCAAAGGCATCGTCGAGGCGGCCATCGAAGCCTCGCGGATGCGCCTGCGGCCGATCATCATGACCTCCATGGCGTTCGTCCTCGGCGTGTTGCCGCTGGCGATCTCCTCTGGCGCCGGCTCAGGCAGCCAGCACGCAATCGGTACCGGTGTAATTGGCGGTATGATCACGGCCACGGTGCTGGCGATCTTCTGGGTGCCACTGTTCTTCGCGAGCGTGTCCGCCATGGGCGAACGTAACAAGACTGAACCTAAGCAAACTCCTCAAGAGGCTGGCCAATGAGCAAGTCGCTACTTTCCTTAGCCGTCACCGCATTCGTGCTCAGTGGCTGCTCGCTGATCCCTGACTACCAGCGCCCTGAAGCGCCGGTGGCAGCTCAGTTCCCACAGGGGCCGGCGTATTCGTCGGCCCAGGCGCCGGGCCAGGCCGCTGCCGAGCAGGGCTGGAAGCAGTTTTTCCATGACCCTGCCCTGCAACAGCTGATCCAGACCGCGCTGGTGAACAACCGTGACCTGCGTGTCGCGGCGCTGAACATCGACGCGTATGCGGCGCAGTACCAGATCCAGCGTGCCGACCTGTTCCCGGCCGTATCGGCCACGGGCAGCGGCAGCCGTTCGCGCACCCCGGCCAAGCTGTCGCAGACCGGCGAATCGACCATCACCAGCCAGTACTCGGCCGGCCTCGGGATCAGTTCTTATGAACTGGACCTGTTCGGTCGTGTGCGCAGCCTGAGTGAAGAAGCGCTGCAAAAGTACTTCGCCACTGAAGAAGCACGGCGCAGCACCCAGATCAGCCTGGTGGCCAGCGTGGCGAATGCCTACCTGACCTGGCAGGCCGACAAGGAACTGCTCAAGCTGACCCAGGACACCCTCGGCGCGTACGAGCAGAGCTTCAAGCTGACCTCGCGCAGCAATGAAGTCGGCGTGGCCTCGGCCCTCGACCTCAGCCAGGCGCGCACCTCGGTGGAAAATGCCCGCGTGGCACTGGCACGCTACACCCGCCAGGTGGCCCAGGACGAAAACAGCCTGACCCTGCTGCTGGGCACCGGCCTGCCGGCGAATATCGCCAGCAAGCCGCTGTCGGATGACCTGCTCAGCGACGTACCGGCCGGCTTGCCCTCGGACCTGCTGCAACGTCGTCCCGACATCGTGCAGGCCGAGTACAACCTCAAGGCCGCCAACGCCAACATCGGGGCGGCCCGTGCAGCGTTCTTCCCGAGCATCAGCCTGACCGCCAGCGCCGGTACCGCCAGCCCTACCCTGGGCGGCCTGTTCAAAGGCGGTTCGGGTACCTGGTCGTTCGCCCCGCAGATCAACATCCCGATCTTCAACGCCGGCAGCCTGCGCGCCAGCCTGGACTATTCGAAGATCCAGAAAGAGATCAACGTGGCGAACTACGAGAAGGCGATCCAGACCGGCTTCCAGGAAGTCTCCGACGGCCTCGCCGCGCGTGAGACCTACAAGCAGCAGCTGGAGGCCCAGCGTGGCTTCGTCGCGGCCAACCAGGATTACTACCGCCTGGCCGAGCGGCGCTACCGCATCGGTGTCGACAGCAACCTGACCTTCCTCGACGCCCAGCGCCAACTGTTCAGTGCCCAGCAATCGCTGATCACCGACCGCCTGGCGCAACTGACCAGCGAGGTCAACCTGTACAAGGCTCTCGGCGGTGGCTGGAACGAGCAGACTGCGAAGAACGAGCCGTTGAAAGAAGAAGCACCGGCGTTGAAGTTGTTCTGATAGCGCCGTTGTAATCAAAACCGCTTCCTTTACTGGAAGCGGTTTTTTTATGCCCGGTCATCGGTGCTTTGCGATAGCCAGAATGTTTTTGTGACAGCGGGCTTGGTTTGGGGCTGCTTCGCAGCCCAACGCGGGGCAAGCCCGCTCGCCACAAAACTCTCCCGCCTTGCTTTGCGCTCAACCTTTCAGGGTAAAATCTGTCACAGATTCTTACAGACCACAGAGGGAGCTTGTCGTAATGATCGTAGGAATCGACCTGGGGACCACCAACAGTCTCGCAGCCGTCTGGCGCGGCGATGCCGCCGAAATGGTGCCCAACGCGTTGGGCCAGTTGCTGACCCCCAGCGTGGTCGGGCTGGATGACCAAGGCCGTGTCCTGGTGGGCCAGGCCGCCAAGGAGCGCCTGCACACCCACCCGCACCTGACCACCTCGCTGTTCAAGCGCTACATGGGCAGCGCCACCGAAGTGCGCCTGGGCGACCGTTCGTTCCGCCCCGAAGAGCTCTCGGCGCTGGTGCTCAAGAGCCTCAAGGAGGACATCGAGCGCACCTACGGCCAAACCGTTACCGACGCAGTGATCAGCGTGCCCGCCTATTTCAGCGACGGCCAACGCAAGGCCACACGCATCGCCGGTGAACTGGCGGGGCTCAGCGTTGAGAAACTGATCAACGAACCGACCGCCGCGGCCCTGGCCTACGGCCTGCATCAGCGTGATAAAGAAACCTCGTTCCTGGTCTTCGACCTTGGCGGCGGCACCTTCGACGTGTCGATCATCGAGCTGTTCGACGGGGTGATGGAAGTCCGCGCCAGCGCCGGCGACAACTTCCTCGGTGGCGAAGACTTCGACACCCTGTTGCTCGAACACTTTGTCGACAGCCAACGCAACACCACGGGTTTCCCGCCCACCAGCACGGTGCTGCAAGCCCTGCGCCGCGAAGCCGAGCGCGTACGCAAAGCCCTGGGCCAGGACGACAGCGCCGAATTCGCCCTGCGCGTCGACGGCCAGCAATGGACAAAAACCATCACCCAACAGGAACTGGCCAAGCTCTACACGCCGCTGCTGGAACGCCTGCGCGCGCCGATCGAACGCGCCCTGCGCGATGCGCGGATTCGGGTCAGCGACCTGGATGAAATCCTGCTGGTGGGCGGCACCACGCGCATGCCGCTGGTGCGCAAACTCGCCGCAGGCCTGTTCGGGCGCTTTCCCTCCATCAGCCTCGATCCCGACCAGGTGGTCGCCCATGGTGCGGCGATCCAGGCCGCCCTCAAGGCCCGTTCCGCCGCCCTCGAAGAAGTGGTGCTGACCGACGTCTGCCCCTACACCCTGGGCATCGAAACCTCCAACCAGTACGGCGGCCATATCGAAAGCGGCCATTACCTGCCGTTGATCGAACGCAACAGCAGCGTGCCGGTCAGCCGGGTCAAAAGCGTGGTCACCCTGCACGACGACCAGGCCCACGTACTGCTGAAGATCTACCAAGGCGAAAGCCGCCTGGTCAAAGACAACATCGAGCTGGGCCAACTGGATATTCCGGTGCCCAAGCGCAAGGCCGGTGGAGTCTCCCTGGACGTGCGTTTCACCTACGACAACAACGGCCTGCTGGAAGCCCAGGTGAATATCCCGCTGACCGGCGAGCAGCATTCGCTGGTGATCGAGAACAACCCCGGCGTACTCAACCCGCAGGAGATCCAGCAACGCCTGCAAGCCCTGGCGCAATTGAAGGTCCACCCCCGCGACCAGCAGGTCAATACGGTGCTCGTCGCCCGCCTCGAACGGCTCTACCAGGAAAACCTCGGCGAGCTGCGCGAACAGCTCGGGCATTGGGCGGCGCAGTTCCAGCAGGTACTCGACACCCAGGACGAACGCCGCATCCGCGACGCCCGCAGCGAACTCAGCCGTCAACTTGAGCAACTCGACAACGGGTTCTGGCGCTGAGGGCACACCAATGGATTGCTGGACCGTACTGCAACTGCCGGATGACGCCGACGAGCGCACCATCAAGCGCAGCTATGCGCGGCTGCTGAAAAACTGCCGCCCGGACGACGACGCCCAAGGCTTCCAGCGCCTGCGCGAGGCCTATGAACACGCGCTGAATGAAGCTCGCTGGCGAGCTGATAACGAAGAGGCAGAACGCGTCCAGGCGCCCGTGGCCGAAGCGGTCTACGCCAACCTGAATGACCTGGCCGAACTGCTGGACATCAGCCCCGTCAGCCCTGCGCCCTTCGACGCCCCCACACCGGACCCGGCCCAGGCCCTGCTCGACGGCCTGACCGCGCGTAACCTCGATGAACGCTGGGCCCAGGCTCGGCAACAGGGCTGCACCGATGCGTTCCAGGCCGGACTGTTGCGCCATTGTTTCGACGCACCGGGCGAACGCGGCCCCATCGCCGCTTGGGCCGCGCAACACCTGGAATGGCTGACCCCCTGGCAGCAGGTGGCGATGACGTCCTGGCAATACGAAGCACTGACCGGCGAGCTGCTGCAAGACTACCGCCGCACCCTGCAGGAAATGCTGGAGCAAAAGGCCGAGCGCGAGTTCATCACCCAGCTCACGCAGTACAACGACCAACCCTGGCTGCGGGTGTTCGACCTGCAACAGCAGTGGCAGCGCATCGTCCTGCACCTGCTGCATGACACCCAGTGGAGCGTGCCGCTGTTCGAGCGGGTGTGCCAGGCCTTCGGCTGGGACGACCAGAAAGGCGTCTACCCGGAACCGGCGTGGATGTGGCGCGAACTGGTGTCCCGTTGCGAACAGGAAAGCTTCTACGCCAACCTGCAGGACAAGGCCCAGGACACGCGGCGCACATCAGCCGATGCCCTGGCCGCGCGCCTGCTGCTGACGCCGATGTCCGCCACGCAACACAAACGCCTGATCGATGGGTTTGGCGAGAACGAGTGGAACGCCTGCCAGCACCTGGCGCAAACACTGACCTGGCGCTATCCGCAACTGGTCGAGCGCCTGCCTCAAACAGACCTGTTCTTTTGGCGCAAATTCGTGCCCCGGCCGATCTACACCCAGGTGTTTATCCGGCTATGGGCTGTCTTCGCTTTGGGGCTTGGCCTGAGCATCGCCCACGATAAGCCAGACAGAATGGACGGGATGTCGCTGGTCATTTTCATGCTGATGGCGTTCGTGCCGGCGGCCGTTGGCTTTCGCGTCACCCAAGTGTGGGCCGGAATGAGTTCAACCTATCGGGTTCTGGATGTGTGGCTGAGCCAGTACCTGATCCCCAAGCGAATCAACCCCAACGACTACTGGCTGGTGATTCGCCACGGCGTACCGCAGGCAATCATGCTGGTGGCCTGCGGCTTGATGCTCGGTGTACTGGGTGCGGTGACCTATGCCGGCGCACTGCTGATCAACCTGCTGCACAAAAAACGCATCGGTCATATGAGCCAGAAGTTCGCCGAAGGCTACCCCTGGTTGAACGGCCTGCACTGGGCCTTCTGGAGCCCTCTGCAAGTGGTGTTCCTGGTGGTGATGGTGGCGCTGATCGTAGCTGCGCAACACTACCTGCCGACTGTGCCCTGGACCCACTTCGACCTGCCCAAGCGATAACCCTGCAGTGCCGGGCCTGTGCGCCCGGCAACTTGCGTTCGATCATCGCCCACAACCCGCCCTGCCCCGATTGAACCGCCCCCGCACCGCCCCGCACCATGGCCGCCACCTGCATAAACCCAATAACAACAGGTCCACCACCATGAGCACTTTTCACCCGCGCCGGCTCCTGCTGGCCACCGCTATCGCCAGTCTTGCCCTGCCCGTCGTCGCCGAAGAACACGGTTTTCTGGAGGACGCCAGCGCCAACCTCAACCTGCGTAATTTCTTCTTCAACCGCAACTTCACCAACCCCACCAAAACCCAGGGTGGCGCACAGGAGTGGACGCAGAGTTTCATCCTCGATGCCAAGTCCGGCTTTACCCAAGGCACCGTCGGTTTCGGTGTGGATGTGCTGGGGCTGTACTCGTTGAAGCTCGATGGCGGGCGCGGTACCGGCGGCACCCAATTGCTGCCGCTGGACCACGATGGCCGCCCTGCGGATGAATTCGGTCGCCTTGGGGTGGCGTTCAAGGCGCGTATTTCCAAGACTGAAGTGAAGGTCGGCGAATGGATGCCGGTGCTGCCGATCCTGCGTGCCGACGATGGCCGCTCCCTGCCGCAAACCCTGCGCGGCGGGCAGATCACCTCGAAGGAAATCGACGGCCTGACCCTCTACGGTGGCCAGTTCCGCGCCAACAGCCCGCGCGACGACAGCAGCATGTCGGACATGTCGATGGTCGGCAAAACCGCGTTCACCTCGGACCGCTTTAACTTCCAGGGCGGCGAGTACGTCTTCAATGACAAACGCACCCAGATCGGCGTGTGGAACGCCCAGCTCAAGGACATCTACAGCCAGCAGTTCGTCAACCTGATCCACAGCCAGCCCCTGGGCGACTGGACCCTGGGCGCCAACCTCGGGTTCTTCTACGGCAAGGACGACGGCAGCGCCCGCGCCGGCGACCTGGACAACAAGACCTGGTCCGGCCTGTTCTCGGCCAAGTATGGCGGCAACACCTTCTACGTCGGCCTGCAAAAACTCACCGGCAACAGCGCGTGGATGCGCGTCAACGGCACCAGCGGCGGCACCCTGGCCAACGACAGCTACAACTCGAGTTACGACAACGCCGAGGAAAAATCCTGGCAGGTGCGCCACGACTACAACTTCGCCGCCCTCGGTGTACCGGGCCTGACCCTGATGAACCGCTATATCAGCGGCAGCAACGTGCACACAGGCACCATCACCGACGGCAAGGAATGGGGTCGCGAAAGCGAATTGGGCTACACCGTACAGAGCGGCGTGGTGAAAAACCTTATGGTGCGCTGGCGCAACTCCAGCATGCGCCGCGACTACAGCAACAATGAGTTCGATGAAAACCGGTTGATCGTCAGTTACCCGATAAGTCTGCTGTAATCCGGCGCCGCACTTACTGTATCGTGCGCGCCTGCCGCTGCTGATCCGCCCAGCAGCGGCCTCTTATCCGAGCCTGCGCACACCATGAAATCCTTAGCCATCGCATCCGCCGTGCTTGCCCTGGCCTTGAGCCTCAGCGGCTGTATCGGCGCGCCCATTGCCCTGACCGCGCAGACCGAACAACGCCTGCAAGCCCAGGCGCCGATCCGTTTTTTGCTGACCTTCGATGACGGCCCCAGCGCCTCGGGCTACGACAACCCCAGCCGCTCAGTGCTCGCCGACCTGGCACACAACCCGGTTCTTCCCGGGATCAAGGCGGTGTTCTTCCTGCAGACCGAATCGTCGCGTTCCGGCGGCAGCTCGCGGGGGCGCAAGACGATGGCGCGTGAATATGCCGGCGGGCATGTGCTGGCTTTTCACACTGCCACGACCTTTCATACCAACCACCGCTGGCTGAATGATGCCGAGCTGGAGCGCACCCTCAGCCAGGGCGCGAGCGATATCGCCTCGATCACCGGCGCGCCGCCCGTGCTGGTCCGCCCGCCGTTCTGGAACTACGACCGGCGCACCTTCGCCGCCTACCAGCGCCACGGCATGCAGGTCCTGCTGACTGACCTGAGCGCCAATGACGGAAAGATCTGGGGTTTCAATGGCAGCCCAAGGCGCCGCGCCAACCTGTATCGACAACTGTCGGTGGTGCGCGAGCGCATCGCGCTGGGGGAACTGCCGACGGTGGACGGCGTGATACCGGTGGTGGTGACCTTCCACGATATCAACCGCTATACCGCGCGGCATATGCAGGAATACCTGCAGATCCTGCTGGACAGCGCCCGGATCAATGGCATGAAGACCGCAGCCGAACCGTTCTACACCGATACGGCCGCCCTGCAACGCGCGGCGCTGGCGCGTACGGTCAAAGACGTGAATGAAGCAGTGCATCTGCCGGGCGTGTGGAATTGGGTGTGGGACGCGGACTCCCATTAACTCCAGGCCGCTCTTAAGGCATGCAACATCAAGACAGCGTTTGACTGCTTTTCCCTTGGAACAGCATTTCCCCCCCCGCCACTCAAAGGAACGCCCGCCAACCACGATCGAGCCCAACCATGACTATCCGTGCGTCCATGCCCGTGCTGACGAACTACGCCAACAGCCCATCACCGGCAACGCCAGAACCCCCAGTCCACATCAAATACAAACGCCCTGACTCCGATGCCCCGACCCCCGCCTCCCGACTGTCTCCCGAAGTCGCCCTGGGACACAAAAGCTACGTAAACAGCGAGGTCCTGTTTCAGGACAAGCACGTAAAAATCTCCCAGGAGGTTGAATTCAGCGCCGCACAAAACGGCGACGTCGGCACAATATTCAGTCAAATCGTTTTGGAAACCGGCAACCATGCAGACCGGGTGAACATCAGACGTACCTCCGATGGAAAGCTGCTCGCTACCGTCAACGGTAAAGCCTACACCCTTGAGCTGCTCAATCGCCCCGAGCTGGGCATGGTCCAGCCCCTGTATATCAAGACCCACGGCGGCAACGACTGTGTGGTAGTAGCTCCAGACGTGACGACGCCCATCAGGATCGACCTGGGAGACGGTGACGACTACGCCCGTGGCGGTGGTGGTACCACCCAAATCAAGGGCGGCGCGGGCGACGACTTTATCGAGATGGGCAAGGGCCGTGGAGTCGCATCGGGCGGAGAAGGCAACGACACGCTGGTCGCGGGCAGTGGTAGCAGTGCGCTTTATGGCGGCAATGGTAATGACCGTCTGCAGGCCCTGGAAGGACCTGCCGGTCGAATCGTGCATATGGATGGAGGCCGTGGTCATGACTTCATGATCGCCAAAAATGGCCACACCGTGATGCACGGTGGCGGTGGTGACAACCTGATGGTCAGCCTTGGCAGCTCGGTCATTTACACCGGCAAGGGTCATAACAACGTGAGGTCTCACCATGACAACACGGTTATCTACGCCAAACCTTCGGATAATGTGATCCGCTCGCTCAGCTCACGCAGGTTTGATGTAACGCCCAGTGACGCCGGGAAAACAGCCTATCTGGTCGAGGGTTCCGCCGAGTTCAGACAGCGGGTCGAAGACGATCTGGAGCTATTGAGAATGTCGCCCATAGGCCAGCAGTCGTTGAAGAAAGAGGACGAACTGGCCGCGCGCAACAACGCGCCAGTCACCCTGCGCGAGCTGGACACCCGTGATGACATGACCTACGGCTTCAACACCCAAGCCATTCAACGGTATCTTCAAGCGGGCGGCGACGTCGAATCACTGAGCGATTCACAGTTGGGTTACATCGTGGAGGGTAAACCGGGAGAAACGGCTGACCTGGGCACGATCAATTACAACCCGATGTATATGTATGACGACAGTTCCCCCCCGATCACCAGCCTCGCTCATGAGAGGGGACACGCATTCGCGGGTGCCACAGGTCAAAATCTAAAGGGGGAAACTGCAACACCCGACACTCACCAGGAACGCGAACCCAACATAGAGCGGCAGGCAATCGGTCTGCAAACGACAGCCCCCCCGGTTGATTTCGACGGCGACCCCAGCACCGCGAAAACCACCACCAATCCACGGGAATTTACCGAGAACGGCCTGAAAGAAGAGATGGGACTTCCGTTGCGCAAGAGGGTCTACACGACAAGGCTGGCCTGAGCCTGTTACTTCGGCGGGCGGGATTCTACCCCCAGTTCGTCCCACACTGATTCAGCCAGGTGGAACGTTGCATTCGCCGCCGGGATCCCGCAATAGATCGCACTCTGCATCAGCACTTCCTTGATCTCGGCACGGGTCACGCCATTGCTGGCGGCGGCGCGCAGGTGCAGCTTGAGCTCTTCATTGCGGTTCATGCCGATCAGCATGGCGATGGTGATCAGGCTGCGGGTGTGGCGAGGCAGCCCGGGGCGGGTCCAGATGTCGCCCCAGGCGTGGCGGGTGATCATGTCCTGGAACTCGCTGTTGAACTCGGTCAGGGCATTGAGGCTGCGGTCGACATGGGCATCGCCCAGCACTTCGCGGCGCACCTGCAGGCCATCGGCGTAACGTTGTTTCTCGTCCACAAAAAACTCCTGGTTCAATAAGATTTCAATTCGATGACCTGTGGCGAGCGGGCTCCTGTGGTGAGCGGGCTTCTTGTGGTGAGCGGGCTTGCCCCGCGCTGGGCTGCGAAGCAGCCCCAATACGGACGCCGAATTATTTCAGACAGACCGTGGCGCCTGATTTGGGGCCGCTTCGCGCCCCAGCGCGGGGCAAGCCCGCTCACCACAAGAAGCCCGCTCGCCACAGGAAGCCCACTTGCCACAACGAGCCAGTTGCCACAACAGCGGCCTCAGCGGGCCAGCAGGAATTTGATAACCCGGTCACTGAATGCAGCGCCAGCCTGTACGTTGGACAGGTGCGCGGCGTAGAACTCGGCGTACTCGGCGCCCTGCACATGGTGCTGGATAAAGTGACCACCGGCCGGTGGGGTCACGGCGTCTTCAGTGCCGGCAATCACCAGGGTGCGTGCCTTGATCTTCGGCAACTGCTCACGGAAATCCGCATCCCGCACGGCGGCGCAGTTGGCCGCGTAACCTGGGGGCGAAGTCGCGGCAAGCATGTCGGTGATCTGCTTGGCCTGGTGCGGGTTGGCTGCCGCAAAATCGGCGGTGAACCAACGCGCAATCGACGCATCGCGCAAGGCCACCATGGCCGCCGCGCCATCACGCAGGACCATCTCGATCCGTGGGTTCCAGATCTCCGGCGTGCCGATTTTGGCGGCGGTGTTGCACACCACCAGGCGCTGCAGGCGCTCACCGGCATTAATCCCCAGCCATTGGCCGATCAAGCCGCCCATGGACAGCCCGCAAAAGTGCGCACGCTGAATATCCAGCGCATCCAGCAGTGCGATCACGTCGTGGCCCAACTGCTCGATGCTGTACGGTCCCTCGGTCACCAGGGATTTGCCGTGGCCACGGGTGTCGAAACGCAACACCCGGAAATGCTCGGTAAACGCCGGGATCTGGATATCCCACATATGCAGGTCGGTACCCAGCGAGTTGGACAGCACCAGCACCGGTGCGTCCACGGGACCATCGAGTTGGTAATGCAGTTCGCCCTCGGCGAGTTGTACGAAAGCCACAGCGTTCTCCTTAGGCGGTCAATGCAAAGTGTTCGGTGACAGCGCGAGTGACCCAGGTGGGCGCCTGGCCCAGGTAATGGGCCGGGTCGAGCAGGCGGTCCAACTCGGTGGCGGACAGCTCGGCGGTGACCTGCGGTTCGTCCGCCAGCACCGCGCGCAAGTGGCGCCCTTCTGCAACGGCGCGTTTGCAGCATTGCTCCAGCAGGTGGTGCGCGGTTTCCCGGCCCAGGCGTTGAGCCAGCACGATGCTGACGGCTTCGGCCAGCACCAGCCCTTGGGTCAGGTCAAGGTTGTGGGCCATGCGTCCGGGGTCGACTTCCAACCCTTCGCTCACCAGCAGCGCTTGTTTCAAGGCCCCGGACACCAGGCGGCAAATCTCCGGCAAGGTTTCCCATTCGGCGTGCCACAGGCCCAGGCTGCGTTCGTGTTCCTGGGGCATGGCGCTGAACATCGTCGCCACCAGGCCGGGCACGCGCGTGGCGGTGCTGATCAGCACAGCGGCGCCGACCGGGTTGCGTTTGTGCGGCATGGTCGACGAACCGCCCTTGCCGGGCGCCGACGGCTCGAACACTTCGGCCGCTTCGGTTTGCATCAGCAGGCTGATATCGCGGCCCAGTTTGCCGAGGCTGCCGGCGATCAGGCCCAGGACGGCGGCGAACTCCACCAGACGATCCCGTTGGGTGTGCCAGGGTTGTTCAGGCAGGCTCAGTTGCAACTCAGCCGCCAGCGCCTCGGCCACCGGCATGGCGTGTTCACCGAGTGCCGCCAACGTCCCGGACGCGCCGCCGAATTGCAGCACCAGCAAACGCGGTTGCAGTTCTTTCAAACGCTGGCGACTGCGCGTCACCGCGCCCAGCCAACCGGCAATCTTCATTCCCAGGGTGACCGGCGTCGCGTGCTGCAACCAGGTACGCCCGGCCAACGGTGTCGTCGCATAACGCTGGGCCTGGGCGGCCAGCACGTCGCCCAGACGCGCCAGGTCCGTTTCGATCAACCCCAGGGCCCGGCGCAGTTGCAGCACCAGCCCGGTGTCCATCACGTCCTGGCTGGTCGCGCCCAGGTGCACATAGCGTTCGGCCCCGGCATCCTCACTGGCAATCAACTTGCCCAGGGCTTTCACCAGCGGAATCGCCGAATTCCCCGCCGTGGCAATCGCCACGCCGAGGGCGTCCACGTCGTACAGCGACGCCAGGCACGCCTGGGCAATCGGCGCCACGGCGGCCTGGGGGATCAACCCGACCCGGGCCTGCGCCCGGGCGAGCGCGGCTTCGAAATCGAGCATGCCCTGCAGGCGTCCCTGGTCGCAGAACACCTCGGCCATGCTGTCAGCGGTGAAGTAAGCGTCGAACAGTTGATTGCTCGTGCGCAGTGTCATAACTCATCCCTTACAAATCGTGATGCAGGTACGCCGCCTGTTTCGGCAGGCGCAAGCTGAACAGGAAGGCCACCGCCATCATGCCGGTGACATACCAATAGAAGGTGTTTTCCATGCCCATGGATTTAAGGCCCAGGGCCACGTATTCCGCCGAACCGCCGAAGATCGCGTTGGCCACCGCATAGGCCAGGCCCACGCCCAGGGCGCGCACTTGTGGCGGGAACATTTCCGCCTTCACCAGGCCGCTGATCGAGGTGTAGAAGCTGACAATCGCCAGGGCCAGGGTGATCAGCACAAACGCCAGGAACGGACTGCTGACGGTTTTCAAGCTGAGCAGGATCGGCACCGTGCACAGTGTGCCCAACGCGCCGAACCACAGCATCGAGTTACGCCGGCCGATCTTGTCGGCCAGCATGCCGAACAGCGGCTGCATGCACATGTACAGGAACAGCGCGCCGGTCATGATGTAACTGGCGGTCTTGGCGTGCATCCCGGCGGTGTTTACCAGGTACTTCTGCATGTAGGTGGTAAAGGTGTAGAAAATCAGCGAACCGCCTGCGGTGTAGCCGAGCACGGTGATGAATGCCGCCTTATGGTCACGGAACAGCGCGGCGATACTGCCGGCGTCCTTGTCCTCGCGGGTTTCCTTGCTGGTGGTTTCCTTGAGGGTGCGACGCAGCAGCAGGGAAATCACCGCGGCAATCGCACCGATCACGAACGGAATCCGCCAGCCCCAGGCGCGCAATTCTTCTTCAGTGAGGATCTGTTGCAGGATCACCACCACCAGCACGGCCAACAGTTGGCCACCGATCAGGGTCACGTACTGGAACGAGGCGAAAAACCCACGCTGACCCTTGAGTGCGACTTCACTCATGTAGGTGGCGGTGGTGCCATATTCGCCCCCCACCGACAGGCCCTGGAACAGCCGCGCCACCAGCAGCAAGGCCGGGGCCCAGGCGCCAATGTCTTTGTAGGTGGGCAAAAAAGCGATGACCAGGGAACCGGCGCACATCATCAGCACCGAGATCATCATCGAATTCTTGCGCCCGTGCTTGTCGGCGACCCGGCCGAACAGCCAGCCGCCGATGGGGCGCATCAGGAAGCCGGCGGCGAACACGCCAGCGGTGTTGAGCAGTTGGACCGTGGGGTCATCCGACGGGAAAAACGCCGGGGCGAAGTAGATGGCGCAGAAGGCATAGACGTAGAAGTCGAACCATTCGACCAGGTTGCCGGAGGAGGCACCGACAATCGCAAAGATCCGCTTGCTGCGCTCTTCTCCGGTGTAGTGACTGGTGGTTGTTGTCATGGTTTTTCACTCAGTGGGAACGGTTATAGCCTAGACATACTTTGCAACAACCATGTTCCGCAAGCAGACTTTTGCGTAGGCGGTGCCTGAACCGGCCCCCTCCCACATCAAAATGTGGGAGGGGGCTTACCCCCGATGGGGTCCTGACAAGCGACTCAATAATCGAAGAACACCGTCTCCTTATCTATGCCCTGCAAAATCACATTCCACTGATGCACACCCGCCGCGTCCGGCTTGGCAATCAACGTGCCGCGCCGCTCGGCAGGCACACAGGCCAGCAACGGGTCATCCCCGTTCAACGCCTCGCCCTCGAAATAAATCCGCGTCAGCAGGTGCTTCACCAGCCCACGGGCAAACACCAGCACCACCAGGTGCGGCGCCTGGGTCGTGCCTTGCAGGCCCGGCACGCTGCCCGGCTTGATCGTGGTAAAGCGGAAGCGCCCTTCGGCATCCACCGGCACCCGGCCAAAGCCTTCGAAGTTCGGGTCCAGCGCCTTGTCCTGCTCGTCTTCAGGGTGGGCGTACTTGCCGGCGGCATTGGCCTGCCAGACTTCGAGCATGGCGTCGTTGACAACATCACCGTTGCCGTCCACTACTTGCCCGCTGATCGCCACGCGCTCGCCGAGGGTGGCGGCGACGGTCAAATCCTCGCGGTTCAGCCAGGTCAGGCCGATGTGGTAGTACGGCCCGACGGTGTGGGACGTGGTCGCGTAGAGTGTCATCTCATTTCTCCATCGGCGTGGCGTCGCGGCCGCGCAGGACGATGTCCCAGCGGTAGCCGAGGGCATAGGAAGGAATGGTCTTTTCCAGGTCGAAACGGGCGATCAGGCGCTCCTTGGCGCTGGTATCCGGCACACAGTTGTAGATCGGGTCGTATTCCAGCAGCGGGTCGCCAGGGAAATACATCTGCGTCACCAGGCGTGTCAGTACGCTCGGGCCGAACAGCGAAAAATGGACATGCGCCGGGCGCCACGCGTTGTGGTGGTTGCCCCATGGGTAGGCCCCAGGCTTGATGGTCTGAAACTGGTACCAGCCATCGGCGTCGGTGACGGTGCGCCCGGTGCCGGTGAAGTTCGGGTCCAGCGGCGCATCGTGGAGGTCGCGCTTGTGGTTGTAGCGACCGGCGGCGTTGGCCTGCCAGATCTCCACGAGGATGCCCGGCACCGGCAGGCCGTTTTCATCCAGCACGCGGCCATGAATGATGATGCGTTCGCCCAACGGTTCGCCGTCGTGTTGGGCGGTGAGGTCGTTGTCCTTTTCGCTGACTCGCTCGGCGCCGATGGTCGGGCCGGTGATTTCCGACAAGGAATGAGGCAGGAACACCAACGGCTGGGACGGCGAACGCAGGTTCGTCGACTGGTAGGCCGGGTGCAGGTAATCAGGCTGAGTGCCCGCTTGCGGGCGCCGGTAACCGGGCTTGTCACTCATGGAGCTGTCCTCTCTTATTAGATGCGTTCGATCGCCAGGGCCAGGCCTTGGCCGACGCCCACGCACATGGTCGCCAGGCCTTTACGGCCGCCGGTTTTTTCCAACTGATGCAGGGCTGTCAGTACCAGCCGCGCACCGCTCATGCCCAAGGGGTGGCCCAGTGCGATGGCGCCACCGTTCGGGTTGACCTGGGGTGCATCGTCGGCGATGCCCAGTTCACGCAGCACCGCCAGGCCTTGGCTGGCGAAGGCTTCGTTGAGTTCGATCACATCGAAGTCAGTGACGGCCAGGCCCAGGCGTTCCACCAGCTTGCGCACCGCCGGCACCGGGCCGATGCCCATCACCCGTGGCGCAACACCGGCGCTGGCCATGCCCAGCACGCGGGCGCGGGCAGTCAGGCCGTGTTTTTTCACCGCTTCGGCAGACGCCAGGATCAGCGCGGCCGCACCGTCGTTCACCCCCGAGGCATTGCCCGCGGTGACGGTCTTGTCCGGGCCGTTGACCGGCTTGAGTTTGGCCAGGGCTTCAAGGGTGGTGTCCCTGGGGTGCTCATCGTGCTCCACCACGGTTTCGCCTTTTTTCTGGGCGACCCGCACCGGCACGATTTCTTCGGCGAAGAACCCGGCCGCCTGGGCGGCGGCGGTGCGTTGCTGGCTGCGCAGGGCAAAGGCGTCCTGGTCGGCGCGGGAGACCTGGTAGTCGTCGGCGACGTTATCGGCGGTCTGCGGCATGGCGTCCACGCCGTACTGGGCCTTCATCAACGGGTTGATAAAACGCCAGCCGATGGTGGTGTCTTCCAGCTTCATGTTGCGCGAAAACGCCGCATCCGCCTTGCCCATCACGAACGGCGCACGGGACATCGACTCGACACCACCGGCAATCGCCAGCTCCATTTCGCCACTGGCGATGGCGCGAAACGCGGTGCCGATCGCATCCATGCCCGAGGCGCACAAACGGTTGAGGGTCACCCCCGGAATGCTCTCCGGCAGGCCGGCCAGCAACAACGCCATGCGGGCGACGTTGCGGTTGTCTTCACCGGCCTGGTTGGCGCAGCCGAGGAACACCTCGTCAACGGCCGACCAGTCCACGGAAGGGTTGCGCTCGATCAGCGCCTTGATCGGCACGGCCGCCAGGTCATCGGCGCGCACACTGGACAGGCCACCACCAAAGCGGCCGATGGGGGTGCGAATCGCATCGCAGATAAAGACCTCGCGCATCAGGCTTCTCCCGGTGCTTGGCCGTGGGCGGCGGCCGTGCGTGCTTCGAGGTCACGCAGGGCGGTCAGTTCCACCTCGGTCGGTTCGGCGGTGGTGCTGACCTGCTCGGCAAATCGAACCGCCCAACCGGTGGCCGCTACGACTTGCTCGCGGGTCACGCCCGGATGGAGGGCGGTGACCACGAATTCGTGGGTGCCCTCTTCCGGCTCCATGATGCACAGGTCGGTAATGATTCCGACAGGACCGGCACCCGGCAGACCCAGACGCTTACGCGAATCGCCACCTTCGCCGTGGCCGACCGAGGTGATGAAGTCCAGCTTGTCGACAAACGAACGGGACGACTGCTTGAGGATGATCAACACGCTCTTGGCCGAGCCGGCGATTTCCGGCGCGCCACCGGCGCCCGGCAGGCGCACCTTGGGTTGGTGATAATCACCGACCACGGTGGTGTTGATGTTGCCGAAACGGTCGACTTGCGCGGCACCGAGGAAGCCCACGTCGATACGCCCGCCCTGCAGCCAGTAGCGAAAAATCTCGCCGGTCGGCACCACGGTGTCGGCGGTTTCCGCCAGCTCGCCATCACCGATCGACAATGGCAATACGCTGGGCTTGGCGCCAATCGGGCCGGATTCGTAGATCAGCACCACATCCGGCGACGAAGTCAGGCGTGCCAGGTTGGCGGCCTTGGACGGCAGGCCGATGCCCACGAAGCACACGGAGCCGTTCTTGAGGCGGCGCGCGGCGGCGACGGTCATCATTTCATTGGTCGAGTAAGCCATTACTTGGCCTCCTGCTGTGTGGTCAGCTTGGCCTGGAACTCACTGAAATCGGCAGTGCCGTGGATGTATTCATCCATCCAGGCGGTAAAGGTCCCACGGTCGCGAGCGATTGGGTCCCACGCCTGGTAGAAGCGGTTGTCACGCTCGTTGTAGCCGTGGGCGTAGGATGGATGGGCACCACCGGGTACATGGCACACCGCAGTGAGGGCCCAGGTCGGCAGTACGCAGCTGTTCATCGGCGCGTTCAGGTCATCGACGATTTCTTCCACGGTGACGATGCAGCGCTTGGCCGCCAGGGCCGCTTCCTTCTGCACCCCAAGAATGCCCCAGAGCAGCACGTTGCCCTTGCGATCAGCCTTTTGCGCGTGGATCACGGTGACGTCCGGACGCACCGACGGCACCGCTGCCAGCACCTCTCCGGTGAACGGGCACGTTACGGTCTTGATCAGCGGGTTGACCTTGGGCAAGTCGGAACCCGCGTAGGCGCGCAGCACCGCGAACGGCAGGCCCGATGCGCCGGCGACGTAGGCATTGGCCAGGTCGGCGTGGCTGTGTTCTTCGATTTCCAACGGTTGCGGCCATTGCTTTTCGACCGCGTCACGCAGGCGATGCAGGGAACCTACACCCGGGTTACCGCCCCAGGAGAAAATCAGCTTGCGCGCACACCCGGCACCGATCAACTGGTCGTAGATCAGGTCAGGCGTCATACGCACCAGTGTCAGGTCTTTCTTGCCCTGACGAATGATTTCATGACCCGCTGCCGTTGGGATCAGATGGGTGAAGCCTTCCAGTGCGACAGTGTCGCCGTCGTTCACGAATTGCTTCACCGCGTCGCGCAGCGCAAGAATTTCAGCCATGGGGTTGGGCTCCCGGTGTGGATCGAAAAGGCGCTGAGGTGGCGCCGAAGTGCTTGAAGATTAAGCCGGGGAAATCGGCCAAACAATCCGATAATCGACTCAGCGTTCGATTATCGAACGGATTGTTGGCAGGCTATCGATTGATCTCAGGTCGCATCCGCATGGCTGACCATGCCTTTGATCACCACGGCTGCCGTGGCCAAAGCGGCCGGAATCACCAGGGCGGTGAGCACCTGCTCGAAGTTCCAGCCCAGGCCGAGCAAGGTGGCGCCCATCCACGCGCCGAGGATCGCGCCGAAACGGCCGATGCCGAGCATCCACGACACGCCGGTGGCACGGCCTTGGGTTGGGTAGAAGCGCGCGGCCAGGGACGGCATCGCCGATTGCGCACCGTTGACGCACATCCCGGCGACCAGCACCAAGGTGGCCAATAGGGTGATATTGCCCAGGCTCTGCCCCACCGCGTAGGCAAACACCCCGGCCAGCAGGTAGAAGGTGCCGATGACCTTGTGGGGATTGAACCGGTCCATCGCCCATCCCACGCCGACGGCGCTCAATACGCCACCAAACTGGAACAACGCGCCGATGAAGGCGGCCTGCTCCATGCTGGCGCCGCTGTCACGCATCAGGGTCGGCAGCCAACTGGTCAGCAGGTACACGATCACCAGGCCCATGAAGTACGTGAGCCACAGCAGCAAGGTGCCGACGCTGTAGGTGCCCGAGAAAATCACCGCGAACACGTTGCGCGCCTTGACGGTTTTTTGTTCGGGCACGCTGAAGGCCGTGGCCTGGGCAACAATAGAGGGTTCGATGGGCGACAGGGTTTTGCGCACCTTGTCGGTGCCGCGGTTGCGCACCACCAGGTAACGCGCCGACTCCGGCAGCCACACCAGCAGTACCACTGCGAGGATCAAGGGCAGGATGCCACCGATCAGCAGCAGGCTATGCCAGCCGAACGCCGGGATCAGCTTGGCCGAGATAAACCCGCCACCGGCCATGCCCAGGTTGAAACCACAGAACATGCTGGTCACCAATAGCGACTTGTGGCGTTCAGGGGTGTATTCGGAGAGCAAGGTCGTCGCGTTCGGCATGCCGGCACCCAGGCCCAGGCCGGTGAGAAAACGCAGCACCAGCAATTGATCCACGTTGCTGCTGTAGGCCGAGGCCAGGCTGAAAGCGCCAAACACCAGCACCGCGCCCACCAGCACAACCTTGCGCCCGAAACGGTCAGCCAGCGGTCCGGAACCCAGGGCGCCGAATACCATGCCGATCAACGCAGCACTCATCACCGGGCCAAGGCTGGCGCGATCGATGCCCCAGTCCTGGGACAGCGCGGGCGCGATAAAGCCCATGGCGGCGGTGTCGAGGCCATCGAGGAAAACGATGAGGAAACACAGGATCACCACGCGCCACTGGTAGCGGGACAGTGGCTGGGTGTTGATAAAGGACTGCACGTCCAGGGTGGTACCGACAGAAGGCTGATTCATTATTCTTATTCCACACCGATGGCGGGCCAACGGCCTGGGGCCGTCATTATTATTGGGGCGCCCTCAAGAGCGCTGCCGCACAGTAATAAGCCGGGGGAAACATCGTCAATTGATCAAGCCGGGATCTGTGCGGTCACCGAACACCTTAGGCAAACAGCTGCGCACTCAACTCACGGCTGGCACTGAGCATGCTCGGCAGGAAACGCTGCTCCAGTTCGCTGCGGCTGACCCGTCCAGCGTGAGTACTGACATTGAGCGCCGCCAGCACCTGGCCCGACGCGTCATACACCGGCACGGCGATGGAGCGCAGGCCCTGTTCCAGTTCCTGGTCGACAATGCACCAACCCTGCTGACGCACTTGTTGCAGGCATTCGAACAAGGCTTCGGGGGTGGTCAGGGTGCGGCTGGTCTTGGTTTGCAGGTCGGCGTGATCGAGGTAGTCCTGCAGCGAAGCGTCATCCAATGCCGCGAGCAGGATGCGGCCCATGGAGGTGCAATAGGCCGGCAACCGTCCGCCCACCGACAGGTCCACGGAAATCAGGCGCTGGGTGGTGGCCGAACGGGCGATGTAGAGGATGTCGTCGCCTTCGAGGGTGGCCATGTTGCAGGCTTCGTGCAACTGCTCGCTCATACGGTCCAGGTAAGGCTGGGCCGATACCGCCAATGGCGTGGAGGACAGGTAGGCATGCCCCAGGGTCAGGACTTTGGGCAGCAATGAATAGGTGCGCCCATCAGTGGTGGCATAGCCGAGTTTGATCAGGGTATGCAGGCAGCGGCGTACGGCGGCGCGGGGGATCTCGGTGCGGTGACTGATCTGGGCGATGGTCAGGTGGCGCTTGCGCTCCTGGAACGCCTGCACCACGGCCAGGCCGCGGGCCAGGGAGGTCATGAAGTCGGGGTCACCGGTAAACGCCTGGATACGCTTGGCCGGCGAGGCAACGATCGGCGGCGCCACTGACGCGAAAGAGTTGCGCAATTGATCGTTCATGCCAGGTTCCTTTCTCTTATTGTCAACCGCAGGGGATTGGGCTGCTATTACAAGCCGGGCCAGCCGTGATGCACAAGGCAGGCCCCGCAACATTGGGCGATTATCGGACAACCATGCGATTATCGCAATTTAGCCCTGCGCCTGAGGGCGATCTATCAACCACATCCCCGGCAAAGTTAAGCCGTTAATTTAATAGCTTGTTTCCTTGTTGAGTTTATGACGCCAGAATTTCAGCAAATACTGACGCGTCGACGTAACAAAACACTCACACAAAGTTGACGGTTTTTAACTTTATGCCGATAGTGTTATTCAAATGCGCCGCTATAATGCACCCTGTGCGGAGGTCAACCCGGTTTCATATCGGGGCCGGAGCTCGCCAAACCATGCACAGGCCGTGCATGGACGGTCGCAACTACCTGCCTGGAATGACTGCCACAACAGTGGCCTCTCGTTTCTATTTCAAACTTGAACACTTCATGGATTCAATTTTGAAATAGCCCGAGGCGGCATTCAGGCATTAACGCTGCTACGTATTTACACTCAACTCAATTAGGTAACAACGTGACGAAAGATGAACTGCGCGCGGAACTTGAGCGCCAGGAGCAACGTTACAAGGACGTTTACGGCGGGGAAGTCACCACCTACGCCGCCCAGCCTGAACCTGAACGCAAACCATGGCGCAAGCGAGCCAGCCTGCTCGACCAGGCATTTGCCCAGGAAATCCAAAAGATTGAACAGGAACTCAAGGCCGAAGAGCCATAAGCGCTTCGGATCGAGTCCAGGGCCCTGCCTGCAGCGATGCCATTTAGCCATCCTCCAGCCGACCTGAATCCCACCATCGCCTGTAAAATTTCATACAAATGTTTCAGGCATGACGATTTGGTGACAAAACCCTGTCTTTTCAGCCCTGTGCTTTATAAATCAAAGACTTGCCAAAGCCCCGAAAACCCTGGGATCGCCAGCTTTCGCCCAGGGCGATTCGATGAAGATTGATACCGATGAGCAGCTAGTGCATCGATTACCGAGGTTTTCTGGCATAATCGCGCCCCCTTACGACCGGGTCAGAAAACCTTCATGATCGATTTATTCAGCGGACTGGATGCTTGGGTTCTCGTGAGCCTGTTGCTCGCCCTGGCCTTTGTCCTCGCCTTCGAGTTCATCAATGGCTTTCATGACACCGCTAACGCGGTGGCCACAGTCATCTATACCAAAGCCATGCCGCCGCATCTGGCCGTGTTCTTCTCCGGGGTATTCAATTTCCTCGGCGTGTTGCTCGGTGGTGTCGGTGTCGCCTACGCCATCGTGCACCTGCTGCCCGTGGAGTTGCTGATCAATGTGAACACCGGCCATGGCTTGGCGATGGTCTTCTCGTTGTTAGCCGCGGCGATCACCTGGAACCTGGGCACCTGGTACTTCGGTATCCCCGCCTCCAGCTCCCACACCCTGATCGGTTCGATCCTCGGTGTCGGCCTGGCCAATGCCCTGATCAACGACATCCCCCTGGCTGACGGTGTGAACTGGCAGAAGGCCGTCGATATCGGCGCGTCCCTGGTGTTCTCGCCGATGGCCGGCTTCCTGGTCGCAGCCCTGGTGCTGATCGGCCTGAAATGGTGGCGCCCGCTGTCGAAGATGCACAAGACCCCGGACCAGCGCCGCAAGCTCGACGACAAGAAGCACCCGCCGTTCTGGAACCGCCTGGTCCTGGTGATTTCGGCCATGGCCGTGAGTTTCGTGCACGGCTCCAACGATGGCCAGAAAGGCATCGGCCTGATCATGCTGGTGCTGATCGGTATCGTGCCGGCGCAGTTCGTACTCGACCTGGGCAGCACCACCTACCAGATCGAACGTACTCGCGACGCCACGCTGCACCTTAACCAGTTCTACCAGCGCAACCACGAGACCCTGGGTGAGTTCCTGGCCCTGGGCAAAAGCGTGAAAGACGACCTGCCGGGCAAGTTCCGCTGCAACCCGCAGCAGACCGAACCCACCATCAATGCCTTGCTGGATACCTTGAAAGGCGTCTCCGATTACCATTCCCTGAGTGCCGATCACCGCATCGAAGTGCGCCGCTACCTGCTGTGCCTGGACGACACCGCGAAAAAAGTCGGCAAGCTGCCGGGCCTGGAAGCGCGTGAGAAGTCCGACCTCGACAAGCTGCGCAAGGACCTCACCGCCACCACCGAGTACGCGCCGTTCTGGGTGATCCTTGCGGTCGCACTGGCCCTGGGCCTGGGCACCATGGTGGGCTGGAAGCGTGTGGTACTGACGATCGGTGAGAAGATCGGCAAGCAGGGCATGACCTATGCCCAGGGCATGTCGGCACAGATCACCACCGCCACCATGATTGGCTTTGCCAATATCTTCGCCCTGCCGGTCTCCACCACCCACGTCCTGTCTTCCGGCGTGGCGGGCACCATGGTCGCCAACAAAAGCGGCCTGCAAGGTGGCACGGTCAAGACCATCCTGATGGCTTGGGTGTTGACCCTGCCTGCGACCGTAGGCCTCTCGGCCGGCTTGTTCTGGCTGGCCTCCAAGGCATTGGGCAACTGATCGCCAGGCGCTGACAAAAAAGGTGCGGCCTCTGTGAGGACCGCACCTTTTTTTATGGACCAGAATTGAACACCCAAAAAAAAGGGCGACCGAAGTCGCCCAAAATGCCTTGCGTGCTCATGTAACCCGGAAAGACCTAAGGTTTTTTACGCTTGTTCGCGTCTTTCCAGATAAAAAATCCAAACCCTACAAAAAACAGCACCATGAGGCTTACAGTCAGCACTCCGGCGAATACCACATTATCGATAAACATGACCGGCCTCCTGCACTTGCCTTGTTGCGATAGGGCTAAGTTAATGGAGAAGGCGGATTGAAAAATTGACGGGGATCAATGTCGCCCGCGACGGGGCGTAAAGAAGGGCAGTAACTGACCTGCATCAATAGATGCAGGCCGTTTTAACGTTTTTTGGGTTTGTTCTTTGATTTTTTCTTGGCTTTGCCCAACGGCATTGCGTGCTCAAACGCCTGGCGCACTTCATTCAGGCGCTTGTCATTCAGGTCATGCACGCGCTTGGCGCGTTCGGCGTTCAGGTCGATCAGCTTGTCGTCATCACTCATGGCTTGGCTTACGTCGTGGCGAGTAAGGCTCAATAATGCGGACTCCTGCGCCCGACGGCAAATCAACCGGCGACAAAAAACCGAGCGTCGCCCAAAATCGGCACTTTCCAACCACTCAAGGAGGCGTATTCAGGTGGCACTGCATAAGGATCTTCCGCCGCTGCTGGCCCTGCGCGCCTTTGAAGCCGTGGCCCGGCACTTGAGCTTTATCAAGGCCGCGCAGGAATTGTCGGTAACCCAGAGTGCCCTGAGCCATCAGGTACAAAAGCTCGAACTGCACCTGGGTAAATCGCTGTTTATCCGACGCACCCGCGCGATCGATCTGACCGCAGACGGCCAGCAGTACTACGCCGAAATCCGTCCCGCCCTGGACGCCATTGCCGTCGCGACCCGCGCCCAACGGGTAGTGCCCAACGCCACGGTGTTACGTGTCGGCCTGCTGGCGTCGTTCGCCACCCTGTGGTTGGCACCGCGCCTGGCGGGTTTTCTCAACCGCTATCCACATATCCAGGTGGAGCTACTGCCGGCGATTCAACTGGCAAACGTCGCGGCGGCCGAAGTCGACCTGGCCATTCGCTACGGCAAAGGCGACTGGCCCGACGTGCAGGCCACACGACTGATGCCGGAGGTGATCTCACCGGTGTGCAGCCCGGCATTCAAGGCCAGCCAAGTGCACAACGGTGCGCTGTTGATGGCCACTTCGCACCGTCCTTTTGAGTGGACGGACTGGTCTGGGCACTATCAAGTTGACCTCAAGCACCACCCTCGCGTCATGCTGCACGACTACAACATCGTGGTCGAAGCCGCGGTGGCCGGCCAGGGCATTGCCATGGGCCGTCATCGCTTGATCCAACGCAGGCTGGATGATGGCAGCCTGGTAGAAGCCTTCGATTGGCCGCCCTATCACAGTGAAATAGGCTACTGGTTGATTGCAGCGCAAGGCCCTGCCAGCGACGCCGCGCGGTGTTTCAGCGAGTGGTTGAAGGACATCTGCCGCGACACGTGAGTTATTTCGATACGTCGAATGAGATCTATCCGTTTGTCGACACGCCCCCCTGCCCCACATGCTGAAACCTCCTGACCCAAGAGGATTCACCATGAGCGACTCCCTCCGCCACCGCGTGCAAGCCCTCGGCCTGACGCTGCCATCACCCAGCCAGCCGATTGCCAACTACATCAACCATGTGGTCAGCCAGAACCAGCTGTTTATCTCTGGGCAAATCCCGCTGATAGACGGCAAGCCTGCCTACGTGGGCCGCCTGGGCGAATCCCTCAGCGAGGAAGAAGGGGTCCAGGCCGCGGAGCTGGCTGCACTGGGCTTGCTCGCGCAATTGAGCGATGCCCTGGGCGATGACCTGTCGCGCCTGGTGCGCATCCTGCGCCTGGGGGTGTTTATCGCCAGCAGCGGCGAGTTCCAGCGCCAGGGCGCCGTGGCCAATGGGGCGTCCAACCTGCTGGTGAATGCCCTCGGCGAAAAGGGCCGTCACGTACGCACGGCAGTGGGTGTTTGCAGCCTGCCGGCCGGCGTGGCGGTGGAGGTTGACGGGATTTTCGAGTTGCAGCCGTGAGCCCGCTGCAAGTGCAACATCTGCGCGAGAGCACTCCCGGCTGCCAATCGGGCATCGTGCACTTCAACTCTGCCGGTGCCTCCTTGCCGAGCCAGGCGACCCTTGACGCCATCATCGACCAACTGCAACGCGAAGCCCGCGACGGCCCGATGGAAGCCGGCGAACAGGGCGCCGTGCTGGTGGAGAAAGCACGCCGCGCTGCCGCGCAGTTGCTCAACGCGCCCACCCCGTCTATTGCCTTTGCCAGCAGCGGCTCGACCGCCTGGAGCATGGCGTTCCAGGCCTTGGGCCCGTGGCAGCCGGGCGACCGCATTCTGGTAGGACGCCACGAATGGGGCGGCAACCTGGCGAGCATGCAGTTGGCGGTGCAAGCCGGCGCACGGGTGGACGTCATCCCCTGCGATGCCACCGGCGCGGTGTGTCCCGTGGCGTTGGAAGCGATGATCGATTCACGCGTAAAGCTCATCGACCTCACCTGGCTCCCCGCCAACGGCGGACTGATCAACCCCGCCCAGGCCATCGGCGAAGTGGCCAGGCGTCATGCCATTGCCTACTTTATCGATGCCGGCCAAGCCGTCGGCCAGGTGCCGGTGGACGTGCAGGCGTTACAGTGCGATGTGCTCAAGGCGGCCGGGCGCAAGCACCTGCGCGGGCCACGGGGGACGGCGCTGCTGTATGTGCGGCCGGATTTCCTCCCGCACTTGAACCCCGCCCAGCGCGACGTGTTTTCCGCCCCCTGGAACGCCGACGGTTTCGACCTGCGCAACGACGCCCGGCGCTTTGAGACCAGCGAGGTGTCCTTTGCCCTGTTGGCAGGCCTGGGCAATGCGCTGCAGGAGATGAATCAGCTGGGGATCGAGCGTGTGTGGGAACGCATCACGCACACCAGCAGGCGAATCCGCGAAGCGTTGCGCGGGATTCCGGGCGTTTCCCTGCATGACCTGGGCACGCTTCAATCAGGCCTGATCGCCTTCAACCTCGCCGGCTGGGACGCCTTCGAACTCAAGCGGCAATTGGGATTGAAGCGGATCAATATCGGCGCCAACGGTGTGGCCTACACCCCGTTGGATATGCAGGCCCGTGGCCTGACCAGTATTGCGCGGATCTCCGTCAGCCCGTTCAACAACGATCACGACATCGAGTTGCTGATAACAGCCCTGGAGGAACTGCGGGGCTAAACCTCGACGTCCACCCACAAGCCCTGGCGCGGCGCGTCTTCGATCAGCGGCACGACCGGTACGGTGTTGTCGGCATTAAGCAGGTCGCCCGGGATCGCCAAGTGTTGATCCGGGTCTTCATCGGCTTCGCGCCGGCGTTTCTGCTGTTCCTGCTGGCGGCGTTGCTCTTCGCGCAACAACAGGGTCGACTGCTCGGCATCGCCCTTTTTCAGGTCGATGGTGCTTTCGTTGGAGCCCGCTTGCACAGGAACCACGGGCGGAATATCGGGTTTCTGGCGGACCGGGTCGAGTTGTGACGTAACCGGTACGACGCTGACGGGCAGCATAGGTGGAAGCATGATAGTTGTTCTCCTGTCAGCAGGCTGTCGGCGGGCCGCGCGGCGACTTGAGCGCAGGTTTGCCAACCTGTGACCCAGTCGACACTCACAAGTGCCCGCCACCCGTCGATTGCGTGCTCACCCGGCCGCCCAAACGGCGTAGTTTTTGTCAGAGTCCTTGGGCGTGGGGCCTTGTTCCGTTAACATAGTCGGCTTTTTCACGGCGGGAGTCAGGCAGCATGGCGCAGCAGTATCAACCGGGGCAACGCTGGATTAGTGACAGCGAAGCAGAGCTGGGGTTAGGCACCGTTCTGGCACAGGACGGCCGCTTGTTGACCGTGCTCTATCCGGCCACTGGCGACACCCGCCAGTATGCGCTACGGAATGCGCCCCTCACCCGTGTGAGGTTCTCGCCGGGTGACTCCATCACCCATTTCGAAGGCTGGAAAATGACCGTGCAGGAAGTCGACGACGTCGACGGCCTGCTGGTCTACCACGGCCTCAATGGGCAGAACGAGCAGGTCACCCTGCCGGAAACCCAGCTCTCCAACTTTATCCAGTTCCGCCTGGCCAGCGACCGTCTGTTCGCCGGGCAGATCGACCCGCTGGCCTGGTTCTCGCTGCGCTATCACACCCTTGAACACACCAGTCGCCAATTGCAATCCTCGCTGTGGGGCCTGGGTGGCGTGCGTGCGCAACCTATTGCCCACCAATTGCACATCGCCCGTGAAGTCGCTGACCGTATCGCACCACGGGTCTTGCTGGCGGACGAAGTGGGCCTGGGCAAGACCATCGAAGCGGGCCTGGTGATCCATCGCCAACTGCTGTCGGGCCGCGCCAACCGCGTACTGATCCTGGTACCGGAAAACCTGCAGCACCAGTGGCTGGTGGAAATGCGCCGTCGCTTCAACCTGCAAGTGGCGCTGTTCGATGAAGAACGCTTTATCGAAAGCGATGCCGCCAACCCGTTCGAAGACACCCAGCTGGCCCTGGTCGCGCTGGAGTGGCTGGTGGACGATGAGAAGGCCCAGGACGCGCTGTTCGCCGCCGGTTGGGACCTGATGGTGGTCGACGAAGCTCACCACCTGGTCTGGCATGAAGACAAAGCCAGCCCGGAATACGCGCTGGTCGAGCAGCTTGCCGAAGTGATTCCCGGCGTGCTGCTGCTCACCGCCACTCCGGAACAGCTGGGCCAGGACAGCCACTTCGCGCGCCTGCGCCTGCTGGACCCGAACCGTTTCCACGACCTGCACGCCTTCCGCGCCGAAAGCGAGAACTATCGCCCGGTGGCCGAAGCCGTGCAGGAGCTGCTCGACAAGGGCCGCCTGTCGCCTGCCGCGCACAAGACTATCCAGGGTTTCCTGGGCAACGAAGGCGAAGCGCTGCTGACCGCCGTCAACGATGGCGACGCCGAAGCCAGTGCGCGCCTGGTGCGTGAACTGCTCGACCGCCACGGCACCGGCCGCGTGCTGTTCCGTAACACCCGTGCCGCCGTGCAGGGTTTCCCGGAGCGTAAGCTGCACGCCTACCCGCTGCCGAACCCGGACGAATACCTCGAGCTGCCCCTGGGCGAACACGCCGAGCTGTACCCGGAAGTCAGCTTCCAGTCGCAACCGGACATCGACGAAGAAAACCGCTGGTGGCGCTTCGACCCGCGCGTCGAGTGGCTGATCGACCAGCTGAAAATGCTCAAGCGCACCAAGGTCCTGGTGATCTGCGCCCACGCCGAAACCGCCATGGACCTGGAAGATGCCCTGCGCGTACGCTCCGGCATCCCGGCCACGGTGTTCCATGAGGGTATGAACATCCTCGAGCGTGACCGCGCCGCCGCCTACTTCGCCGATGAGGAATTCGGCGCCCAGGTGCTGATCTGCTCGGAAATCGGCAGTGAAGGCCGCAACTTCCAGTTCTCCCACCACCTGGTGCTGTTCGACCTGCCGTCCCACCCCGACCTGCTGGAACAGCGGATCGGCCGTCTGGACCGGATCGGCCAGAAACATGTGATCGAACTGCACGTGCCGTACCTGGAAACCAGCCCGCAACAGCGCCTGTTCCAGTGGTACCACGAAGCCCTTAACGCATTCCTTAACACCTGCCCGACGGGCAACGCCTTGCAGCACCAGTTCGGCCCGCGCCTGCTGCCGCTGCTGGAAAACGCCGACGACAGCGAGTGGCAAGCCCTGATCGACGAGGCCCGTGCCGAGCGCGAGCGCCTGGAACAGGAACTGCACACCGGCCGCGACCGCCTGCTGGAGCTCAACTCCGGTGGCGCCGGTGAAGGCGATGCGCTGGTGGAGGACATCCTCGAACAAGACGACCAGTTCGCCCTGCCGATCTACATGGAAACCCTGTTCGACGCCTTTGGCATCGACAGCGAAGACCATTCGGAAAACGCGCTGATCCTCAAGCCCAGCGAGAAGATGCTCGACGCCAGCTTCCCCTTGGGCGACGACGAAGGTGTGACCATCACCTACGACCGCAACCAGGCGCTGTCCCGTGAAGACATGCAGTTCATCACCTGGGAACACCCGATGGTGCAGGGCGGCATGGACCTGGTGCTGTCCGGCTCCATGGGCAACACCGCCGTGGCGCTGATCAAGAACAAGGCGCTCAAGCCGGGCACCGTGTTGCTGGAGCTGCTCTACGTCAGCGAAGTGGTCGCGCCCCGCGCGCTGCAACTGGGCCGTTACCTGCCACCGGCGGCACTGCGCTGCCTGCTGGATGCCAATGGCAACGACCTGTCCGGCCGCGTCTCGTTCGAAACCTTGAACGACCAGCTGGAAAGCGTGCCACGGGCCAGCGCCAACAAGTTCGTGCAGGCCCAGCGCGATCAACTCACACCGCGGATCAACGCCGGTGAAGAGAAGATCACACCGCGTCACGCCGAACGTGTGGCCGAAGCCAAGCGTCGCCTGGCGGCAGACACCGACGAAGAACTGGCGCGCCTGACCGCGTTGCAAGCGGTCAACCCGACCGTACGCGACAGCGAGCTGGTCGCCCTGCGCAACCAACGTGAGCAAGGCCTGGCCATGCTCGACAAGGCGGCGCTGCGACTGGAAGCCATTCGGGTGTTGGTAGCGGGTTGATTACCGCCCTGCCCTGTTGAATAGAGGCCCGCGCAATGCGGGCCTTTTTTATTCACTTGAGAACAGCGTTGGCGTTGCGGGCCTCATCGGGGGCAAGCCCCCTCCCACATTGATCGGTGACCGACATGACAACGCGGTCTACTGTGGGAGGGGGCTTGCCCCCGATGGCGTCACCGCAGAATCAAGCCATCGCGGCCGCAGCCGGCACCTCAACCCCCTTCAACCCCTCCTTCATCCGCTTGGCATCACGCACAAAACTGCGTGACGCCTGGAACAGAAACAGCATCGTCAAGAACAGCGCCACCGGAATCAGGTACATGGCGTCATGCAAGCCCACCGCCTTGTAAGCCTCGGTCATCTGCTCGGCCCCCGCCGCATACATCGCCGAATGGGCAAAATGGTCGGACAACCCGCCCACCACAATCGGCCCCATGCCCCCGCCCAGCAAGTACAAACCGGCAAAGAACAGCGCCATCGCCGTGGCCCGCAGGCGCGGCTCGACCACGTCCTGGATCGCCGTGTACACACAGGTGTAGAAGTTATACGCAAACAACCAGCCCACACTGAACAGCGCCACAAACACGCCGATCTCGATGCGCCCGGCATGCAGGGCCCAGGCGGTGGTGACGGTGGAGATGATCAGGCTGCACGCCGCAAACAGCAGTCGGCCATTGGCAACGCGTTGATGGATCTTGTCGGCAATCCAGCCCCCCAAGGTCAGGCCCACCAGGCCGGTCAACCCGACGATGATGCCGGTGGCGACCGCCGCGTCCTGCAGTGGCATGAGGAAATAGCGCTGCAGCATCGGCACCAGGAACGAGTTGCACGCGTAGGTGGCGAAGTTGAAGCACAACCCGGCCAGCACCAGCCACAGGAAGGTCGGCACGGCCAGCACGCGGCGAATCGGGCGATCGACGCGCTCCTGGGAGACTTGTACAGCTTCGGCGGCGCCGCGCTTGGGTTCCTTGATATAGAACATGAACACCGCAAGGATCAGCCCCGGCACGGCGGCGATGAAGAACGGCGCGCGCCAGCTGTCGAACGCCTTGACCATCCAACCGATGGTGAAGAACGCCAGCAACAGGCCCAAAGGCAGGCCCAGCATGAAAATCCCCATGGCCCGGGCACGACGGTGCGCCGGGAACAGGTCGCCGATCAGCGAGTTGGCGGCCGGCGCATAGCTGGCTTCACCGATACCGATGCCCATGCGCACCAGCAAAAACGTCCAGAAACTGCCGACCAGGCCGTTGATCGCCGTCAACCCGCTCCACGCGAACAGGCCCCAGCCCATCAGTTTGCTGCGCGAGCCGGTATCGGCCAGACGCCCCAGCGGCAGGCCGGCAATGGCGTAGACGATGGTGAAGGCGGTGCCGATGATGCCGAGCTGGAAGTCGCTCAGGTGCCATTCCATGCGGATCGGCTCGATGATGATCGCCGGAATGGTGCGGTCGAAGAAGTTGAACAGGTTGGCGAGGAACAGCAGGAACAGAATGCGCCAGGCATTCGCCGCTTGGGTCGAGTTCTGCATGGGTCCGTCTCTTTTATTGTTATGAGAGCTGCGATGCCCGATGCATCCCGCCCGGTACCTGCAACATAGTCAGGCGAGCCGTGGTTGTCTGTAATGATTCGTAAAGCTGATAGGGCATGATTTCACCCGACAGCACGGGACTTTGCCGACAAAAATATAAGTGCCTGCCCCCCTTCCCAACGGCCACGACCCGATTAGAATGGCGAGCCTTCCAGTAGTCCCCCACTCTACTTTTCTTATCGATGACGCCCATGTCCGAAGCCAGTCCGTGTCTGAGTTGCGGTGCCTGCTGTTCACACTTTCGTGTGTCTTTTTTCTGGGGTGAGTGCGCCTCCTCGGGAGGGACGGTGCCTGATGACCTGGTGGTGCAGATCAACCCCACCCGCGTGGCGATGATCGGTACCGACCAGAAGCCCGCGCGCTGCTGCAGCCTTGAAGGCGAAGTCGGCAAAAGCACGAGCTGCTCGATTTATGAACAACGCTCAAGCCCCTGCCGAGAATTTGAAGCTTCATGGAGCCAGGGCGAACAGAATGTCGATTGCGACGCGGCCCGTGCTGCGTTCGGCCTGCCGCCGTTACAAGCACCGTTCGAGTTGGAATTGCCCATCAGCGCTTAGCACTAATTGCTATGCACGGCATGCCAAAATCATTCAGAGCAAAGTGCCATTATCGCTGGAAAATCCCGCGAGGCTTCTATACTCGACCTCATAGGTCATCGCCGTAGGCTGTGACGTGACGCTATGACGGGACATGCTATGGAATGGCTAGGTCTGCACTTTTTTACCGACCTCCCAGCGAACGGGCACTTATTACTCAATTGCAGTCATAACCCTTTTCTGGTGCTGCTGGCCTATCTGGTCGCCTGTGCGGCGGGGTTCGGCACCCTGGACATGGCCGAACGGGTTGGCCATGTCGAAGCCCCTACCGCTCGCCGCCATTGGCGTTGGCTGGGTGCCGGTTGCCTGGCAGGGGGTATCTGGTCCACTCACTTCATCAGCATGCTGGCCTTCCAGGCCCCCGTCGCGATTCACTACGACCTGCTCATGACGTTCGCCTCGCTGGTCATCGCCCTGATCGCCTCGTTGTTCGCCATGCAAACCCTCAGTCACACCAGACTGCGATTTAACCAATACCTGCTGGCATCGCTGTGGATGGGCATCGGCATCGCCATGATGCATTACGTCGGCATGTCGGCCATGCGTTCCCAGGCCCAGGCGTATTTCGAGTCGGGCCTGCTGCTCGCCTCGGTGGGCATCGCCATTGGCGCCAGCCTGGCCGCCCTGTTGTTGTCTAGCTACCTGCGCACCGGCGCCGGCGTCTTCCATCAACTGCTCAAATACGCCGCCAGCCTGATGTTGGGCGCGGGCATTATCAGCATGCACTTTACCGGCATGGCCTCCATGCAACTGATCGTCCCCACGGGGGCCGACCTCTCATTAGCGCTGGATAACAACCCCATCCAACTGGGCCTGTCGGTCGCCGTGATCACCCTCCTGGTGATCGGCAGCAGCATCAGCGCCGCACTGGCGGACAAGAAGCTGCAGCACAAGGAGCGCGACCTGCGTCGGGTCAACGCGCTGCTCAGCGAACTGGACCAGGCCCGCGCCTCCCTGCAACAGGTGGCTCATTACGATGCGCTGACCGGCCTGCTTAATCGGCGCGGCTTCAATCAGATTTTTGCGGAAAAAATCGCCGAAAAAACGGCTTCAAACGGCATGATGGCGGTTATTTTCCTCGATATTGATCACTTCAAACGCATCAACGACAGCCTCGGCCATGACGCTGGGGATCAATTGCTCAGCGTTCTCGCCAGCCATATCAAAGGCTCCGTGCGCAGCCATGCGGACGTGGTCGCACGGTTTGGCGGCGATGAGTTCTGCATCCTGATCAGCGTTCACCACCGCGACGAAGCGCGACACCTGGCCCAGCGCATCATGCAGAAGATGAAGGACCCGGTCGAACTCGCCGGCCGCCGTATGGTGATGACCACCAGCATCGGCATCAGCCTGTTTCCCGAGGATGGCCTGACCTGCGAAGAGCTGCTCAAGAACGCCGACCTGGCGCTGTACCAGTCCAAGGACATGGGACGCAATGGCCTGAACTTCTTCAGCTCCAACCTGAAGACCCGTGCCTTCCTCGAACTGCAATTGGAAGAAGAGCTACGCAGCGCCCTGCGCGCCCAGAACCAGTTGGTACTGTTCTACCAACCGATCTTTGACATGAAGCTGGGCAAAGTCACACGCCTGGAGGCCTTGGTGCGCTGGCAGCATCCGCAACAGGGGCTGCTGACCCCAGAGCGGTTTATCGGAATTGCCGAAAGCAACGGGCTGATCGCCGAACTCGACCACTGGGTCTTGCGCCAGGCCTGTCATGACTTGAGCCTGCTCTCCGACCGAGGCTATACCGAACTGACCATGACAGTGAATTGCTCGGCCCTGAACCTGGCCCGCGATGAGCTGGCGGATGAGATCGAAGATGCGCTGCGCTTCAGCGGGATCAGCGCCAACCGCCTGGAGCTGGAAGTGACCGAAAATGCCTTGATGGGCAATATCAGCAGCACCCTGGCCCTGCTGCGGCAAATCCGCGCGCTGGGCGTGTCGCTGGCCATCGACGACTTTGGCACCGGCTACTCCTCCCTCGCCTACCTCAAGCGCCTGCCGCTCAACACTCTGAAGATCGATCGCTCGTTTATCCAGGACATTCCCAAGTCGACCGCCGACATCGAGATCGTCCAGGCAATTATCGGCATGGCTCACACCCTGCACCTGCAGGTGGTGACCGAAGGCGTGGAAACCCAGGCCCAATTCGATCTGCTGCTCAATCATGGCTGTGATTTCGTCCAGGGCTACCTATTGAGCCCGGCGGTGCCCGCCAGTGAAATAATGGGCGCAATGCAGGGGATCGACAGGCGCAATCCGATCCCCCCAACCAGCGTGGCGAGCACCAAGGACACCCCTGCGACAAAAGAGCTGTCCCCAGGCCGCCCCGGATCCACCTCCGTTGTCAGGCCAATTCGCTGACGTCGAATCTTTGGCATTTCGCCATCACTTACCTAAAGATCGCCGACGAACGGCCGATTCATCAGAGTCCGGCCAGGTTTTTCCTGAGCACACTGGGTAAGCCTGATGGTTCGGACAAGGACGCACTGTAAAGTCGCGATCTCCCATTCCGTGATGGCTATTTGGCACTTTTCAGCCATCCGCCCAGGCACATGGCGCACAATGACCTCTAAAAATAACTCTGGCACCGTGGTATCCGACGTGTTGCTCCCAGCGCCTGAGGGCAAACCCTCAGGTTCAAAGTCATTGAGCACCGCGCGCCCGCTGGCCACCCAGCAATACCTGTACTTCACCGAAACCAATACCGACCGGATCCTCGATAACCTCGACGGCCTGCGCGACATGGTGTTCCCGCGCCCGCCTCACCTGGAAGGCGACAGCGAGCAGCACAGCGAGCAGGAATTCCCCTCGGTCTGCCTGATCGGCCTGGGCCGCTGCGGTTCGAACATCGCGCTGGACGTGGCGGAGCTGGTGTACAACGCGCGCAAGTTCTACCTCAACGAATTCAGCACCGAAGACAAATCCTTGGATAAGGGCTACAGCCCGGCCCAGTGGATTCGCAACAACCTGCGTCTGGGCGGCGGCAAGGCCAGCAAGCCGGTGTTCCTGGTGGAACCGCTGGTGATGCTCGGTGACCTGGACAAGGACATCGCCGGGCGTATCCGTTTCTCGCGCAAGGGCGAAAAAAGCGGCTTCCTGCGCGACTACAGCAAGATGAAAATCATGGACCTCTCCGAAGTCCATGCCGGTGGCGCCGGTAACGCGCCGATCCTCGGCCAGTACCTGGCCAAGATCATCCTCAACAAAGACACCCAGCGCTTTTCCAGCCCCGACTGGAAGATGATCCACTCGTACCTGATCGACTCCTGCGGCATCAAGGCCAACCAGTCGCGCCTGTACTTCTCGATCTTCAGCGCCGGCGGCGGTACCGGTTCGGGCATGGCCTCGGAATTCGGCCTGGCACAGCAGCATTCGTACATGAACAAGACGTTCGACACCAAGCCCGCCGATGAGCACGACAGCAAAAGCGGTCACGCCTTCGTGTTCGAGCCGATCTTCACCAGCGGTATTTGCGTGCTGCCGAACATCTCCGACCACCGCAGCGAAATGTCCGAGGCGCTGCACATCAACGCCGGGCGACTGCTGTGCAAGTACCTTTCGGAGGAGTGGGACTTCTCGTACAACTTCGACAATGAAGACAGCAGCGAAGCCAGCGTAAAGGGGCGCATCCGGCCGTGGAACGCGATGATGCTGATCTCCAACGACATCATGCGCTACGCCGAAGAGAGCGATGACGGCAATATCCAGAACATTGACGTCAATGCCATGGAAAAACACGCCAACCAGTACATTTCCCAGCAGATCTTCAACATCCTCACCGCCCAGGCCGTGACCACCGACTACGACCAGAACTACTTCCGTCGCGCCGGCATCGACATCGGCGAAACCATCCGCCTGGACGCCAATGACCTGTTCATGAGCCTGGCCGGGCCGGTGGCGATTGCCTACGCCGAATCCGTAGTACCGGAAACCCCGGCGCCGTCCAATGACAAGTTCAAAGTCTTCGAGAAAGAGCCCCAGCGCCTGAACATCGACGACCTGTTCTTCCGCTCCATCGACCTGCCGCATTTCAACAAGGTCACCCAGGCCATCGAAGGCATCAGCCTGTTGCCGATCGAGTCCAAGCGCTACAAGGCGTCCCTGGAGCAATACAAGAACTCCGGCTACGACGCGGCGGCGCTGCATGACCTGCACTTTTTCAAGAACTGCTCGTCGGTGGTGTCGATCGTCTCGCTGCCCAAGGACTACAAGCTGTCCTACATGGACCTGAACCGGCTCAAGACTCACCTCAACAGCCTGTTCCCCAACACCACCCTCAAGCGCTATGCCCTGGTGATCGGCGCGTCCGCCAACCTGTCGCTGACCACCCTGATCGCCAAGAGCCCGTGCCTGTCGGATGACTTCCTGACGCTGATCGTGGCTTTCATCAAGCGTTGCTTCGCGCGCAACCCGTACCGCTTCGATGACACATTGGACAATTCGATCCTGGACTTCATCATCCACGAGGACTTCGACGAAGACCGCATCGACGAGTTGCTCAATGAGTTTGAAAACCCGGCGAAGATCCTCGATACCAACTGGTACGCGATCAAGCCGATGTATGAGAAGAAGTACCGCGAGTTGATCAACGACAAAGAGAAGTTCGTGTCGATCAATGACATTCGCCTGTCACGGGATTGTGTGAAGAAGGCGATCAAGTACTTGCGCGAGATCTACCGTCACCGCATCGGCAAGACCAAGGTTATTTCGTTGAATAACCACACCGGCAAGACCGCCTAGCCCAGTGTGACGGCGCCGCCTGGCGCCGTTGCAACCTCAGTGCGTCATGCGTTGACGCAGGAACGCGATGATGGTCTTTTCGTCGGCGCGTCTTGCAGGCCGGGGCAAATGCTTCGGCCAGCCGGAGTTTTTTGCGCCGAAGAACCGCTTCTGCTCCGCCTCATCCCAGCCACGAATCTCCCGCGAAGCCGATTCCCACCACCCGTGTCGACACACGTCGTAGTACGGATGCGCAGGCGCCGAACTGCCGTAGAGCAAGTCACGACCGACCTTTTTCAGGTGCTTGCGCTGATTGCGCAGCTTCCACTTGATGCGCAGCCGCTGCCAGGGCGAGGGCACCGGCTTGACTCGCGGCACATCCAGGCATCGCGTCACCAGCTCAGGGCCGAATGCCTCACCGTGAAGGGTGAAGAAGTGCGCTTGCATGGCATGGAAGAAGCGCTTATCGGCGAAGTAGTGATGAACGAATTTATGCGCCTCGCGCACCTTGTGGTCGCGCATCGCGAAGGAAATCGCGATTTGCTCGATGGTGTGAATATCGAACGAGTTCCGCGTCCACTCGTCGATCAGGCGGATGGAGGCTTCGAGCAGCGGCGCATCGCTGGCACGCACGCCGCACAGACCACTGTTATAGAGCTTGAAGCTGTTATCCGCAGAGATGCCATGGGCCTGCAGGTGCTCGCCCAACTTGAGATAGTCAGGGCGCTTGCAGACATAGCTCCAGTCGTATTCGAAGCCGTCCATCACATACTGGCCCGGCTCTATCAGTTCGAACACACGATGGGGGGACTTGAGGAACAGCGTGTCGGTGTCAACGAACAGGGTCTTGTCCGCCAGCATAAGCCCTTGGGCGATCGCACAGGCCTTGCGGCGATGGGGGTAACCGTTTTCACCCTGCCATTGGGCCAGGGTCTGCTCGTCCAGGGCGATGGTTTCAACCGGCCAGCCAATGTAGTCCTGGGGCCGATCGGTCATGACCCGGATGCACAGCGACTCGCCCGGTTTGAGTTGGGACAGGGCGGTGAGGATGCTGAACTTGGCTTCGCGCCGATAAACGTCCTGGCGACCGTAGATAAGGTAAAGCAGTTGGTGCGAAGGCTTCGCTAAGGGGGACAGCGCTGACGGCATGACTAGCTCCGGGTGACAAGCGGCGAACTTTACCGGAATTCGCCGTGTCCTACGCCGCGATCTGACAGGCATCACCCTTTTATTCACACTGAGAAACAATTCTCCGGCCTATTCACCGGCGAGAAAACTGTTCCCATGACGTACGCGTCACCCAGCGCTGTGACCTTTCTTCACGGCAAGATGCCATCACGGCGCCAGCGGTTACTCAGCTACACACTTTTAAAACGGAAAATCACGCACCTTTTCAGTGCAACCCTTTATCACACCGCCCTTTCCTGGATCAGTATCCACGGCGAAACCACCACCGCCCACAAGCTCGGGTCACGTTCAACCAGGTCCAATGCCCGCGTCGCAGACACTTCGCAAAGGCTGCCAGCGGCCAACCAGGCAGCGACTTTATCGCGGTTGTCTTCAGCCATTCCCTCGGCGGCCTCGATCAAATCCAGGCCGGCATCGACCCACAATAGGGCACCTTTGGCAAAGAACGGCTCAAGCTCCTTCCAGGAGATTTCGGCGGTTTCACCGAGCAGCTTGGCATAGAGGGTGCTAGGTTCTTGAGTCATGGGAATTCACCTGGGAAAAAATCGGCGCAATCATAGCGCCCCCTCTCCGGCAGAAAAACCCAGTTGCAAATGAGTCATCGATAGAAAGTGTCAGGAAAGCCAAGGATTGCCTGGAACGCTGGCATCACCCCGCCGCAATTCTGTCTTTTTCTTTCATTTAAGCGACACACCCGGCTTTTGCCCCCGGCAGCCAGCTTTTCAAGCGATCAACCGGCGCTCTACACTGTACCGGTACAGTTGCCAGGGCACTGCCGGGGGGATATCCGAGATATCCGATCCGGTTCTGCAGCTCACAAGGCCGCTAGAACTATAAAAAATACAACAGTAAGAGTGGAGCACTATGAATAAGGCTACTAAGCAGATTTCCAAACTGTTTGCCGCTATGGTCCTGGCTGGGGTTGCCGGCCATTCGTTCGCAGCCGACACCATCAAGATCGGCATCGCCGGTCCAAAAACTGGTCCTGTAACGCAATACGGCGACATGCAATTCATGGGTGCCAAGCAGGCCATCGCCGACATCAACGCCAAGGGCGGCGTCGACGGCAAAATGCTCGAAGCCAAGGAATACGACGACGCTTGCGATCCTAAACAAGCCGTGGCCGTAGCCAACAAAGTGGTCAACGACGGCGTCAAGTTCGTGGTCGGTCACCTCTGCTCCAGCTCCACTCAGCCAGCGTCCGACATTTATGAAGACGAAGGCGTGATCATGATTACCCCGGCAGCCACCAGCCCGGAAATCACCGCCCGTGGCTACAAGCTGATCTTCCGCACCATCGGCCTGGACAGCGCCCAGGGCCCGGCGGCCGGCAACTACATCGCCGACCACGTGAAGCCGAAAATCGTTGCTGTTCTGCACGACAAGCAGCAATACGGTGAAGGCATCGCCACCGCCGTCAAACAGACCCTCGAGAAGAAAGGCACCAAGGTCGCCGTCTTCGAAGGCCTGAACGCTGGCGACAAAGACTTCTCCTCGATCATCCAGAAGCTCAAGCAAGCCAACGTCGACTTCGTCTACTACGGCGGCTACCACCCGGAGCTGGGCCTGATCCTGCGCCAAGCCAAGGAAAAAGGCCTGAACGCCAAGTTCATGGGCCCGGAAGGCGTCGGCAACGACTCCATCTCGCAAATCGCCCAGGGCGCCTCCGAAGGCCTGCTGGTGACCTTGCCTAAATCCTTCGATACCGACCCGGCCAACAAAGCCATCGTTGAAGAGTTCGCCAAGAACAAGCAGGACCCAACCGGTCCGTTCGTGTTCCCGGCCTACTCGGCCGTTGAAGTCATCGCCGAGGGCATCAAGACTGCCAAGAGCGAAGACACCGCCAAAGTGGCCGCGGCCATCCACGCGGGCACCTTCAAGACCCCTACCGGCGACCTGAGCTTCGACGCCAAGGGCGACCTGAAGGACTTCAAGTTCGTGGTCTACGAATGGCACTTCGGCAAACCAAAAACCGAAGTTTCCCCTCAGTAAGCCAGGCGTTACTGGTCCAACAAGCCCACTGTGAGAGCAGTGGGCTTTGTTTTACGAGGTTATGGGCCTGTCACCCGCGATCCGGGCGCTGGCTCACCTGAAAATCTTAAAACCGTCACCAGCGGTTCGCTGGCAAACGCTTTGTGCAAATGTGCTCACAGAACACAGCACGGGGCCGGAACATGACTCCACCAGTGAAATGCGTATCGGGTTTTTAGGAGCGCTGTAATGCCTGAGATCTATCATTTTTTCCAACAGCTGGTTAATGGGCTGACCATTGGCAGCACCTATGCCTTGATAGCCATTGGCTACACAATGGTTTACGGCATCATTGGAATGATCAACTTCGCCCATGGCGAGGTATACATGATTGGTTCCTACGTGGCCTTCATTGCCCTTGCCGGGCTGGCCATGATGGGTATCCACTCCCTGCCGCTGTTGATGACCGCCGCGTTCCTGGCGTCGATCGTCGTAACCAGTGCCTATGGCTACAGTATCGAGCGCGTTGCCTACCGTCCCTTGCGTGGCAGCAACCGTTTGATCCCGCTGATTTCCGCCATCGGCATGTCGATTTTCCTGCAGAACACCGTATTGCTGTCCCAGGACTCCAAGGATAAATCCATCCCCAACCTGATCCCGGGGAGCTTCTCCTTCGGTCCGGGCGGGGCGGAAGAAGTGCTGATTTCCTACATGCAGATCCTGGTCTTCGTCGTCACCCTGGTGGCCATGCTGGGCCTGACCCTGTTCATCTCCCGCTCCCGTCTGGGGCGCGCCTGCCGGGCCTGCGCCGAAGACATCAAGATGGCCAACCTGTTGGGCATCAATACCAACAACATCATCGCCCTGACCTTCGTGATCGGTGCCGCACTGGCAGCCGTCGCGGCGGTACTGCTGAGCATGCAGTACGGCGTGATCAACCCCAACGCCGGTTTCCTGGTAGGCCTCAAGGCTTTTACCGCAGCGGTATTGGGCGGCATCGGCAGTATCCCGGGCGCGATGCTCGGCGGCCTGGTGCTGGGGGTGGCCGAGGCGTTTGGTGCCGATATTTTCGGCGACCAATACAAGGACGTCGTCGCGTTCGGCCTGTTGGTTCTGGTGCTGTTGTTCCGTCCGACCGGCATCCTGGGCCGTCCGGAGGTTGAGAAAGTATGAGCAGATATCTTAAATCGGCGTTTTTCAGCGCCTTGCTGGTGTGGGCGGTGGCCTTCCCGGTACTCGGCCTCAAGCTGAGCATTGTCGGCATCAACCTGGAAGTGCATGGCACCGGCCCCGTGACGCTGACCATCATCGCCTTGTGTTCGGTGCTGATGTTCCTGCGCGTGCTGTTCACCCAGCAGGTCGGTGCCCTGTTCAAGCGCAACCGTGGCCCGCTGGTCTCGCCCAAGGTCAGCCAATTCCTGACCCTGCCACGCACCCAGCGCTACATCATCATCGGCCTGATCGTGGCCGCGTTGATCTGGCCGTTCTTCGGCTCGCGCGGTGCGGTCGACATTGCCACCCTGATCCTGATCTATGTGTTGCTGGGCCTGGGCCTGAACATCGTAGTGGGCCTGGCCGGCCTGCTCGACCTGGGTTATGTGGGCTTCTACGCCGTGGGTGCCTACACCTACGCGCTGCTGTCGCACTACCTGGGCTGGAGCTTCTGGATCTGCCTGCCGCTGGCCGGCATGGCGGCGGCCACGTTCGGCTTCCTGCTGGGCTTCCCGGTATTGCGCCTGCGCGGTGACTACCTGGCCATCGTGACCCTGGGCTTCGGGGAAATCATCCGTCTGTTCCTGCGTAACCTGACCGACATCACCGGTGGCCCCAACGGCATCAGCAGCATCCCCAAGCCGACGTTCTTCGGGCTGTCGTTCGACCGCACCGCTGCCGAAGGCATGCAGACGTTCCACGAGTACTTCGGGATCGACTACAACCCGGTGAGCAAAGTGGTGTTCCTGTACCTGGTGGCGCTGTTGCTGGCGCTGGCGGCACTGTTCGTGATCAACCGCTTGCTGCGCATGCCGATCGGCCGTGCCTGGGAAGCGTTGCGCGAAGATGAAATCGCCTGCCGTGCCCTGGGCCTGAACCCGACCATCATCAAGCTCTCGGCCTTTACCCTGGGTGCCGCGTTCGCCGGTTTTGCCGGCAGCTTCTTCGCCGCTCGCCAAGGCCTGGTGACCCCGGAGTCGTTCACCTTTATCGAGTCGGCGATCATCCTCGCCATCGTGGTATTGGGCGGTATGGGCTCGCAACTGGGCGTGATCCTGGCCGCGATCGTGATGATCCTGCTGCCGGAAATGATGCGTGAGTTCAGCGAATACCGCATGCTGATGTTCGGCGCCATGATGGTGCTGATGATGATCTGGCGACCTCAAGGCCTGCTGCCCATGCAACGTCCACACATGGAGCTGCGCAAATGAGCCGCGAGATCCTGAAAGTCGAAAACTTGAGCATGCGCTTCGGCGGCTTGCTGGCGGTCAACGGCGTGGCCCTGACCGTGAAAGAGAAACAGGTGGTTGCGCTGATCGGCCCCAACGGCGCCGGCAAGACCACGGTGTTCAACTGCCTCACCGGTTTCTACAAACCGAGCGGTGGCAGCATCCTGCTGGACGGCCAGCCGATCCAGGGCCTGGCCGGCCACGAAATCGCTCGCAAGGGCGTGGTGCGGACCTTCCAGAACGTGCGGTTGTTCAAGGACATGACGGCGGTCGAGAACCTGTTGATCGCCCAGCACCGTCACCTGAACACCAACTTCTTTGCGGGCCTGTTCAAGACCCCGGCGTTCCGCAAGAGCGAGCGCGAGGCCATGGAGTACGCTGCGTACTGGCTGGACAAGGTCAACCTCACCGAGTTCGCCAACCGCCCCGCCGGCACCCTGGCCTACGGTCAGCAACGTCGCCTGGAAATCGCTCGCTGCATGATGACCCGTCCGCGGATCCTGATGCTCGACGAACCGGCCGCCGGCCTGAACCCCAAGGAAACCGAAGACCTCAAGGCGCTGATCGGCGTGTTGCGTGAGGAAAACAACGCCACGGTGCTGTTGATCGAACACGACATGAAACTGGTCATGAGCATTTCCGACCATATCGTGGTGATCAACCAGGGCACGCCGCTGGCGGACGGGACGCCGGAGCAGATCCGCGACAATCCTGAAGTGATCAAAGCCTATCTGGGGGAAGCGTAAAATGCTGCAATTCGAAAACGTTTCCACTTTCTACGGCAAGATCCAGGCCTTGCACAGCGTCAACGTCGAAGTGCGCCAGGGTGAGATCGTCACGCTGATCGGTGCCAACGGCGCCGGCAAGTCGACCTTGCTGATGACCTTGTGCGGCTCGCCGCAGGCCCACAGCGGCAGCATCCGCTACATGGGTGAAGAGCTGGTGGGCCAGCAGTCGTCGCACATCATGCGCAAGAGCATTGCCGTGGTGCCGGAAGGCCGACGGGTGTTCTCGCGCCTGACCGTGGAAGAAAACCTGGCCATGGGCGGGTTCTTCACCGACAAGGGCGACTACCAGGAGCAGATGGACAAGGTGCTGCACCTGTTCCCTCGTCTCAAGGAGCGCTTCAGCCAGCGCGGCGGCACCATGTCCGGCGGCGAGCAGCAAATGCTCGCCATCGGTCGGGCGCTGATGAGCAAGCCCAAGCTGTTGCTGTTGGACGAACCTTCACTGGGCCTGGCCCCCATCATCATCCAGCAGATCTTCGACATCATCGAACAACTGCGCAAGGACGGTGTAACGGTGTTCCTGGTGGAGCAGAACGCCAACCAGGCGCTGAAAATCGCTGACCGCGCCTACGTGCTGGAAAACGGCCGGGTGGTGATGCAGGGCACTGGCGAGCAGTTGCTGACCGATCCGAAGGTGCGTGAGGCGTACCTGGGCGGCTAAGAAACGGTTGCTGGATAAGCCGGATCTCATGTGGGAGGGAGCAAGTTCCCTCCCACATTTTTTTGCATTGTTTGAAATTATTTAGTCTGACCTTGTAACGAACATCCCCCTCCCGCCTCTAGTGGTGCAAGCAGGCATTCAAGCCCGCTCCTCAACCTACTGCTGGAGATCCATCATGACCACCAAACTGTCCGCTGCTAGCCTCGTCCTCGCCCTGAGTTCGGCCTTGAGCCTGTCCGCCCTGACCACCACCGCCCACGCTGCCGACGACATGCAGAAGTGCTTCGGCGTCGCTGAAGCCGGCAAGAACGATTGCGCCGCCGGTGCCGGCACATCCTGCGCCGGCACCTCGAAAACCAAGGATCAGGCCAACGCCTGGAAACTGGTCCCAGCCGGTACCTGCACCCAAACCCCAAGCTCCACCTCGCCGACCGGTTTCGGCCAGGAAGCCGCCTTCACCGCCAAGTCCTGACCCCTGCCTGGCCTGAGTACGGATGATGACGCCTTCACTCCTGCCCACAGTCTCACCGATTCAGATGCCCGGGCTCCCCTATCGGACCGGGCTGGGCCTGAAGAACGAGCACTTCAAGGAAGTGCTCGATACTTCGCCCGATATCGGTTTTTTTGAAGTGCACGCCGAAAACTACATGGTGGCCGGCGGCCCGTTTCATCACTACCTGGGGTTGATTCGCGAACGTTACCCCCTGTCGTTGCACGGCGTGGGCCTGTCCATCGGCGGCGAAGGCCCGCTCAACCGTGAACACCTGGGGCGCTTGGCCGCACTGATCGAACGCTACCAACCCCACTCCTTTTCCGAACACCTGGCCTGGTCCAGCCACGGTCCGGCGTTTCTCAACGACCTGCTGCCCCTGGCTTATGACGCCGCCACCTTGAGTCGAGTTTGCGAGCACATCGACCAGGTACAGTGCACCCTCAAGCGGCCAATGCTGCTGGAGAACCCCTCGACCTACCTGCAGTTCCAGCGCTCGACCCTGGACGAGACCGACTTCATCGGCGAGATCATCCGTCGCACCGGCTGCGGCCTGCTGCTGGACGTGAACAACGTCTACGTGTCGTGCATCAACCACCAGCGCGACCCTCTGGCCTACATCCACGCTCTACCATTGCGCGCCGTGGGTGAGATTCATCTGGCCGGCTTCGCCGAAGACACCGACAGCCTGGGCGATCGCCTGCTGATCGATGACCACGGCACCCCCATCGATAACGCGGTATGGCTGCTGTACGAACACGTGCTCGCGCTGACGGGCCCGGTCGCAACCCTGATCGAGCGCGACAACCAAGTGCCGGCCTTCAGCGTGCTATGGGCAGAAGCCCAGCAGGCTGAACGGTACTTATCGCAGGTCCGCCCATGAGCCTTCACGACGCCTTTTCCAGCGCCTTGCTGGCGCCCGACCTACCTTGCCCCGACGGCCTGTTCAGCAGCAACGGGGCCGACCCGGCCAGCCGTTTTGCGGTGTATCGCAACAATGTTCACAACTCGTTGATCACTGCGCTGGCAACCGCATACCCCGTAACCGCGCAATTGGTCGGCGATGAATTTTTCCGCGCCATGGCCGGCATTTTCGTCCAGGCCTACCCGCCCGCCAGCCCGCTGATCAGCGAGTACGGCGGCACATTCGCCGACTTTATCCAAGGTTTTGAACCGGCCGCCAGCGTGCCTTACCTGGCCGATGTCGCCCGGTTGGAACGCTTGCGGGTTCGCGCTTATCACGCAGCGGATACAACCGTGGTGGATCCGCAAGCCGTTCTGCAGCAACTGCAGGCCCACATGAAGCCGGGGACGCTGCATCTGCAACTGCACCCATCCGTTGGCACATTGAACTCCGCCTACGCAGTGGTGGCGGTATGGGCGGCACACCAGACCGAGGGCACGCTGGCCACCCTGGATCCCTGGCATGCCCAAGGCGCGCTGGTACTGCGCCAAGGGTTGAACGTCAAGGTCTTCGCCATCGACGGCGGCTCGGTTGCCTTTATCAATAGCCTGAAACGCGGCTCGGCGCTGGAAATGGCCGTCGCAAATGCCCTCGAGGCCAGCGCCGGGTTCGACCTGCACCAATGCCTCACGCTGCTGATCAACCACGACGCCCTCACTCATCCGCTCCCAGAACAACAGGTATCGCCATGAACACGTCCTCTTCGTGCCTGATCAGACAGGCCATCGCACTTTTCGAGAAAATCCCCTACAGCCTGCTGGCGTTTGTCGCGCGCTTCTCCATTGCGGCAGTGTTCTGGAAATCCGGGCAAACCAAGGTCGAAGGTATTGCCATTGACCTGATCAACGGCACGTTCGAACTCGGTACCCCCAAACTCGCCGCCTCGACATTGCCGCTGTTTCGCAGTGAATACCACGTGCCATTGCTGTCGCCGGAAGTCGCCGCGCACATGGCGGCGTTTGCCGAGCACTTTTTCCCGGTGCTGATCCTGGTGGGCCTGGCCACGCGCTTCTCAGCCCTGGTCTTGATCGGCATGACCCTGGTCATTCAGTTGTTCGTCTACCCGGACGCCTACCCCACCCACGGCACCTGGATTGCGCTGCTGTTGCTGTTGCTCGCCAAAGGCCCGGGCAGCCTGTCCATCGACCACCTGATTGCGCGCCGCTACCGTTAAAGCCGATCCAGTGCCTCACCGCTGCGCTTGAACCAGTCCACCAGGTAGTCGGCCAGTACCTGGGTCCGTCTCGGCAGGCCGCCTTGATAAGGATGGACCAGGTACATCGGCAGACTCCGCGTCTGGTAATCACGCAGGAGCCAACGCAATCGGCCGTCAGCCAATTCCGTTGGCAGCACGTAGGACGGCAAGCGGGCGATACCGGCCCCTACCAGGGCGGCCTTCTTCAGCAAGTTGTAATGGTTGGAGGCAAAGGTGCCGCTCACCCTCACCCGCAACAACTCGTGTTGCTGGTGATAAAGCCATTCCTCGCGACCGCTGTAGTGGCTGTTGAGTAAACAGATGTGCGCCGCAAGATCCCCTGGGGTCAATGGTTCGCCATGTTGCTCCAGATAGGCGGGACTGGCACAGGTCATCTCATGCCAGGCCAACAGCGGCCTGGCCACCAGACGCTCGTTTTCAATCGACCCCGAACGCACCCCCAAGTCAAAGCCGTCCCGCGCCAGGTCTCGGTAACTGTTGTTGAGTTCCAGCTCGATCTGCACCTGAGGGTACTGCTTGGAAAACTCCAGCAACAAACCATCGAAGAAGGTTTCCCCTAATGAAACCGGAACCGTCATACGAACGGGCCCGGCCAAATCGTCCTTGAGACGCGCCAATGCCTGACGGGCGCGATCCACCTGCACCACCAGTGCTTGCGCCTGGGGCAACAGCGCCGCACCGGCGGCGGTCAGGCTGAGCCTGCGTGTGGTGCGGTGCAGCAAGACCACGCTGAACTGTGCTTCCAAATGGCTGATGCGCTTGGACAGCTGGCCCTTGCTGCAACCCAGTTGCTCGGCCGCCACCGTAAAACTGCCGGCGTCGATCAGTACGGCAAAGGCCGCCAGGTCATCCATCTCGCTCATGGATTGTTTCCAATTGAAAACCAAAGGTTGCCTATTAGCACGTTTATCCGCTTAAAAAGCCACTCTAGACTGAACCTTCACTAACTCTTGGAGGAACAGCCCCATGAAAATCCTATTGATTGGCGCCAGCGGCACCGTCGGCTCGGCAGTCAAGGCCGAACTGGCCCAGCGTCATGAGGTGGTCAGCATTGGCCGCAGCAGCGGTGACTTCCAAGTGGATATCAGCGACAGCACCTCGATCCGCAACCTGTTCGAGCAGACCGGCAAATTCGACGCACTCATCTGCGCTGCTGGCAACGTGAACTTCGTAGCGCTGGGTGATATGAGCGAAAGCGATTTTGAGCTGGGCCTGCGTGACAAGCTGATGGGCCAGGTCAACCTGCTGTTGATCGGCCGCGAGTATGCCAACGACGGCGCCTCCTTCACCTTCACCAGCGGCATTCTCAACCGTGACCCGATTCGTACAGGCGCTTCGGCTGCGCTGGTCAACGGTGCACTCGACGCTTTTATCAAAGCTGCGGCAATTGAATTGCCACGAGGGCTGCGCATCAACTCCGTGAGCCCCACGGTCCTGCTGGAAGCCATGGGCAGCTACGCGCCGTACTTCCGTGGCTACAAGCCGGCTGCTGGCGCCGACGTAGCGCTGGCCTACGCCAAAAGTGTAGAGGGCCTACAGACCGGTCAAACCTTTACCGTCGGCTGAATTTGAAGTCTGTAAGAAATGCCTGAAGCGGGCGGACGGGGTTGTGATGCAACGCCAGCCTGCGTAACGTGGCGGCACTTGTCTGGAGACCCGATCATGCGTGCCGCCCGTACCCTCGCCCTGTTTGCCTTGCTTCCTGTGTTCGCCGCTTGCCAGATGTTCGAAAACGAGCCGACCAAGCTGTCTACCGTCGGGTTGACCCGCATGCAGGGCGAACTCACGGCAGTAGGGGGTAAGCTGCTGTTCCAGCCGTGCGACGATAAACGCAACTACGTCGTCAACGACACCAGTGGCACCAGCATCCTGCAGGAAGCGGCCTCCCTGGCCGGCCAGCAAGGGGCATTGTTTGCCGATTTGCGTGGCAAGTTCTCGGGCGTCGCCAGCGGCACCCAGGGCAGCGTCGACCTGCAACAACTCTATCGCGTAGAGCGCTCGACCTCTGCCTGCACCGACCCGGACTTCAAGCGCATGACCCTACGGGCCAACGGCCACAAGCCGGCCTGGGCCATGAACGTCACCGCCAAGGGCATGGTGCTCGAGCGTGAAGGCCAGCCGCCACTGGCGGTGCCTTATGTCGAAGAGCAAATCGGCGACGGCCGCTTCAACCTGATGACCGAAGCCAACAACCAGCACATCGAACTGTGGGTCGCGCCGCAGCGCTGCATCGACAGCGTCAGCGGCAGCCTGCAACACATGACGGCGGAATTGCGCGTCAACGGCCAGGTACAGCGCGGTTGCGCGGCGTTTGGTGGTTCCCGGGACGACTGATTCAGCGCTGCGCTGTTTTAACCTGACGGAAAACCGCCATTGAGGCTTATAATCGCCGGTTTGCAAAACAGCCGGCCTCTTTGTCCGCCGCCTACCGGATCCCGTCATGTTACGAATCACCGAACTCAAGCTGCCCATCGACCATCCCGAAGAAGACCTGCGGCCTGCCATCGTGCAGCGCCTGGGCATCGCCAGTGATGACCTGCTCGATTTCACCCTGTTCAAACGCAGCTACGACGCGCGCAAGAAGTCGTCGGAGCTGTGCTTCATCTACACCATCGACCTCAATGTGAAGGGTGAGGCCGCCCTGCTGCTCAAGTTCGCCGATGACCGCAACGTCAACCCGGCGCCGGACGTCAGCTACAAGGTCGTGGGCCAGGCCCCGGAAGGCTTGGTCGAACGGCCTGTGGTCGTCGGTTTTGGCCCGTGCGGTATCTTCGCCGGGCTGTTGCTGGCGCAGATGGGCTTCAAGCCGATCATCCTCGAACGCGGCAAGGAAGTACGCCAGCGCACCAAGGACACATGGGGTCTGTGGCGCAAAAGCGTGCTCAACCCCGAGTCCAACGTGCAATTCGGTGAAGGCGGCGCCGGGACCTTCTCCGACGGCAAGCTCTACAGCCAGATCAAGGATCCGAAATTCCACGGTCGCAAAGTCCTGCACGAGTTCGTCAAAGCCGGCGCGCCGGAAGAAATCCTCTACGTCAGCAAGCCCCACATCGGTACCTTCCGCCTGACCGGCGTGGTAGAAAACATGCGCGAGCAGATCATCGCCCTGGGCGGTGAAGTGCGCTTCGAGCAACGGGTGACCGACGTGCTGATCGAAGACGGCCAGTTGAATGGCGTGGTCATCGACGGTGGTGAGCAGATCCTCTCCAGGCATGTGATCCTGGCCCTCGGCCACAGCGCCCGCGACACCTTCCGCATGCTCCACGGCCGTGGCGTCTACATGGAAGCCAAACCGTTCTCGGTGGGGTTCCGGATCGAACACCCGCAATCGCTGATCGACGCCGCGCGCCTGGGCAAATATGCGGGGCACCCGAAGCTGGGCGCCGCCGACTACAAGCTGGTGCACCACGCCAAGAACGGCCGTTCGGTCTACAGCTTCTGCATGTGCCCGGGTGGCACCGTGGTGGCAGCGACCTCCGAGCCGAACCGTGTCGTGACCAACGGCATGAGCCAGTACTCGCGTAACGAGCGCAATGCCAACTCCGGCATCGTCGTCGGCATCACGCCGGAAGTGGATTACCCAGGCGGCCCGCTGGCGGGTATCGAGTTGCAGGAGCGCCTGGAGTCCCACGCCTACATCCTCGGCGGCAGCAACTACGAGGCCCCGGCACAGTTGGTCGGCGACTTTATCGCCGGTAAGCCGTCCACGGCGATCGGCAGTGTGGAACCGTCCTACAAGCCAGGGGTGGCCCTGGGTGACCTGGCCCTGGCCTTGCCGGACTTCGCCATCGAAGCGATCCGCGAAGCGCTGCCGGCGTTCGAGAAGCAGATCAAGGGCTATTCGCTGCACGATGCCGTGTTGACCGGTATCGAGACGCGCACCTCGTCGCCGCTGCGGATTACCCGTGACGAATCGATGCAGAGCCTGAACGTGAAAGGCCTGTTCCCGGCCGGTGAAGGCGCTGGGTATGCGGGTGGGATTCTGTCGGCCGGTGTTGACGGGATTCGGATTGCCGAGGCGTTGGCGCGGGATATGTTGGGTATCGAGGCCTGAGAACAGCGCAAATTAAATGTGGGAGGGGGCAAGGCCACTCCCACATTTGCGTCGGGTCAGATATTCGCGCGTAGGATACTGGCGGGTAATGGCTCACCCTGCTCCACACTGGCCGCAACGGCCGCGATCAACCCCTCGAGCGCATAGCCCTGCCCCGCCAACCACGCCTGATCGTAATAGGTCGTTGCATACCGCTCGCCCCCATCACACAAGATCGCCACGATCGAACCTGACTCCCCTGCCGCTTTCATCTGCTGCGCCGCCATTAATGCGCCAATCAGGTTGGTCCCGCTGGAACCGCCGACTCGCCGCCCAAGGCGCTCAGCCAGGTAATGCATGGCCGCCAGCGACAGCGCATCTGGCACCTTGACCATCGCATCAATCACCTTGGGCAGAAACGATGCCTCGACCCGTGGACGGCCAATGCCTTCGATCCGCGAACCACAGTCCAGGCGCAGGCTGGCGTCACCGCTCCGGTAGAAATCGAAAAACACCGAGCGCTCGGCGTCGGCGCACAACACGCGGGTGCAGTGCTGGCGATAACGCACATAACGGCCCAGCGTGGCGGTGGTGCCGCCGGTACCGGGGCTGGAAATCAACCAGCTCGGTTCCGGGTGCCGCTCAAAGCGCATCTGTTGGAAGATCGACTCGGCGATGTTGTTGTTCGCCCGCCAGTCGGTGGCACGCTCGGCATAAGTGAACTGATCCATGAAATGACCGCCGCTTTCCTGGGCCAGGCGTTCGGACTCGGCGTAGATCTGCGTGGGATCCTGTACCAGATGGCTTTTGCCTCCATAGAAGGCAATCTGCGCGATCTTTTCCTGGGACGTCGTGGCGGGCATCACCGCAATGAACGGCACCCCGAGCAGCCGGGCAAAGTACGCTTCGGAAATCGCCGTCGAGCCGCTGGATGCTTCAATGACCGGTGCGCCTGGCTTGAGCCAGCCATTGCACAGCGCGTACAGGAACAGCGAACGGGCCAGCCGATGTTTCAGGCTGCCGGTGGGGTGGCTGGATTCATCCTTGAAGTACAACTCGATGCCCGGCAGGCCCGGCAGCGGTAACGGAATCAGATGCGTGTCAGCACTGCGTTGGAAGTCCGCTTCGATGATGCGAATGGCTTCGCGGGCCCAGGGACGGTGGTCGCTCATAAGGAAGAACTCTAAGGATTTCATCGCCGATCTTAGGATGTTTCCTACACTGCACACAGATACAGTGACGACTCAATTGGACACACAATTGCTAGGCTTTGGCGCTACGCCACCCTACCCCATCTCTTATAACAAATAAGAATATAACTTTTGTTTTAACAACTAACGGTACGGGTTAGGGTACCCACCTATTGAACCTGGATTGGAGAGCATCCCTTGCCTCTGCGTAGCACTTTTACCCGTTTCTTCCAGCTGGAAGCCGCCAGCGGCCTGTTGCTGATCGCTGCTGCCGCCTTGGCTCTGATCATCAACAACTCTCCGTTGTCGCACCTGTATGGCGCGTTTCTCGACGTGCCGGTGGTGGCCCAGATTGGCGCGCTGCAAATCGCCAAGCCCGCGCTGCTGTGGATCAACGATGGCCTGATGGCCCTGTTCTTCCTGCTGATCGGCCTGGAGGTCAAGCGCGAGCTGCTTGACGGCCACCTGTCGAAGCCTTCGCAAGTGGTGCTGCCCGGCGCAGCCGCCATCGGCGGCATGGTGGTGCCGGCGCTGATCTACTGGGCGATCAACAAGGACTACCCCGCCGCCCTCTCCGGCTGGGCAATCCCGATGGCCACCGACATCGCCTTCGCGCTGGGCGTCCTGGCACTGCTGGGCAAGCGGGTGCCGGTGTCGTTGAAGCTGTTCCTGATGACCCTGGCCATCATCGACGACCTGGGCGCGATCATTGTTATTGCAGTGTTCTATTCCGCCGACCTGTCCGGTGCGGCCCTGGCCGGCGCGGGCACCTGCCTGGTTGCCTTGATTGCAATGAACCGCCTGGGCGTGATCAAGCTCGGCCCCTACCTGATCATCGGCCTGATCCTGTGGGTGTGCGTACTCAAGAGCGGCGTGCACGCCACCCTGGCCGGCGTGACCCTGGCGTTCTGCATCCCGATGCGCACCAGGAATGCCGAGCCCTCGCCGCTGCTTACACTGGAACACGCCCTGCACCCATGGGTGGCCTACGGCATCCTGCCGCTGTTCGCCTTCGCCAACGCCGGGGTGTCACTCACCGGGGTCAGCCTGGAAAGCTTTACCCACCACGTGCCGATGGGCATTGCCGCCGGCCTGCTGATCGGTAAGACCGTCGGCGTGTTCGGCCTCACCTGGCTGGCCATCAAGACCGGCCTTGCCGCGCTGCCCAGTGGCGCCAACTGGGGCCAGGTCTTCGGCGTGGCGATCCTGTGCGGCATCGGCTTCACCATGAGCCTATTCGTCGGCTCCCTGGCGTTTGTGCCGGGTGCCAGTGAGTTTGCCGGGGAGGATCGAATGGGGATCCTGACCGGGTCGATACTCGCGGCGTGTATCGGGTATGGGGTGACGGCGATGGCGAGTCGCAAAAAAGCCTGAGCCGACTGAAACGCAGCCCATAAAAAACCCCAACCGGTCACCCGGTTGGGGTTTTTCTTTTGCCTGCGGCTTACCGGTCAGCGAGTAACGCGGCTGGTGCCATCAACCGTCATGATGCGGACGCGATCGCCGATGCGGAAGATTTCATTTTCCTGCACGGCTTGCACGTAGGCACGCATGCTGCCGTCGTCTTCGCGAACGGTGATTTCCACGCCCTGGGTGCGGGTCAGGCCCTCTTCGGTGGCCGAGCCCAGCAGGCCGCCGGCAACGGCGCCGATCACGGCAGTCACGATACTGCCACGGCCACCGCCGATGGCGCTGCCGCCAACACCACCGATGACCGCGCCGGCAGCGCCGCCGATTGGGGTCTTGGTGCCTTCGATTTTTACCGGACGCAGGGATTCAATGGTGCCCATGCGAACGGTCTGTACACGACGCGCTTCGTCACGGGAGTACGAGTCGCCGGTCAGACTCGAGGCGCAGCCACCCAGCAGCAACGACAGCGTGGTAAAGCAGGCAACCAGTAAAACGGACTTACGCATAGCATCAACTCCAAAGGACAGGTATTCATTAGACGCTGCAGCTTGACGCCTGTCACGACAAGCCCGGCAGGAAATTGCTTTCATTCAGCCTCAGTACAGACTGCCCGTAGCCAAAATACCGACCAACGGTAGCACTCTCATCGTAACCAGGAACTTCATGGACTATTTCATCATTGTAGTCATTACCGTCGCCGGCCTGTACTTCCACGGCTGGCTGTACCTGCGTATCAGACGCTGGATAGACCGCGACCTGGCACTGTCCCTCGCAGGCGACGACCTGCACAAGCGTGCCTATATGTTGCAACAACTGGAGCAGGCACGGGCGTCGAAGATCAAGCGAGGCGATTTGCCGCAGTGGCTGAAGAACGCCGCACAGCACTACACAGCCGAAGCCTCTTCAACAGAGACTTCGGTGTGATCGACATCATTCCAGTGGGGTGACGAAAGGTGCCGCTCAGGGCGCCAGGCGCTCGCGGGTCCATTCGGTCCCTTGCAGGCGGTAGTTCAGGCGGTCATGCAGGCGGCTGGCGCGGCCTTGCCAGAACTCGATGCGCTCCGGCAGCAGGCGATAGCCACCCCAATGCTCGGGGCAGTCGGGCTGGGTATCGCTGAAACGCTGTTCGGTGGCCTTGAGCAGGTCCTGCAGTTCTTCACGGTCACGAATGACCTGGCTCTGTGGGGAGGCCCAGGCACCTAAACGACTGCCCAGGGGGCGGACCTGATAATAAGCGTCGGACTCCTCAGGCGTCACCTTGACCACCCGTCCTTCAATACGCACCTGGCGCTCCAGGGTCGGCCAGAAGAACGTCATGGCCGCAAACGGCCGCGCCGCGAGCTGTTCGCCCTTGGCGCTCTGATAGTTGGTGAAGAAGGTAAAGCCCTGCGCATCCAGGCCCTTGAGCAGCAGGATGCGGCAGTGCGGACGACCGTCCTGGTCGACCGTAGCCAGGGTCATGGCATTGGCTTCCACCGGTGGCTGCTCGGTTTTCACCGCATCGGCAAACCACTGGTGGAATAACGCAAACGGTTCATTCGGGGCCTGGGCCTCGCTCAAACCGTCCCGTGTGTAGTCACGGCGCATATCGGCCAGTGCCTGGGTCATGCGGCTTTATCCTTGTGGTTCAGCGGATCAGTTTTTCGCCTGGTCATTCGCAGCCGGTGCAGCAGCCTTGGCTTTGGCCGGGGCCGGTTTTTTCGCAGCGGGCTTGGCCGGGGCTTTTTTAGCCGCGGGCTTGGCAGCAGCCTTTTTAGCCGCGGGTGCCTTTTTAGCCGGGGTCTTGGCGGCCGGGGCCGGGGCTGGAACGTTCTGCACCGCAACCATTTCGGCTACAGGCGGGGTCTTGCCCGATTGATACTTGCTCAACAGCGCCAGCATGGTAGTGCGCTGGGTGAACATGATTTCCATGCGGCGGTTCAGCGCGCGGCCCTGGGTGCTGTCGTTGGCGGCACGTGGCATCAGGTCACCCATGCCACGCAGCATCAGGCGGTCCTGTTTCAGGCCGCTGAGGCTGAAGATCGAGGCGATGGACTGCGCACGCTCCTTGGTCAACGCCTGGCTGGCAGGCGCGGTACCGGTGGCATCCACGTGGCCCAGCACCAGCACAGCGGTTTTTGGATCGGCTTCAACCGCCTTGGCGACGCGAGTGAACGGCCCCAGGGTAACCGGCAGCAACATCGCCGGGCGTTTCGGGTTGTAGGAGCCGTCTACCGGAGCAATCACCACGAGTACATTGTCGCGACGTTCCAGCTGCAGGTTGCTGTCCTTGATGGCGGCACGCAGGCGCGGCTCGTAGTCGTCCAACCAGGCCTGGGTGATTTTCGGGTCAGGCATTGGCACATTGGTCACGTCGACCTTGGCCAATGGCTTGGGTTTGCTTTCGAACGGCCACCACCAGTGGGTTTCGCTGTCGGTCTTGGCGACGGCAGGCGCGGCATCTGGAGCCGGGGTCGCGGCCTTGAGGTCGGCTTTCAGGTCAGCCTTGGCATCAGCGGCCTTCTCGTCGGCGCTCTTGGAGGAAAACGGCCACCAGCTGGAACCGGTCTCAGCCTTGGCGGCCGGCGCTGGCGCGGAGGCGACAGGCGCAGCAGCAGCGGCTACAGGTGCGGCAGGCTTGGCGCCGGCAGCGGGCTTGGCATCCGGCTTGGCGTCGGTTTGGGTCACTGCGTCCTTGGTCGTGGCCTTATCCGACCCAAATGACCACCAATGCCCACCCTCGGCATCATTTTGTGGAGTTTGTGCGCAACCGGTAATAGTGAGGCAAAGCGCCAGTGCCAAGGACTTGTTCGATAACATGAGATATCCACAAAATGAGAAAAGAAACGGGGGTCTCGATGACCCGTTAAACACACGCTTACAGAACGTTAAAGTTACATCATTTCGTTCAGCATCTTCTTATAGTTGCCTTTGTAACAAAAAAATGTGAAACAGCAAGGGGTTTACAGACAACCGGCCAATATTCTGACCAACTTCTGTGCCCGTGGGTCCATAAGTACATAAGGCCCCAATGTATTAGTCACGAAACCAAATGCTACATCGTGCTCAGGGTCGGCAAAACCCACCGAACCGCCCGCGCCTGGATGCCCGAACGCACGGGCGCCAAGGCCGAACGTGGCATTGGGCAATTGCGGCTGGTCCAACATGCAGCCCAGCCCGAAGCGGGTTTGTGTCAATAATGTTTTATCCGGCCCGATACTGTGTTCCCGGGTCAATTCTTCGAGCATGTCGGCTTCCAGCAAACTACCGTCCAACAAACCACTATAAAACCCGGCCAGGCTGCGCGCATTACCGTGACCATTTGCCGCCGGCTGCTGCATGCGCCGCCATTCAGGTTTGTTAGTACTGGTGAGAATAGACGGTGGATTGGCAAATGCCCGCGTCGTCATGGCAGTGGGTTCACGCATCATAACTTGCAGTAAACGTTGTGCGGCTTCATCGCCCATATTGCCTTTGCTGCGCGCTATATGTGCAACACGATAAAACTCTTCGTCGGCCAGGCCCACGTGGAAATCCAGCCCCAGCGGCCGTGCCACCCGCGCCACAATGGACTCACCCGGCCCACGCCCATCGGCGCGGCGCAGCAATTCGCCAACCAGCCAACCATAGGTAATCGCCTCGTAGCCATGGCCCTGGCCCGGCGTCCACCAGGGGGCTTCGGCTGCCAGGGTGTCGACCATCAATTGCCAGTCGTACAAGGCTTCGGTGGGCAGCATCTCGCGGATGGCCGGCAACCCGGCCTGATGGCAGAGCAATTGGCGCAGCGTAATGTTTTCCTTGCCGGCAGCAGCGAACTCAGGCCAGTACCTGGCCACTGGCGCGTCCAATTGCAACTTGCCCTCGGCCACCAGTTGCAGGGCCGTGACAGCGGTGAAGGTCTTGGTGCAGGAAAACAGGTTGACGATGGTGTCGCTGTGCCAGGCCTCGGTACCGTCCTTGTCGGCGGTACCGGCCCACAGGTCAACGACGGTTTCGCCGCCGACCTGGATGCAGAGCCCGGCGCCACGCTCCTGCGGGTCATCGAACAACGCGGCGAACGCTTCACGCACCGCTTCGAACTGGAGCTCGTAATGACCCTGAACCTGCACCTAAGCCCCCTAGGAAACACCGTAAAAAGTGGCCGACATTGTTCCAGCCATTGTGGGATTTGTGAACCCGTCAACAATGAATCAATGACCATTTCCCGAATGCCCACCGGCGTGTCCGGCGCCCTGCCCCGGGCCTTTGCCCTCACGTCCAGGTTTGCTGCCTTCGCTTTCACGCGCGGTGCTGGCGGCCCTGGCCTTTTCCGCTTCCTTGCCCAGTTGATCCACCGCCGCCAGGTTGCTTCTACGCACACTGTCGACAAACCCCTGGAACGGTACGTCAGTGATGCCCACCAGGCCGAAGTGGCCGTTTTCACCGTCCAGCAACCGGCCGGTCACCGGCTGGTCCAGGTACTGGAACCAATGCACGCCGACAATGGACGGCTCGGCCATGGCTTGCTTGAGGAAGTTGGCATACGCCACGCCACGCTCTTCTTCCCTGGCCAACTGGGTCACGCCGCCCCAGAACGGGCCACGGTCCGCAGAGCCGAAGTTGAATTCAGTGATCAACACTGGTTTGTCCAGGGCGCGCAGCGCGGCAAAGTCATAGCCGTCCTGGGGTTTGAGCGTGTACATGTTGAAGCTCAGCACATCGCAATACTGCGCGCACGACGCCACGGCTTCCGGCGTACTCACCGCATAACGCCCGCCCAGCAGCAGTTGGTTGGGTGCGTGCCATTTCAGCGAGTCGGAGATGGTCTTGAAGTAGGCATCGGCGAAGGTCTTCTGGAAGTATTTGAAGTCAGCTTCGATTTCCGGGTGTTCAGGGTTGGGCACCGGCGGCTCGAAGCCCGGGTCTTCCATCAGCTCCCACCCCGCCAACTCAATGCCCCAGGCTTTCGACAGGCCTTGTTCGTTGCGGTACTTGTCACGCAATTGCTTGAGAAACGCGCGCTTGGCCGGTACGTCGGTGGTCATGCGCAAGGTGCCGTAGGCCAGGGCGTAGCGGGATTTCGGATCATCGCCGGGGCCGGCCCAGGCCAGTTCGTTATCGGCAAAGAAGCCGATCAGCCAGGGGTCGTCGCGGTGGTCGCGGGCGGCAATAGCCACCGCGCGCTCGGTCGCCATGGCGAAACGCGGATCGAACGGATCGGGCATGCCACCCCACCAGTCGGTACCGGTGCTGATGCTGGCGTAATCGCCGACAATCGACAACGGCAAGGTGTACGGCACACGATCGGCAGTGGCCAACGCGTCGTCGCTCCAGTTGCCGACGGTGTTGAAACCCCAGGCTTGCAGGCGATCGAGGGTATGGGTCACCCAGCGTTTCTGGTCAAACCCTTCGCCGCCATAAGTGCGCTGCAGGTTGGCGCCGTAGAAATCGTACCAACGCCCGGCAGCGAAGCCACGACCTTCACCCGCACCATTGCCGGTGCGGTTATCGCCGCTGCCGTAGTACTTGTCGAAGGGTTCGCCGGCCTTTGGCAGCGCCGCAAACATCCATTCACGTCCGGCCACATAGGTCTGGCTGTTGTCCGGGGCAACGGTGTTGACGCCCAGGGAATAGAACGGATGGCCTTCCGGGGTCACCAGGTACCAGCGACCGTCGCGCTTTTCGGTGCGGAAAAAGCCACTGGCCTTGAACGCCGGCCCTTTGTTCCAGCCGCCGAATTTGTCCAATGCGGATTTATCACGCGCGGCCAGCCAACCCTGCAGTTGGGTGTGCTCCTTTGCCGCAGCCGCCTTGAGCTGTTCGTCGCTGCTGACCTTTTCCGGCCAGCGCGCGCGGGTGGACTGACCATAGGCATCCACCAGTTCGCTGTAGGCCGCCTTCAGCACCGGCTCGCTGTCCTGCACACCAAAGCGTTCCAGCAGGATGCTTTGCGCGGCGTTGGGCTTGATCATCGACAGAGTCACCGAGACCACCTGGCTACGGTCGATCTCGCCGGCGCTGCTGGCCAGCAACACACGCTGACCATCCACGGTGATCGGCATCGGCGGGCCGGCCTTCATGCCCTGGCTCAACGGCGAGTTGGCTTGCAGCGGGACCAGCAAGGTCTGGGCCGGGCCGGCCGGCAGGTCGATGCGGCTGACCAGGGTCTTGCCATCGCTGCTCTGCACCTTGACGTAGAGGGTCAGCGCCCAGTCCATGGCGCTCTGGATACGCAGGCTCATGGCGCCGGACTGCGACCAGTCCCAGGCACCGGCCTGTGGGCTGAGCACCAGGCTCGGCTCGGCGGCCGGATTGAAGGTGATGCGACGCAACACCTCGCCTTCGGGGGTTTGTTCGGCGTTGTATTGCGGCAGGCTGGCGTCCTGGGTCGCCACCTTGACCACATCGGCAGGCCGGACGAAGTTGAACAATGTCTGTTGCCCCGCGGGCGCGGCCATCAAGGGCGCAGTGAACAGCAGGGCAAAAAGGGCGGGCAGCATGCGAATCATACGAACAAGGTTCTCCCAAACGGCCGATGAATGGCCTGATGACATAAATCGATAACAGTGAGATAGACCACGAAGTGGGCTAATTCGCCCACGAGGGCTTAAGAAATTTCGCGCCGGAACGGCGGCAACGCATTCAGGATCGCCTTGCCGTAGCGCTGGGTCACCAGGCGGCGGTCGAGCAAGGTGATGGTGCCCCGGTCTTCCTCGGTACGCAGCAAGCGACCGCAGGCCTGCACCAACTTCAAGGAAGCATCCGGCACCGAAATCTCCATGAACGGGTTACCGCCCCGCGCTTCGATCCATTCGGCCAATGCGGCCTCGACCGGATCATCCGGCACCGAGAACGGGATCTTGGCGATCACCACGTGTTCGCAGTAGGCACCGGGCAAGTCCACGCCTTCGGCGAAACTCGCCAGGCCGAACAGCACGCTGGAATCCCCGCCATCGACCCGCGCCTTGTGCTTGTTCAGGGTTTCCTGCTTGGACAGGTTGCCCTGGATAAACACCTGCTTGCGCCAGTCGCGGTCGAGGCCGTCGAACACGTCCTGCATCTGCTTGCGCGACGAGAACAACACCAGGGTGCCGCGCGAACCTTCCACCAGGGAGGGCAGGTCACGAATGATCGCCGCGGTGTGCGCCGGTGCATCCCGTGGGTCGGCCTTGAGATCGGGCACCCGCAGCACACCGGCGTCGGCATGATGGAACGGACTTGGCACCACCGCCGTGACGGCCTTTTTCGGCAGCCCCGCGCGCATGCGGAAGCGGTCGAAGGTGCCCAGGGCAGTCAGCGTGGCGGAGGTCACCAGGCAGCCATACGCCACGTTCCACAGGTTGCGGCGTAGCATCTCGGCGGCAAGGATCGGGCTGGCGTTGACCTCGATATCAAACAACGCACCGCTTTCCGACAGGGTCAGCCAGCGGGCCATGGGCGGGTTGTCTTCCGGGTCTTCGACGGTAAAGGCCGTCCACAGCTCCCAGTTGCCCTGGGAACGGGACAACAGGCTGCCGAACAGCGGGTACCACTCTTCGGCCTGGTTGCTGGCGATGCCGATATTGACCTCACCGTCCATGCCTTCCTTGAGCAAGTCAGTCAGGCGGGTAAACAGGTCGGTAAGACGGGAAAAGCCTTTCTTCAGCTCGATGCCCATTTCGCGCATATGCTCGGGGATCATCCCGCCGACAAAGCGGTGGCGCGGGCGCTCACGGCCTTCCACATCTTCACCGGGCTTGAAGTCGGCCACCTGTTCGCAGGCGCTGAACATGAACTGTTGCTGGGTCTTGATCTCCCGCGCCAGCTCCGGCACCTGTTCGATCAGCTTGCCCAGATCGCCGGGCAGCGGATGCTGGGCGAGCAATTTGGTCAGATTCTTCGCGGTGGTTTCCAGCCAGTCGGCGGTGGAGCGCAGGCGCGTGTAATGGGCGAAGTGGCCGATAGCCTTGTCAGGCAGGTGATGGCCTTCGTCGAACACGTAAAGGGTGTCCCGCGGGTCCGGCAGCACGGCACCGCCGCCCAGGGCCAGGTCGGCCAGGACCATATCGTGGTTGGTAACGATCACGTCGACCTTGCCCATGCCTTCGCGGGCCTTGTAGAAGGCGCACTGGCCAAAGTTGGGGCAATGGCGGTTGGTGCACTGGCTGTGGTCGGTGGTCAGGCGTGCCCAGTCGGCATCTTCGAGGGCGGTGGGCCAGCTGTCGCGGTCGCCGTCCCATTTATTGCCGGCCAGTTTCTCGATCATGCTGGTAAACAGCTTCTGGCTGACCTCATCCACCTCGATCTTGAAACCTTCTTCCTCGAACAGCGACGCAGTGGCGGTTTGTGCGTGGCCTTCCTGCAGCAGCACGTCGAGCTTGGACAGGCACATGTAGCGGCCACGGCCCTTGGCCAGGGCGAAGGTGAAGTTCAGGCCGCTGTTGCGCATCAGGTCGGGCAGGTCTTTGTAGACGATCTGCTCCTGCAGGGCGACGGTGGCGGTGGCGATCACCAGGCGCTTACCGGCGGCCTTGGCGGTCGGGATCGCAGCCAGGCTGTAGGCCACGGTCTTGCCGGTACCTGTACCGGCTTCGACGGCCACGACGGCGGGCTCACCTTCGCGGCGGCCTTCGTCATCGGTGTCGATATCCCCGAGGACCTTGGCCACTTCGGCGATCATCAGGCGTTGGCCGTAGCGCGGTTTCAAGCTCTTGGCTTCGAGAAAACGCGTGTAGGCGCCCTGGATCGTGGTTTTGAGTTCAGTGCTGATCATGGATAGTCGGGCGCAAAAAACGCTGGATAAATTTTCAGTGGTTCGGATCGGCAGCTATCATACCCCGCTAATTAATCCCGCGCAGAACGGAGTACCACAATGACCGCGTTTAGCCTCGTTTACACCCTGCATGTATTGGCCGCCCTGATCTGGGTCGGCGGCATGTTTTTCGCCTGGATGATCCTGCGCCCCGCCGCTGTGGCGGCCCTTGAGGGCCCTGCCCGACTCAAGCTGTGGGCCAATGTGTTTCAACGTTTTTTTGTGTGGGTATGGGTGGCAGTGCTGGTTTTGCCGATCAGCGGCGTCGGCCTGCTGCACCTGCGGTTCAGCGGATTTGAAAGCGCACCGCGCTATGTGCAGGTGATGATGGGTTTGTATCTGGTGATGACGGCGTTGTTTATCCGTATCCAGGCGCTGAAGTTTCCGCAACTGAAGACGGCGGTGACGGCTGAGGATTGGCCGGCGGGTGCGGCTGCACTGGGGCAGATTCGCAAGTTGGTGGGAATCAACCTGATCGTGGGATTGGTGGTGGTGGCGATTGCATCGGCTCGGCCGATGTTCTGAGTAGAGCCGCAAGCTGCAAGCTCGAAGCTTGCAGCTCTTTAAAGCTTAGAGCCGCTGAATAGTCACGGTACCCGCAGGCCCAGCTGGCCCCGGCTGCCCTTCCAACCCGGGGCGGCCCTTTTCGCCACCCTCGGTGCGGTACACCAGGCAACCTTTGGACTCCCCGCCTTTGCCCGGCTTGCCAGCCGTACCGGCCAAACCGCCGGCCCCGCCATCCACCCAGACCTTGATATGTTCCGCCGGGAAGTCCTTCGGCAGCTCCACGCGCACCTGTGCACCCGCTCCACCCGGCAGGCCATCGCCGCCGTTATCGCCATTGAAACCGCGCCCCGCCGAGCCCCAGGTGCACCCAGGATCCACGCCATTGGCGCCATCCAGCCCGGCATACCCTTGGGCACCGGCGCCGCCACGGGCATCCACCGACAGTGCTTCAGCCGTCAGCGAGTTGATGCGCAAAGTCAGGTCACGCCCGGCCCTGGCCGGTTTTTCATGGGTGCCGGGGGCACCGCGCGAGGTGATCTGGCTGCCCTGCTCAAGTTGCGCGTGCCGCACCTGCAATTGCAGCGCGGTATTGCCAGGCACAATTGCGATGCGTGCGTCGCGGCCCAGGTGCAGTTCATCCACCGTGACCTGGCTGATGGTGGCCGGAATCAGCAAAGTGCCGTAGTCCGCCACGTCCAGGCGCTCCAGTTGCAACACGCTGGTGCTGGAGGGAAGACGCATCAATGAGTTGGTTTCGACACTGACGCTCTGGGCCAGGGCAACGGGGCTGACCAACAGGGCCAACAGAAAAACCTTACGCATCATGGGGCTCCTGAGTGTTTTCAAATTTTTCTTTGGACGCACAGTAACGACTTCTACAGGCGATTTGCCAGTGAAGGTTCAAAAAACTTGAGCGGGGAGCGGTTCAAGCGAGGGTGGTCGGCAATGCCCCTGTGGATCCCACAGGGGCAAGGGCCATCAGCGGTTGATCTGGATTTCCGTGCGGCGGTTCAGGGCGCGGCCTTCAGCGGTCTTGTTGTCGGCGACCGGATGGCTTTCGCCCGCCCCGGTGACTGATACAAAGGCACTGCGGGGCACCCCGGCGCCGATCAGGTAATCGGTGACCGAATGGGCACGTTTTTCCGAGAGTTTCTGGTTGTAGGCGTCTTTACCGACGCTGTCGGTGTGACCACTGACCCGTAGCTGGGCGCTCGGGGCTTCCTGCTTCAGGCGCGTGGCAACGGTATCGAGTTTGGTTTTATCCGCTGCCGTCAATTTGGCCGAGTCGAACTGGAAGTGCACATCGCGGATCACGATGGTTTCTTCCTTGACCACGACCACCTCCTCGACCACCGCCGCCGGCGGTGCCGGTGGGCAACCATTGGCGTCGACCTGCACGCCTTTCGGGGTGCCCGGGCACTTGTCGCGGCTGTCCGGCACGCCATCGCCATCTTCGTCGCCATCGCCGTGCACCCAGCAATAGGCGCCGGCCATGCCGCCGACCAGCAACGCACCATAGCCTGCGTAGGCCGAGCTTTCAGTCGCACCGATCGCCGCACCGGTCACACCGCCGACAGCGGCGCAGGTAGGCCAATCGGTTTTTTGCAAGCCTGCGCAACCTGTCAATACTCCGGTTAGCAGAACCAAGGGTAGAGCTGTCCGCATGATGCTCATCTGACTTTCTCCTGAGGGGATCGGCGGGGGCCGATGGGTGGAGTAAAGACCGCTCTTTTCAACTGCGCCACTACGCCACGCGCCCGTATTCATTGGGGATCGCCGCCCACGCAGGACTTTTCGCAACCGCCCGCCCTAGGCCCGCACGCTCAGCCGCGCTAGTCTCTACGGTCCTGATGTGAGGATTTCTGATGACCGCTGGTATTTCTTCCCGTACGCCCCAGCAAGCCTTGGCTGCACTGCTGGATCTGCACCAGCCAAAACGCCTGTTGCTGCTGGGCGCCAGCCAGTTCCCGGCGCTGGATGCATTTAAAGCCGCACACCCGGAGACCCAGGTGTTTTGCGCCGACCCAGGGCCATTGCCGCAAGCGCTGGCGGCCCAGCGTTTTGACCTGGCGCTGGTGGTCGATTGCCTCGAGTACCTGCCAAAACCCCAAGGCCTGACCCTGCTCGGCGGCATCCGCAACCTCAACGCCAGCCGCATTGCGGTGCTGGTGGACCTGGGCGCCTGCGGCTGGAAGGAAACCGACTTCTTCTCCCTGGCCCTCCAGGCCGGCGAGCGTTTCCAGCGCGATGAGCAGGTGCTGACGCTGTTTACCTACGATCTGCTTGACTATAAACAGGTGCCGGACTGGCTCAACGCCCGTTTCTGGGCTAACCCGGAAAACTTCGGAAAGTATTGGTGGTAATTAATGAGTACATCCATTTGCCCCTGCGGCAGTGGCAACCTGCTGGATGCCTGCTGCGGCCATTATCACGCCGGGCACCCGGCGCCCTGTGCCAGCGCCCTGATGCGTTCACGCTACAGCGCCTATGTGCTGGGCCTGGTGGACTATCTGGTCGCAACCACTTTGCCCGCGCAACAGGCTGGCCTGGACCGTGAGGCCATCGCCGCCTGGAGCGCCCAGAGCACCTGGCTCGGCCTTGAGGTTGAAAGTTCCGAGGTGTTCGGCGGCCAGCCGGAACACGCCTTCGTGACCTTCACCGCACGCTGGCATGACAGCACCGGCGAACATAGCCACCGCGAGCAGTCCTCTTTCGTACAGAATGAAGGGCGCTGGTACTTCATCGACCCCACGGTGGAAGTGAAAACCGGACGCAACGATGCGTGCCTGTGCGGCAGTGGGCAAAAATTCAAGAAGTGTTGTTCCAGCTATCTCTAACCACCACAGGACTCACGCCATGCTTCGGATCTACAGCTTGATGCTGGCGTTAACCTTCGGCCTGACCGGTTGCGCCTCCTGGTTCGCAGACGATTCGCCCCCACCCCACGTTTCCCTGGTGAAAGTCGAAGTGGTGCGGGCCAAGCTGCTGGAGCAGAAATTCAAGCTGTACTTTCGCGTGGATAACCGCGACGACTCGGATCTGACCGTGCGTGGGCTGATCTACAAGGTCACCCTGGATGATTTTGTGCTCACCGAAGGCGAGTCCAATGAATGGCTGACGGTACCGCCCAAGGGCCATGCGTTTTTCAAGGTGTCGGTGCGCACCAACCTCTGGCCGCAGATCCGCGATGTGGTGCAGATGCTGAAAAAACCCGACCAGCCTGTGCCGTATCGCCTGGAGGGTGAACTGAAAACCGGATTATTCATCGGTTATGACGTGCAGGTGAACCACAATGGCGAGATAATCCCCGGCGATTTTATTCCGGAGCGACATCGATGACTCAGCAACCCCATGTCCATGGTCCTGACTGCAACCACGATCATGATCACCATGATCACCATGATCACGACCACGGCCATGTCCACGGCCCGAACTGCGGCCACGCTCACCAGGAGCCGGTGCGCAATGCGTTGAAGGATGTTGGCCGCAACGATCCTTGCCCGTGCGGCAGTGAGAAGAAATTCAAGAAGTGCCACGGCGCGTAAATCGCGCTGAGGGCCCACGTGTGTGAGGGAGTTCACTCCCTTCCACAGCTGCATCGCATTCCAAATCGAAAGCGTCTAAGGGTAGACGCAAATGTTTGATTGAATTTCTACCCTCCCACCTTTACCTATACCTACAGGCATTCGCTCAAGCATCACCACTTTTGGAGAGCTTCATGATCGACCTGTATTACTGGACCACCCCCAACGGTCACAAAGTATCGCTGTTCCTGGAAGAAGCCGGTCTGCCCTACAACGTGCATCCGATCAACATCGGCCAGGGCGACCAGTTCAAGCCGGACTTCCTGAAGATTGCCCCCAACAACCGCATCCCGGCCATCGTCGATCAGAACCCGAGCGACGGCGGCGCGCCGATCTCGCTGTTTGAATCCGGCGCGATCCTGCTGTACCTCGCGGAAAAAACCGGCCAATTCATTCCAAAAGACCTGCGCGGTCGCCAGGAAGCCCTGCAATGGTTGTTCTGGCAAATGGGCGGGCTCGGGCCGATGGCGGGTCAGAACCATCATTTCAGCCAGTTCGCACCGGAGAAAATCCCCTACGCGATCAAGCGCTACGTAGATGAAACCGCCCGTCTATACGGTGTGCTGGACCGACGTCTGGCGGACCGTGCGTTCGTGGCGGGTGAGGACTACAGCATTGCCGATATGGCGATCTATCCGTGGATCGTTTCCCACAAGTGGCAGAGCCAGCGCCTGGAAGATTTCCCACACGTTCATCGCTGGTTCAATAGCATCAAGGAACGGCCAGCGACGGTTCGGGCGTATGAATTAGTCCAAAAGGTCAATCCGCCTAAATCATGACCTGAAGTCGTGCGCGGTCAACAGGTGGGAGGGGCGGTGCGACTCAAGATCTAACGCTTTACCCAAACTCCTGCTTGCGTCGTTTCACCGCGCTCACTAACGTAGCGCCTTTACTGACGCTACCCCCCGCAGGAGCTTTGCCATGGCCTCGCCAGCCCTCTCACATTTTCTTCCCCGGTTCGGCGTTGCCGCGGCAGTGGCCAGTGCATTAAGCCTGGCCGGTTGCCAGCTCCAGAGCACCCAGGACACCCTGCCGCCAGTGGCCGGCGTACAGCCGATCAAGGGCCTCGCACAGAGTGTTTCGATACGCCGCAACGCCCAGGGCATGCCGCTGATCGAAAGCAACACCTTCCACGACGCGCTGTTCAGCCTCGGTTATGTGCACGCCAGTGACCGCATCACCCAGATGGTCAGCCTGCGCCTGCTGGCACAGGGCCGCCTGGCGGAGATGTCCGGGCCCGAGGTGCTGGATGTGGACCGCTTCATGCGCGCGGTCAACCTGAAAAAAAGCGCCGGCGAGCTGTACAACGCCTCGTCGCCGCGTCTCAAGCGCTTCTTCGAAGTGTATGCCCGTGGCATCAACGCCTACCTGTTCCGCTACCGCGACAAGCTGCCGCCGGACCTGGCCCAGACCGGCTACAAGCCTGAGTACTGGAAGCCGGAAGATTCGGCGCTGCTGTTCTGCCTGCTGAATTTCAGCGAGTCGGCCAACCTGCAGGAAGAGCTGGCGTCGTTGCTGCTGGCGCAAAAGGTCGGCGTGGACAAACTCGCCTGGCTGACACCGAGCGCGCCGGATGAGCCGATCCCCCTGGCCGAGGCCGAGAAACTCAAGGGCGTGAACCTCAGCCAGATCAACGGCCTGGCCGGGCTGGACGCGGTCAGCCAGCAATTGAGCAGCCTCAACTCGCTGGCGGTTACCACGTCGAGCAACTGGGCCATCGGCCCGCAACGCAGCCGCAGCGGCAAGAGCCTGCTGGCAGGCGACCTCGCCGCCCAGCCGCAGGCGCCGTCACCGTGGAACTACGTGCAGATTCGCGCACCGAAATACCAGGCCGTCGGCGCCTCGATTGCCGGCCTGCCGACCCTGTTGTCCGGTTTCAACGGCAACGTGGCGTGGAGCATGAGCACGGTCAAGGGCGATACCCAGGACCTGTTCCTGGAGAAGGTCAAACGCCAGGGCAGCGCGTTGTACTACGAGAACAACGGAAAATGGCTGCCGGCAGCGGTGCGTAATGAAACCTTCTTCGTCAAGGGTCAACGCTCGATTCGCGAAGTGGTGTACGAAACCCGCCACGGCGCCCTGCTCAACAGCAGCCAGGCCCTGACCAGCGGTTTTGGCCTGGCCCTGCAAACCGCCGATTTCAAGGATGACAAGAGCCTCGACGCGTTCTTCGACCTGTCCCGCGCGCAAAACGCCGGCAAGGCCTCGGACGCGACCCGCAACATCCGCGCCATTGCCTTGAACATGGTCTTCGCCGACGCCGGCAGCATTGGCTGGCAGGTCACCGGCCGCTTCCCCAACCGCCGCGAAGGCGAAGGCCTGCTGCCCTCGCCCGGTTGGGATACACGCTTTGACTGGGACGGTTATGCCGACGCGATGCTGCACCCCTATGACCAGGACCCGGCCCAAGGCTGGATCGGCACCGCCAACCAACGCACCGCGCCGCGCGGCTACGGCATGCAGCTGTCCAACTCCTGGGATGCGCCGGAGCGCAGCGAGCGCCTGGCGCAACTGGCCAATGCGGGCAAGCACGACAGCCGCAGCATGATCGCCATGCAATACGACCAGACCACCACCTTCGCCGCCAAGCTCAAGACCATGTTCCAGGCGCCGGGTATGGCCCAGCCCTTGAAGCAGGCGATTGATGCGTTGCCAGCCCCTGAGCAGGCCAAGGCGCGGGAAGCACTGAAGCGCCTGATGGCGTTCGACGGTCCCCTGGTATCGACGTCCGCCGACGCGGCGCTCTACGAACTGTTCCTGCAGGAAAGCACCCGACAGATCTTCCTCGACGAACTGGGGCCGGAAAACAGTGCCAGCTGGAAAGCCTTTGTCAGCAACGCCAACCTGTCCTATGCCGCCCAGGCCGACCACCTGCTGGGCCGCGAAGACAGCCCGTTCTGGGACGACGTGCGCACCGCGCAGAAAGAAGACAAACCGGCCATCCTCGCCCGCAGCCTGGCCGCCGCGATCAGCGCTGGCGACAGCCAACTGGGTGCTGACCACAAGGCCTGGCAGTGGGGCAAGCTGCACAGCACCACCTGGAAAAACACCAGCGGCCAAGTGATTCGCGGCCCGCTGGCGTCCGGTGGCGACCACAACACCTTGAACCCGGCGCCGTACAGCTGGGGCCAGGACTTCAACACCACCCAGGTGCCGGCGCTGCGCATGATCGTCGACTTCGGCCAGGTGGAGCCGATGATGGGCCAGGGTGGCATCGGCCAATCCGGCAACCCGGCCAGCCCGAACTACGCCAATGGCATCGACCCGTCGCTCAAGGCGCAATACCTGAGCTTCCCGATGCAGCCGCAGAACTTCGAGAAGGTGTATGGGAAGGCCAGGTTAACCCTGACCCCAGGCAAGTGACCTGACTTCCGCCTGGTGAAACCGGATCCAAATGTGGGAAGGGGCTTGCCCCCGATAGCGGTGGTCAGTCACCGATGTTTTGACTGAACCACTGCTATCGGGGGCAAGCCCCCTCCCACATTTTGCCCACATGCATTCCGATAGAACTTCTGCGCTCGCCCCCGCCTCATACCTGATAAGCCCATCGCCCCGGTCACCCCATGGACCTTGTCATCGCCCGGCCCGAAGGCCTCTACTGCCCCGCCGGAGATTTCTACATCGATCCCTGGCGCCCGGTGGAACGCTCCGTCATCACCCACGCCCACGGCGACCACGCCCGCACGGGCAATCAACACTACCTGGCTGCCGCCCCTGGCGAGGGCATCCTGCGCTCGCGCCTGGGCCAGGACATCAACCTGCAAACCCTGGCCTATGGCGAAAAACTCGTCCACCACGGCGTGACCCTGAGCTTCCACCCCGCCGGGCATGTACTCGGCTCGGCCCAGGTGCGCCTGGAATACCAGGGCGAAGTCTGGGTGGCGTCCGGCGACTACAAAGTGGAACCGGACGGCACCTGCGCGCCTTTCGAACCGGTGCGTTGCCATACCTTTATCACCGAATCCACCTTCGGCCTGCCGATCTACCGCTGGCAGCCCCAGGCGCAGATCTTCGCCGGGATCAACGACTGGTGGCAGGCCAATATCGCCGCCGGCAAAGCCAGTGTGTTGTTCTGTTATTCCTTCGGCAAAACCCAGCGCATCCTGCATGGTATCGACGCCAGCATCGGGCCGATCCTCAGCCATGGCGCGGTCGAGCCGCTGAACCGGGTGTACCGCGAGGCCGGCATTTATATCCCCGAAACCCTCTACGCCGGCGATTTCAAAAAGACCGACCCATTGCTGCGCCAGGCCCTGATCATCGCGCCGCCGTCCGCCGGTGGCAGCAGTTGGATCAAGCGCTTCGGCGACTACAGCGATGGCTTCGCCAGCGGCTGGATGCGCCTGCGCGGTACCCGGCGGCGGCGCGGGGTGGACCGAGGGTTCGTGCTGTCGGACCACGCCGACTGGCCCGGGCTGCTGTGGGCTATCGAACAAACCTGCGCCGAACGGGTGATGGTCACCCACGGTTCTGTCGGTGTATTGGTACGCCACCTGCGGGAAAAAGGCCTGGATGCCCAGGGCTTCACCACCGAATACGGCGATGACGAAGAGGAGGCCACGGCATGAAAGCCTTCGCCGAGCTGTACGCCAACCTCGACGCCACCACCTCCAGCAATGCCAAGCTCGCGGCCCTGCAAGCCTACTTCCTGCAAGCGCCGCCTGAAGACGCTGCGTGGGCGGTGTATTTCCTGTCCGGCGGACGACCGCGGCAATTGGTACCGACGCGTCTGCTGCGGGACATGGCCACCGAAGCATCCGGCATCGAGCCGTGGCTGTTCGAAGAAAGCTACCAATCGGTAGGCGACCTGGCTGAGACGATTTCCCTGCTCCTGCCGGAATCCACCTACACCTCCGAGGACGGCCTCGCCGTGTGGCTGGAAGAAAAACTCCTGCCGCTGCGTGGCCTGTCGCCCCTGGACCTGGCCGAACGGTTGCCAGCGTTATGGGCGCAACTGGACCAACCGAGCCTGATGGTGTGCATCAAGTTGATCACCGGCAGCTTTCGCGTCGGCGTGTCCAAATTGCTGGTCACCCGCGCGCTCGCCGCCATGGCCGACCTCGACAGCAAGCGCGTCGCGCAGCGATTGGTGGGCTACACCGATTTATCCAACCGACCGACAGCCGAAGGCTACCTCAAGCTGATCGCCGCCGAATCATCCGACGAGCATGCGCAACGGGGCGGACAGCCTTATCCGTTTTTTCTCGCTCACGGGTTGTCGCAGCCGGTGGAGCAGTTCGACGCGTTGCTCGGCGCCCCTGAAGACTGGCAGGTGGAATGGAAGTGGGACGGCATTCGCGCGCAACTGGTCAAGCGCGAAGGTCGGCTGTGGATCTGGTCGCGGGGCGAAGAGCTGGTGACCGAGCGCTTCCCCGAACTGCACAGCCTGGTCAGTGGGCTGCCCGATGGCACGGTGATCGATGGCGAGATCGTGGTGTGGAAGGACTCGGTACAACCCTTCGCCCTTCTGCAGCAGCGCATTGGCCGCAAGACCCTGAGCAAAAAAGTGCTCGACGATGCCCCGGTTGCGGTCCTCGCCTATGACCTGCTGGAACATCAAGGCGACGACTGGCGCAACCACCCCCAGGCCGAACGTCGCGCCCAACTGGAACAGGTGATTGCCCAGTGCAACCAACCCGTGTTGCAGCCCTCGCCCCTGCTGACGGGTGCCACATGGCAGGACCTGGCACAGCAACGCGAAGCCTCCCGCAGCCTCGGCGTGGAGGGCATGATGCTCAAGGCTCGCGACGGCCTGTACGGCGTGGGCCGCACCAAGGACATGGGCCTGTGGTGGAAGTGGAAAGTCGACCCCTTCAGTGTCGATGCGGTGTTGATCTACGCCCAACGCGGCCATGGCCGGCGCGCCAGCCTCTACAGCGACTACACCTTCGCCGTATGGGATGGCCCGCCCGGCAGTGATCGCACGCTGGTGCCCTTCGCCAAGGCCTATTCAGGGCTGACCGACGAAGAAATGCGCAAGGTCGACGCCATCGTGCGCAAGACCACCGTGGAGAAGTTCGGCCCGGTCAGCAGCGTGACGCCCAGCATGGTGTTCGAGCTGGGGTTTGAAGGCATTGCCCTGTCCAAGCGGCACAAGAGCGGGATTGCGGTGCGCTTTCCGCGGATGTTGCGTTGGCGCCAGGACAAGGCGGTGGATGAGGCGGATAACCTTGCCACCCTGCAGGACTTACTGGCCTGAGCCAGAACCCCGCCCCCCCAACCGGATCTCCAAATGTTCCGAAATAGTGCGCTCGATTTTCAATGCCCATTTTCGGGCATCTCCTACACTCATTACTCCCTTGTCCCACCTTTTAAAACGCTCATTCGGAACTATGGTGCAGAAATTGCTACTCGTGATCCGTCTGACACCGTTCAGTAACAGTCCTAAAACGCGCCACAAGCGCTTATCTTGGTTTCCAGGGATTAAATAATGAAAAAAGCATTGCTGACCCTTTCTGCACTGGCTCTGTGCATGGCCGCCGGTACCGCGTTGGCCAAGGAATACAAGGAACTGCGTTTTGGTGTCGATCCGTCCTACGCGCCGTTCGAATCCAAGGCGGCCGATGGCAGCCTGGTAGGCTTCGATATCGACCTGGGCAATGCGATCTGCGCCGAACTGAAAGTGAAGTGCAAGTGGGTCGAAAGTGACTTTGACGGCATGATTCCAGGCCTCAAAGCCAACAAGTTCGACGGAGTGATTTCGTCCATGACCGTGACCCCGGTGCGCGAGAAGGCCATCGACTTCTCCAGCGAACTGTTCTCCGGCCCGACCTCGCTGGTGTTCAAGAAAGGTGCGGGTTACTCGACCCCAGAGTCCCTCAAGGGCAAATCCGTGGGCTACGAGCAAGGCACCATCCAGGAAGCCTACGCCAAGGCGGTACTGGATAAAGCCGGCGTGACCACCAAGGCCTACGCCAACCAGGACCAGGTTTACGCCGACCTGACTTCCGGTCGTCTCGACGCTTCCGTGCAGGACATGCTGCAAGCCGAACTGGGCTTCCTGAAGTCCCCGGCCGGTGCCGGCTATGAAGTCAGCGCCGCCATCGATGACCCATTGCTGCCATCGAAAACCGCCATCGGTATCAAAAAAGGTAACACTGAACTGAAGGCCCTTTTGGATAAAGGTATCAAAGCGTTACACGATGATGGCACCTACGCCACCATCCAGAAGAAACACTTTGGCGATCTGAACCTGTACAGCGGCAAATAATGCCTGGGGCGCCCCTCCTGTGGAGGGGCGCTTTTTTATCGCCATAGGTCCTGATTTATGTTCGAAGAACTGTTGCAAACCCTCGGGCTGAGCGCACTCAGCTTGAAGGGTTTCGGCCCGTTGTTGCTGCAAGGCACCTGGATGACCATCAAGTTGTCGGTGCTGTCCCTGGTCGTCAGCGTATTGCTGGGCCTGCTCGGCGCCAGCGCCAAACTTTCCAGCCTGCCCTTCCTGCGCATCCCCGCCCAGCTCTACACCACCCTGATTCGCGGTGTACCCGACCTGGTGCTGATGCTGCTGATTTTCTACAGCCTGCAAACCTGGCTCACCGGCCTGACCGACTTCATGGAATGGGAATACATCGAGATCGACCCATTCAGCGCCGGGGTGATTACCCTGGGCTTTATCTACGGTGCTTATTTCACCGAGACGTTTCGCGGCGCGATCCTCGCCGTGCCCCGTGGCCAGCTGGAAGCCGCCACGGCCTACGGCCTCAAGCGCGGGCAACGCTTTCGCTACGTGACCTTCCCGCAGATGATGCGTTTTGCCCTGCCGGGTATCGGCAACAACTGGATGGTAATGCTCAAGGCCACTGCCCTGGTGTCGATCATCGGCCTGGCGGACCTGGTCAAGGCCGCCCAGGATGCCGGCAAAAGCACCTACCAACTGTTCTACTTCCTGGTACTCGCCGCGCTGATCTACCTGTTGATCACCAGCGCGTCCAACTTCGTCCTGCGTCGTCTTGAGCGTCGCTACTCCGCGGGCTCACGGGAGGCGGTGCGATGATCGAGCTCTTGCAGGAATACTGGCGCCCCTTCCTCTATAGCGACGGCCAGCACATCACCGGCCTGGCCATGACCCTGTGGCTGCTCAGCGCCGCCCTGGTCATCGGCTTTGTGGTGTCGATCCCGCTGTCCATCGCCCGTGTATCGCGCAACCCGCTGGTACGCTGGCCGGTGCAGTTCTACACCTACCTGTTCCGTGGCACGCCGCTCTATATCCAGTTGCTGATCTGCTACACCGGCATCTACAGCATCGCCGCCGTACGCGAACAACCGCTGCTGGATGCGTTCTTTCGCGATGCGATGAACTGCACGATCCTGGCCTTCGCCCTCAACACCTGCGCCTACACCACGGAGATTTTCGCCGGGTCGATCCGCAGCATGGCCCACGGCGAAGTCGAGGCGGCCAAGGCCTACGGTTTAAGCGGCTGGAAGTTGTACGCCTACGTGATCATGCCGTCGGCGTTGCGCCGCTCGTTGCCCTACTACAGCAACGAAGTGATCTTGATGCTGCACTCGACCACGGTAGCGTTTACCGCGACGATCCCGGACATCCTCAAGGTGGCGCGGGACGCCAACTCGGCCACGTTCATGACGTTCCAATCATTCGGTATCGCCGCGCTGATCTACCTGACCGTGACCTTTGCCCTGGTCGGTCTGTTTCGTCTGGCGGAGCGCCGTTGGCTGGCGTTTCTCGGGCCCAGCCATTAAGGAGCCTTCATGCGTCATCAGGTACACGATCTGATCGCGCCGGTGCCAGGCACGGCGCGGCAGATTCACAGTTTCCACTTCGGCCCCGAACACGCCGAGGGCAAGGTCTACATCCAGTCATCGCTGCATGCCGATGAACTGCCGGGCATGCTGGTGGCCTGGCACTTGAAGGTGCGCCTGGCCGAGTTGGCGGCAGCCGGGCGGTTACTGAGCGAGATCGTGCTGGTGCCCATCGCCAATCCGGCAGGCCTGGAACAGGTGTTGATGGACATCCCCCTGGGCCGCTACGAGTTGGAAAGCGGACAGAACTTCAACCGCCTGTTTGTCGACCTCAGCGAAGAAGTGGGCGACCAGGTCGAAGCGTTGCTCGGGGATGATCCCCGGCACAACGTCGAGCTGATCCGTACCGCGTTGAGCACCGCCCTCGCCGGTCAAACCGCCACGACCCAATTGCACGCCCAGCGGCTGGTGCTGCAACGCCTGGCCTGCGATGCCGACATGGTGCTGGACCTGCATTGCGACTTCGAAGCCGTGGCGCACCTCTACACCACGCCCGAAGCCTGGCCGCAGGTGGAACCGCTGGCGCGCTATATTGGCTCCGAGGCCAACTTGCTGGCCACAGACTCCGGCGGGCAATCCTTCGATGAGTGTTTCACCCTGGTGTGGTGGCAGTTGCAGCAACGCTTTGGCGCGCGCTTCCCGATCCCCATGGGCAGCTTTTCGGTGACCGTCGAACTGCGCGGCCAGGGCGACGTCAACCATGGGTTGGCCGCCCTCGACTGCCAGGCAATCATCGACTACCTGATTCACTTCGGCGCGATTGCCGGCGACGCGGTACCGCTGCCCGAGCTGCCCTACCCCGCCACGCCGCTGGCAGGCGTCGAACCCGTGGCAACGCCGGTGGGCGGCCTGCTGGTGTTCAGCGCCCTGCCCGGCGAATACCTGGAAGCCGGGCAACTGATCGCCGAAATCATCGACCCCATTACCGACCGCGTAACGCCCGTGCACTGCCAGAAGGCCGGCCTGCTTTACGCCCGTTCGCTGCGCCGCATGGCCACTGCCGGGATGGTCGTCGGCCATGTCGCAGGCACCGAGGCCTACCGCAGCGGCTATCTACTTTCGCCTTGAGGATGCACGCCCCCATGTACAAATTGACCGTTGAAGGCCTGCATAAAAGCTATGGCGACAATGAGGTGCTCAAAGGTGTCTCGCTCAAGGCCAGGACCGGTGATGTGATCAGCCTGATCGGCGCCAGCGGCTCGGGCAAAAGCACCTTTTTGCGCTGCATCAACTTCCTGGAAACCCCCAACGACGGCGCCATGACCCTCGACGGCCAGCCGATCCGCATGGTCAGCGACCGCCATGGCATGCGCGTGGCCGACGATGCCGAACTGCAGCGCCTGCGCACGCGACTGGCGATGGTGTTCCAGCATTTCAACCTGTGGAGCCATATGAGCGTGCTGGAAAACATCACCATGGCCCCGCGCCGGGTGCTGGGTTGCAGCAAGAAGGACGCCGAAGACCGCGCCCGCCGCTACCTGGACAAGGTGGGTTTACCGGCACGCGTGGCGGACCAATACCCGGCGTTCCTGTCCGGTGGCCAGCAGCAACGGGTGGCCATCGCCCGTGCCCTGGCCATGGAGCCGGAGGTGATGCTGTTCGACGAACCCACCTCGGCCCTCGACCCGGAGTTGGTGGGTGAAGTGTTGAAGGTGATCCAGGGCCTGGCCGAGGAAGGCCGCACCATGATCATGGTGACCCACGAAATGAGCTTTGCACGCAAGGTATCCAGCCAGGTGCTGTTCTTGCACAAGGGCCTGGTGGAAGAGCAAGGCGCGCCGGAGGATGTGCTGGGCAATCCCAAGAGCGAGCGCCTGCAACAGTTCCTGAGCGGCAATTTGAAGTAAACCTTTGCGACGCCTGAAGGGTCTGTGGAATAGGCCCTCCAGAGCGTTCGCCGCCCCATGGCAAAACCCCTCGACTTCGCCAAAACGTGGTTTGCCGCCAAAGGCTGGAAGCCGTTCGCTTTCCAGAAAGACGTATGGACGGCGGTCAAGGACGGCCGCTCGGGCTTGCTGCACGCCAGCACCGGCGCCGGCAAAACCTACGCCCTGTGGTTTGCCGCCCTCAACCGTTTCGCGATCACCCGCCCGCCCGCCACCGGTAAACGCAAACCGCCGGCTGAGCCACTGACCGTGCTGTGGATCACGCCCATGCGTGCGTTGGCCGCCGACACCGCACGCGCCCTCGAAGCCCCGCTCGAGGCCTTGGAGATTCCCTGGAGCGTCGGCCTGCGCACCGGCGATACCAGCAGCAGCGAGCGTGCCCGGCAAACCCGACGCCAGCCCACCGCCCTGGTCACCACCCCGGAAAGCCTGACCCTGATGCTCGCCCGCGCCGACAGCGAAACGAGCCTGGCGCACCTGCGCATGGTGGTGGTGGATGAATGGCATGAGCTGATCGGCAACAAGCGCGGCGTGCAGTTGCAGCTGGCGTTGGCGCGGCTGCGGCGTTGGCATCCTGAACTGATGGTGTGGGGCATTTCGGCCACTCTGGGTAACCAGTCCCACGCTTTGGAGGTGCTGGTACCACAAGGGGACGGAATTAATGTGCAGGGACAAACGGCCAAGCAGTTGCACGTCGACACCTTGCTGCCGCCCATCGCCGAGCGGTTTCCGTGGGCCGGGCATATCGGCTTGAAGATGCTGCCGCAGGTGGTCGCCGAGGTCGACGCCAGCAGCAGTTGCCTGGTGTTTACCAACACGCGGGCGCAGTCGGAAATCTGGTATCAGGCGCTGCTCGATGCACGCCCGGATTGGGCCGGGGTGATTGCCCTGCACCATGGTTCGCTGGCCCGCGAGACCCGCGACTGGGTGGAGCGGGCGTTGAAAGACGGTCAGCTCAAGGCGGTGGTATGCACCTCCAGCCTGGACCTGGGGGTGGATTTTTTGCCGGTGGAGCGCGTGCTGCAAATCGGCTCGGCCAAAGGCGTGGCGCGCCTGATGCAACGCGCCGGGCGCTCCGGCCATGCACCCGGGCGGCCGTCGCGGGTGACCCTGGTGCCGACCCACAGCCTGGAACTGGTGGAAGCCGCTGCGGCCCAGGACGCCATTGCAGCGCGGCGCATCGAAGCCCGCGAATCGCCCCACAAGCCATTGGATGTGCTCGTACAACATTTGGTGAGCATGGCCCTGGGCGCTGGCTTTACGCCGCAGGCGCTGCTGGCGGAGGTCCGTGGCGCCTGGGCCTATCGAAACCTCAGCGAGGCCGATTGGGCCTGGGCCCTGGGTTTTGTACGGCATGGCGGCTTATCGCTGACCGCTTACCCGGATTACCGCCGCGTGGAGCCGGACGAGCACGGCATCTGGCGCGTCCCCGATGCCCGGCTCGCGCGCCGCCATCGCATGAGCGTGGGCACCATTGTCAGCGACGCCAGCATCCAGCTGAAATTCTGGAGCAAGGGCGGCGGTGGCAAGAACCTGGGCAGTGTCGAGGAAGGTTTTATCGCACGCCTCAAGCCGGGTGATGGCTTCTTGTTTGCCGGACGCCTGCTGGAATTGGTGCGGGTGGAAAACATGACCGCCTATGTGCGCCGCAGCAGCGCCAAAAAAGCTGCAGTACCCCGCTGGAATGGCGGGCGCATGCCCCTTTCCAATGAGCTGGCCCAAGCCGTGGTGGAGCGCTTCGATGCGGCCGCGCACGGGGTCTACGAGGGGCCGGAAATGCGGGCTGTGCAAACCCTGCTGCAGACACAGTTGCGCTGGTCCGGCCTGCCGACGCGCGAGCACTTACTGGCCGAAGCCTTGAAATCGCGGGAGGGCTGGCACCTGTTCCTCTACCCGTTTGCCGGCCGCCAGGTGCACCTGGGGCTGGCGAGTCTGCTGGCGTGGCGGGTCAGCCAGCAGCAGCCTGTGACCTTCTCGATTGCCGTCAACGATTACGGCTTGGAGTTGCTCAGCGCCACCGAGGTGGATTGGCCACGCTTGCTGAATGGGGCGCTGCTGAGCCCGAAGCAGTTGCTGGCAGACGTGGCGGCCAGCCTGAACGCCGGGGAGCTCGCCCTGCGCCGCTTTCGCGAGATTGCGCGTATCGCCGGGCTGGTGTTTGCCGGTTACCCCGGCGCGCCGAAAAGCACGCGCCAGGTGCAGGCGTCCAGCGGGTTGTTCTTTGAAGTGTTCAAGCAATATGACCCGCAAAACCTGTTGCTGGCCCAGGCGGGGGAAGAAGTCCTGCGCGACGAATTGGATATTCGTCGGTTGGAAGAGACCTTGCTTCGCCTCTCGGCGCTGACACTGGACATGCATAGGATCGAACGTCCTACGCCCCTGGCCTTCCCACTGCTGGTAGAACGGATGCGCGAAAGCATGAGTTCGGAAAAACTCTCGGAGCGCATTGCGCGGATGGTCAAGGACTTGGAAAAAGTCGCCGATAACGGCAAACGCTGATGGTGTGCTCAGTGACGCTGGAGGGCGAAGAGCTGTGGCTGTTGGCGGATAAGGCGCTCTATTGGCCCGCGCACCGGTGCCTGCTGATCGCCGATGCACACTTTGGCAAGGCATCGGCCTATCGCAGCCTGGGCCAGCCGGTACCGCAAGGCACCACCACCGAGAACCTGCAGCGCCTGGATCGGCTGTTGGCGGCCGTACCGTGCGCCCAGGTGATCTTTCTCGGCGATTTCCTCCACGGGCCCGGCTCCCACGCCAGCGGCACCCTCAGCGCCTTGAGGGCCTGGCGAGCACGTCATTGCGACCTGTCGATGACCTTGATTCGCGGCAATCACGATAAACGCGCAGGCGACCCACCGGCTGACTTGAACATCGAAGTGGTCCCGGAGCCCCTGTTGATGGGCCCTTTCGCCCTGCAACACGAACCGCACGCCCATGCCAGCCACCATGTGCTGGCGGGGCATGTGCACCCGGTGTATCGCTTGCGCGGCAAGGGCCGGCAGAGCCTGCGCCTGCCGTGTTTCCAGTTCGGCACGCGCGTCAGCCTGCTGCCGGCGTTTGGGGCGTTTACCGGGGGGCATACGGTGGAGCAGGACAATGACCGCCGAATCTTTGTTATCGGCGATCACCAGGTGTGGCAGGTTCGCTGACCGGCCCTGCGGGTATCAGGCGACCGGTGCGGGAGGCGGCTCGTCCGGAAGGGTCGGCTCACCGGGTTCGGTGGGCTGCTGTGGCCAATCTTCATCGGGTTGGCCAGGGATGCCGCCTGCATAGGCGGGATCAGCCATCAGGGACCAGGCCAGAACGCCAATCTGGTTGGGTTCAAGCCGGGCAAGTTCTGCGCTGATTCGCGGGTCAATCTTCATAAGGCACTCCTCAAGCGTGGCTCGGTGCGTTTTGCACGCACCGAGGCAGTACACCCAATAGAGTCACTTTCTGCGGACTAATTCCCTTTACGCGTAGGACCTTTCGATCAAGCGCGTGGCAAGGTGACGCCGCGCTGGCCCTGGTACTTGCCGGCGCGGTCTTTGTAGGACACTTCACAGGCCTCGTCAGACTGCAGGAACAGCATCTGCGCCACGCCTTCGTTGGCGTAGATTTTCGCCGGCAGGGTGGTGGTGTTGGAGAACTCCAGGGTCACGTGGCCTTCCCACTCAGGCTCAAGTGGCGTCACGTTGACGATAATGCCGCAGCGCGCGTAGGTGCTTTTACCAAGGCAGATGGTCAGCACGTCGCGGGGAATACGGAAGAATTCCACGGTGCGTGCCAGGGCAAAGGAATTCGGCGGGATAATGCACACGTCGCTTTTCACATCGACGAAGCTCTTTTCGTCGAAGTTCTTCGGATCGACGATCGCCGAGTTGATGTTGGTGAACACCTTGAACTCGTCGGCGCAGCGCACATCGTAGCCGTAGCTGGAAACGCCGTACGAGATCACGCGGTCATCGCCTTCACCACGAATCTGACGCTCGACGAACGGTTCGATCATGCCGTGCTCTTGCGCCATGCGGCGAATCCACTTGTCCGATTTGATGCTCATGGCGGGTGTCCTGAATAGCGAGGTGGAAAAATTCTGTGGGGCATCTTACCGGGGCCGGCGTTGGGGTTCAAAGGGCGCCGGGCTTTTCTTGATGAACGCACCGGCTGCCATAAGGCGCAGCCAGCGGGGCCGGGACCCGCATTGCCGCAACCGGTGTGTGTAAATACCACCGCCAGTCACGAAAATAGAGAAACCTTCGGAAATACCATTGGCACGTTCCGGAAAAAGGGTTAAGGTGGCGCCACTGTGCTGCTTGTGTCACTGAGAATCTCTACACGATATGTTGAATTTCGATC
>Ga0207696_1000110_pt1 | contig 155640 bp, 135 predicted proteins | sample KBSS54metaG_FD_184403 | JGI IMG/M metagenome (GOLD analysis project Ga0207696, IMG submission 184403) | Switchgrass rhizosphere microbial communities from Kellogg Biological Station, Michigan, USA - KBS S5-4 metaG (SPAdes) (version 2) | ecosystem: Host-associated > Plants > Roots > Rhizosphere... | reverse complement strand
GGCGATAGTCATAGCGTGCGCCGGGAAAACCGATCATCTTCCAACCCACCATATTTTTATTTCCGCCATAAATCGGATCCGCTAAATAGCTTTCACGCGCGTTTTGCAGCATTAATTCAAACAGCGCCTGGCTATTCACGTCTTTTCCTAAATCGATCTTGCCGTCTTCCATTGCTGTCAGGAATGTATCGATCTGTTCAGCTGATAAGGTATGTAATGAAGCCTGATGCTGTTGCTGCGCCCACTTTTCCAGCGCGGCTAAACCGGTTAAGTAGCGCGCTTTTGGCGGGGTAAGAAATTGCGGGCTGCCCATCAATGCCGCTTCATTTTCCGGATGCAGCGGCGCCTGCAAATAGAGCGCCGCGCCAGAGCCATAATCACCGGCTAACTGGTTATCGAGGAACTCAATCGCGCCCGCTTCACTGGCGGACGGGCCAAGGTCATCGGCGGGGATTAGGCGGTCAAAGATGGCTGCCAGATTCTGGCGATCCAGCGGATTGGTGAGCACCTGATAACCATCTTGCCATGCCGGTTGCGGCAGGTGATCGGTGCTGAGTTGGGTTTCCAGCGGGACATTGTGCAGCTCTTTCGCCCGTAGCTGCGGCGCGACAGCGAGGGATGCCACAATTCCACTGAGCGAAAAGAGCGCTTCTCTTCGGTTCATACTTTTTATCCCTTAAACTTCAATAGATGAATATTGACAGAGCACGACGTTCAGATATTTCAGACGCAATGACCGTGCGCAAATAGCGCGCAGGCGCTAGCGACGAATCTGCGTTCGTTATTGTTTTTTTCAGAGGTAGGGTAAATATACGGTCGCCATTTATGGTGACCGTATTTACGGGAAACCCGTTTATCGGGCTCCCTTTATGTTAATAAATATATTTATTCATATCTTCATAGCAGTGACGGGAAATATCCCATAAATCGTCTTCCCAGTTTTGCGGGCTTAATAATTCCGGTGACCAAACGCCGTCGTAGCCGGTAGCTTTTACCGCCGCCACCCAGGCGGCAATATCCACATCGCCCTGGCCTGGTGCGTAGTCGCGCTGTACCCACTCATCCCAGGCTTCACCCGGCTTGGCCGCGCGGCCATCGCAGAAATGCACGCCGTAAATCAGATCTTTATCCATGCGCGCCACTTCGTCAGGCGTGGTGCCGCCGCCGGCATGCAGGTGCCAGAAATCCACCACCACGCCAAGATTGTCTTTGCCGCTCTGTTTAATCAGATCCAGTGCGTGTTGCAGCGAATTGAACGCGGTGAAGGCGACGACTTCAATCTGGAATTTGATGCCGTGCGGTGCGCCGATATCGGCGATGGCGGAGATATTCTCCAGCAGGATGGCATCACGCTCGGCGGCGGAAAGATGATCGAGTTCGGTCAGCGCCATGATTTGCACCACCGGACAACGCAGTTCCACCGCGGCCTGGCAGATTTTTTCCGCTTCGCGCAGCAGCTCAGCTCGCGCTTCCGGCTCATGGCGGCCAATGCGTTTCAGCGCATTGATACAGGTAATATCGACGCTGTATTTCGCCATCAGATCGCGGTAGGCAGCATAGCTGCCACCGTTATCCAGATAGCGATACAGATGTTCTGGCAGGATCTCCAGCCCGCTAAAGCCAGTCTCATGGGCGATGCGTAACTGAGTGACGGCATTGCTGTACCAAACAGACACGCCATGCAATGACAACTTCATCTCTCCTCCTTGTTACCTCACGGCTTCAGGTGAGAGCGTCGAATACGCAATTCTCCCTGAGACCAAACGCCACCCGGAGTGGCACGTTCATCAATCAGCCGGTTCAGGGCTTCAGTGATGATCAAATCAATACGCTGGCTGAAGGTGGTGAGCTGCCAGTTGGGCAAGCTGGCTTCATCGATGTCATCGAAACCCACCACCGCCATGAATTTGTTGCCTGCACCTTCGCGCAAGGCCGCCAGCGCGCCGAGCGCCAGCACATCGTTTTCGCAAAACAGCGCTTCAACCCGCTGATCGGGCGCGTGCGCATTGAGATACTCAGTCAGCGCCGCGTAGCTGCGTTCGCGGGCGTATTCACCGGCGGTGAGCAGCACTTCCAGCGCCAGGCCAGCTTGGTTCAGCGCAAGTTGCAGACCTTCCAAACGCAGCGTGTGATGGCTGCTGGTGGCCGGGCCCATCATGTACCCGATGCGCGTATAACCTTGCGCCAGCAGCAGTTCGCCCAGCTGTTTGCCCGCCTGCAAGCCGTCGATATTGACCACTTCAATATCCGGCTCGTCATTGTTACGGCACACCTGCACCAGCGGAATGTGGTGCATTTCACGCGCCACGGCGACCAGCTCATCACTCAGCACCGTGCCGAGAAACAGCATGCCATCGACCTGCAGCTGATCGGCCAGCGACAGCACCGCGCGGTAGTTTTCACCGCTACCAATATTCAGCAGCAGCGCCATGTAGCCGCGCTGCTGTAGCTGGCGGGTGACGGTGTCGAGCATCAGCATCGAGTGCGGATTTTTAAGCTCGTCGATCACCACGCCAATAATCTGTGTCTTCTTCTGCGACAGGCTGCGGGCCAGCAGGTTAGGGCGATAACCCAGCTCGGTGGCAATCGCGATTACGCGTTCGCGCGCTTTCTCGGAAATTGACGCGCCGGGCGTAAAGGCACGCGATACCGTCCATTTCGAGACGCCAGCCAGTCTTGCCACATCGCTGGCGGTGGCTTTGTGGGATTTTGCGGTTGGTTTACTCATAGCACCTGCATAGGGGAAAAAGCGGAGACCCCCAGCATTGAACGTGAAACCCAACGGAAAATAAACACCTAAGCGCACGCAATTGGCGTAAAGCGCGACAAATAACCCTGTTTTTAGGATGTTGCGATTATGTTTGATCTTTGCACCCGATTGCAACGTTTTTTGCAATCGGGTGCATTTCATTAACTTTTTGTGATCGATTTCGCTGATTTGCACTTTGCCAGATTGACTAAAAAGTCGTCTTAGCTGACATTTTGCTCACCACTACCAAGCAAATCTCATTTTTACCTAACGTGTGCAGCTTATTTTGCACCCGGTAGCAAAATAGTAAAACAGCTAAAAATTAATCTCTGACTTCTTACCTCAACCATTTTGCACCCGAGTGCAAAATAAACAGGAGTTGTTATGCTCATCGGTGAAAAGAGTATTCCACGCCCACTTCGCTGGGCCATGATCGGCGGCGGCCGTCTCAGCCAGGTGGGTTATAAACACCGTTGCGGTGCGCTGCGTGATAACACGGCGTATCAGATGGTGGCCAGCGCCTTTGATATCGATGCCGAGCGTGGCCGGGATTTCGGTGTCAACTTAGGGCTCGATGCGGATCGCTGCTACGCCACTTATCAGCAGCTGCTGGCTGAAGAGGCAAAGCGTGAAGATGGCGTTGAAGTGGTGTCCATCGCCACGCCAAACGGCACTCATTTTGAGATCACCAAAGCGGCATTGAATGCCGGTATTCACGTCATTTGTGAAAAGCCGCTGTTCTTCACTACCGCCGAAGCGCTGGAAGTTAAAGCATTAGCGGCGGAAAAAGGGCTGATCGTTGGCGTGACCTACGGTTTCTCCGGCCATCCGCTGCTGATGCAGATGCGGGCGATGATCGCCAACGGCGAAATTGGTGATGTGCGCATGGTGGAGCTGCAATACACCCACGGCTTCAGCGCTAATGACAGCGCCGACAAATTTAGCGAAGCGCAAAAATGGCGCGTCGATCCTAAGATTGCCGGTCCGTCTTTTGTGCTCGGCGATATCTCGACGCACACCTTCTACATCTCCCAGCTGGTGTTGCCAGAACTGAAAGTGAAATCGCTGCTGTGCGATCGCCAAAGCTTCATTCCGTCGCGCGCGCCGTTGGAAGATAACGCCATGGTGCTGATGCATTACGACAACGGCGCGGTAGGGCGCATGTGGGCCTCATCGATTAATGCCGGTTCGATGGACAGCCAAAGTATTCGCGTGATTGGTTCGCGCGCCAGCCTGGAGTGGAGCGACTACAACCCAGGCGAGCTGAAATATGAAGTGCAGGGCCAGCCGAATCAGATTATGCATCACGGCATGCCGTACCTGCATGAAAGCGCCCTGGCCGATGAACGCCTGGGCGCGCTGCACACTGAAGGCCTGGCGGAATCCTGGGCCAATATCTATCTGAAATTTGCTATCGCCATCCACGCCACCCAACAGGGCGACCAAACCACGCTTGATAACCTGATCTATCCCGATATTAACGCCGGAATTGAAGGTGTGCGCTGGATTGAAAACTGCGTGCGTTCTGCGGACAACGGCGCGAGCTGGGTTAACTACGAATAAGGATTGCCATGAAACTTTCGTTTTGTACCGATAGCCTGGGTCATCTGCCGTTTGAACAGATGCTGGATAAGTTGCTGGAGCTAGGTGTTTACGGCGTAGAGATGACGACCGGCGGCTGGTCACCAGCGCCGCATCTGCGTACCGAAGCGTTGCTCGGCAGCGCCACGCAGCGTCAACAGTTGTTGCAGGCGCTGGAGAGCCGCGGCATGTCGATTGCAGCGCTGAATGTGTCGGGTAATCCGCTCGATCCAGGCGAATTAGGCAACAAACATAAGCGCGATACGGAAAACGCGCTGGCGCTGGCCGGAGAACTGGGGGTGAAGAAAATCGTCATGATGAGCGGCTTGCCCCCCGCCAGCCCGCACGACACCATTCCAAACTGGATCACTTACACCGTAAGTTGGCCGCCGACGCTGAAAAACTGCCTCGATTATCAGTGGAATGAAGTGGCGATCCCTTACTGGCAAGGGCTGGTACAGCGCGCTAAAGAGAGCGGCGTGGAGAAATTCGCGTTGGAGAATTTCAGTTCGATGCTGGTGTGGAATCCGGAAACCTTGTTCCGTCTGCGCGACGCGGTGGGTGAGATGGTGGGACTCAACCTCGATCCCAGCCATCTGCTGTGGATGGGCGCGGACCCGATTGCAGCAGCACGCGCGCTCGGCCCGGCAATTCATCACTGTCACGGCAAAGATGTGCGTCTGGAGCGCGGGCTGGTGGATATCAATGGTCTGTTGGAAACCAAACCGGTAGAAGATGTCGCCAATCGCGCCTGGAACTATGTTGCCGTTGGTTGCGGCCAGGATCTGCAGTGGTGGAAAGAGTTCTTCTCGGTGGTACGCATGATGGGCTACAACGACTGGGTATCGCTGGAAATGGAAGATCTCACCATGTCGGTGGAAGCGGGCGTAACCTCCTCAATTGCGGCACTCAAGCAAACCCTTAGCCAGTAATGTCAAATTCACGGCGGGCAACCGCTCGCCGTGTTCTGTACATCGAGCCTTGCCTGCCTGATAATTCGTGGTTCACCCACTATTAAGAGGCACGCCATGCTGGAAAACCATCCACAGCGCGACGAAATCAGGCTGGAGAATGTGCTGGCGGCGTTGGGCAACCCGATGCGCATGACGGTAATCAGCATTCTGGCGGACGGCGGCGAACATACTTGCGGATCGCTGCTGAAAGGCGTCTCCAAATCCACGTTGACCCATCACTGGCGCGTGCTGCGCGAAGGCGGCATTATCTGGCAGAAACCCTCTGGACGTGAAAACCTGCTGTCGTTGCGGCGCGACGATCTCGATGCCCGTTTCCCGGGTCTGCTTGATTCACTGCTTAGCGCCGCCCAGCAAGATCCCCTGACCCGCACCACGCTGGATGATTTCCAGGTTAAATAACCCGCGCACGCCCAGCCAGCGTAGCCACAATCATCTGCAACCCCGCAATCACCAACAGCAGCATCAGCGGCCACTGCCAGTTGCCGCTGACATCATGCAGCAGGCCAAAACAGAGCGGGCCCAGCGCCGCTAATCCGTAACCGACGCACTGTGCCATGCCCGACAATTTCGAAGCCTGCAAATGATCATGGGTGCGCAGATTAAACAGCGACAGGCAAATCACCATTGATGCACCGGCGCCCAGTCCCGCCAGAATCAGCCACAGCAGCGCGTATTGCGGTGCCACTAACAGTCCCGCGACGGCGATAAAAATCGATAGCGATGCGAGAAAACCGATCGTCCGCTGGTCGTGCATTTTTTTCAGTGCGCTCATGCAAGCCAGGTTCGAAACGATGGCCACAATCTGATAGACAAACAGCATGCCACCCGCTTCCAGCTGGCTAATGCCGCTGTCTTGCGCAAAAGGCGTAAACCAGCCGATCAAGGTGTAGAACACCAACGACTGGCAGGCCATAAACAGCGAAACCTGCCAGCCTAAGGCCGCGCGCCACGGTGAGCGTGTTGATGTGCTATCGGCGCTGTTATTTGTCTGAGATGCAGGCTTTTTCAGATAAGGCAGCCAGGCTAACAGCGCGATAATCGCCGGCATCAGCCACACCGCTAATGAGAGTCGCCAACCCGCGCGACTCAGCTCTGCCAGCGGCACCACCACGCCCGATGCAATGCTGGCGGTGATCGCCATGGTCATCGCGTACAAGCCAACATATCGCGCGGTGTGTTCAGTGAAATCACGCTTAATCAGCGGCGGCAGCAGCACGTTGGCCGCCGCAATCCCCGAGCTCAGGATGATCGTTCCCACCCACAACGCATTTTCACTGCCGCTGATACGCAGAATCGATCCCAGCGTGATGAGCAGCAATGCGCCCCATAAACTGCGCTCAAGACCAAAACGGTTGCCGAACCATGCTGCGGGTGGCGCTAAGGTAGCGAACATCAACAGCGGCAAGAAGTTAATCACGCCCGCCGCACTGGCGCTCAAGCCAAACGTCAGACGGATGTTTTCCAGCACCGGGCCAACCGCGGTAATAGGCGTGCGCAAGTTGGCCGCTGTCAGCAGCAGTAAGAACAGGAAAAAACCAGAACGACGCAGAGCAGGATTCGCAGATAAAACGGTGTGGGTCATATTTTCGCACCATAGCAATGAGGCAGAGCGAGTCTGCTTATGGTGCGTTGGTTGACGTTAACGCTTACGCAGCGGCGATTAACTGCTGAAAGGAGGGCAATACTAACGAGGGGCTTTTAGGATGTAAAGTATCAAAACCCATCAAAGACAAAATCAACCGAGTCTTTAATCCGCTGGCGATACACACGTGCATCCATCACCTGATCGCCTAGAAGCGACACGCGCACACTGGCCATTTCGTGAGTCATGACCAGAAATTCCTCGCCTTCAACCTTGATTACCGGATTAAGTCGTTCAACTTGCTTTTTTTTAAACTGCTTTAGAGGGTAGAGCGGGATAACGATTCGTGATGCCAGTTCGCCGATAATCTCACTTTGAACGTCTACCAGATAAGGGTACTCACTGTTCCTATTGGTATTGCGATAAATAAAATATTGCATGTCTAAAACGTCCTGTATTCATCCGACAATAAACCGTGTTCTTCGGTTATGCGATTGAGTTCCTGCAAACCTTCACTGTTCTCACGCTTCCATCTTTCCGCTTCGGTTGTGCGAATTTCATGTTGTAAAGCTTTAGATAGGATGGCGGATAAATTGAGCCCTGCTTCTCTAGCCTGCTCGAGTAATGCAGGTTCAAGTGTCACACTGACAGTTTTTTTTTGTCTTACAGCTGTAGAAGGCATAAATCCCCAGTGTAGTTAACACGTGTATAAATCAGTGTGGTGAGTATGGGTGAAATCTGCGCTTTAAGCAATGCGGCTTTTTTAACGTGCTATGGACTTTTAAAATTTCTAAACATGGTAAACCTTGCGCCATCGCTCATCCGCGTCCACCTTTAGTATTTCCCTTTTCCACAAATGGACGAACAATGATCTGGTTATGGAACGTGCTTATCTTGCTGGCAACCGTGGTGGTGATGGAAATCGTCGCGGCGCTGTCGCATAAATACATCATGCACGGTTGGGGTTGGGGCTGGCATTTGTCGCACCACGAACCGCACAGCGGCAAGTTTGAACTTAACGATCTGTATGCGGTGGTGTTTGCGGTGCTGGCGATCGTGCTGATCTATGTCGGCGTGCAAGGCATGTGGCCGCTGCAGTGGATTGGTGCCGGGATGACGACCTACGGCGCGCTTTACTTCATGGTGCACGATGGCCTGGTGCATCAACGCTGGCCGTTTTGCTATATCCCGCGCAAAGGCTATCTCAAGCGCTTATACATGGCGCACCGCATGCATCATGCAGTGCGCGGGCGTGAAGGCTGCGTGTCGTTTGGTTTCCTCTACGCGCCACCGCTCAATAAGCTGCAAGCCACGCTGCGTCAGCGCCACGGGAGAAAAATCAACGAGGACGCTGCCACAGACCAGCCGGACGTGGCGCCGGACGAGCCACACGCGAAGTGATCGCCAGGCCGGCCCCTTTCACCAGCAGCGCCAGTTTTTCGCCGCGGCTGGTGCGCTGTCGTGAATCCCAGGCGTGAACGCCAGCGTGCTGAACTTTTACCCCGATTTCGCGATAAACGCCGCGTGCCGTCGCGATGGCCCACGCCGAGCGCAGCGGCAAACCCGGCAAGCCGGACCGCGCCGAGTGATAATAGGGTTCCGCTTCCGTCACTAAACGCGCAGCCAGCGTGGCCAGCGCAGCACGATGTTGCGGTGCTGTCAGCGTATCGGCGCGTAATCCCGCCTGATCGAGCCAGGCTTGCGGCAGATAGCAGCGACCATTTTCGGCATCTTCGACGATATCGCGCGCAATGTTAGTAAGCTGGAACGCCAGCCCTAAATCGCAGGCGTGATCGAGCACCGCTTCGTCGCGCACGCCCATTACGCGCGCCATCATCAAACCGACTACGCCCGCGACGTGATAGCAGTAACGCAGCGTGTCGTCGAAACTCGTATAGTGTTCGTCGCGCGCATCCATGGCGAAGCCTTCCAGATGATCAAACGCCAGCTGTTGCGGCAGTTGATGGATAAGCGCCACTTCCTGAAACGCCCTAAACGCCGGTTCATCCATGTGCGCGCCGCTGTAGGCGCGGCGGGTTTCAATCTGCAGATGCTGCATGCGTGCCTGTGCATCTTCGACGGCATGCTGCGTGCCGCCTTCGCCCAGCGTTTGCCCATCAATCACATCGTCACAATGACGACACCATGCATACAGCATCAGCGTGCTGCGGCGTGTCGGTGCATCAAACAGCCTGGCGGCGGTGGCGAAACTCTTCGAGCCCACCGCCATGGTTTGTGTCACTTGCTCGAGTAAAGGCTGTCGATTCATTCAGCGCGATCCTCCAGCATCAGCTGAGCGGTGGCCTTGGCGGAACCAATTACGCCGGGCACGCCCGCGCCCGGATGCGTACCCGCACCCACCAGATAGAGATTGCTGATATCGGCATCGCGGTTATGCGGTCGGAACCAGGCGCTTTGCGTCAAAATTGGCTCCAGCGAAAATGCCGAGCCGTGATGGGCATGCAGCGTGTCGCGAAAATCAAACGGCGTAAACATTCTGTATGTCACTAATTGCTGACGTAATCCCGGCATGTAGTGCTGCTCCAGATAAGCAAAAATTCGATCGCGCAAGCGCGGTCCTTCCTGTTGCCAGTCGATGTCAGCGGTGCCGAGATGCGGCACCGGCGCTAACACATAAAAGCTGCCGCAGCCGGGTGGTGCCAGTGACGGATCGCTGCTGCAGGGCGCGTGCAGGTAGAGTGAAAAATCCTCTGCCAGTTGGCTGCTATTAAAAATCTCATCAATCAATTCGCGATAGCGCGGACCAAAACAGACGGTGTGATGCGCGAGCTGTTCATGCGGCTGATTGAGGCCAAAATAGAGCACAAACAGCGAGTTGCTCATGCGCTTACGCTTCAGCGATGTCGCACGTTTCTTAGCCTTCGGATGATGGCGTAGCAGCTTGTCGTAGGTATGCACCACGTCGGCATTGGAGGCTACGGCTGCGGCATCGAAGCGTCGTCCATCCTTTAACTGGACGCCGCTAATACGATTTTCATTGGTTTCCAGCTGGCTCACTTCGGCATTCAGTAACAGCTCGCCACCCAGATCCTCAAACAGTCGCGCCATGCCCTTCACCAGCGCGCCGGTGCCGCCGCGCGGAAACCATACGCCCCATTCACGTTCCAGCGCATGAATTAAGGTATAGATTGATGACGTTGCAAAAGGATTACCGCCCACCAGCAATGAGTGGAAGGAAAACGCCTGCCGCAGGTGATCGTCCTGAATAAATTTCGCCACCATGCTGTAGACGCTGCGCCACGCCTGCAAACGTCCCAGCTGCGGTGCAACACGTAGCATGTCACGCACCTGCAGAAACGGCACCGTGCCGAGTTTCAGATAACCCTCTTTGAATACTTCGCGCGAATAGGCGAGGAACTGACGATAACCGGCGACATCCTGCGGATTGAAGGTAGCGATCTGCTGCTCCAGCAGCGGCTGATTGTTGTCGTAGTCGAGCTGTTTGCCATCTTCCCAACACAGGCGATAGAAGGGCGTGACCGGCATCAGCTCGACGTAATCGCTTAGCGATTTTCCCGCCAGCGTGAACAACTCTTCGATAGCGCTGGGATCGGTGATCACCGTGGGCCCGGCATCAAAGGTAAAACCGCTATCTTCAAACACATAGGCGCGTCCGCCCGGTTTATCGCGCTGCTCGAGTAAGGTTGTTGGTATGCCCGCCGCTTGCAGGCGAATCGCCAGCGCCAGGCCGCCAAAGCCTGCGCCAATCACATAAGTGCGTTTCATTTTTTCTTCCCTGGTTCGACAGAATTCAACAGCGCGTGCAGCGCTTCACCGATGGGCACCGGCGGCTTGCCGCACAGAATCCGCGCTTTATCATGCAGACGAAGTTGTCCGGCGTAAAAACGGCTAATTAACCCGGCATTGAGCCGGTAAAAACGTTGCATTACACGCCAGCGCTGCTGCGGCTTACCGGCCAAAAACAGCATGCGGTTCAGCAGGCGGAAAAATCGCTGCTCGCGCCACTGCTGACGGGCAAAGCGTTCGATGTGTTGACTGAGCGTGCTGGCATCGGTAGGCAACAGCGTGGCTAAAAACTCCGCCAGCGCCACGGCGGACGGCAAAGAATAACCGGTTGTCGCGTGAAACAGTCCGGCGCGCAGGCCGCTGCATGGCTGGCCGCGCTGCTGTTGCCAGAATCGATCAATATTGCCGCTCAGGGTAATCGGTAATATGCCATGCTCTTCACGCAGCAGCGTGCCAGGCCGCCAACCTTGCTGTTTGGCATAGTCAGCGATGTGCTGACGAGCGGAGTTCTCCGCCAGCGTAGGTTGATTAACGTAATGCGTATCTTCAATGAGTAACCGATCGGCGCTGAGCGGCAGCGTGTAAACAAAACGATAGCCCGCTTGTTGATCGACGGTGGCATCCATCAGGATCGGCTGCTGCAGGCCGTGCGGCTGCGCCAGCTGCCACTCTTGTCCAAGAAACACCTGATAACCCAGTTGTAGATGCGGCGTTGGCTGCAGGCCGCGGCCATCAATCACCACCTGCGCATCAAGTTCACGGCCATCCGCCAGCGTCACCTGTGTGGGTTTTACCTGTTTAACGGCAGCATTTGTCCACAGATCGTCACCCATCGCCGCGAGTAGATGCCGGGCAAAATCGTCTGACGCGATGGAACAATAATCCCCGTCCAGGTTGCGGCGCAACGCGGGAAAACGCACCTGATAGCCAGGCCAACGCGCCGTGATCAGCGGCTGCAGCCAGCGCAGCTGATCGGCGCTAAGATCGCTCTGATGAAATGACCAGGTATGATTGCCTGCCGGATGTGCGTCGCTCTCCAGCAACAGGCATTTGAGCTGCGGCTGCAGTTGCCGCAGACGCAGCGCAATCAAACCGTTTGCCAGTCCTGCACCGACCAGAATCACATCGTAGTGCGCACGCATCAGGTGGCCTCCGCCAGCACAACTTGTTGCTGGCACAGCGCTTGTTCGACGATGTCGGCCGCACGCTGGCAGCCGCCTGCGCGCTGCAACTGTGCCTGTATCGCTGACATCCGTAACGCGTAGCGATCGTCGGTAAGTAATTGTCGCAGATGCTGCTCCAGTTGATGAACGCGGTTAAAGCGCGATGCGCGCCGTCCAACGCCATGCCACTCAATGCGCGCGGCCACGCCGGGTTGATCAAAGGCAATGGGCAGCGCCAGCATCGGCGTACCGCATTCCAGCGCTTCCAGCGCGCTGTTTAATCCGGCATGAGTAATAAAAAGCTGCGCGTGTTGCAGGGCGGCACGTTGATCGACAAAATCCGTCACCCACGCTGCACCAGCCAGTTGCAACTTGTGCACCTGATCGGCGTTCAATCCCCCACAATGAGCGATCACCAGCGAAAGTTGCTGGCGGCGGCACGCCTGTGCCAGATGCAAAAACAGGCGGAAGCGATGGCCTTGCAGCGTACCCAGCGAGGCGTAAACCACCGGCTGGCGCAGCGCCGGCCAGGGCGCATTGAGCGGCGCTGCCGCAAGCGGCGCGCGCAGTTGTCCGACGGCGTGATAGCAGGCCGGCAGTTGCTGACGCGGAAAATCAAAGGCGGGCACCATCTGGCTGATTTGTGCCAGCGGCGAAAGGCACTGATGCAATCCGCGCCGCTCCGTCAAATTGAACGCCCGCGCGTGTTTGAGGATGACGTCGCCGTGGCGACGCATGATGCGATCATAGATATCGCTGCTGGCCTGAAAACGTTTCAGCGCTTTTTCATCCTGAGCATAACGGAAGGGCATCACCGCCAGCGGAATGCCGGCTTCACGGTTGACCGGTAGGGCGCAGGCCACCGAAACAAACGGCAGATGCAGCGCTTCTGCGACCAATCCGCCTGCTGCTTCCATTTCATCAGCGATCACACCATCAATGTTCAACGATTTCAGTACCGCTGGCAGTTCGCGGCACAGCATATCGGTGCAGGAGGCGAGATCGTTGATTACGCGAAACAGCGACAGGCCGCCCGGCGAAGCCAGCCGATGCAGCACGGGCGCCAGCGAACCGGCCGGATGCGTTTGCTGTCCTACTGCAACGAAATCAATGCGTTCGTCGCTGAGCAAGGTGCGGGCGTCGGCTTGCTGGATGAAGGTGATGCGATGACCACGCGCCAGCAGCGTTTGTGCTAACGCCTGCAACGCGTGAAAGTGGCTGTAAAGCGGCGGTGCGATCACCGCAAAGTGGCCCAACGGCTTAGCCGCGCTCAGTTGAACATCGCTAGCTGTTGATTAAACAGCGCGTGCATATATTGGCGAGTGGCGATGCCGCGATGGCAGGCGCAGGCAAGGTGTGCATCGGCACTGCGCAGATGATCGCGCAGACGACGTTCTGCGCCGTCAGCCCCGAGCATCTGTACCAGCGTGGATTTACCCTGATCCTGATGCACATCTTTGCCGGTGTGTTTGCAGCCGTCGGCGAGGTCGTCGAGTAGCTGAAACGCTTGGCCCAGATCCTGAGCAAAGAAGCTAAGACGTTGCCGCACCTGCGGTGAAGCGTCAGCGGCAATCGCCGCCATTTGCAGCGTGGCGCGAAACAGCACGCTGGTTTTCAGTTCATTGGTCAAGGCGATCGCTTCCGGACTGCGGCTCTGCGTGCCGTCGTGCAGATCCTGAAACTGCCCTTGCACTAATCCCTGCAGGCCCACGGCGGCGGAGAGTTCGGCAATCGCTTCAGATTTATGCATGGCAGGCAAACCGGGTGCGATGGCAATCACTTCAAATGCGCGGCTCAGCAGCGCAACGGCGGCGAGAATCGCCACGGTTTCACCAAACTCGCGATGCACGGTTGGGCGACCACGGCGCATCTGCGCGTTATCCATTGACGGGATGTCATCCAAAATCAGCGATGCCGCGTGCACCATTTCCACGGCACAGGCGAGATCGAGAATGCCATTTTGCGTCAGCTCGCAACCCATATCGCGCGCTGCCAGCATCAGTAATAAAGGACGGATGCGCTTGCCCTGCGCCAGCGTACCGGCACGCATCGCGGCACGCACGCGATCGCTTTGCTGTCCTGCAGGCAGTAAATGTTCGAGATGCGCCTGTAAAATTTGCTGCAGCTGAAGCAGTTCGCTTGTCTGATGCGCTGTGCTATCGACATGGGTGGTCATAATGGCTATCCATGGTTGATGAAATTATTATGCTTTTTGATTAACCGTAGACTGCGTAAGGTAAGTTTGCCAGCGAGGGCCTTGACTTTGTAGCGTGCGCCTTCATACGCACCAGGTAAACATCGTAATAATATTATGCGTGATCTTATCAGCGAAAAAAGTAACAGCAACGCCGTAACATAAATAACTCCGTTAGGCTGGTGGTCAATAAATACCGCTAATGGAACATAAAATGACGAATACCAAACCTGCCGTGCTGATTATTCAGCCGCTAATGCCGCAGTTAGATGAAAAGCTCACGCAACATTTCCATTGCCATCGTTTATATGAGCAGCATGACGCAATGCTATTTATCCAGCAGCATGGCAAAGCGATCAATGCCATCGTTACGCGCGGCGATGTCGGGGTGGAAACGGCACTGCTGGAGCAACTGCCGGAGTGTAAAGTCATTGCTGTATTCGGTGTCGGCACCGATCGTATTGACCTGAAATACACTGCCGAAAACGATATTCAGGTCAGCATCACCCGCGACATTCTGACTGACGATGTTGCCGATTTGGCAATGACAATGACGCTGGCGTTCTCGCGTAATTTGGTCGCTTACCATCAGTTTGCGAAATCCGGGGCATGGGAAAATAACGGCGTCGAACTCTCCAGCCGCGCCAGCGGAAAAAGAATTGGCATCGCCGGGTTAGGCGCGATTGGCTTAGCCATCGCGCGCCGTGCCGAAGCCTTTGGTATGGAAGTGGCGTATACCGCGCGTTCGGCGAAAGACGTCAGCTATAAGCGCTGCGATACGATCGAACAGCTCGCCGCCTTTAGCGATTTTCTGGTGCTGGCACTGCCGGGCAGCAAAGAGAATGTGCAACTGGTCAACGCGAAGGTGCTGGCGGCGCTCGGCCAAGAGGGCGTGGTGATCAACATTGCGCGTGGCACAGTAATCAATGAACCCGATCTGATCGCTGCACTGCAGCAGGGAATCATTAAAGGGGCTGCGCTGGATGTGTATCCGGATGAGCCAAAAATTAATCCCGCGCTGCGTGAACTAAATAATGTGCTGTTAACGCCGCATATTGCCAGCGCAACTCACGAAACGCGTGCGCAAATGACCAATAATGTGCTGGAGAATTTACGGGCCTATTTTGCCGATGGGAAGATTCTGACATCGGTATAATTTAAGCATCCGGATTAAGACGAAATTCTTATATCCTGCGTAATAATCCCTATTTAGCGATAGCAATTTTCGTTCAGCCAGGCTGTTATGATATCGGCACTTAATTCAGGAGCCCATTATGACAGCACAGAAAATTGCAATTATTGGCGGCGGCGTTATCGGATTAGCGGTGGCGCGCGCCTTAGCGTTGCAGGGCGTTGAAGTCACCGTTTTCGAACAGCAGCACATTGGTGCGGGCACCAGCAGCACGACGTTTGCCTGGGTGAACTCCAATGGCAAACAGCCGCGCAGTTATCACCTGCTTAATGCGCTCTCGATGGAAGAGCACCTCAAACTGCAGCAAGCGCAGCCGAACGGATTGCGCTGGCTGGAAACTGGCGGTACATGGGAGTGGGCCGCCGAGGGCGATGCGCAGCAACGTTTGATGCAGCGTGCCACGTCGTTGCAATCGGCGGGTTATGCGGCACGTGAAGTGTCGCCAGCAGATGTGCTGCGCGATATTCCTGAGCTGCGGGCGCAGGCCATCAGCGGCAGTGTGTGGCATTTCCCGACAGAATCGGTGCTGCATCCGGCGCTCTATCTGGCGCGCTTATGGTCAGAAGCCAAAGCGCGCGGTGCGGTGCTGTACCAGCATCAGCGCATCAATAGCATCAGTGAAAGTGCCGATCGGGTTACGCTGCAGCTGGAAAATGGCGAGCAGTGGCAGGGCGATCGTATTGTGTTAGCCACCGGACGCTGGGCCAATCAGCTGCTAAATTCACTGGGACTCAATCTGGCGTTGCTGGATACCAGCAAACCGAACGCGGTGGCTTGTAGTTTCCTGGTGCGCACCGCGCCGCAGCCGTTATCGCTCAATGCCAATCTCATCTCTCCGCAACTTAACGTACGCCCGGACGGCGGCGGACGTTTGCTGCTGCAAGCCTTAGAGTTGGATCATCTGGCCGATTCTGCTGCGCCACCCTTAATCACCAGCGATATCGCCGCGCAATTCCGCGCGCGTTATCACGCGCTGTTTGCGGATGCGGGCGAGTTGCAGATTGAACAGATTGTGGTGGGGCAACGTGCAAGACCTGCCGATGGTTTACCGGCGCTGGGTTATGTCACCGCGCATCAGCGCGTGTATGTGGCGGTGACACACAGCGGTATCACCCTTTCGCCATTGATTGGCAAGCTGGTGGCTGAAGAGCTGATCGGCGATGCGGCAAGTGAGCTGCTGAGCGATTTCCGTCCGCAGCGTCTGCTGGGGAAAAGCGTGGAAGCGTTTGCGCCCATCAAGCGTAATTCCCCGGCGGCGCAATAACGGGGGATGATTGCCGCCCGCAGGCGGCCTCATTCCTTTTTGATTAATAACGCAGTCGGCCACTGAAACCATTCGAAATTATCGCCCCCGATTTCAGGGTTAAATCGCATTCCTGTTCTCGCGGCTGTAGCGCGTTAATGAAGCTATCGGCCCATTTGTAGCAATCATGCAGATGCAGGTTTTTTAGCAGGCTGGCGTGACGTTCGCGACGCACCGAAAGCGGCATGATAAGCGCGGTATGAATGGCATCGGCGATGGCATCGGGATCGTAAGGATTGACCAACAGTGCGCCCTGCATCTGTTCGGCGGCGCCGGCAAACTGCGACAGAATCAGCACGCCGGGATTAGCATGATCTTGCACCGCCACATAGGTTTTCGCCATTAAACTCATTCCGGCTATCAGCGGTGTGACCAGCGCCACACGCGCTGCACGGTAAAATCCGCACAGTTCTTCATGTGAATAATGGTTGCTCAAATAACGCACCGGATACCAGTTCAGCTCGCCATGCACGCCGTTCATTTCGCCGCAGCGGGTTTCCAAATCGCGCGACAACGCCTTGATGCGATGGCTGTAACCTGACGCCGCTGAAGCCAGCTGCACCATGGAAAATTTATGGTGATACTCCTCGTGTTGACGCAGTAAAACTTCTATGGCGCTGATGCGGTAGGGCGTGCCGGTGCTGTCGTCAAAATGGCCGCCGCTGAGGATCAGATTCTCCGGTAATGTTGCGCGACATTGCTGCTCCATATACTGGCAGCTGTTGCTTTCAGCTAGCGCGCTGGTTTCCCCGGTATCAATGCCTACCGGGAATACGCCTACGCGAATCTGACGGCCGTGGATACGCAGCGTGTAAGGCGTTAGACGCTCGCAACGGAAGCGGGATTCAACCCAAGCGGTGAAATTGTTCATGTCTTGGGTGGTCTGAAAGCCAATTAAGTCGGCGCACAATAATGCATCGGCCAGATAGCGCCAGTTCGGCACCGATTCAAAAGATTGTCCTGCTGGGAAAGGCTGATGGAAAAAGAAGCCGATACGATTTATCAGGCCGGCATCGCGCAGCATTTTAATGCTGGGAATCAGGTGATAATCCTGCAACCAAATATCATCATCGGGCATGGCATATTCACTGATGGCACGCGTATAGGTTTCATTCAGTTTCATATAACCGATTTGGCTGCTGGTGGAAAAACGCGCCATGTCGGGGCGCTGATGAAATACCGGCCACAATCCCTGATGAATATATTGATGATAACCTTCCTCATATTCTGCTTTGGTTAAGCGAAATGTCAGCGTGTCGAATGCTTTGCCGCTAGTAAAATTCAGCTCACGATGAGGTTCAGTGGTAAATGATTCAAACTCGCCACTCCATTTCACCCACATGCCACCGCGACGCGTCAATATGCTTTCATAAATGTTAGAAAGCGTTGAGTGATTATTTTGATTGTGTGATACCAAAATCAAGCCTGACATAGTTTTGACCCGTTGCTTAATCTGCCCATGACTCGTTGGCAGAGAATTTAAAAAAGGTTGGCGCAGTAAAAATTGCAGCATGCCGCTCATGATTTACGCTCACAGGCGTTAATGGACCGGTGCGTGTTGACCGCTGACGTTATGCGGATGAACCGCTATTAGTGAGTTCGATACTTTTCATCTCGCGCTACCTCTCCGAATCCTTCAGGGCTGTCGATGAAATTAATCTAGCCGACCAACCCGTAAAAATGTCGTAAAAAAGACGCTGAGATTTATAAAAATTTAATAGATTTTATTTAGAACCAGGATAAATGTTGGCGTTAATTTTTGATCACTTTAGATGGCGACTTTAATGGTTTGACGGGGGTACTTATGCGCAAAGACACATTCGGCCTGTTAGAATGACCGTCGTTCAGAGAGGAATCTAAGAGGTTTAATCGTGTCAACGTTAGTATTTAGAGAAGCCAGGCTGGCAGATGTGGATCGCTGTTACGCGATTGAAATTGAGGCTTACGAAGGGGATGAAGCCGCCACGCGTGAAAAAATTGCTACCCGCATTGCGCAGTATCCACAGGGATTTTTATGTCTGGAAACCAACGACAAGGTGATTGGTTTTATCAACGCCGGTTGTGCGTGGGATGTGGTGATGTCGGATGAAGCGTTCAAAGAGTTAATCGGCCACGATCCGGCAGCACCCAACGCCGTGATTATGTCGGTGGTGCTTGATCCCGCTTATCAGGGCAAAGGTTATGCGTCGCTGCTGATGCGCCAGTTTATCGAGCTGATGAAGAGAATGAATAAGCGAACCATTCATCTGATGTGCAAAACCCAGCACCTTGAGCTGTATAAAAAATGGGGCTATCAGTACGTCAAACCGTCTGAGTCAGACCACGGTGGCATGGCGTGGCATGAGATGCTGATGAAACTGTAATTCAACAGGTAAATATAACGCTAAGCATTCAGTGATCGCACATTCCCTGGCGGCGCGATTTATCGCGCAATAAATTACGCCGCTAGGACACCTGCGCACACTTTATGCAGCCACACCTTTCGGCTGAGCCGACAGATGTCCCGCCCATAAACTGGCCACCCATTTCACGCCTTTGGCGGTGAAACGCGCTTGGGAGAAAGCATGCTGATTCTCGCCACGTCCGGAGCGCAGGGTGAAATATCCCGCCTGTATATGGTGCTGCTGCGGTGCCAGCGTGCCTTTTTCGCGATACATAATGTTGCGTTCTAACAAAAACTCACGAAATTCAGTTTCCTTTACCTTCAACATCTTGCACAGCTGACGAAAGCCAAGCGAATCTTCGATCTCGACAAAGCGATCAAAAAATTCAGCCTTAGGGGCCGACAACGCAAGTTGCTGCTCAGCCGCACGGCGCTGCTCAAATTGCTCCGCCCAGGCGCGGGCCGCTTCCGCCGGATTGGTGAAATCAGGCAGATGAGTAAACTGTTCACGCTGCTGCCAGAGATCGAGTAATTCCGCAGTGAAGCCAGGCGAAAGCCGGGCAACGGCAAGTAATGAATCGCGTTTGTTAAGATGAAACTCCTGACGCACTTCACCCTGATGCTCATAGAGATTCACCGTCAAAGGCTGGGAAAGACGCTGTGCGGTTTCCAGGCTTTTCACCAGGCGCTTCACTTCGCCGTGCGTGATGCCCGTGACATGGGCAATTTCGCGGCTGCTCATCATCATTGATGCATTCAAAGCAGACAGACTTTCCGTTGAGATCATCATCATTATCACCTCTTGCAGACTTACTCAGCCTTGTGGCTGTAGAATAAGTATACTTAACACTGTTTATATATCCAGTATTATTTTTAACCGTTCACCTAAGATGTTCTGCTTTGCGTAACGTTTCACAAAGCCAGATCCCGCACACCCAGCGCTCTACGTATTCTCTTAAAGTGAGGTTTTAGCGGTTTATTAAATTGTCGCGCTGAATGCTGTTTGATAATTTTGAGCCAATTTTCCGGGCTTTTGTCGGCTTTCTGCAGCATTAGGTGCAGGGCTGATGTGTGCCTTTTTTAACAGCAATAAGTAGTTAACTGGCGGCTGTGCTGCTGGAGAAACGATGAAAAAGAATAAATTTAAAACCCATTTGGTTTCACTAGGTTTACTGGCGGAAAAAAAGCTGACCAAACGCAGAAGGCTGCCCGATTACAATCCTGCCGCAGAGCAGGATATCAATTTAGTTGCACGCCAGACCGCGCCCGCTGCCATTCCGCGTCAGATTTGGATGTACTGGGAAAGTGAAACGCTACCGGAAGAGGTGCAGATTTTTGTCGATAAAATCGTGCGCGAAAACCCCGGCTATCAGGTAACCGTCATCAATAACCTGAATATTCAGCATTATCTGCCCGATCTGCACTTCGTGCATCAGGATATGCGCCCTTCACATAAAAGTGACGTAATCCGGCTGGAACTGCTGCATCGCTATGGCGGAATCTGGATGGATGCCACCATCATTCTCAACCGCACGATGGACGAATTGTTGGCGGTGAATGTTGACGATGGTTATGACTTGATCGCCTTTTATCGCGACAGTTCGACGCTGGATAAAGCCTATCCGGTGATTGAATCCTGGTTCCTGGCCGCGCCGAAAAATAATGCCTTTATTGCGCGCTGGCTGCACTTTTTCCGCCCGATTGTTGAAGTGGGCGCCGACGAGTTTTTCCGTCGTTTGCTCGCGCTGCCCAATTACGAAACCATTGTTCAGGGCATCACGCCACCGGATTATTTGGTGGTGTATATCGCGCAGCAGCAGGCGCTGCGTGAGAACAATCAGTACAACTTCTATCTGCGTAAATGCGAAGCCAGCGCGTTGCTATATCAAAGCCTTGTGGAGTGGCGTCCGGTGAAGCTGAGCCGCATGCTGATGGTCGATCGTCTGCCGGCCGTCTTGCCGCCGCTGACCAAACTGACGGGATTTGATCGTAAATATCTCGACACCAACCTGAAATATGGCGTGGTGAACAAAGACAGCTTGCTGGGTCAGATTCTGTTAAACAGCCAGAAGGGCGCCCGCCCGCAAACACCGCTTCCGGCAATGACGGGCAAGGCATAACGCATCACGGATTGATCAACTGCTGGAGTGCTGCGGCGCTGATTTCATCGTCCGGCACATATACCAGCAGGCGATCGCCGTTGCGTGATGCCGACCACCAGTTATTTTGCCGCAGCGTCATTTCACCCACTTCGTCGCGGTAAAAACGTTTTATGCGATTCTCCACCTGGCCCAATTCATAGCGCTGCCAGGTGTGAGCAAACTCATCTGAACTGTTCAGCAAGCGAGCAAGAAAGCTTTCCCAGTGCGGATCGCCAAGGTGCTCGCCCATCTGCCCGCGAAACATCGCCACCATCTGCGGCATCACTTCATCCCAGTCATTAAGCGCTTTGCGCCAGGTTGGGTGATTGAAGGCCAGCCAGATGCAGTTGCGATCTTCTGGCGCGATTTCGGCTAAATCCACGCCCATCAAGGCACACCACGCGGCGTTGTAACCGATAATATCAAAGCGCGGCGTCTCAATAATCGCCGGTAACTGGATCGCATCGAGCATCTGCTGATTGTGCGCGGCAATTTTGCAGCAGGCGGCCACCACGCGCACCGAGGGCAATGCGTGCCCGGCGAGCGAAAACAGGTGCTGCGTTTCCACATCGTTGCACTGCAACGCGCTAGCGATCGCCGTCAGGGTTTTCGGCGAGGCTTTGATATCGCGTCCCTGTTCCAGCCATGTATACCAGGTCACGCCAACATCCGCTAACTGCGCGACTTCTTCACGGCGTAAACCCGGCGTGCGGCGATGGCGCATACGTGGCAAACCGAGTCGATTAGGATCGAGGTTTTCCCGGCGCGTGCGCAGAAAGGTGCCGAGTAATTTGCGGTTGTTTTGTTCGGTGGTAACAGGCGCGGATGCCAGGCTCATAAGCAGATCCTTCGACAAGACGGGTAGTATTTATACCATGATAATTAAGAACTGGTACCCGTTTAACGGTTAGGTGATGCTATGCCGTACTGACAGCAAAAACAAGGTAAAACCGATGCAGACATCGCAACTTCAACGCACAGGATTGATGGTCCTGCTTGCCGGGCAACTGCTGCCCATGATTGATTTTTCTATCGTTAACGTAGCGTTAGACGCGATGGCCCACACGCTGCAGGCCACGGCGATTGAGCTGGCGCTGATCGTCGCGGTCTACGGCATCGCCTTTGCCATCTGCCTGGCGATGGGCGGACGGCTCGGCGATAACTACGGTCGCCGTCGCGTGTTCCTTGCCGGAGTAGGGATCTTCGGTATTGCATCTTTATTATGCGGCATCGCCAACAGCGTTGGCCTGTTGATGTTTGCCCGCGCGCTGCAAGGCGTGGGCGCGGCCTTTATCGTGCCGCAAATCCTCGCCACGCTGCACATCACGCTGAAGGGCAGAGCGCATGCGCGCGCCATCGGTTTGTATGGCGGTATTGGCGGGCTGGCCTTTATCATCGGTCAGGTGTTGGGCGGATTTCTCATCAAAGCGGATATCGGCGGCTACGGCTGGCGCAGCGTGTTCCTGATTAACCTGCCAATTTGCCTGTTTGTGCTAATCACCGCGCGCCGCTTTGTGCCGGAGACGCAGAACACGCAGCGCGTACCGGTGGATGTTAGCGGAACCTTGCTGCTGGCGGGCGCGATTGGTTGCCTGATGCTGGCACTGGCGCTCGGTCCACTGCTGCATTGGTCGTGGCCGTGCATCCTGCTGCTGGTGCTGTTCCCGCTGTTTCTTCATCGTCTGCGCCAGAGTTCGCTGCGTCTGGAAGCGGCCAACGGCGCGCCGCTGCTGCCGCCTTCACTGCTGCGTCTGCCGAGCGTGCGTTTTGGCCTGACGTTAGCGGTGCTGTTCTTCTCCTGCTGGAGCGGCTTTATGTTTTCCGTCGCGCTGACGCTGCAGGCCGGTTTAGGGCTGACGGCGTTTCAGTCCGGGAACGCGTTTATCGCGCTTGGTGTGGCCTATTTTATCGGGGCGATGCAATCCACGCGCATCGTCGAGCGTTTAGGTAAGCGCGGCGCCTTACTGATGGGCTGCGGCATTCAAATGGTTGGGTTGCTGGCCCTGATCGCCACGCTGCAACTCGCCTGGCCGCAGGTCGGTATTTTCACCCTGATTCCCGCCACGGTGCTGATTGGCTTTGGTCAGTCGTTTATCGTCAGCACCTTCTACCGCATTGGCATGAGCGGCGTGCCGCATCACCAGGCGGGCGCGGGCAGCGCGGTGCTGTCGACGGTGCAGCAATCGGCGTTAGGTTTAGGCCCGATGCTGCTGGGCGGTGTATTCACGCAGATTTATACGCACGGCAATCATCTGGCGGCGATCACCGGTACGCTCGGCGTTGAGCTTGTAATGATGGCATTACTGGTGATCTTCACCAGCCTCAATCGCCGTACGTTTCAGCCGGTAACGGCAGAAGGGTAATTCTTATGCGGAGATTTTGGCAGGAGCGATGCAGCTTATTGTAAAACAAACGAAAATCCGCGAGTCGCGCTGAATTTACCTTTGGCTCAGCGGTCTTTTTTCCGGAACATATCGCCGCAGTTAACGGGCTGAACCGCGTGTTCAGCCCGTTTTTATGTGGTGCGGAAGCAAGGCGCTTGAATCAGGCACAGGAAAAACGGCAGGCTCACAACAGATGAAGAAGATGTTAACCGGGTTACTTTTAATGGTAACCACCACTGCCTTTGGTGCAGATGATTTCACCCTAAAGGATATTCACTTTGCTGGGCTTCAGCGCGTCGCACCCGGCGCGGCGTTGCTGCATATGCCGCTGCGTGTTGGCGATCGCGTCAATGATGATGATATTCGCAACAGCATCCGCGCGCTGTTCGCCACCGGCAATTTTGACGATGTGCAGGTGCTGCGTGACGGAGATGCGCTGCTGATCAAAGTCAAAGAGCGCCCGGCGATTGCCAGCATCTCATTCTCTGGTAACAAAGCGATTAAAGAAGATCAGCTCAAGCAGAACCTTGATGCCTCGGGCGTGCGCGTAGGTGAAGCGCTGGACCGCACCACGCTATCGGATATGGAAAAAGGGCTGGAAGATTTCTACTACAGCGCCGGGAAATATACTGCCAGCGTCAAAGCGGTCGTTACGCCGCTGCCGCGCAACCGTGTCGATCTGAAGTTTATTTTCACCGAAGGCGTGTCGGCGAAAATTCAGCAGATCAACATTGTCGGGAACCACGCTTTTTCCGCTGATGAACTGATTTCGCATTTCCAGCTGCGCGACGATGTGCCGTGGTGGAATTTGATCGCCGATCAGAAATACCAGAAACAGAAACTCTCAGGCGATTTAGAGACGCTACGCAGTTATTATCTCGATCGCGGTTACGCACGCTTTAACCTCGATTCCACACAAGTCAGTTTAACGCCGGATAAAAAGCATATTTACGTCACCATAAATGTTCATGAAGGCGATGTTTATCATGTTAGCGGCGTAACGCTGAGCGGAAATATGGCCGGCTATTCCGCCGAAATTGAAAAACTGGCGCACATGCCGGCGGGCAGCTTATACAGCGGGGCAAAAATCAGCCAAAACGAAGAGGCAATTAAAAGCCTGCTCGGTCGTTACGGCTATGCGTTCCCGCAGGTGAATACGCAATCGGAAATAGACGACAGCAATAAAACTGTGCAGCTACACGTGAATGTCGATGCCGGGCGGCGCTTCTCAGTGCGACAGGTGCGTTTCTCGGGCAATGACACCTCGAAAGATGCGGTGCTGCGTCGTGAAATGCGTCAGATGGAAGGCGCATGGCTGGCGAGCAATCAGGTGGAGCAGGGCAAGGCGCGCCTTAATCGTACCGGTTATTTCGAAAGCGTAGATGTTGATACGCAGCGCGTGCCGGGCAGCCCGGATCAGGTGGACGTGGTGTACAAAGTGAAGGAGCGCAATACCGGCACCTTCAACGTTGGACTGGGTTACGGCACCGACAGCGGCATCAGTTATCAGCTTGGTGTCAGCCAGGATAACTGGATGGGTACCGGCAATACCGTGAGTTTTAGCGGCACGAAAAACAGCTATCAAACCTATGTCGAAATCGCCGCTACCGATCCCTATTTCACCGTGGATGGCGTGAGTCTTGGCGACAAACTGTTCTACAACGATTACAGCGCGGAAGATAACGATCTTTCCGAATACACGCTGAAAAGCTTCGGCGCGAGTAGCACGTTAAGCTTCCCAATCGGCGAAAACAGCAGCGTGAACAGTGGTCTGGATTACGTCTATAACCGCGTAAGCAATATGGCACCGCAGGTAGCAATGTGGCGCTATCTGGGTTCGCAGGGCATTCATCCAAAAGTCATCACCAGCAATGACGACGATGACGATGCCACCGTGGCGGACAAATTTACTGCCAACGATTTCTTCTGGAACATTGGCTGGAGCTACAACTCGCTGGATCGCGGCTTCTTCCCTACCTCGGGCGTGAGCGCCGGTTTCAACACCAAAGTGACCATTCCAGGTTCCACCAACAGTTATTACAAAAGCACGCTGACCGCGAACGGCTACTTGCCGCTGAGCAGCGACCATCGCTGGGTGCTAATGGGCCGCAGTAAAGCCGGTTACGCCGACGGTTTAGGCGGCAAAGAAGTACCGTTCTACGATAACTTCTATGCCGGCGGCTCCAGTTCGGTACGCGGATTCTCCTCCAACACCATCGGGCCAAAAGCCGCCTATTACCGCTGCAGCGGCAGCGAAAGCAGTTACGGTGCTTGCCCGGTGGAGAAATCGGATGATGCGGTGGGCGGTAATGCGATGGCGGTAGTGAGCGCGGAGCTGATTGTCCCTACGCCGTTTATCAGCGAGCGCTATGCCGATGCGCTGCGCACTTCATTGTTTGTTGATGCCGGCACCGTATGGGATACCGGCTGGCAGAATACCGCAGCCACCAAAGCGGCGGGAATTCCTGATTACGGCGATCCCAGCCAGATTCGCGTGTCGAGCGGCGTGGCCTTGCAATGGCAGTCGCCGCTGGGTCCGCTGGTGTTTTCGTATGCATTGCCGATTAAAAAATATGAGGGCGATAAGTCGGAGCAGTTCCAGTTTAATATCGGAAAAACCTGGTAGATGTATTTAATCCGTTAAAGGTTGAGAGGAGTTTTACATTATCTTTAAACGGTGAAGACAGAATAAAATAGCCAGTAGGGTAAAATAGTAGTCGTGAAATGCTTAAGGAATGAGTGTTCGCCAATATCGTTGTTATGCATGTGATTAACTATATTTCGCCACCCAATGTTGGGTGGCTTTTTTTCATTAGAGATGATGAAAGTGTTTACGGGAGCTTAAGCATACTTGCTGCCCGGATTGCAGTCTCAACTGCCGGAAAAATTGTGTTGATTGAACAATGACTAATGTAATCATTTTCAATCACTATCTGATTACCCTGAGGATAATTTGGTGCCCAGGTTTTATAGCCGATCAAGCCGGTATCCTTGAGCTTCCTCTTATTATAAAGTGCCACTAGTGGACGATTTAGCGCGTTAGCAATGTGGACGATGGAAGTATCCGTACTCACTACCGCGTCAGAGATGCGGACAATTTCAACTGCGGTATTTATGGTACTTTCTGACACAATTAAAGCACCATGCGCACTGAATGAACGTACTTTGTTGCTCTGCCCGATTACCACAACTTTTATCTCCGGATTAATCGAGTGAATAAAGTAGATGAGAGAGATGACCTGTTCTTCGGAGAAATCTTTATCCGTGGCGCCAGAGAAAGGATTCACAGAAACGACAATATCGCTATCTGTAATTCGAAGGGCATTCTTGACTCTGTTTTGTTCTTTAACACAGCGCCCGAGTTGATAATGAAATGGGGTTTCGTGGATATCGAACAGTGCCAGCACCCGCTTATGGCGTTCAGTGATATGCTTCTCGGCATCAAGATAAGGGATGGATGCATTATAAATACCTGGAAGATTTTTATTAAAGCCTACATGGTTGCTGCGTCTCATCAGCCATGCCAACTTCAGACGTTCATAATCCTGAACATCGTCAAAATCGATGACAACATCAAATTTCTGAGCGTGTAACAGGTCAAGTGACATCCGATTTTTATATTGAATAACCTGATCAAAATAGTCGCAGTTATGAAGCAGTTGCCCGCATACCGGACCAGTGAGCACTGAGACTCTGTAACCTTTTTCTGCGAGTTTAAATGCAGTCCCAGTCGTCACGACCATGTCCCCAATTTTATCATCGAGGCGAAGGATCAATATCTTACGTGCATTAACTGGTGCAAAAGCATCTCGGGTGCGTATAGTCCGGATAAGACACAATAACGCTGCTTTTTTTATTTTCCTAAACAGGTTGTTTTTATTTCTATTAATCGTTTTCAGAAACCGCATAACAATACCCGTACATATGAAAAGGCCACATTGAAAAATTTAAAAGAGGAAACGATGCGGCAAGAATGGTCATAGGGAGCCTATGTTACCGGTTTCAGTGATTAAAAAAAATCTTTCTGACAGCTCACGAGAACATCCTATTCAGCGCAATGTACGCACTCCAATACGGAAACTAACGATTGGGCGAATAGGATGCTCATGCGCCCCCTAAACAGCAATGACAATCTTAAGGGCCTTTTCTGGCCTGAGCACCGACTTAAAGCGACTCAACCAACCTTAATCCCGTCTCCGCATCAAACAGATGAATCTTCTCGGGGTTGAAGCCGAGCATAATGCTCTCGCCGCTCACCGCCGTGTGGCGACCGGCAATCTGCATATGCAACGGCTGACCGTGCCATTCGAGATGCAACAATGTGGATTCGCCGGTGATCTCCACCACTTTCACCAATGCTGCGGCGTTGCTGCTGGCTTCCAGCAGATCGTGCGGGCGCACCCCTAGCGTCACGGCTGCGCCAGCACGTTCGCGCGCCGCCGCTTGCCAACGCGCGGGCAACGGCTGCCACAGATCCTGGCACTGCACGCCGGGCACGCCATCGCGGGCGATCAGCTGTGCCGGTAACAGGTTCATCGGCGGTGAGCCGATAAAGCGTGCGACAAAGGTATCCGCCGGACGGTCGTAAATCGCCAGCGGCGCGCCTTGCTGCACGATGCGGCCATCCTTCATCACCACAATTTGATCGGCCAGCGTCATCGCCTCAACCTGATCGTGCGTCACATAAACCATGGTGGTTTTGAAACGCTGATGCAGCGATTTGATCTCGGCGCGTAGCTCCATACGCAGCTGCGCATCGAGGTTCGACAGCGGCTCATCGAACAGGAACACTTTGGGATTTCGCACCATCGCGCGGCCCATCGCCACGCGTTGACGCTGTCCGCCTGACAGTGCACGCGGATAGCGTTGCAGCAGCTTATCGATGCCAAGAATTCCGGCGATGCGCGCAATTTTAGTGTGCTGCTCCTCGCGCTTCACCCTCTTCACCTGCATGTGGAACGCCAGATTCTCCGCCACGGTTAAGTGCGGATAGAGCGCATAGCTCTGAAAGACCATGGCGATATCGCGATCGGCTGGATCGCGGTCGTTGATTTGCACTTTATCCATCAGGATCGCGCCATCCGACAAGCTCTCCAACCCGGCCAGCAAGCGCAACAGCGTCGATTTTCCGCAGCCGGATGGGCCAACCAGCACGGTAAAACTGCCGTCAGGAATGGTGAGATCGAGCGGATGCAGCACCGACTGTTTTGCGTAGCGTTTGGCCACTTTTACGAGTTCAACACTGGCCATAATTTAAAACTCCTGGGAAAGTTGTAGTTGATGCCAGTCAGGATAACGACGCGGCAAGGTGCTGATAGCCAGTGACGCCACCGAAATCCCCCATTGCAAAGCCGTGGTGAGATCTTGCTGATGCAGCAGGGCGGTGAGAAATCCGGCGTTGAAACTGTCGCCCGCGCCGATGGTATCCACCACCGTGACCGGACGCGCAGGCTGACTTACTGAGTTATCTGCCTGCCAGCAGCGCGCGCCCTGCGGGCCGCATTTCACCACGCAGCCGCCGCGTCCGCTCAGCTGTTGCGCCAGCATTTGCGCGCTGGCGGGCAAGTCGTCTGACGCCGCCAATCCCAGCGTTTCCACTTCATTGAGCAGCAGCCAGTCGCACAGCGGCAGCCAATGCGTGATCTGCTGACGCACTTCGTTTGTCCAGCCCTGCGGCGGCCAGCCGGTATCGACGGCGGTGACAAAGCCGCGCTGCTGTAACTCGGCGAGCAGCGCAGGATAATCGTCATACAGATGCAGACACAAAAAGGTGCCGCACAGCAGCACGATATCGCCGTCAGACGCGGTAGCCGGCAGTTGATCCAGCACATCCTGCGCGGTGAGTTGCACGATATGGCCGAGATTACTCAGGAAAGAGCGTTCGTGATCCGAATGCGTCACGCCAACGGTAAGCGAGGTTTCGCAGCTGTAGCGCGTCCAGTGCGCAGCGCTGTGCGGAAAATGACTCGCCAGCCAGGCGCTCAGGCCATCATTGCCCTGATTGGCGACCGCGCGATGGCGCACCTGCATCGCTTCCAGCGCCAGCGCGCAGTTGCCCGCCGAGCCGCCTGGACGCAGTTCGCTGTGATTCAGCATCACTTCAGTGCCGCGCTGCGGCCAGTTATCCAGCGTGCCCATGATCAAATCGACATTAATGTTGCCCACCACATACAGCGTGGCGGTGAGTTTCTGCTCCATCATCCTTTGCTCCCGCCACTGGCAAGGCCGCTAACCAGCGTCTTCTGCAGCCAGATGGCAATAAACAGCGGTGGCACCGACGCCAGAATGCCGACTGCAGCGATCAAGCCATCATCGGTGGCGCGTCCGGCGGTAAATCCGGCAATGGTGACCGGTAAGGTTTGTGCGGCGATATTGCTGGTAAACAGCAGCGCATAGAAAAATTCGTCCCACGCCAGCAGCCAGCCAAACAGCGCGGCGGCCCCTAACACCGGCTTCGCCAGCGGCAGCGTAATGCGTAACAGCACTTGCCAGACGCGCAGGCCGTCGAGCCGCGCCGCCTGCTCAATATCCTGCGGCAGCGTATCGAACTGGTTTTTCAGCATCCAGGTAAGGAACGGCAGAATCAGCGAGCAGTAAACGATGATCAATCCGGGCCGCGTGTTGAGCAGATCGAACTGCTGCAACAGGAAGTAGAGCGGCAACACGAATGCCACCGGCGGCACCATATAGATGGCAAGTGAGGCGAATAGCCAGCCGTCGCGCCCGCGGTAGCGCGAGAAGCTGAACGCCGCCGGAATCGCCAGCAGTAAGCAGATGATTGTTGCGCCGGTGGCCACTAAAAGGCTGTTGCCGAGTGCATGCAGAAACAGCACGCCCGGCTGGCCAGGCTCCAGCGACAGCAGCTTGCCATAGCGGGTGAAATCCCACTGGCGCGGCAGCCACTCCAGCGGTACGCGGGTGAGATCGCTGGCGGCGCTGACGCTCATCAAAAACAGCCAGCCCATCGGCGCTAACACCGAGAACGCCACCAGCAGCGCGGCGGCGTATTTACCGACATGGCGCAATTTAACCTTCATAAGCGCTTCCTTTGCAGCGCTGGCGCCACAGTAACAACATGTAAAGCGTGATCAGCACCGCGCACAGTAAGGTCATCAACATCGCGTAGGCCGCGCCGCTGCCGGCCCGCAGGTAGCTAAACGACTCCTGATACACGTAAAAACTCAGGGTTTTGGTGCTATCGACCGGACCGCCGCGCGTCATTACGTAGATGATGTCGAAGATTTTGAAAGCGTCGATGGTGCGCAGCACCAGCGCCACGCTGAGCGGGCCAACAATCGCCGGGAAGGTGATAGCACGAAAACGCCGCCACGCCGATGCGCCATCCAATCGTGCGGCTTCAAACAGATCGTCGGGGATCGATTGCAGCGCCGCCAGCACCAGTAAGGTCACCAGCGGATAGTTTTTCCAGATATCGGCGAACATCACCGCGTTGAGCGCCGAATCCGGCGAACCCAGCCAGCTGCGATAGCCATCAATGATCCCTAACTGCGTCAGCAGGGCGTTGATGCTGCCGTAATCCGGGTTGAAATTCAGACGCCACATCATGGCGTTAACGATGGTCGGCAGCGCCCACGGCAAAATCACCAGCACGCGCAGCACGTTGCGACCGGCGAATTTCTGGTTCAGCAACAGCGCTACCAGCACGCCGATCACGCCTTCAATTGCCACCGACACCACGGTGAAATAGAGCGTGCGCCATAGCGAACTGCGGAAATCCGCATCGGTGATGGCGAACAGATAATTTTCAAAGCCAATCCAGCCCGGCGCTTCACCGCTGCCGATCAGGGCGGCATCGGTGAAACTCAGCCAGATGGTGCGTAACAGCGGCCATGCGGTGAGCAACATCATCACCAACAACATGGGTGCCAGCAGCACCCATGCCTGCCATTGTTCGCGTTGACGCAAACTCAGCATTGTTGCCCCTTAGCGCAGACGCGCCGCACTCTTATCTACCGCTTGCAGCGCGGCATCTGGCGTTGCGCTGCCCACCAGCACCTGCTGCAACTGCTGCTGCAGCGTGTTGGAGAGACGCGAATAGTCAGCCGTTTCCGGACGCGACAGCATCACGTTAAGCGATTTATCCGCCGCCGCGATCAGGCTTTCCTGGTTTTTCAGCACCGCCGGATCCTGATACGAGCTTTTCCAGATCGGCAGACTCAGCGTGGCGTATTGGTTCTGTACCGGCTGTGAAGTCATGTAGCGGATGTATTGCCATGCCTGATCCGCATGCGTGCTGCCTTTAGTGATGCCAAGGCCCATCGAACCGTTTACCGCACCGAATTTGCCGGGCGCATCGCCTGGCGCGGGAACGATGCCCACCTGGCCGGCGACCTTACTTTGTTTAGGATCGTTGGCCATGTTGTACATGTAGGTCCAGTTGAGCGCGAAAGCCGCATCGCCATTGGAGAAGGCTTTACGCACATCCTCTTCCAGATATTCGCGTGAAGCCGGATTGCTCAAGCCTTCATCCAGCGAGCTTTTCATCAGCTTCACCGCTTGCAACGAGGCCGGGGAGGAGAAATCGAGTTTGTCGTTGTTATAGAACTTGCCACCGAAACCTGATACCAGCGTGGTGTAATCGCACACCAGCGCTTCCGCCTGCGACCAGCTCCACACCAGCGGATATTTCACGATGTTTTTCTGCTTGATGATGCGCGCATCATCCATCACCTGCTGCCAGGTTTGCGGCGGCGTGGTGATACCGGCTTTTTCCAGCATCGCTTTGTTGTAATAGAGATATTTGGTATCGAGGATCCACGGCATGCCGAGGGTTTTGCCTTTGAACTCAACGGTGTTCATTGCGCCGGGGAAAATCTGTCCTTTTTCATCGGCGCTGATCCGGCTGCTGACGTCCTGCAACAGATCGAACTTAGTGAATTCTGCCGGCCAGATGGCATCGAACAGCACCACATCGTAGCCGTTACCGCCCGCGCCACGCGCCGCAACAATTTTGTCATGCAGCGCTTCGTACGGCACAAACTCAAGATTAACCTGCACGTCTGGGTGCGTTTTCTGAAACGCCTGCGTCATGGCGCGGATATCATTTTCGCTATACGCCGCCTGCGTCATAAACAATGCATTCAACGTGGTTGCCGCTGCCGCGCTGCCTACGCTGGCTAACAGAACTGCTGCAAAACAACCTTTTATGACTGGGTTGAATCGGATTTTCATGGTGTTTTCCGCCTTGATACAAAAAGAGGGTGTTTTATTAAATCAATTTGATGGATTTAATAACGCGCACAGGTTGTCAGGTTGCTGCGGCTGACATTGGTTAGCTAAAGCAATTGACGTGCCAGGGCATAAATCTCGTTTGCCGCTGGACATTACTTTGCACAGATTTTCGCCGCTGTCAGGTAAACAGATTGTAAAATGTGTGGCCGATCATAGATATTCATGTGGTTTTAAAAAGGAGGACAGTTGCGAAAAGTGCCGATCAGCTTTTTGCCGAATGCATTGTTTAGGTGCAGTTGCGTTGGGGCTTGCTGCATGAAAGCGCATCTCTTAACGGCGAAATGCCGTTATCAGTAGCTGGTTAGGATGAGATTTTCGGCTGATAATACAGCCAAAAGCGGACGTCAAAATGATGACGGCTTAGGTAGTTCTGTCACATCAAACATAACACCGCATCTTGAACCTAAGCACCATGTGCTGCTGGCGTTCCCTGGTGAAAAACCAGAGTCCACGTTCCTTCCTCCGAACTTAAAGCAACCTGAGCTTTTCCAGAAGCATTCTGCTTATCCTCAAGTGATCCTACCGTATGCTCTCTTCTAACATAATAGTGCTTCACTGAATCGCTGCAGCCCCTTTGCGCGATTGGAAATTAGAGACAGCTTTAGACGAAAGAGGATATTCGCAATTTATCGATAAAGGATGCAGACTTGTAAAACGTTCGCGCATTTATGGTGTAGAAATAAAGCATTCTTTTTATATAGTTGGCTGATGGACTTTCAAAACTCAGTAGGTAATCACATGATCTTAAGTGTCAATCACGTTGGTTTTTCAGTTAAAAATATTGAAGACTCATTATTATTCTGGACTCAGATTCTTGGCGGTAAATTAATACGTGAAGGAAAAATGTCCGGGCCTATAATCGATGAGGTAACAGGTGCAAGGGGAGCTGATGTACGAATGGCTTTGCTCGAACTGGCTGATATTCAAATTGAATTACTCCAATACAATAACATTGAGCAGCCAGAAAAACCTTCAGCGCCCTATATCCCAGGCTACGCTCACCTTGCTTTTATGGTTGAGGATCTTAATACGCTCTTAGGCAAAGTATCGGACTACGGTTGGAAGACGCCGGGTAAACCGCAAACGGTGTCGTCAGGACCCATGCAGGGTACCAGAGTAATATATTTACAAAGTCCTGATGGTCAGACGCTTGAATTGATGGAACGCAGTTAATGAGGCCCACGTATTATGACCTGTAATCCTTTAATTAAAACAGTATTGTTTGCAAAGCCCGCTTAGGGAAAAGAGTGGACGATGCCAAGCCCAATGTCCTCTTTGAGCGAGCAGCGGATGTTACTTCAGGTTTAGGGCAGGGCTAGGGGGTTAAGATCTGATTGTTCACTTTGCAATGTTGATAAAAAGTTCTTTACTTTTGTGAATAAGTTTCCGCACATATTGATGTGCAGAACTCCTGTCTGTGCTATCGATTCAGCCTCGCAACTAAAGTGAACAAATCAGCAATTCTGGTAAACCTCGACTAACCGTTAATGGATGTGACTTTAGCCTGACGGCAGGATCACAGCTGTCTGGTTAGATGGATTTAGATGATTAATTGATTTGGTTCTATTTTATCCAGATGGTCTGTACAGACTTAAATTCAATCCATCATAAGTATTTTGATGGTGGTTTAAAAAATAAAGATAAACATTGTTAATAATTCTATTCTTTTCATAACTAACTCTTCTTTCATACTGATTGGTTTCACTGCGTTTCTATTTTCGTATTAATAATGACATAGTGGAATATTGTCGTAAATTAGTCACAGAGCTATGATCGGAAAAAGATATATATATTTTATGATTGGATTTAATTTAGATTGATTTATAACCAATTTGGTTAATTTAACTGAATTGATTGCCTCGGGTAGAGATTTATATGTTAGCGGAATTCAAAAGCCCCGAAAACAGTGTGTTTTTTAAGCGTTGCAAGTCAAATTCGATGTTATTTATACAAATATCATGCACTTATAAGTTTAGTGACATGTAAATTCAATGCAGTTAAAGTAAATGCAATGTAAATATCTGGTTGCAAATTGAGCATTTATGGAATGAGTCTACGACAAAAATGGATATCAATTATCTCTTTCTTGGCACTAAACCCTTCACTTTTATTACATGTTTGTGAGGGTGGGGCTAGATCCAAATCCACCTCTGGTGAAAGCTGGTTAAAATTAAAGCGCATTAAGAATGTGAATGGCGATAATAATTTAAATAACTTCCCTCATACTCTTATTAGCTTATGCCTAAGGCATAAAGCCTCTAATCATATGTTGTTTTTGAAAGTCAAAAAATCCATAAATTTACAGATTTTTGATAGACTACTTGAAGCATCGATTTGTATTGATGAATTCAATTTACATTCTGGATTGCACATATATGGAAATCATGAAAAATACTACGCGTTGAAAAAACTCTGGCTCAATTCTGGAGAGATGTACCACAACGCATTGATTACCTTGCTAGAAATGCGAGATGTTAAATCCTACCTAAACAGCAGTGACGATATTGGCATTGGTTGTGATTGTCCTCAAGACGTGCTTTTCATTGAGGCCGATTATGAAGAGTATTTTTATCAATTAGTCGGCATCATCGCTGCGCAAAAATTAACAATGCCGCTTTTGATTGAAAAGGTAATGCAAGGAGCACTACGGCTTGGAATAAAAAATAAAAAAAATTCTGATGATTTATGAAAAAATAAAAAATAATATTGATTATTCAGATGGGTGGATTCAAGAAGAACTCATTCCATTATTAGGTAACAAAATAAAAAATAAAAAATAAGAAAGCTGTTATGCTCGGAGCTTCAATTTATTTAGATGCGCGAGCTGATTATTATGATGCGCTGCTGAATATTACAAATTAATCATCAAAGGGAAAAGTTTTATCTCAACCTAATGGTTGTTCTTGCCCTAATGGGCTTTAAAAATGGAGTAGTGAAGTGATTAATAAAAAGTTCAGCTTAACGAAAGATCAAATTTCTGATTTTCAAGAGAAAGGTTTCCTTTTGTTAAAAGGTTTTTATTCTCCAGAGTTTGTTAGTTATATCAAGTCAACTATTAGTCAGTACATTGATAAACCTACTGATAAGTATCAGACCGGGTTCAGTCGATTAGCTTTTGACATGTACGATGGCGATGAGGTAGTGATTGGTCTGTTGAAAGATCCAGCATTTAAGAAGGCAATGAAAGACCTGACTGGAAGGAATATGTTTTATGCACAAGCATTATCTTTTGAGCTTGAAAAGCTCAAAAATAAAGGCTTTCCATGGCATATCGGTACACAGAGTTTTGGCTACCATCATGCTGAAGATTTTGGATGCACGATCTGGGCTCCTTTAGTTAATATTAATCCAAAAGGGCAACGTGGGGGTATGGCTTACGTACCAAAAAATCGCGTAAACGGTGACTATCTTTACAGTCATATAGATCCCTCCGTGTTCAGTATGCTGCAGCAAAAAATTGACGCGAATGAGAATCCTACTACAGACGATTTCGTTCAGTGGCGTGATGGTCCTCTTAACGATAACGCACAGATGGCTATTCTTAATCACTTTGGAGTAGAGGATGAATTTGAAGTAGGAGATGCGCTTATTTTTGACAAATACGTTATCCATCGAAGCATAATGCTTGGCGAAGGAGAGGTAGATATCCGTGCAGCGTTTGTTATGCGTTTCTTCTGCTCTGAAAGCACATATGATGCCAAACGAGCCAGCGATTTGGAAATCCCAAGAAATTACTTTAAGTATGCAGGTCCAACAAAATTCCACTTGGAAGTAGCTAAGAATGAGGGCGATCGCCTTGTTGACAGCGCTCTATTTGCCGGGCAGGAATACAGAGATCTTTCAATCTAATCGATTAACCGCGGGGGGGGATGCCCCCCATTTATGCAGGGCAAGTTTATGTCTCAGATTTACCTTTACATCTTAATTGCCAGCTTAACCATAGCGAGCCCGGGACCGGGTGTATTGCTCACGTTAACGAATACACTTAATTACAGTTTACGTAGTGCCTTAGCTGGAATTATTGGTGTGGCAGCAGGTATGGGTGTGATTTCTATTATTGCAGCTAGCAGCTTGGGAATAATTATAACAACTTCTCAGTTTGCGTTGATTGTGGTCAAAATTGTAGGTGCTGCTTATCTTGCCTATCTGGGCGTTAAGCTGTTTCGTTCTACTCCAAAAAAAATGAGTGAATCTGGAAGTGAGAGTATTTTAATTCTTCCATCAAAATCATCAAGGTTTCGTCAGGGTTTTTTTGTTTCTTTGCTTAATCCAAAACCCATCGTGTTTTTCATGGCGCTATTCCCTCAGTTTATAAACGCTGAAAAGCCTTTTATCAGCCAGTTCTGTATTCTTTCTATGATTTTTTGTGTGTTGGTGGTTATTATCCACTTCATATATGGTGCTTCGGCTAGTTCAGTGAAGAAAAAACTGGCCACTGGTAAAGCCTTTTCATATCTAAATAAGACTGGTGGTAGTGTGTTTATGGTTTTTGCTATTGGCCTAATAGTCTCTGTTATTACACCATATTTTCATTGAGTGCTGGTGTTGAATAAAGGTGGCCAAAGTTGTTGTGGCCGCCTTTACTTTCTGAAGACGTATGTTCTTAAGCAGAGAAGGTGACATTTTTATCCTGGCACGAGAAAACATTATCAAAATACACGTTTGTACAGTGGGTAGGGTTCACCGATGCCCAAGACGAAGCAGCGCTCCATAATATTTACGTTTTAGGCGTTACTGTCAGCGCGGCACAATTATTTTCATAGTTAATGTGTAAGTATCCTGCATGATTTAGGCATTCAATATCAAATACTCATTAGTGCTTTAACTTCCGCTTTTGGCACAGAAGTGCCTTTGGCGAATATATGTCCACTGTGGGCGAAACCCGATATATGCGGGCAAAAGTGCATGATTAATAGCTTACCCACACGGCAGTATGGGTAAGCACGATCCGCGAATCAGTTGAATACCATTCCGCCGTCGATCAGTAGCGATTGCCCGGTCATGTAGTCGGAATCCGGTCCCGCCAGAAATGCGACGCATGCGGCCACATCTTCCGGTTCAGATAGCCGGCCCAAAGTAATACGTTTTGCAAATTCCTGCGTCCCAAAGCCAACCGGTTTACCCGCCGCTTGTGAAATTTGCCTGTCGATCGATTCCCACATGGGGGTTTTAACAATACCCGGACAGAAGGCATTGACCGTAATGCCTTTAGACGCAAGATCTTTAGCCGCTGTCTGCGTCAGCCCGCGAACGGCAAATTTGCTGGAGCTATAAACAGCCAGCTCCGGGTTGCCAACATGTCCTGCCTGAGAGCAGGCATTAATGATTTTGCCACCGTGATTTTCCGCGGAAAAAGCGCTAATCGCCGCCTGCATTCCCCAAATCACACCCTTAACGTTGACGTTATAAACCTTATCAACAATCTCCTCGGTGATATCGGTAATCGGTGTTGATGGCGCAATGCCGGCGTTGTTCACAATGACGTTGAAATCACCCAGCGCATGGCGCGCTTCTTCAACGGCGTGAAAAACGTTATCGCGTTGGGTGACATCAACCTGCAGCGCGATGGCCTTTCCTCCTGATGTGACAATCTCATCAGCGACATGCTGCGCCGTTTCAAGATTGAAATCCGCGATGGCTACGGAAAAGCCGTCTTTTGCCAGGCGTAAGGCAATGGCTGCGCCAATGCCCTGTCCGGCGCCGGTTACAAATGCGACTCTGTTTTTCATAATCATATCCTTTCAATTAGAGAATTTGACTCAGGTGTAACTGACTCATCAGTAGCGGGTTATCGCTGTAGTCGACCGGAATTGCGACCACAGCGGGGCCGCTGACATCCATTGCTTTGCGCAATGTTGGCTCAAGTTCTGCCGCACTGTTAACGGAGAAGCCGGCTGCGCCAAAGGCTTCGGCATAGGCTTTAAAATCCACCGGACCGAAACTGACGCCTGAAATTCGCTGATACTTTTTCTCTTCCTGCATGGCGACCATGTTGTAGGCGTTATCAACCCAAATGATGTGCAGGATATTAGCCTTCAGCCTGACGGCAGTTTCCAGTTCCATGCTTGATTGCAAAAATCCGCCGTCCCCGGACACCGATACCACCTTGCGTGAAGGATCAACCAGCCAGGCACCAATAGCCCAGGGTAGGGCGACACCCATGGTCTGTTGACCATTAGAGATCATGATTTGGCGCGCACGGAAGCTATACAGATAGCGCGCTATCCAGATATGAAAGCTTCCCATATCAACGGTAAGGCTGATGTCAGAGTTAATGATGTCTTGCATCGCATGCACGATGCGCAGGGGATGCAGCGCAAATTGATTTAAGCTGGCACCTTGCATCGCCAGTAATTGCCGTTGCTGCTGGCGGTCTTCCAGTACAGCGGCCGCAGCGTGGCTTAGCGTTAATGGTGAGAGGATACGGGCGGCAATCTTGCATACGGTCTGCGCAATGTCGCCTACCAGTTCTGCGTCGGGCTGGTAGCGGTTATCCGTATCAGCCGGTAGCACATCAATATGTACCAGGATGGCTTTGCCGCTGTTCCACATTGCCGGCTCATACTCAACCGGGCTATAACCGATAGTGATGATCAGGTCCGCCTGCTGTAATAACCGGTCTCCTGCCTGGTTGTTAAATAATCCAACCCGTCCGGCAAACCTTGAGAAGTGCTCCTGTCTGACTGCGCCTGCAGCCTGGTAAGTACTGGTCACGGGGATCTGGCTTTTTGACAGCAGTTCATGGATTGCGGCGCTATTTTCTGGTTGGCTGGCCATTAGGCCCAGCAGGATGACCGGATTTTTTGCCCGGCTGATTTCCTGGCTGACAGCCTCAATTAGGGCATCGGGGGCCGCGCCCAACTTAACGTGTCCACTATTTTGCAAAGGGCTGCCGGAAACCGGCTGATCAACAATATCCTGCGGCAGGCTGATAAAGGCACCTCCACCGCGTCCGTTTTCTGCATAACGAAATGCGTTAGAGACACATTCGGTCAGCGCGGAGGGGGCGGTGACCTCTACAGCATATTTCGTTACCGGACGAAACATCGACACGGTATCCAGGCTCTGGTGAACCTGTTTGGCGCTATCCGATCGTTTCACCGCTCCGCCAATAGCCACCACCGGATCGCCTTCGCTGGTGGCGGTTGCCATGCCGGTAACCAGATTCGAGCACCCTGGTCCGGAGGTCACAAGTGCAACCCCGGCATGTCCCGTAAGTCGGCCTACCGCTGCGGCCATAAAGGCAGCATTTGCCTCATGCCTGACAGGGATGAGTTGAATGGGAGAATCCACTAATGAATCAAACACTTTGTCGATTTTGGCTCCGGGGATGCCAAACACGTGGTTTACGCCTTGTGCTTCAAGCTGCGCGACCACGAGATCCGCGCCGCTGTTCCAGTGAGTGTGGGTTTTTAACGTTTTCATATTGCCCCCTATTGTTAGCTTTCGACGGCGCGAATGGCTTCATCAAGATTGTGCGGCGTGAGCTCTGCCTGAAGAAATTCGGTATCCCGGGGAAGATCAATGACAAGCTTGTTAATGGAGCCAAAGGTCAGCGTTCCCTCCTTCAGCACATAATCAAGGATGTGCCCACCGCCTTGCCGGTCATCCGTAATAAAGTGCTCGTGATAACCCGCCACGTTGATTCCCTGCATGTACTGCGGCGTACGGAAGCCAATCAGTTCACCCTGCGTCTCTTTAAATGCGAAGGTTGGCTGTTCGCCCAGCACTTCCGGCATCGAGCGATAAGGGCGACATTGGCAGGGAACGGTTCGAGTGCGTACGGCATGAAAGCGACCACTGATACGCATGGCACAGAATTGGTTATCTGAAGTGATTTTGCTGTCGATAACCTGATGAACCTCTTCTCGCGTGGCGGTTTCGGTAAAGCGGTAGCGATTTTCAGGTTTGAAAAAAGTCATCACAGCAAACGGCGTTTGTTGCTCGGGCTGGGCAGGATTGGCGCTGCCATCGGAGCGTAACTGATAGACCTTGCTGTCGAAGGCAATGAGTTCTCCATCCAGTTGGTTGAACGTACCCAGGCCAAAATCGCCTTTCTTTAACAGATCGGACACCGTGGTGGATCCGTCATAAACACCGCTCAGAAGCGCGCTCATCAGTGAAGTCTGATAGATAACCTTTTCTGGTGAATCATCATGGAGTTTAAAGACGGTTTCTTTCAGCTGTTCCTCACATGAACAGGCAGATACAAAATTACACATTTGCCACCTCGCAAACCAATAGTTAAGCCGTGTTAATATCATGGTGGGCTTTTTGGCTTACCGAATCCAATAGCGAAACCTGTTAACTTTGAGACGTTTTTGATATGGAACTTCGCCATCTGCGTTATTTTGTTGCTGTCGCCGAGACGCTACATTTCACTCGTGCTGCAGAAATGCTCGGCATTTCTCAGCCACCGCTGAGCCAGCAAATACAGCGGCTGGAACATGAGATTGGGACACCATTACTGAAACGCCTGACGCGCGGCGTTGAACTCACCGAGGCGGGAAGGGCATTCCTAAATGACGCCACTGAGATTGTGCAGCTGGCCGACCATGCGCTTGAGAAAGCCCGTGGTATGGCGCGGGGTATAAGCGGACAGATGTCGCTCGGGTTTGCCAGTTCTGTCGCTTTCGGGGCACCCGTGTTTGACCTTCTTCAGCGTTTTAGAACGCGTTATCCGGCAATGGAACTCATTGCCAGGGAAGAGAATATGGCTTTGCTGATGCAGGATCTGCGGGATGGGTTGCTTGATGCGGCGTTTATTCGTTTGCCGTGTGAAAGCAGCAAAGCGTTCAATTTGAAAGTCATCGCTACCGAAAGAATGATGATTGCGTTACCTGCGGGCCATGCATATAGCTCCCAAGGCACCATTGCATTAGCACAGCTGGTGAACGAAACATTGATTATGTTTCCGCGCGAAGTCGCTCCCAGCCTGTATGAGCTCATCGTCAGCACCTGTCTGCGCGCGGGGTTCACCACAACACGATTTATTCAGGCTCCCCAAATCACCTCGTCTCTCGGCATGGTCGGAGCAGGTTGTGGCATCGCGTTGGTACCAGAGTCCATGTGCTGTGTGAACAACCCGCATGTTACGTTTTGCGAAATAGAGAATAACTCCCTGTTTACCGATATCGCCTTTGCCTGGCGGCGCAACACCCCCTCCAGGACGGTGATGCATCTACTCAGTTTGATTAGCCAGTGATACGGCTAACTCTGTGACATTGATGCAGTGCTTGATCTTTATCGAATGACACGGACAAGGCAGCTTACTTTTTTTGTTGCGACACCAGTGCAAAGTAAGGATGTTGACCAGCCAGCAACAATAACAATTCATATTCGCCTTGGCTGAGCTGCCCTGGATTCTTCGCAGACTCTTTCGACTGCCAAACACGCAGGCTAAGATCGAAACGCTCAGCGGCACTCTGTTGTGAAAGGCCAGCGGCAAGCCTGAGATCACGGATATTATGCTGTACGGCCACGGGCCGCTCTAAAAGTTGATTTCTCAAAGAAAACTCCTTAAATACGGGATGGAGTGAATTTGGGTATATCGCTCTCCCGCCTCTAAACATCACTTTAACTTGACCAGGATGCAGTGTTTTAATTTTCTCATTTATCAGAGGCTTAATAAGAAGAAATGAAAATAATTATTTTTTAGTTTAATGAAATAGATATTGTTAACACACGTCAGAATAAATCGCTGGCCTCGCCAGGATTACTCTCCTTTTTTATCCCCACCTCAACAGCAGGAATATTCCTCTATTTTATCCAGGATGATTGTTCAATATAGGGAATGTATTGCGCTGGCAAGCGTCACGCCGGGCGTTCCTACATAAAACAAAAAGGATAAAAATAATGAAAAACCGTGAATACATTCAGCGGCGTATTCCCGCAGACCTCAGTCAGGTAGAGATACGCGAGCAGTGGCAAATCACGTTCTGGACTCTGAAGTTAAGCACCACACAAGACCGACTGAGTCAGGCCCTGCGCGAAGTCGGGCCAGATCTGGAGAGCGTGCGCGCGTGGCTTGAGACAACCCCCACTTCTCGCCCAAAACGTTAGTGCCGGTCAACCGTAAACCACCCCCGTGAGGGTGGCGAGCGGACCTTGTGGTAGCGAAGTGCTGCTTATACATGCCCGCGATAACTTGCGGCGCGTCGTAAACCTGCCCAACAAAAGCGTGTGTGCATAAGGTTTTCCCCGGTGTTGTCACTATAAATAAGAATTTTTATCATTTATGTATATCGCGTGCGTTATAATAGCGCGCTATTTATGTAGCTTTTTTATTGTGACAGTTAGCTGGAAAAAGTAAAACGTTTGCACGATGAAATAAATGTATCGTCATTAGATAATTATTTCGTTATAGAAAGTACAAATAGCTGCTTTCCCAACGGGACACTCTTTACGTTCCAGAATAATCATTCAGGTACGCCTTCCCTAAGCGGCAATACACTTCCACTGAGTAGATAGATCGAAACTCCGGTCGTTGCTCTTGGCTAGCCAGTCAGAGGAATGAATTAAAAAAGTAACCAATTGATAACCAGCGTGGGAGATCTGTTTTTTTTTGCTACCTTGAAACTATCCATAACACCAGTGGATGAAGGGATATTCAGGCTCAAATAACACCTGCACATATCGCTGTTACGTTAAGCAACCTCCGCAGGGGCTGCAGCATCATAAATTACATTCACGTGAGCCGAATTTGTATGAGCAAAAAAAATCATCGCACAGTACCAGGCGTACACCCCTATGATGGCCCGGCGGGCGGTTGGGGAGCACTTAAGGCAACCGCAATAGCCGTTAAAAACCAAATGGATACCTTAAAAGCGCCGCCTACGCTGATGCGCACTAATCAGCCCGATGGGTTTGATTGCCCCGGATGTGCCTGGCCGGATAAGGATCATGGCTCAACCTTCCAGTTCTGTGAAAATGGCGCTAAGGCGGTCACATGGGAAGCGACCACCAAGCGCGTTACGCCGGCATTTCTTGCCGAAAACACTATCACGTCGCTGCTACAGCGTTCCGATTATGAGCTGGAGGGATACGGCAGGTTAACCACGCCGCTGCGCTATGATGCAGCAAGCGACACCTTCATCGAAGTGAGCTGGGAAGAGGCTTTTACGCGTATTGCCAATAAGTTAGCTGCACTGCCGCCAGATGAGGTTGAGTTCTATACCTCCGGTCGCGCATCAAACGAGGCGGCCTATTTGTTTCAGCTTTTTGCCCGGGAGTATGGCACTAACAATTTTCCTGATTGTTCAAATATGTGCCACGAGGCAACCAGCGTAGGTTTGCCTCAGTCGATTGGGATCGGTAAGGGCACCGTATCTCTGGACGATTTCGATAGCGCAGAGCTTATTCTCTCAATGGGTCATAACCCAGGGACCAATCATCCTCGCATGATGGGAACGCTGCACGAGCTGGCGCGCCGTGACGTACCGATTATCGTGTTTAATCCGCTGCGCGAACGCGCGCTTGAGCGTTTTGCCGACCCGCAGAATGTCATGGAGATGGCGACCAACAGCTCAACCGATATCGCGTCAACGTATTATTTGGTCCGTGCCGGTGGCGATTCGGCTGCGCTTAAGGGTATCGCCAAAGCGGTGCTGGCGATTGAGGCTGAAACCGGTACGGCACTGGATCATGCCTTTATCCGCGAGCATACAGAAGGGTTTGAGCGCTTCGCGGCGGACATCGAAGCCACATCCTGGGCATTAATCGAGCAAGACTCTGGCCTGAAGCAGGCAGATCTCAGGCGCGTCGCTGAAGCTTACGTCAAATCGAATGCCACTATCCTGACGTATGGTATGGGTATTACACAGCACAACCGCGGTACGGATAATGTGCGCCTGTTGGTCAATCTGCTGCTAATGCGAGGCAATATCGGTAAACCCGGCGCAGGCGTTTGTCCGTTACGAGGACACTCCAACGTGCAGGGTAACCGTACCGTGGGGATCACTGAGAAACCGTCGTCCGATTTTCTCAATAAGCTGGAAAACGTGTTTGGATTTACACCACCGTCGCATCATGGTCATGATGCGGTGCAGGCGATGAAAGCGATAGTCGACAAGCAGGCGAAGGCGCTCATTTGCCTCGGAGGAAATTTTGCCGTGGCGCTGCCCGATTCAGACGTGACCTTTCCGGCGATGCGTGAACTTGAACTCAGTGTTCACATCGCGACCAAGTTGAACCGTACTCATCTTCTGACCGGGAAAGAGACACTACTGCTGCCGTGCCTCGGCCGTACCGAACTGGATGAGCAGTCTGGCAATCGCCAGTCGATCACTGTTGAAGATTCCATGTCGATGGTGCACGCCTCTTCCGGAAAGTTGAAGCCAGCGTCGCCGCTGCTGCGTTCTGAACCGGCCATTGTTGCCGGGATGGCCATCGCGGCTCTGCCGAGAACGCGGGTTAACTGGAATGAGTTGATAGCCGATTACGATCTCATCCGCGACCTGATCGAAAAAACCATACCCGGATTCGATGATTACAATGCCCGCATTCGCCAACCCGGTGGTTTTCAGATGCCACTGCCGCCGCGGGATCGCATCTGGCCGACCCCGAGCGGTAAAGCGATGTTTTCGCTTTATCAAGGCACGCATGAAGACTTGACGGTGCCGGGTGACGATGTGCTACGTCTGATTACGCTTCGCAGTCACGATCAATACAACACGACGATTTACGCCATGGATGATCGCTACCGCGGAGTATTTGGCCGCCGTGACGTCCTGTTTATGTGTGACTTTGATCTGGAACGTTTGGGGCTTGAGCACGGGGATGTTGTGGATCTGGAGTCAGCAGTGCCGGGCTACCGTATGCGTCTGGAATCCATGACGGTAATTCGCTATGCCATCTCACAAGGATCGATTGGAGCCTATTATCCGGAGGCTAACGTCCTGATCCCACTGGACTACATCGACAGGGAGAGCGGTACGCCATCGTATAAATCTGCTCCGGTACGTATCACGCTGCGTACACGCGACGTTGTCCCTCCGCAGGCTGTTGAATCCCATTAAAGTGAAAATAAGGCAGGCTTGCCTGCCTTATGATTGCCACAACCGTGGCAAAAGAGGCGCCAGTTTGCAATGTCTTGAGGTCTGCTATGAGCGAGGAGCAGAGCCCTCATCGTGAGGACAGCAATTGTTTGCGGGAACGGGGCCACTCCAGAATGTCAACAAGCCGGTATGACATGGAGGGGACAGCAACTTATAAAAGGAGGAATAATTATTTGACAGTGCAGCCTACCTACTAGTAGATTTATCGAGCGTCTTACATGACTTCTGAATGTCATCCAGTTATTAAAAGCAAAATCTTAATGATTACGCCCGGATGAACAGTGAACTAAATTCTGCAATGTTGAGTGTTTTCATGAATAAACCTTTTCTTTCTGTCGGTCATAAAATAGTGCGCTTGGCGATAATAATTGTGATCCCATTACTGCTGATCGCCTTGTTCGTGTGGGCGGGCGGGTGGCTGAATACTGGCAGGCTGACATCGGATAAGCTGATTACTGCCTTAGAAAAATCTAATGGCAATCACCCGGGTTATCGCCGTAATCGTGCAAAGGGCGTTTGTATTCTGGGGGATTTTTCTGCCAACGGTAACGCCAGCGCCCTGTCACGTGCGGCACTGTTTGCCTCAGGCGTTACGCCTGTGGTGGGCCGTTTAGCTATCGCAGGCGGAAATCCCAATGCGCCTGATTATGCAGTACCGATACGCAGTATGGCGCTGGCTTTCTATCAGAAAAATGGTGAACAGTGGCGCACAGGCATGAATGCAATGCCTTTTTTTCCGGTACAAAGCGTGCAGGGCTTCTATGACCTGCAGACCGCCACGCTGCCGGATGCAAAAACCGGTAAACCTGATCCAGCCAGAATGCAGGCTTTTGTACGTCAGCATCCAGAGATCAAACCTTTCTTTGCCTGGGCAAAGCAATATGTTCCCTCTTCCAGCTGGGTCCGCGATCAATTTAACAGTTTGAACGCCTTTAATTTCATTGATAAAGAGGGCCATTCCCACCTGGTGCGCTGGAGTATGGTGCCGCACGCTGACTATCAGGCGATGGATGAAAATGAGAAAAACGACGCCAATTTCTTGCAGCGTGATTTACAGCAGCGGCTAGCGAACGGGCCGCAGAAATGGGATCTGATGGTTACAGTGGCGGGCTCTGGTGATAAAGGCAATGACGCATCGATTGGCTGGCCTGCCGATCGTCAGGTGATTAATGCCGGAACGCTGACAATTAATAAGACAACGGCACAACAGCAGGGCGTTTGTAACGACATTAACTATGACCCGCTGATTTTACCTGATGGTATTACGGCTTCGGATGACCCGCTTCTTAATGCCCGCTCATCCGCTTACGCTAAATCCTATAATGCACGCACTCATGAACAGGCCGGAGCCCACTGATGAAACATAACAACACTTTTCACCCGGCACTGCGCGTACTTCACTGGGTGATGGCTGCGGCTATTATGGCCATGTTATTTATTGGTGTCGCAATGGTATCCACGGTTTCATCATTGCACGGCCTGCTGGTTGCGATTCATAAGCCGCTGGGTTTGATGATTTTAATGCTGGTCATTGTGCGGCTTTGGCTGCGATTCAGCACTGCTAAGCCAGCACTTCCAGCCACGCTGCCTGCCTGGCAGAAATTCTTAGCGCATCTGTCTCATTGGGCACTGTATGCCATGATGCTGGCTCAGCCCCTGATCGGTTGGGCGATGCTGTCAGCGGCGGGGTATCCCGTCACACTGGGTCATGTTGTGCTGCCGCCCATTGTTCCGATCAGCAACAACGCTTATGCCATTTTACGTCCGCTTCACAGCCTGGTAGCAATGGCGCTTTTCATCACTGTTATGTTGCATCTTGCCGCAGCTTTGTACCACGTTTTGATTCTGCGCGACGGCGTATTTAGCAGTATGGCGGGTGCCTATAAACGCAAACGCTTGACGCGCGGTGCGCTTGACAATCCGACTGACGCTGAGTAGGTTCGTGGCCGTTTATCGATTTGCAGTTATTTTACCGTTGCTGCTGGAGCAAGCATGAGTACAGAACGTTCACAGAAAGCCGAAGAGATTATGCACCACACCAGAATTCTGCTGACAGCGGGCGGTTATAACAGCTTCAGTTATGCTGATTTAGCCGAGCGGGTGCAGATTCGTAAGTCGAGTATTCACCACCATTTCCCTGGCAAAGCGGATCTGGTTCAGGCAGTCGTGAGTGATTATCGACAGCAGGCACAAGCAGGAATGGCGGCAACCAGCCAGCATTTCTCCGGTGATGCATTAGGTGAAATTAACAGCTACGTGAATTTCTGGGCGACCTGCATACGTGAGAACAATTCTCCTTTCTGCATTTGCGTGATGCTGGCTGTTGAATTAACGATTTTACCTAAAGAAGTGGCTAAGGAAGTCAGTGGGCATTTCAACGATCTCACTAACTGGCTCACTGATGTACTGAGCAGAGGTGAAAAAAATGGCGTTTTTATTCTGCGGGAAAGTGCAGCCACAGAGGCCAAATCGCTAATGGCTACGGTGCATGGTGCAATTATATCTTCGCGTGCCTTTAATAACGCTGATGTATTTCAGCAAATTGTCGAGCCAGTGATTAAAAGATTAACGAAAACCAGCTGAAGTAACTCAGACAATAAAACGTTACTAGCCGAACTCTTCACGTGTTCGGCTACTCGGGCTGAAATAGTTGATGAGCAGCCTTTATGTCGGTTAGATATTTGACTGGAATTCGTGACTATTTCGTGACGTTGAATGAAATATCCGGGTGATAGAAAGAATAACTGCACGTGGCATTGTAGTAATTCAACCTACCTTCTAGTAGGTTTATGGCGCAGTGTTTGTTCGTACCGACGTAAGCATGATTTGGAGGAAGTGATATAGCCAGCGAGGACTTTAATTGAGGCTATTTCAATGTGACTTTACTTTGATGGAGAAATTATTAATGAACACTATCCGTGCTTTGCATTCAATGCCGGGCCTGGCAGCATTAAACATCGAAAGAATGAATTCCCGATCTTCTGTTACCACTGCGTCAGGTTTTCAGCCCTTTTTACAGACTCAGCTCAAACTTTCCGGGAATTCTGGATTGAATGAGCCAGCCGTATTAAAGCAATCGATCAGTATGCCACCTCACCTGGCAGACATCGACTCGCTGGTTGCTCAACTACTCGCTAGCAGGAAGATGTTATTACAGCCATTCAGGTCAGTTTCTTTTTCAGGAAAACAGTATTGTGAACACCTTAGACAACGTAGCGTAACTGGCGGTTTTTGCAGGGAGATAGCTGACGTCATTAAGACGGAATATGTTCCTGAATCCGTTTCTGGTTCGTGTGTGATAATGAACAAAAAACATCCTGAAGTACGCAGGGATTCCTGCAATTATTCACTAAATACCGATTTCAAATATGAATGTCAGCAAACGATCCCGGTTGCTGTGATGGCGCCTTTAACCTACTTTTTTATCGGAGTTTTTCCTGATTTAGTCCAGATCTCTGTGTCAGGTTACATAAAGCAGCCCTTGCGTATACGCAGACTGCGTAGGTTAGACAGAACAGGTTACCGCCAGAATGCTTGCGACCTAAACCTATATCGTTAATCCAAGACTGTATAAAAAATTAAGATTAATTTTTTGACACAGTGTCGTCTTTTTTATCGAACAACCATTTTTATACGCTCTGTTTTTCCTTAAAAGTTGGTTGTTATAAGTTTTACACATTTTCTTAATCCTGCGACTGAATAATTGCCGACTCTAATTCGGCCATCATTCGTCTGGAATATTCTGTGAAGTCCAACCTATTTCGGAGAATCATCATGAAATCCAATTTCGCTACATCTACCTACATTCAAAATCAATGGCTTCAATCTTATTATTACATCCGTGCTGCGGGTTCAATTATCTGGATTGCACTTGCGCTATTCATTGGCAAACATAATCCCACAGTTGGTGGCATTCTGCTTGTTTTGTATCCTACATGGGACGCATTCGCCAATTATCTTGATGCAAGACAGTCAGGGGGCTTAGCACTAAACCCACCCCAAAAATTCAACTTTATTGTTAGTCTGGTGGTCGCAGCAGCTATTATCTGGGCTCTTTCTGTCAGCATGAATACAACCATTAAAGTCTTTGGAATATGGGCGATTTTTTCTGGTGTACTGCAGCTTTCTGCTTCCATCCGTCGCTGGAAAAATTCAAATGGACAATGGGCTATGGTCTTGAGTGGAGCGCAATCTGCGTTGGCGGGTGTGTTTATGTTTAAACAGGCGAGTAGTAATGCTGCTCTGGATGTCACCACGGTTGCACCCTACGCCGCTTTTGGTGTTCTCTATTTCCTGATTTCAGCCATCACGCTGACCATTAAGAATGGGCGTAAAGACAAAGCTGCCTGCTGAGTGTTCAGAAAAATGGTGCGACTGTTAGTATTTAATGGGCGGCTTAGGGCGAACTTGATAACCCGGCATGTAGGATAATCCATCTGGTCGACATTTTGATTATTATCAATTCGTCGTAAGTTAGCCCATGTCTTTGCTCAGATGAGTGTTCGTGAGGAAACGCACAAACATACCTGAAGCGCTTTTGCACGCTGGTTTCACCAGGATGCCCCGCCACGTCAGGCTATTCCTGTTGTGAAGCCAGCATACTATCTGCGATATCCAGCAATGCGCGCAAGCGATCCATATGACGAAGATCCTGATGGTAGCCGACCCAGATGTCTCTTGAAGGCGGAATGTCAGGCATTTCAATACGCTGCAGCCCGGTGGTGGCATCACCCAAAGGCCGTGGCAGCACGGCTACGCCCATCCCCCGCAGACACATCTGCGCCTGAACCGCACGGCTTGTGCTTTTAAAGGCAGGTTTTGACTGCGGGAAATGATCAAGAAGCCATGAGACGTCAGGAAAGTGTGACTGCCCAGTATTCATCAGGATCAGCCCCACCGAAGAGGGGGCTGTGAGCAGTGCCTGTGCATTCTGTGGCGTGCCATAAAGTGCGTAGGGCACACGCATCAAACGGCGCTGAACAATATTCGGATCGGTAAAAGGTACGATGCGAAACGCGATGTCGGCATCACGGCGCGACAGATCGAGCAGGCGGTAACCTGCAATAATTTCCGGCACAATCGCCGGATGACGACATGTCAATTCACTCAGCACGGGGGCCAGCACATAGTTAGTAAACCATTCTGCTGATGATATTCTCAGTATTCCTTCAAGGCGATCGTGATTGCCTGCCAGACGGCGTTCCATGGCAAGCGCGGAATTTTCCATCGCTTCTGCCAGCTTCATGATCCCGTCTCCGGCATCTGTCAGCACCAATCCCTCCGTTGTCCGGCGAAACAGCGCCTGCTGCGCTTCATCCTCAAGCGCCTTGATACGGCGTCCTACTGTAGGATGACTTACGCCCAGACTCAGGGCTGCTTTCCCGAAAGAGCCGTTACGCATGACCGCAAGCAATACCTGAACATCCCCCCAATCCATGCTTCGATTCCGCCGTTCAAAAATGAACATCCAATATACAAAAGTGTCAGTTCTCAAACAACTTTGTAGGCATCACCATGGCTTCTTTAAATTCGTCGCCTCAGGCGACACGAACAGGAAGCTGAGATTATGCATAAATTAAAAGACAAAGTTGCTCTGGTTACCGGAGGTTCAAAAGGTATCGGAGCAGGTATAGCCCGTCAGCTGGCAGCTGATGGTGCAAGGGTTATCGTCAATTACGCCTCAGATAGAGACGCTGCTGAAAAGGTTGTTGTCGATATCAAAGCCACCAAGGGTGAGGCTGTGGCAGTCGCAGCGGATGTCACCAGTCAGAAAGAGGTCGAGGCACTAATAAATACCAGCATTGCTCTTTTCGGGCGGCTCGACATCGTGGTGAACAACGCCGGTGTTTACCAGTTCGCCAAAATTGAAGAGAGCACTGAAGCGCTGTACCGCAGGCAATTTGATATCAATGTGCTTGGACCCTTGTTAGTAAGCGCCGCGGCCGCACCGCACCTGAGCCACGGCAGCAGCATCATCAATATCAGTTCATTCGTCACCCGTGTCTTTATTGCTGAAAGTGCCATCTACAGCGGTGCTAAGGGGGCGATTGATGCCATTACCGGAGTGCTTTCACTTGAGCTCGGTCCGCGGGGAATTCGCGTGAATGCGGTCAACCCGGGCCTGATCGAAACGGAAGGGAGCCATAGCGCAGGCGCAATAGGCTCGGACTTCCAAACCTGGAATGAAGAGCAAACGCCGCTTGGCCGTATAGGTCAGGTAGAGGACATCGCCCCAATCGTCTCATTTCTCGCCTCCGATGAGGCCAGATGGATCACTGGGGAGATTATTTTGGCTTCCGGCGGCATGCGCTGAACGGAGCGGTGTTGCGCTTCCCGGAGGCGGCCTCACCTGCACTGATTGGTCAACTGCGCATTCTGCGATGACCACACATCCCTAACAGGGACCGTACCGTTCCATAAGGAGTGATCTATGTCGGCACAAAGCATCCTGCAAGCCGAGCCACGCCGTTGGGCTATGTTTGTCATTTTATTGGTAGGTGCATTTTTGCCGCCGCTCGATTTTTTTATCGTTAATGTGGCACTGCCTGCTATTCATAATGAATTGAGCACATCTTCCTCAGCGGAACAGCTGGTCATTTCATCGTACGCCGCTGTGTATGCCGTGACATTAATCACCGGAGGTCGCCTGGGCGATATTTATGGTCGGGGAAAAATGTTCTTTCTTGGGCTGATAGGTTTTACCGCGGCATCATTGCTGTGTGGTTTTGCCTGGTCATCCTGGATACTGATTGCTGGACGCATATTACAGGGCGCCACGGCCGCCATTATGGCTCCTCAGGCGCTCGCCGCCGTGCAGGCCATTTTCCCCGAAGCGGAGCGACCCTTAGCGCTCAGCATATATGGAGCCGTGTTTGGTCTGGCCTCCGTTATTGGACAGGTTCTGGGCGGCATTCTGATATCAGCCGATCTCTTCCACCTTGGATGGCGGACGATTTTTCTCGTTAATCTGCCTGTGACGCTACTGGTGATTCTCTTTGGCCTGCCGCTGCTGAAAGAAACACGGGCGCGAGCTGCTCAGCGACTTGACCCCGTTGGCACACTGCTGGCCACATTAACGCTGAGTACACTGATTGTGCCGCTAATAGAAGGGCGTGAGGCGGGGTGGCCCTGGTGGACGTGGCTGTTATTTTTTGCTTTCCCGCTGCTGGCCTCACTGTTATGGCGATATGAGCACCACCTCAGTCGCAAAGGGGGATCGCCACTGCTCAACCCGAGCGTATTACGTGCGCCAGGGCTGGGACAGGGACTTATGATTGTTTTATTGTTTTATTCAATCGGCGCGTTCTTTCTTCTGTTTTCTGTCTATCTGCAGAGTGCCTTACATTTAAATGCCTTGGTTGCAGGCACGCTTTTTCTACCCTTTGGTGTCGGCTTTCTCATTGGTCCGTTACTGACACCGTACCTGAGGCAGTATGCCGGGAATTACCTTAGCGCCATCGGAATGGGATGTGAAACCGCAGGTTTGGCAGGTATGGCAGGATTGATCGCTACGACGATGCCCGGTCACTCTCCCGCGATGCTGCCGCTCGCCATGCTGCTTTTCCTGACTGGGCTGGGGCAGGGGCTGGCGATGCCAACTCTGGTGCGGATGGTGACAGGCCGGGTCGCGCCACAGTTTTCAGGTATGATTGCTGGCGTAACCAGCTCGACATTACAAATTAGCACAGCGCTAAGTGTCGCGGTTATCGGCGGCATTTTTTACAGCATGCTGGGGAACGGTAACAGCGTCGCAATCATTACCCATGCTTTTATCGTCGCGCTTCTGACGATGGCTATCTGTCTGGCTATAGGGGCAGGGTTAAGTATCAGGCTAATTCGGCGCTCCTTTGATCGCTCCATGACTGCGGATGGCTTATCTCAAAGATAACGCGACAGTTCTCAGCTGACGGTAAGCGCCATATAATTAGGCAGCAAGCTGAGAAATTTTTTTATTTTTAGTTTCCTGACAGGCTGTTCAGTTTCTGCAGTTAATATGCACAACGATAATTCTTCGTTTTGCACGTACTTCAGGCAGATTATTTATTTTATCGTATCAGGGATTCATTCGGTATTCATGAATGAATCGTGACATAAGAGTCGTCCGCTACTGGCACAATAAGGATATGCGCGAATGGCAATATCTTCTATGCTCAATGAGCAATGGGTGGATAGGTTGAACATCCTGAGCGCTGAGAGCATTTAATGTTGTAAATGCTGACATTTATTAACTCATCAACTGGTGATGAAATTATGAAAAAATCTATCGTCCCTGAAGAATTTCAACACTATTTCGATGATTGGCACTTTTCCCCCGTTATCGAAGCAGATGGCACAGTGTATCTTTCCGGTGTTACCGCAGCACGAAGAGATAAACCTATAAGTAAGCATCCTGAAGAACAATTTCATGATGCCTTTTATAAGGTTGGCGTTTATTTAAATGCCGCTGGTTTAAACTATGAACACATACTTGAGATGACCACTTTTCACATTGACCTCAAAAAACATATCGACGTTTTTTCCAGAGTAAAAGATGAGTATGTAAAGGCGCCATATCCAGCTTGGTCAGCTATAGGCGTGTCAGATTTCATTCCTGAAAATGCCCTTGTTGAAATGCGGATTGTAGCCAAAAGATAGTTTTAGGCGTGGGCACTAAAATAATAGTTGTGTCGTTTTCTGGCATTAAGCGGACCGGTATGTCAGGTCCGCTATAAGCGAGAAGCGGACATCCGACTTTTCCATAAAAACCGTTAGCTTTCAGTTAATCAAAAAAAAGAAGGCGGAAATTCTCCTAAACTTTCTTCCTCACTTTTATGGAAAATTATTTATTTTTAAAAGACTGGTCGTAGATAATGCAATCTCTACCTGCTCTCTTAGCTCTGTACAGGGCATCATCAGCTGCATTGATAGCAGAAGAAGATGAGTCATGTTTAAGCTTGGTTGCCACACCAATACTTAGCGTGATACCGAAACTTCCGTTGCATGCATCTGAAACCGAAGTTTTAATTTTTCTGATGATATCTTCTGCATTGATATTATCAAAGATAACGATGGCAAATTCTTCACCACCCGATCTTGCAATAAAAACATTCTCGCTTACAAGATTACTTAGCCTCAGCCCGGTATCTCTCAACACCCTGTCTCCAGCCTCATGACCATATGTGTCATTAATTTTTTTAAAGTGGTCAATATCAGCAATGCAGATAGTTCCTGACCGGTTCTCCAATCCTCTCAATATAACATTCAAATGTCTTCTGTTAGGCAACCCTGTTAATTCGTCTGTAAGTGAAAGATTAACCGCTGATTTATAATTATGGTTCACATAGGATATAAATTTTTCAAATAAAAAAATAATCATTAATATGGCTGGGATATAAATAATTGAAGCAATTAATGATGCTGTATCTCTTTCTATTAAACCCAGTCCGCCTGCCATTGAAGCCAGGGATGAGTTCAAAAGCAGAAACAAACTCACTCTAAAAACAAGCAAGTTCACCTCAGTAGATTGGATATTAAAAGATTTCCTGATAAACCATGCCATCACTGCTACAGTGCAAGAATTAATGAAGAAATAAAAGTTGATTTTTGAAGTGTCACCAACAGCAAAAGAGAGAACAATAATCAAGGTTGCCATAAAGCAAGTATAAGTGATCACCATCCTATAAAGAAGTCCTTTAGGAGATTCAACTTCATGTATGAGTTTGTCATGTATCTTGAAATTCATCACGCTATCCTGTTTTGGTCAGGTATAAATAGTACCACATAATTATTTATGGAGGTGATGGTTTGCGTGGCTGAGGTGACTAACCAGGTATGTTAATTTATTGTTTCAAATGAATAAAAAAGGCTTCCAACTCAATCCTGCTGATTTGCTTTCTATTTATGATTAGATACTTATGGTTTCAATATTGTTCAGGATATACCTGACCTGCTCTGAGACTATTAATGCAATGCAGGACTACCAGCGCCCATTTCTGGCACAAAGGGGACATGTTTAGAAATGAGGTCTGCAATGAGTGAAGAGGGAAAAATAACGCTTCAGGCTCCGTTCATACAGTCTAACCTTACTGACATATGCAGCATAAAAACTTGGCGGCTTTATACTCAGCGCCATAAGTCGGTGGATCTTTCCGTCAGCCCCGGTAACTTCCGCAACTGCGCGTGCGCGATTTCACCAGCGTCCTCCAGGCCGAAAACCCGCATACTGACGTCAAGTTCACCGGCAAATACTCCCAGCCGCTGCCTGTTCTGCCGGCAAGGATAATATTCAGGCTGGCACTTTTAGCCTGGGCGGCGGTCATGTGTCCCGTGTATCCGGTGGCGCCATAAATCAGTAATGTTTTCATGGTTGAGGGTGCTGCCATTTTTTATAAACAAATTCCAGGCTGTAGCCATCGGGGTCGAAAACGCCGGCGGCGTAGTAGCGGGGATCGTAGTGAAGCCGGGCGCCAGGTGCGCCATTGTCAGACGCGCCGGCACGCATGGCTGAAGCATAGGCTTCGTTCACCATTGTCTGATTTCGTGCGACAAACCCGACATGTACAGAAGCTGGTGCAACAGTTCCTTCGCGTAGCCAGAAAAAAATCCGGCCCTGAGCACCGAACCCTTTCAAATCCGGGTGGCCGGGCGGCCCCTCTTTTCCGTCATAATCATGACGAACCGTGATGCCGAGAGGAGCAAGCGCTTCCGTATAAAAACGGACAGAACGGTCTGTATCGCTGACCGTAAGAAACAGATGATCCAGCATAAAACCTCCGGAAGGATTTAGATTTGGTAGCCGCCGGCAACCTCAATGGATTGTGCGTTGATCCAGACGCCGTCATCAGAGACCAGGCCTGCGATAACCCGGCCGACATCATCCGGCTCCCCCACGCGTTCCAGCGCGGTCTGTGAGGCGAGTAGCGCCTCAAATTCATCATTCAGCCCTCCGCCAAGCGACGTACGGATTGCACCCGGAGAGACTGCGTTTGCCCGGATGCGCCGCGGCCCGAACTCTTTGGCCATATAGCGGGTCAGTACTTCAAGGCCGCCTTTAAAGGCCGCGTAGGGCGCAACACCTGCCGTCGCCACGCGCGTGGTGGCGCTGGTAACGTTGATGATGTGTCCTCCATCGCAAATCAGTGGCAGCAGCTTCTGGGTCAGGAAAAAAGGGCCCTTCAGGTGCACGGCAAAAAGAGTGTCGAACTCACTCTCCGTCACCGTTTCAATCGGGTTGAAGAGTCCAAACCCGGCGTTGTTTACCAGCACGTCAATGTGCTCACGTTCCCAGGTGATACTGACTATCTCAAGTAAGGCATCGCGGAAAGTGCCGAAGGTTTCGGTGCGAGCCACATCCAGATGCAGCGTAACGGCATGGCCGCCTGACGCTTCAATCTCCTTCACAACCCTCAGGGCAGATTCAGGATGGCTGTTATAAGTCACAATCACCCCCATCCCTTTAGCCGCGCACTGCTGCGCCACGCTGGCGCCAATTCCGCCACTGCCGCCGGTAATCAGTACAATTTTCATGTTTTAGTCCTTTCTGTCTGCGATAGGAAAAAGGATAAAACCTCCGGGACAGCTCAGCCTCTGCGTTCCTACTCGATTCTTGCCTTTTTCTGCTTTATGCTCGCTTTAATCATCATACTGAGGAGGCTGACCTTGACACTGGAACCCCAGCTTGACGAACTGCGCCTTCTGGCCGCTCATGCCCGAAACTGGCGAACCGAAACCGGTATACCGCGTGTGGCAATGGTGCAGGGGGACGTTCCCGCGCATGCACTGGCTGCGGTCTATGAGCCGATGGTTAATCTCATACTGCGGGGAAGTAAATCCATGAGGGTAGGTGACCGGATATTCCACTACAATCCTGCTTCTTACTTTGTCATGTCAGTAGATTTGCCAGCCGTAGGCGAAGTCCTTCCCGAGGCCACCGGTGCTCCTTATCTCGCGGTCAGTCTGACCCTGACACCTGAGCGGATAGCGACGTTGTTGGCTGATTTACCTCCCGTGAAGGCTGATCCACAGTCGGGTGCTTTTTCCGTTGCTGCCGTCACGCCCGAGCTGCTGGATGCCTGGGTAAGAATGCTTCGCCTGATGAAGAGCCCTGAAGATATCCCGGCTCTCGCACCGGTATATGAACGTGAAATCCTTTATCATGTTCTGAAAGGCCCACATGGCTGGATGCTGAGGGATATTGCTTCACCGGGAACCATGCTGGCGCGGATAGGTAATGCGATTCGCTGGATAAGACATAATTTTGCTGATGAATTTGTGGTTGAATCACTGGCCGCACAGGAAGCCATGAGCGTATCGGCTTTTCATCGTCATTTTAAGTCCGTGACAAACATGAGTCCGGTCCAGTATCAGAAGCGCGTCCGTCTTCTCCATGCCAGAACCAAATTACTGGCGCGCCAGCAGAGCGTCACGTCTGTTGCCATGGAGGTGGGTTATCGCAGCGTGCCTCAGTTTAATCGCGAGTACGCCCGTTTCTTTGGCCGCTTCCTTTGAAAGACGTTGCAAGTCTAAGGTACGACGCTGATGGTGCAGAAAGCCCGCTGAATCACCACGTTTGATGCGGCAGTAAATTTTGCTGCCGTAACAAAGCAATAACTCACCACACGATATTTCACTTCGCGGGTAGCAGCCTGGCGAAACTAACAGGCCGTAATTCAGATGGGATTCAATTTCGCAAAGTGACGTCCGGCCATCTTACTCATCCTTTCTGACAGACGACTTCGATGTTATTACCGTCAGGGTCTAAGATATAAGCGGCGTAATAGTGAGAGTGGTAATGATGGCGAATTCCCGGTTCGCCATTGTCTCTACCGCCTACCTGTAGAGCGGCACGCCAGAATTCGTCAACTATGGCCCGTTCACTGGCAGCAAAAGCCAGATGTGTTGAGGCGCCTGTTATGTCTTTATCATGAAGCCAGAGCCTCGATGCAGGGAACGTATACCCGCTATGAGTAAGAAGCGTCAGTTCATGATGCTGACTTTTGCTATCAGCCCTCTGGATATTTCCTCTCTTTCATCAAGTGAAAAGGAAGTCTTCAGCCTAAAGCTATAGGGCTAAAGAGCATCTTATGCACCCGGATTATGATGGAGATACGGATGTTGTCTGACTGCCGGACGAGCCGGTAAGTACAGGTGAATTTATAGTCCCGGCAGAGGCTAAATTCTCTTCAAACCAACCCAGAAAATTCTGCAGCTTTGGCCTGCTCCGGTAGCCCAGCGGCATGACGAGATGATGTGCGCTGATGGTATGGCTGAACTGCTCAGGAAGGATCCTGACCAACGTGCCCTGACGCAGGAATTTCTCTGCCAGAAGCTCGCTTTCAAGCACCACACCGTGCCCCATCGCGGCGGCTTCCAGGCTCATATATGAGCGATCAAACCTGAAAAGCCAGGGCTGGGCGGGCTGGGCGATGTTATGTGCCCGGAACCACTCAGGCCAGCGTAGTAATGTATTTTCCGAATAGATAAGCCTGCGTGAGATCAAATCCTCTGGCGCACTGACGGGTGCGTGCGCAAGGTACTCCGGTGATGCCATGGGCAGAATGCGTTCATTTCTCACGGACCTGATATCGAAACCTTCCCATGACGGAAAGCCATGTCGGATAGCGATATCCACTTCGCCGCGTCCGAAATCCACGTCCTCATACGAGCATGCCAGCGTAACTTCGGTGCCGGGATACTGCTGCTGAAATGACTGAATGCGCGGTAAAAGCCACAGGTAGCCGAAGGTGGGTGAGCTGTGAATATGGATTTTGTTCACGCGGCCTGCGGCCTTCATCTCCGCGGTTGCCTGAATCAGCCCCTGTAGATGCACGCCAATGATCTCCAGGTAAGCTTCTCCCCTGGCGGTCAGTTTCACGCCGGCAGCGTGACGTTCGAACAGCTGGCACTCCAGGCTCTTTTCCAGCGTGGCTAGCTGATGGCTCGCGGCTGACGCGGAAATACCCAACGCTTCAGCCGCACGAACCACGTTTCCCGCCCGAGCAATATGCTCAAAAACCTGGAGACACTTCAGTGAAGGGATCTCCGCATAATTTCTCATTTTTCAAACCTTGTAACACCAGACTGACCCTATTTTATCAGCTTCAAAAAGGCGGTCACAGTCAATCCTCACTAAGTGGTTAACCATTTGTCGAGATCGCTCTCACAGTTCTGTATTTACACAGCAAGCGTAAATGGACATATGAATGGGGTTTATTGTTAAGTGGTAAACCATTAAGACAATACCACTCAAGGGAACTTCTGATGACAGAACTGAATCACAACCTTCACGGCCTTTCTGAACATGCTTATTCGATTCGGCGGCATGCCCTGCGTATGGGCGCCGTGCAGGGACAGGGCTACATAGGGCAGGCACTGGGCATTGCCGATGCGCTCACGGTGGCCTATTTCCATGCCATGTCCTTCCGGGCGGAAGATGCTGAATGGGAAGGTCGTGACCGCTTTCTGCTTTCAATCGGTCATTACGCAATTGGCCTGTACGCCGCTCTCATCGAGGCAAAAATCATTCCTGAGCATGAGATCGAGAATTACGGTAGCGACAACAGCATTCTGCCGATGTCCGGCATGGCGGCCTATACCCCGGGGATGGAAATTACCGGCGGCTCGCTAGGGCATGGTTTGGGTATTGCTGTTGGCATGGCGCTGGGCCTTAAGAGAAAAGGGAACAATGCGGCGGTGTATAACCTGCTGTCGGACGGTGAGCTGAATGAAGGGTCGACGTGGGAGGCCGCGCTTTCCGCCAGCCACTGGAAGCTCAACAACCTGATCGCGCTGGTAGATGTTAACCGCCAACAGGCGGACGGAGACAGTCAGGAAGTTCTGGCCACCGAGCCGGTCGATAAAAAGTTTGAGGCGTTTGGCTGGTTTGCTCAGCGCGTGAACGGGCACGATTTGCAGGCACTTGTCAGTGCATTCGATGCGGCCCGGCATCACGCGGGCGATCAGCCACGCGTGATCATTCTCGATACGCTGATGGGCAAGGGAGTGCCTTTCCTGGAAGAGAGAGACAAAAATCACTTCATTCGCGTTGCTGATGCCGAGTGGCAGCAGGCACTTGATGTCCTGAAACGCCATATCTGAAAATCACTTCCGACTCAATGAGGCCACTATGACCACTAAAAAACTGACCACATCTGCCATGATTGCTTCAATTGCTGAAGAGGGGCAGGCAACCATTCCGGCTCCCTTTGGCCATGCCCTGGTCGAGCTCGCAAAAAAACACAATGATATCGTCGGCATGTCGGCAGACCTGGCGGCCTATACCGATTTGCACATTTTCTCGCGCGAGTTCCCGGAACGCTTTTATCAGATGGGTATGGCTGAGCAGCTGCTGATGAGCGCCGCTGCAGGGCTGGCCCGCGAGGGGGCTACGCCTTTTGTCACCACCTATGCCGTGTTCGCCGCACGACGAGCCTATGATTTCATCTGTATGGCTATCGCAGAGGAAAAGCTTAACGTCAAAATCATCTGTGCATTGCCGGGGCTCACAACGGGATATGGTCCCAGCCATCAGGCAACAGAGGACATTGCTATTTTTCGCGGCATGCCGAACATGACCATCATCGATCCATGCGATGCGATTGATATTCAGCAGGCTATTCCGGCCATATATGAACATGAAGGTCCTGTCTATATGCGCTTGCTGCGAGGAAAAGTGCCGGTCATTCTGGATCGGTTCCCTGACTACAGGTTCGAGGTCGGAAAAGCGAAGCTGCTGGCAGACGGCCACCAGGCGCTGATTATTTCGACTGGCCTGATGACCATGCGCGCCATTCAGGCCCGTGACCTGCTGGAAAAAGAGGGTATCAGCGTCGCGATACTGCACTCGCCAACCATCAAACCCCTGGATGAAGCAACTATTTGCCGTGAGGCGGAAAAACGTAACTGTCTTGTGATAACTGCAGAAAACCACACGGTGATTGGCGGACTGGGCGAAGCCGTAGCCTCCGCGCTGATGCGAAACGGAATATTCCGGCCATTCAGGCAGGTCGGGCTGCCGGATAGATTCCTGGATGCTGGCGCGCTGCCAACGCTTCATGACCGCTATGAGATATCCGCACGTTCACTTGCCTCCAACATTGCATCCTGGATTAAACAATAAAGCATGTCATCCACACGCCTCTGCGTGTGCAGGGGTGTGTGCAACTCTGTTTTAAAGCCTTGCCATTGAAAATATCCGAAAGATAAAGGGCTTATCATGATTGATAAATTAAAAAGGAAGAGTCAGTACAGATGGTTTGTGATAGCACTCATTTTTATACTCTTTATGGTTGCACAGGCAGACCGGGCAAACATCGGCTTCGCTATTCCTTTTATCCAGAAAGAATATGACCTGACCAATTCAGAGATAGGTCTCATCATCAGCCTGTTTTTTGCCGGTTACGGACTATGTCAGATCCCTGCGGGCTTTTTTGTTAAACGTAAAGGGATCCGGTTTTCCTATGCCGCCGGTATGCTGTTGACATCCGTCTTCACGTTTATGATGGGCAAAGTTGATTCTGTCTGGCACCTTAAAATTCTGCGCGCGCTGGTGGGCGTCAGCGAAGCTCCCGTCGTGATCAGCTCAACGGCCACCATCAACAACTGGTTTCCAACGAAAGAGAAGGGGACGGCCACGGGCATTTTTCTGGCCGGTTCAAAATTCGGCCCGTTGCTGGTTCCTCCCATCTGTGCCTGGATTCTGATTCATTATGACTGGCGCCATATCTTTCTGTTCTTTTCAATACCGGGAGTCATTCTGGCTTTGGTGTGGTATGTCCTGGTCAGGAATACCCCGGCAGAAAGCCGCTTTGTGAATCAACAGGAGGCGGATTACATCGCGGAAGTCAGCCGTGATGAAGAAGGGAGCAAGCGACGTTTCAAAAGCCGGGCGTTCCGCTATGGCTTCATTGACCGCATGATCAGAACGACAAAGCTCACCCCACTCGACTCATCCCGGTCTATTTTCCGGTCATGGGATATTTACGGTGCAGCAATCGGTTACATGTGCATGGTGGGGATTGTTGACGGCGTGATCATGTCCTGGCTGCCAAAATATCTTCTGCAGGAACATAAGCTGTCCATCGTGGCTTCCGCGGCGCTTGCTGCCACGCCGTTCGCCGGAAACGTGATAGGGAATCTTTGCGGCGGTTGGATTTCGGATAATCTGCTGGCCAAGCGCCGCAAGCCGCTAATGATGTTCAGTGCTGTCTGCACGATTGTGATGACAGGCTTGATGACTGTAGCGCCACAGAACCCCTACCTGCTGGGCCTGCTGCTGTTCTGCCTTGGCTTTCTGATAGCGCTGGGGTACTCAGCTTACTCAGTGTATGCCATGGCCCGGGCGTCCAGGGAAACCTATCCGGTCGCTTACGCCATTATTAACATGGGCGGGCAGCTGGGAGCGGTGTGTATGCCTTTGATCGTCGGAGTGTTACTGGATAACTATAGCTGGAATGCGGTATTCATCACGCTAGGTATCGCCGCGGCGCTGTGTCTGGTGGTGGTCTTTACCATTCGTGAGCCCCTACCCGCAGGTGCCGAACTGGAGTGACAAACCACCAATGTAACCGGCGGCATGCCGCCGGTTGCATGATCACTGCATAAGCAGATTCATCAGCATATTTTCCCGCTCCCAGTGGGCGAAATGTGCCTCCATAGCCGCTCTGGCCGCATCAGGATCGCGGGCCGCAATGGCCTTAACAATATCTTTGTGATTACTGTTAATGCGGGTTTCCGATTCGTTCAGACCTTTCATGATACTGCGTCGTTTTCTCAGCAAATCGGCAATGAAAGAAGCGATGCTCTGATAAAAAAGCATGATGACAGGATTGTGGGACATGCCAGCCAGTATTAGGTGAAACTGATAGTCTGCCTCAACCTTTTCATCAAAACCTTCAACTGTCACCATCAGATCGCTCAGGCGTTCGAGCTCGGCAATTTCTTTATCAGATGCATGCGTGGCCGCTTCCTCGGCCAGCATTTTCTCGAACATTTCCCGGGCATCTTCGATGGTATCGAGTGAGATGTAGCCTAACTGTGAGGCAATATCAAAATAGAGGTTGGCAAATGACAGGCGAGGCATTCTGAGAAACGTTCCGCTTCCCTGATTACGCTCAATAAAACCAAAAAATTCCAAAGAGGAAAGGGCATTTCGGATAATGGATCGCTGAACCCCCATTTTTTCCGCCAGGACCCGTTCAGAAGGCAGTCTGTATATGCCATTTTTATCAATCGCAGCAGTCGCGAGTATCCGTTTGATCAGGGACTGACTTTCTTCGGGGATTCCGGTCATGTTTATCACATAAGATGATTACAGAGGGCGGGTGGGTTACCGAATATCCTAACGCCTGCATCAGGGGATGACAACATAAGAGGCGTGCCGGGCGGGGACAGAACAGCATTCTGAGCAAAAGTTACCTGTTCTCCCCGCAGGTAATGAAATCAGACCATTACCTGCCGGTCAGATGGTTTCAGGCGTTTCCGCCCGCTATTTTTTTCAGTGCCACGACTTCTGAATGCTCAATATACGGCGGGAGTTCGCTGAAGAGTTTAACGATATGGTCAGCATTCAGATGCTTTTGCAGTAGGTCAAGAGAAGACCATTCTTCGGTCCAGACAAAACGACGGGGATTCTTTGCGTCCTGGTTAAGTTGATAAGTAATGCAGCCTTCTTCACTCAGAGTTCTCGCAATGACGCTGCAAAACATTTCATGAACCTTATCTTCAAAGCCTTCCTTAACGGTAAATAATGCGACGACCGGTACAGTCATAGTGCCTCCTGAATAGTAACAATTGGTTTATTGAGCCTGATCAAACAGGTTATTCACGCCGCTCAGGGCAGACATGAAATCAAGATAGATGCGCGTCTTTGCACCGAATCGGATGTCATTGACAATCGTGAGAGAGCGCAATAAGGGATAAAGCCTGAAGTCCGATTCATTGATCTCTTCCCGGTACTCCAGGAGAGTCTCGAGTTCACCGAGCTGGCATTCCCTTTGCCTTTCAGGAATCTCCCGCCATACTGCCCATCAACGTAGTGAACGATATCCATACTTTCAGCCATGAAGGTGCCGTCGTCCTTCTCAAGGATGGGAGCAATCTTTTTACCAACCATGCTGGTGGGCGTTTCAGCTTCAGGCATTGCGCGCAGTTCAAAAGGAATTTTCTTTATCCCAAAAATCATGCGGGCCCGCACGTAGAATGGACAATGCTCGTAAATATGTAATTTCATCAAGCAACCTCCTTGTAGATTTTAGATTACTCACAAGTAACATTACTATTGAGTAATGTTACTTGTGAGTAATCTTGGTGTCCACACATAATCCTTTATTTTACTTAGCTGTTAGAGAGTGATTACACTAGATGCGTTGCTCATCCAGTTTACTTATCGGAGCCCTGCTTTGTCACATCGCGTTACCCAGCCTCAGAACAGTCCGCAGCCTACCAGAGGCGAAGTAACCCGCCAGCGCCTGCTGGAGCATGCCTGCCGCGAATTCGCCAGACTGGGATTTCACAGCACTAAAGTGAGCAATATCGTCAAAGCCAGCGGGCTGAGCCAACCCACGTTTTACATCTATTTTGACAGCAAAGAAGCCGCATATGAGGAGCTCGTTCATGAGTTTCGCCGCAGACTCAGGATCATCACGAAAGATTTGCTGATCCAAAAGCCCATCGGCGGAGAAGCCTTGGTCAAAAGTCTCCAGTTCAGCTTTATCAGTTTCCTGAGTTTTCTCGCAGAAGATCCGGATCTGACAGAAATTGGTCTGTTCCAGCCGCCGGGCTGCACAGAAACTAAAGCCTCGCTCGCCGTATGGATCGCGGACAACATTGCACAGGAGCAGGAGCTGAGGGTATTCAGCAAGGACGTCGATGCGCTGACGGTCGCGCGATGCTTCGTCGGGATGATCGATCAGGCTGCCAGGGTTCCCCGGGATGAAATGACTTTGGAAGATCTGGCAATGGGCTGTGCGCGTGTGCTGTGTAAGGGCATAGGGCATTGAGTCGGGTTTTACACCCTTAATCAAAAAAGTGGCGGCAAAAAAACTAAAACTCAGACATCTGTCCTTGTAATGACACTGATTGAGCCTGCACCTCCACGTCTGCAAAAAATTTAACCATTTCTACCGCATCAACGAGGGTAAATCCCCGTTGCGTGCTGTCTGTGGTCTCGTTAAGCGTCTCACTCGCATAAAGTGTATAGCATTATCCCGTCTCTTTTTACTGCATGGTTAACTTGCCTGACAGCACTTAGGCTGCATCGGCATGGGTGGGTATGCCGGGGTAATTCCGTGTGGGGTGGGAGGGTCATACGCATGACGGAAAGCTGTGGCCTGCCCGAAGGATAGTGCTAATAAGGCTGCCCGCTCCATGCTTTGTCGCTCTGAAGTAGGAGTTCGTGCTGCAGGTAAACCTGCTGCGTTTTTTTTAGCGTGTTCATCCTTCATACACTCCCCTTAAATTTAATTATCGCTGAGTGTAGCAGCCGCAAAAACGGCACCCGCAGGTGCCGTGATGGCTATCAGAATGTGTCCGGTAACGCGTAGGCGATGACGTAATCGCCTTTACCTGTTCTCATGAAATGATGTCCGGTTGCTTCAATCACCAAATACTCTTTACCGTTCTGTTCATAAACCATTGGGTTTGCCTGGCCACCTGCCGGCAGCGGCGCTGACCAGACCGTTTTCCCGGTTCTAATATCAATGGCACGGATAAGGTCATCCGTCGCTGCTGCAATGAAGACCAGCCCGCCTTTGGTTACGGCAGAACCCCCATTGTTAGGGGTTCCGATGTTAATCGGCATACCGGTTGGAATGCCAAACGGACCGTTTTTCCTGGCCGTCCCCAGCGGGCGATCCCAGACGGTGTGCCCGGTACGCAAATCAATTGCACGAATGCCACCGTACGCGGGCTCGTTGCAGAGCATGCCGGTAAAGCCATTCTGCCAGCCCGGATTGATGTTTAGAGCGAACGGCGCGCCGCTCTGCGGTGTCAGCGGACTGGCATGGGTGTCAAGGTTATAGCCAATTTTATCCGAAGGATGGACGTGAAGCTTATCCGCAACGCTCCTTGCCACAAACTCGGTATAGTTAACGGTGTTGTTATAGTTGGCAATGACTAGACCATTCACAGGGTCAACTGAAACGCCACCCCAGTCACTTCCGCCGTTGTAGCCCGGATAGGAAATAAACGGTCTCCCGATTGAGCCCGGCGTATAGGCGCCTCTGTAGTCAGCCTGCTGGAATTTAATCCGGCAGTACAGCTGGTCCAATGGCGTTAGCCCCCAGGTGCTGGCAGGCGTCAGATCCGGTTTGCGCATGCTGTTGAAAGTGGAATATGGCTGGGTCGGCGAACGCTTATCCGGGTCGGTTCCTCCCTGTGGCGCTGGCTTTTCAATCACATCAAACAGCGGCTTGCCGTTTTCACGATTAAGAACGTAAAGCTCAGCGTTTTTGGTCGGCAGAATGATGGCGGGAATTTTACTGCCATCGGCCTGAGGATAGTCAACGAGGGTAGGTGGTGAGCCCAGATCGAAATCCCAGATGTCATGATGGGTCGTCTGGAAGTTCCAGCGCGGGAGCCCGGTGTTGATATCAAGTGCTACCAGCGAATCGCCGTACTTCAGCTCAGCAGGGGTACGCGGCGCGCTCCAGTAGTCACCGGAAGGGTTAGCGACAGGAAGATACACCAGCCCCAGTTTTTCATCACCGGTAAACGAGGTCCAAACGTTAGGACTTCCGCGCTTGTAAGCGTCATTGCCGTGCTTAGGCGTGGCGTCCTCAGGATTAGCAGCATCCCATGCCCACTTTAGCTTGCCGGTTCGAACGTCGTAGGCTTTAGTAACGCCTGGCGGGCCAAAGACACGCTGGCCGTCAATGACCTGATGGCCAACAACAATCGTATCCCTGATCACTACCGCTCCGGAGGTAATCGAAACGTAGCCGGTGTAGGTTTCACCCATATCCTTTAGGATCGATACCTCGCCGTTATTGCCGAAATCAGTGCAACGGGTTCCGTCCTGCGCATCCACCTCGAATACACGGGCATCCAGCGTGCCCAGAATGATCCTGCGATCGCAGTGCTGATACACGCTGGCGGTGGCAGGAGCGGGCTGCGAAGGTTGTTGAGAGGGTTTCTGAGTACCGTCAAAATAGGCCAGAGAGCGGCATGCAGGAGTGTAAGGCAGCGCATCCCGGTTAATTTTAGGGTCAAAGCGCCATTTTTGTTTTCCCGTAGTAGGGTCTAAGGCGACTATGTTGTTTGCAGCTGTACAGACATAAAGGAAATCACCCACTTTGATTGGTGTGTTCTCCGTTCCCCAGCGAGCGCCTGGTGGCAAATCTCCCGCATGAGTCTGCCAGGCAACCTTCAATTTACTGACGTTTGCAGGCGTAATCTGTGACGTTGAAGAATAACGTGCTGCAGACAAATTTCCACCATAGGCAGGCCAGTCATTTTTGACCTCCTGTGAAGTGGTTCCGGTACCGGTGTCAGCGGAAAAGTTTTTACCGTCAGGTGCCGGAAAACCATTGGCTTCGGTCGTGTTATGAGGAAGAAATGCCAGACCGCCCGCGCCAATAAAGGTGAGAACCAGTACTCCCGTCACAGCCCCGCTGTGCTTACGCTGCAGGCGTGGAAGCAGCGTTGACAGGTGGAAGGAGAACGCGATCGCCAGCAGCAGTATCAGTGCGAAACGAGGCACCCAGCGCCAGTAATCCGTACCGGATTCAGATATCGTCCAGAACAGCGTGCCGAAGAACAGCAGGCTGAACCAGAGAACCGCAATAGCTTTCCCCCTGAAAAGGGCCACCCCAGACAGAATGCTGAGGACGCCTGCAATGGCGTAATACCAGTTACCTCCCAGCGAGATAAGCCAGACACCGCCGGCAAGCATGTAGATTCCCAACAGCAACAGTATTGCTGCAAGCAGTTTACCGACCCATCCTGGACGGTTCTTGAGGTTTGAAGGTTGATTCACGATTATGACCTTGCCTGTATGAATAATTAAACTAAATAAAGCGCGCAAATTGTTATCACGATGTAAGTATTTTGTCACACCAGTTATTTATTTTAAGCACTAATTATCCAATGAGCCTTTAATTCATGAGCGCATGAGAAAAAACTCATCATATTAAAAATGAAAATGTACGCCTATAGTTTTATGGGGCAGGTGCGCTTGAGTAGTGAGGTATTAATCAGATGGTTGGGTTCATAAAATATCTGCTTTATTTATCTCATAAAGTACGCATCTGAAATTTCGTTAACTTTAAAAGGGATTAAATATGGGAACTAAAAGCCAAAAGAAATCCGAGCGATTCATTCCTGCTGAAATAGCTAAGAAACTCCCTGAGACCTCTGAAAGCATGCTGGCGGATGAATATCTGACGGACAGGCCTCAAGCCAGTTGCAGGGTCTTCCGAGCCTACAAAGGTGTTCCCCCGCATTTCCATCAACAGTGTGATGAGTATTTATATGTTGTATCCGGCAGAGGGACGTTCTGGATGGAAGATGAAAGCACCGAGGCCGAGTTTGCTCCGGGTCACCTGTTATTTTTTGAGCGTAACGTGATTCATGCGCTGCCAACGCTCATTGAAGAGCCTGTCGTTTTCCTGTCCATCGACAGTCCCCGTCGGGAACCTGATGATATCATTTTTGTGAACCCTGAGGACGGCTCTGCGTCTGACTTTATGCTACGTAAGGGGCAGGGATAGCGCGCAATTGCCCGATGTTCTGCCGTGAGTGTTCTGGCGACAGAGGTCGGGCAGGCCACATATCAAAGCCGTACCTGTCATGCGTGGCATGGTCTTCTGATGCAGAGTTCAGTTAGTGTGATTTCATTCAAAAGCAATAAGTCAGCTAAAGCCGGTTTAGAAATCAGTATTTGTTTCAACCGATTTGACATTCGTGTACAAGATACTGAGCCGATGATCTTTTCGCTCATTTTTAAAATCACCGTCAGCCAGAGATCTTATACCTTCAACTATTAATTTCTCATTCAGAGCCGTCGCATCCGCTAATGGCAGGAAACGGACGCGCGCGTCAGGCTCGCTATGAGCGAATAGCGGACATTCACGGCCATCAATTTAGCTGACAACATGCCCTTGATATATCGTCAAATTAGTGGAGTTTTTCTTTCGATATTCTTTAAACAGATTCAAATTTCATTAGTTATGACTCCTGCATCTTAACGACTACTTTGCCCTTCGCGTGCCCCTGATCCAAATAGGCAAGAGCTTCCTTTGCTTCTATAAAAGGGAATACCTTGTCGATCACCGGCCTGATTTGTTCTGCCTCAATGAGTTTGCCGATTTGGGCGAGCTGATCGCCATCAGGACGGACAAAAAGAAATGAATAAGTGAGGCCTCGATTTTTTGTAAGACGTATGATCTTGCGGCTCATCAGCCCGAAAACTAAACGCAGCAGGACGTTTAGTCTCCGCGACCGGGCGAACGCAGCATCTAATGGACCGATGAGAGAAACAATCTTTCCACCCGGCTTGAGAATTTGGGTGGATTTTTCAATTGAATCGCCTCTGATAGTGCCGAGAACCACATCGTAGCCGCTCAGCTCGTTTTCAAATTCCTGCTTTTTATAATCAATCACTTCGTCTGCGCCAAGATGACTCACCCACCCGGCGTTGTCTGTGCTGGTTGTCGTGGCCACCTGTGCGCCAAGGTGCTTCGCCAGTTGGATGGCAAAACTGCCAATCCCCCCGGAACCTGCCGGGATGAAGACCTTCTGACCAGGCTGCAACCCGGCTCGCTCTGTCAGCGCCTGCCAGCATGTGAGGCTCACCATCGGGAGCGAAGCCGCCTGCACGAAATCCAGGTTCGTGGGTTTTATGGCTGCAGCGCTCTCTGGCACCACTGCAAACTCCGCAAGAGAACCTATTCCCGTGTCGAAAGTGCTGGCGAAAATTTCGTCACCAGGCTTGAACCGCATCACTCGACTCCCCACGGCGATGACAACCCCGGCTAAGTCGCTTCCCAAAGTGGCGGGGAGTTTAAAATGCAAAACCGGTTTGAATATTCCGGTTGGGATCATGTTATCAATCGGGTTCAGACCCACAGCGAAAACTTTTACCAGAATTTCATTATCATTGGGGGAAGGGCAATCGATATTATCGAATCCCAGCTCAGGGGATTTACCATAGCGTTTAAACGTAAGTGCTTTTATCGTCTTATTCTTCATTTATTTTTTCGCATCAAGCTGAAGACTTTTGCGCACCACATTATCCAGGAATGATGCAGGGGCGAATCTGAGAATAAAATTCAATTGACCTGCCAGCCTTCCCGCCGTGTAGCGCACCTTCGGGCGTAAAGTCTGAGCAGCTTTAACCACCACGTCAGCCACCACCTCCGGACTTTCCGCCTCAGCCATTGCTTTGCTCACCACTTTCGTCAGCTTAGCCCGGATCTGGTCATACTCCTGAAGCTTTGCATCCGCCTCGATATTATTGGCTTCAAACTGTGTTTTCATGTAGGCAGGTTCGATGACAGACACTCTGATGCCCTGTGTGCGCAGTTCATGATCCAGTGCTCCGGTATACCCTTCGACCGCATGCTTACTGGCAGCATAAAGTGCCACATACGGCAACGGAACGATGCCGAGTATCGAACCGATATTGATGATGCGCCCGCTGCCTTGACGGCGCATATGAGGGATCACTGCGCGGCTCAACCTGACGATGCCCAAAAAGTTGGTGTCGAAAATGTGTTTGGCCTGTTCGACAGAACTCTCTTCCGCCGCCGCAGGAGTAACCCCAAAGCCCGCATTATTAACCAGAACATCGATTCGCCCCTCCAGACGCAACAGCTCCTCAATGACGGCCTCGACAGAAGCGTCGTCCGTCACATCCAGCGCCAGTAAAGGAAATGGATGCTTTCCCGCCTGAGCGCCACGCCGGCTCGTACCATATACCGTAAATCCTGCGGCTAAAAGTTTATGACCAGACGCTTCGCCGATACCCGAGGACGCGCCGGTAACCAGTGCAACACGTTTTTTTGCCATGCTGAATAAGGCCTTCATGAGATGTTTCAGGTTTCTCATCGCTGATGAGACGACAGGCTGTAATTGATTTATGTCGGATTTACCGCTGTGCAGAACAGCCGGAAGACCGTTCTGCACAGGACACCTCATTGATTACAGTGATTTATATCGTTCTGCGGATTCATCTTGTTTGATGTCTGAAAGCAGAGCCTGACGCGAAGCATCCAGGGTGTCCCAGCGGGCAGCACTATGTAAAGGCGGAATGGTGACCCGTTCACGGCGGTCAAAACCTACCAGTGCGGCATCCACTAATTCGCCCACTTCCATGAATTTTGCCGAGTTAGTGATGTCGATACCCGCACGGTCCCAGATTTCCGTGTAAGTGCCGGCAGGGAGCACCGCCTGGATATAAATGCCTTTAGATGACAGCTCGACATTCATTCCCTGAGACAGGAAAAGCACGAAGGCTTTGGTGGCGCCGTAAACCGTCATGGCAAATTCTGGGGCGAGGCCGACGATGGAACTGATGTTGACGATCGATCCCTCGCCCGCTTGCACAAAGCGTGGTGCCACGGCACTGGCAAGTCTCGTCAGCGCAGTAACATTAAGCGCGATAAGGCTTTCTATTGAATCAGGTGTCTGCTCTGTAAAACTGCCGGACTGTGCAATACCCGCGTTATTGATAAGAATGCCAATCTGCGCGTCTTCACGCAGGCGAGCTTCGACCACAGCTAAATCGCTCGTTTGCGTAAGGTCAGCAGGCAAAACATCGACAGAAATGCCATTTTCCTGTCGCAGGCGATCGGCCAGTATTTCTAACTTCGTTTTGTCGCGCGCAACCAAAACCAGGTCGTGGCCCCGGCGGGCGAACCGTTCAGCGTAAACCGCACCAATACCCGTGGATGCGCCTGTAATGAGAACTGAAGCTTTAGTCATAATTTGATCTTCTTTATTAAAGTGTAAACAGAATTCGCCATGTGCGATGTATGAAGAACCGTCACACCGGTGCTTTACTTACTGGTCTCAGTCAGCGACGGGTAATCGGTATATCCCGCTGCGCCACCGCCATAAAGTGTTTCAGGATTGATTGAGGCCAGAGGTGCGCCCGTCTTCAGCCTTTCGACCAGATCGGGGTTGGAGATGAATGGGCGACCAAACGCGAACAGATCGGCTTTACCCTGCGCAAGCTGAGCGGACGCCAGTTCCAGGTCATAGCCATTGTTGCCAATGTAGGTGTTTTTAAAACGCTGGCGCAGGGAGTCGTAATTGAACGGGGATACATCACGCGGGCCGCCCGTCGCACCTTCAACTACATGGAGGTACACGATGCCTAATGCGCTGAGTTGGTCAGCGACGTAATCATATTGCTGCTGCGGATCACTGCACGAAATCGCATTAGCAGGAGAAACCGGTGAAATACGTACGCCGGTGCGGTCAGCACCAATCTCATCTTTTACAGCCGCCGTGACTTCCAGCAGCAGGCGCGCACGATTCTCGACAGAGCCGCCGTATTCATCAGTACGCTGATTTGCGCCATCTTTGAGGAACTGTTCCAGTAGATAACCATTCGCGCCGTGAATCTCTACGCCGTCAAAGCCGGCGGCAATGGCATTGGCCGATGCCGTTCTGAAATCGTCGATAATCCCCGGTATTTCCTGCAACTCCAGCGCACGTGGCTCAGAAACATCAGCAAAGCCATTGTTCACAAAGGTTTTTGTCTCGGCGCGAATGGCTGACGGCGCGACCGGTGCAGCGCCACCCGGCTGTAAATCGACATGAGAAATTCGTCCTACGTGCCATAACTGTACAAATATGCGCCCACCTTTGGCATGCACCGCGTCAGTCACTTTACGCCAGCCATCGATCTGAGCCTGCGTGTAAATCCCCGGCGTATCCTGATAGCCCTGCGCCTGTGCGGAGATCTGCGTGGCTTCAGTGATCAGCAATCCTGCTGTGGCACGCTGGGCGTAGTAGGTCGCCGCCAGTTCGCCCGGCACCAGCCCCGTTCCGGCCCGGTTACGTGTCAGCGGTGCCATCACGATGTGGTTGGCCAGTGTTAGTGAGCCAAGTTCATAGGGTTGAAATAATGTCTGATTCGTCATGCTTATTCGCCCGTTAATGGTGGGTTGAGGTGTCAATATAATGATGATGATCATAATCTATAATGTCAACTCGTTTGATTACGGTCATCATCAATGTATACTTAAACTCAACTTTTAAGAGGGGCTGGAAAGCATGAAAGTGTCGAAAGAGCAGGTTCGGGAAAACCGGACACGCATTGTTGAAACGGCCTCAGAACTCTTTCGCGAACGCGGTTACGATGGCGTGGGCGTGGCGGAACTGATGTCAGCGGCAGGCTTAACCCATGGCGGGTTTTACAAGCACTTTGGTTCAAAGGCAGACCTGATGGCGGAAGCGATGAGCTGCGGATTTACGCGTACTGCAGAAAGCACGGCAGGTGTGGACCGGGAAAAATTTATTGAATACTACCTCTCCCGACAACATCGCGGTGATATGGGAAAAGGGTGCGTGATGTCAGCACTGGGCACCGATACATCCCGTCAGTCTGAATCAATCAAGGCGACATTTGCCGCCGGACTTGAACGCCAACTCGCCGTTTTAGGAACTGAAAATGGCACGCGCGCTGACCTGATAGATACCATCGCCCATCTTGTGGGTGCACTGGTGTTGTCTCGTGCCTGCCCAGATAATTCCGCTCTGGCTGATGAAATTCTTGATGTCTGTCGTGCGCGTCTGGTTAATCATGAAGCCAGTGAGGATTGAATGTGTTGGGCTTAGGGGACTTGTTTTCAGCAGTGCATATAAATAAATCACCAACGTCCGCTTCTGGCACTCAGCAGACTTTCAGGCCCATCATGGTTCCTGCTTCGCTGGCGGAAGCCATTTTTTAGCTTCGTGAATGAGCTTTTCAATCTCTTCCAAAGGGATGCATCCTTCGTAGCAAGAAAAAGAGAATTCATGAGTTACGTCGGAATAGAAGACTTCAGCAATTTGCCGGAGCGGGGATGTTCCAGCCTCAGAAAGTTCGAGGTACATACCATCACGGATGACATCGCTTCCACATGTTAGGTTGTATTGGATCTTAGCCATAAATATAATTCTCCATTTTTCCTGTTAATGATGCCTTGTTCTAGCGTAATAAAACATATCCCTGAATATAACTTGCATCGGTCCGCTATGAGCGAAATGCGGGCGTTGCTAACCTGGCAATATATTAACCAACATAAATCAGGTTGTTTTGGCTGTAAATCCTGGCCTTGCTTGAATTTATCTTATTAAATACATCAATTTTTTCTGCGGAACTTTAAAATAACAAGATGTTAGATGAGGTTTTATGTAAAAATCATTGTTCTTAATTAACCCAGTCCTATCAGACTACAAATCAAGAAATTCAGTTAAGAGATAATCAGTCACCTCACTTTCCATATTTTTAATTAATTTCAATTGTTATTGATCACTCTGCTAAAAGTATCACTCTGATTATTGGTTTTAATTCCTATCGATAATGCTTAATGTATAATTTCTACCTGGTCCTTAAAATCCATTTTACTATGTATTCAAATGAACGCTTCGATGCAGAACTTGATTGCAGAATAGATGTAATATTATTGGATATCAAGTTCTGGGAATGGCAGGCGGACAACGCTACTAATAACGCAGATAAGTACTTTGCAATGATTGTCATAGCAGATAAGGTCGCGAGACTTCAGATAGCTCTGGATATTAAAAAAAGAAGAGTGGAGACGTATTGGATTGTCAATTAGCTTTGAAGATTGAATTCAAAAAAAGGCGCTCAATGAGCGCCAGGCGATCTTACATAGTAACTCAATGGTTACTTTTTATTAGAGACTCAAATTCCAATCTCATCTTTAACCCAAGAGCGCGCTTTCTTGACAGTTTCTAAAGGCGGTGCTTTTTCGGGGTCTTGTTCTGCTTCAATAATTATCCAACCATCATAGGTTGAATCTTTAAGGTAATTTATTACTGGAGCGTAATTAACAATGCCGTCTCCAGGAACTGCGAATAAACCGTTTCTGACTGCATCATTAAAACTGAGGTCATTGTTGATCACATTGTCTAAAACATCGCCTCTCACATCCTTCATATGAATGTGTGCAACACGATTGCCGTAGTTTTCAAGTACCCAGCCGATATCCACGCCTGCCGCGGTTGCGTGGCCACAATCAAGAACGATACCCACTAAATCATCAGTTGCTTCAAGGAATGCTTTCAGCTCATCGTTAGTTTCAACCACCATCATCAGGTGATGATGGTAAGCGAGGCGCAGACCATAAATTCTCAACAGTGAGACAGCCAGGTTATTCACTTTCTGTGCGTACTGCTCAAGGCTAATATTCGCTAAGGCTGGAGACAGGGATAATGGCTCATCCAGAGGTGCAGTTCCGGGCATTGCCCCACATTCTCCATAAACCATAACTTTTGCACCAAGTGACTTCAGAAGCGATGCATGATCGTGAACAGCTTCAAGCTCTTCTTCGAAACTACGTTCGATAAGGAATCCATTAAACCAGCCAGAGGCTAACTTGAGTTTTGCGTTGGAAAGTATTGGCTGAAGTTTATTAACTGTTCTGGGGAATTTACGACCTAACTCAATCCCTTCATAACCCGCTGCCGCGGCTTCTTCAAGACAGGTTTCCAGCGGGATATCACCGCCAAGATCTTCCAACACGTCATTTGTCCAGGACAGTGGGCTAACGCCAACACGAATACGCTCTGATACGCTCATAATTCTATCCTTCAAAATAAAAAGCATCGCTTCCGATGACCTGAGAAACGATGCTAAGTAGGTTCTCAGAGACTCTGAGGAAATTTCAGTATTACAAAGTGAACGCTTCGCGGAAGGATTCTAACGCCACCACCGAATCACCTGATGCCCAACCTTCCAGTGCTACTACGCCGTGATAATTGATACCCTTTAGGGCACGAGCAATGGCTTTATAGTTGATTTCACCTGTTCCCGGTTCTTTACGGCCCGGAACGTCAGCAACCTGAATTTCACCGATATGCTTCTCACTTCTCTTGATTAGCTCTACCAAATTACCTTCGCCAATCTGAGCGTGATAAATATCCAGGTTCATTTTCAGGTATGGGCTGTTTACGGCGGCAACCAACGCCAGAGTGTCTTCCGCTTTTGCAAAAGGCGTACCCGGATGATCAACAGCAGTATTAAGGTTCTCGAGTGTGAAAACCTTGCCTGCCTTCTCTCCCAACGTAGCGAGTGCATCCAGAGTGCTCTTCGCTTTCAGCCACATTTCACCAGTAACAATTTCAACAGGTTTCACTGGCAGGCCAACATTGTTCAGACCAGTACCGTGCAAGTTGAGAGAAGGACAGCCAAGGCGACGTGCAACTTCGATTGACTCATTAGCGCTGTAAAGCAGCTTAGCAATCTCACCACTGTCGGTAAGATTGCCAGAGATATATCCGGTCATTGAAGTGATACGAGCACCGATTTTAACCAGCGCATCAATGTCTTTCTTGGTCCAGTCCCAGATTTCAACACCGAAGCCCATAGCGTGAATACGTTCTACGCGCTCAAGAAATGGCAGGTCGAGAAACACCATTTCTGCGCAGACGGACAATGAGTAGTTAGACATCTAAAATCCTTAAAGATTGATTGGCTGAGACTGTTGAACAGAAGCAATGCATGCCAGTGCGATTTCCAGTGCGTTGCGCGCATCTTCGCCAGTTGCTTTCGGGATTTCACCAGTAGCAACACAACGAACGAAGTCGGTCAACTCAGCCACATAAGCGTCACGCAGCAGATCGGTATCACGACGAGCAGTATCAATGGAGATGCCGTCGGTGGTGTAACGCACACAGTTGTTCACATTGATGTTGCCAGCCTGCAACATGCCTTTGCTGCCGAACACTTCACCACGAACGTCATATCCATAAACGGCCTGGAAATTAGCTTCAGCAGTGGCGATCGCGCCATTATCAAAACGAATGTTCACTACGGCGGTGTCCAGTAAACCGCGATCTTTAAAATCAGGACGCACTAACGCATCGGCAACGGCATAAATCTGAGTCGGTTTCGCGCCTGGGTTCAGATGCAGAAGGATGTCAAAGTCGTGGATTAATGTTTCCAGGAAAATTGTCCAGTGGGGGATTGGCGTTGGATCACCCAGACCTGGGTCACGCGTGATTGAACGAAGCAGTTGAGGTACGCCAATCTTACCTGCTTTGATCTCTTCATAGGCTGCTGCGAAACCGCTCACGAAACGACGGTTAAAGCCAACTTGCAGAGCTACACCGGCTTCTTTAGCCGCGTTGATGGCTTTATCAGCCTCTTCCAGCGTGACAGCCATTGGCTTTTCACAGAATACACCTTTACCTGCTTTAGCTGCGGCTACAACCAGCTCAGCGTGAGTACGAGCTGGTGATGCAATGATCACTGCGTCGATTTCTGGATCATTCAGCATTGCCTGTGGGTCGGTATAAGATTTTTGCGCGCCCAGCTTAGCGGCCAGCTTGTCAGCGGCACCCGGAACAGGATCTGCAACTGCGACTAATGTTGCACCTGGAATACGTTGGGCAACCGTTTCACCGTGGAAACTGCCCATACGACCTGCGCCAATCAGACCAACGCGCACAATATTTTTAACAGACATGTAACTCTCCTCAGTATGTAGGGTATTTACGGCTTACTTTGTGATACAGATTCTGGTGTGATGAGCGGTTGCTCATGACCAAAACGACGGGATTTTGAAAGCATCAATGGTTCGATATGCTCCAGCGAGACGCCTTTAGTTTCCGGCAGGAAGCGGCCAACAAACCAAAACGCGATGACACTGAATCCTCCACATAACAGCAGCGGGAAAGCGCCATTGAAGTGTTCCATCAGCACTGGGCTTCGGTTCATCATTGGGAAGCTCTGCGTCACGATGAAGTTTGAAACCCATAGGGAACAGAACGCGTAGCCCATGGCGACAGCTCGCATACGGTTCGGGAAAATTTCGGAGATCAGCAGCCAGGCACCAAGACTCCATGACAGGCCAAAAACAAAAATAAAACCGACTAATCCCACAACCGGTAAGTAGCCTTTTGCTTCATTCATGAATGCCCAGGAAGTGAAGAACAGGAAGGCAGCACACCCCAATGCTCCCCAGCGCAGCAGGGGAATACGGCCTACCCGGTCAAATGCAACCAGCGCAATGCTTACACCGGCAAGCAGCGCCATTCCAAGGAATATGCTCTGGAATAGCGAATCTTGGGTATTACCGGTGACGTTCTGTAATAACGATGGTGCGAAGTACATCAGGATGTTGATGCCCGAAACCTGCTGAAGGACGGCAATCGCACAACCGATCCAAAGAATGTAAGAGGCTTTTTTGTCTTTCAGGATGCCGCGCTGCGGTTGACCATCGTTTGAGGCAGAATCTGCAGCGATAGAACCACGAATCGCGCTATAAAGGCGTTCAGCATGTGCTGCGTTTGAAAGAGAGGTAAGCACCTTGAGTGCTTGTTCTTTCTTGTTGTGCATCGCATACCAACGTGGTGATTCCGGCATAAAGAAAGCCATTATCAGGAACAGCACGCAGGGAACCAATGCCGATGCCAGCATCCAGCGCCAGCCCATAGAAACGATCCATTCGTGAGCTGCTCCCTTAGCAATCAGATAGTTGACCACATAAACAACCAACTGACCGCTTACCATCAGCATTTGCTGCATACCCAGCATGCGGCCACGCAAATCTTTCGGCGATACTTCAGCGATATAGAGAGGCGTGACCGCTGAAGCCATGCCTACAGCCAATCCACCTATCAAACGGTAAACAACAAACCACGTCAGGTCATTGGCCAATGCCGCGCCAATAGCCGAGATCGCGAACAAAATTGCGGTAACGATCAGTGTCGATTTGCGCCCGATGCGGTCAGTCAAGCGACCGACCCCCCAGGCACCAATGACGCATCCCAAAATCACGTTAGAAACAGCCCAGCCACTTTCCGCTGGTGAGAGCGACAAATGTTCGGTTAAGGGATCAATAACGCCAGAAATGACGGAGGCGTCATAGCCGAGAATGATTCCACTGACTGAAGCGATGGCACAGATGAATATGAGGTAAGGCACATTGTGCTTTCGTGTAGACATTTCATTACTTCTCCACGTTGGTTTTTTTAAGTTATTTGTCTTTGTAGGTAAGACATAACTACTTAGCAACGGGTGTGCCAGGTCACACTCCACTGTTTTATAAGGAAATAAAAAAAGACATCGATCACAAAGTGTTTATTAAAAAGACATGTCTTCATAACATGTCTATAGAATGGACACATTCAAAGCTGCAAAGATTGAAATCTATGGACCATTTTCACGAGATGACTTGGGACGAGGAATGGGAGCTTATCGCGAAGCTTAACCATGAGCAGGGATTTGCCCAGTACAATGAAAAACTGGGAATGGCCTGGAAAGCCTTCGAAAAGGGCGATACCCCTAAAGGCCTTCGTTCGGCTATTCACGCATCATGGTTACGTAGCCATACGGAAGGCATTAATGCCTATCGTTTTGAATATCAGTTCTGCGATGAGAGCGAGTTACGGAGAATACTGGCGCGGAACGCGCTGTTAATCTCCATCGCGCGCGACATCATGCGTAATCTGCTTGCCTACAATCCTGATGGCCACATTAATCTGACCGATGCCAATGGCATAACACTGCATTTTTGTGGCCAGGATTTAACGCCAGTAGGCAGTATTCTCAGTGAGGCCATATCAGGCACCAACTGCACTGGCCGGTGCCTGAAAGAGAATAAGTTGGTTTATATGCTCAGCGCAGAGAACTATAAAGAAGCGCTGCGCATTCGTGGCAAACATTGTGCGGCTGCCCCTATCAGGGACGAGAACGGCGTTATGCTTGGCGTTCTGACTTTGACTGCAAACCCCGGTTGTTTCCACTATCACACGCTTGGAACCGTCCAGGCCGCTGCCGAGGCGATTTCACAGCAGCTTATTTTGCGGCATCTGGTGAATGAGCAGGAATCAGTGATGGAAGCGCTGAATGAAGGTGTTCTGGTCGTCAGTGAACAAGGCATTATTCGGCAGATAAACCGTTATGCCCGTGAGGTGCTCGGCATACAGGGGGATGTCCTCTTCCGGGATGCTGATCAAGTATTACTTCCTGAAGGTTGCTCGTTGAGGGCGTTGCCAGCCTGTAAGGATCGAAATATTGCTCTTTGCCCAAGCCCTGATTCACGTATTTTATGCGTGATTTCAGTTGTCGTTACTCCCGAAGGTGGTCGAGTCATTTCAATGCGTGATAACCGACGTGTGCGAGATATGACGCGTCGTGTTATTGGCAGCAGCGCCAGCTACAACTTTGATATGATCCTCGGCCAGTCAAAAGTAATGCAGGATACCCGTAATAAAGCTCGAAATGCCGGACGCAGTGACAGCACCGTGCTTCTGACAGGAGAGAGCGGAACGGGGAAGGAGTTATTTGCTCAGTCTATCCATAATGGCAGCACCCGCAACACCGGTCCGTTTCTTGCGGTAAACTGTGGCGCGATTCCTCGTGATTTGGTGCAAAGCGAATTATTTGGCTACGAAGATGGTGCCTTCACCGGTTCGAGACGCGGTGGTGCAGCGGGCAAATTTGAACTGGCGGATGGAGGAACACTATTCCTCGACGAAATCGGTGATATGCCTCTTGAAGCTCAGGCAAGTCTGTTAAGAGTGTTACAGGAGGGTGAGGTGATGCGTATCGGCGGTAAGCGACCGCTGAAAGTGAATGTTCGTATCGTAGCTGCAACCCACCGCGATTTGAAAAAAGATATTGAAAATGGCTCATTCCGTCGAGATCTCTTCTTTCGCCTGAATGTGATCAGCTTGCCGATTCCGCCATTACGTTCGAGAAAAGAAGATGTTAAAGAGTTGGCTAACTGGTTCTGTGAAAAAATCTGTCGCGCACTCAATCGAGAACGCGCATTCTTTTCCAGCTCGGCGTTGCAGTTGATGGAAAGCTACGACTGGCCAGGAAATGTGCGTGAGCTGGAAAATATCGTTGAGCGAACCATAAATCTGACGGAAACGGACGATATCCGGGATAAGGATCTTCCAGAGGAGCTTCGTCTACCCGCGTATGCTGATTTAAGTCTACCGCGTGAGAAAGTGAAAAGTTTCAATCTTAAGGATGGCGAAAAGACGTTGATCGAACTTTGCCTGATGGAAAAACTGGGCAACATGCGTCAAGTCGCCATCGCGCTTAATCTTTCACGCGGTGCACTGTATAACAAGATGAAGAGATATGGGATTAAACCCAGTGATTACCGCAGGTTAAACCATGAAGCTTGACCTCTGCAAAACACACAATTTTCATCAGGAGGTCTGCATATCGCTACTCCTGAACTTAACAGGCCAGAGTAAGTAATCAATTTTTGCATTCCTTACATCCATCACTGACAGTGCGGAATGGTGGCGTACTATATTTGCAAAAATTGCTGGCGTAGTGATTACCACGCAAAATCAGCTTTTCAGGTGGATAGTTTGCTTCGCTAGCTAATGAAAAAAAGTGCGGGTTTAATCAAGTTCGATGCGGTACGAACCTGCAAAGGTATGCATTAATAATGCCTTTATGAGCGAGGACCGAACATATTAAATTCGGCTATTTTATTGGTTTCTGTGGTCAGTAAAAATTACCATGCATTACCCTCCCACTATTCAGAATTCATAGATTATATGAGGAAATTACAAAAACTAATTGCCGCTGAGCGTACCGCTTTTTCGCCTTACTCAAGCCTATCTTCAAAGTCGATATCACGTATCGCATCAAAATGTCGAAAGGATGAAGTTGCAGATGCGCATATCCTCATTATGCAGCTCAAATCCGAGTTGGCCACCGTTGCTGATTGGGATGGATATACACAGGATGACATCTGGAGGGCCATCGAACTGTACAGATCGATCTTGCTAAAAGTAAGAGAATAAATGGTTGGAGTACGCTTTTGGCTTGAAACCACCAAAGTACATGGGCGAAAGGGCTGCTATGAGCCAAAATCGGCCGTTCAGGTTAAAAATAAGCTTAAGGTTATGTCCATGTAGCCGTGGTATATCAGACAGCCTGGTAGGCTGGTCTGATATTATCCCCCATTCGATCCGATATCGTTTTCTTCGGTGCGCTCCCCACCTTCCTCTTCGGTATTCAGTAAACCACAGGGTTCTGTCATCATTTTTACCGCATTCTCATCGGACGTTCTAAGTGTAATGCATTTGGTACAACATAGATCTTGCCCGGACTGACGTGGACGTAGCCGTCTCAAAAATTAATACGCAACTCACCCTCATTAACTCGAAGGTGTTGCCAAAAATTCCGGTCGCTGTTCGGCCAGCAATGTAAATCTGGTTACTTCCGGATACAACGTACGGCTGATGGTATCCGGCAGCATCGATTCTGTAAAACGCCAGGCTACTGCGATACTGATACCGGCCACTGATAGTATGTCAGGATGACTTTCCCGCAGCCCGTTCTCCAGCGTCTGCCAGGCACCATGAAGTTGTTGAGTTACCCGATTCAGCCAGGGTTGATGCTGTTTTTCTACCGGTCTGAGGCGCTGTTCGTACACAATCTGCACCGCTTTTTCACAGGCAGCCAGGGCGAATCCGGTAAGATGCAAATCTCTCAGGTCTTCCGCTCTGGACGCTGATGTGGGTGCAGGTGAATGACCGAAATATTTCTCAAGGTAATTAATGATTAATGTTGAATCGATCAGCACCTGATTATCATCTGTGATAAGCGTTGGTACTTTAACGGTTGGATTAATTTTCGTTAAGGCATCAAAATCGCTGAATACCGAAAGCGGCTGTTGTTCGAATTGCATACCCAATATTTTCATGTAGATAGCAACCCGTCTGACATAGGGTGAATCCAGCATTCCGATTAGGATCATAGCGCTACCTCATATTATGTTGATTAACAAAATCAATTAACTGTGCGGCGACAGGCAAAGGGGCATCTTCCATTAAAAAGTGTCCGGCCTGTTCATAGATATGCAGCATGGATGAGGCAATGTCGCGCTGCAAACACCTTCCATATTCAACGGGCTGCCATTCATCTTCGGCGCCCCATAAAATCTGCACAGGCAGTTGGAGTTGCGGCAATTTTTCTGCAAAGTCACTGGTGTAACAGGCATTATAATGCGCAACCTGATGCTGATAAAACGAGGGCTGGCCCACCACGCCACAAAGAGGTGCGAGATAACTTTCCAGCCGCTGCTCTGTCATAAGATGCTTATTGAAAACAGCCATCTTTAACTGGCGAGACATAGCGCGGTAATGTTCAGTGGCAGGGATCAGTGCATAATCCACATAGTTATCCCGCATAGCTTTCCATGTGGGCGAAGGCCAAGAGTTGTAACTCGGAATATCGGCAATCGTAAGCGTCTTCAGCAGGGATGGGTTGTCGAATGCCAGTCTGAGTGAAATTGCCCCGCCGATATCGTGACCAAATAGATGTATTTTTTCGAGCTGCCAGTGTTCCAGCAGTTTCAGCAGATAACCGACTTGTGCGGAAACCGAGGTATCAGCCGTCAACGGGCGCTCTGATGCGCCGAACCCAGGCAGGTCATACAGGTGAACATGAAAACCCGCATCGACAAATGCCGGCACCAGTGACTGCCAGATTACCGAGTGTGCGGGCGTGCCATGAACCAGCACCAGAGGAGTACCTGAACCATGGACCCCGGTTGCAATGCGACAACCTTTTATCAAAACGTCTTCATTCAGTAATGGGTTGTTAGCGGACATTAGCTTTCTCCATTGTGATTGTTTCTTCCAGGCTATCCGTTGACTGCATATGACACCAGTGACATTATTTCCATCTGCAAACCCACTTTTGTCATACAAAAATGAATAAACGACTCTCTGTTGATGCGCTCAGAGTATTCAGAACAGTGGTGCAAACGGGCAATATGAGTAAGACTGCTTTACTTCTTAACCTGAGCCAGTCCGCTGTAAGCTGGAAGCTCAGACGACTTGAAGATCAACTTCAATGCCAGCTACTTACGCGTACCGGCGGAAAAGCCGTTCCGACAGAAAAGGGCAGCGTTCTGCTACGCCATGCGGAAAAAATCCTCACTGAACACGATCATGCCGTGGCGTATTTTTCGCCTTCGGAACTACGTGGCAAGCTGCGAATTGGGGTCACTGAACATATCTCAATGACAGAAGTATGCGGGGTCATTTCAACCTTCAGTCACCATCATCCCGAGGTGGATGTACAACTGGTGGTGGAGCAAAGTCATCTCCTGCGTCAGCATTTTTCTGAAGGAAGCCTGGAGATCATCTTACATCAGGATTTCGCGGGTACGGCATCGCCGGAAGATAGGGTATTGTGGAGTGAAAAATTATACTGGTGCGCAACGCCTGCCTGGCTGCATGAATCGGATAAGAGCCTGAAGCTTATTACCTGGGGACCCGATTGCTATTATCGTAACCTGGCTGAGGAGAAACTTCGGCAGGCAAAAATTCCATTTTCTGTGATGCTGGAATGTCCTTCAGTAGCAGGTATGATTGCGGCGATAACCACCGGACTGGGGGTGGGAATACTCAATCAATACAGCGTAGAGAAAACGATTTGTAATGTGTCTGAACTTGAGAAATTGATGCCTCTGCCGTCGGTTGATTGCCTGCTTCGCCTGAATAGACATTGCTTCAATCCCGCGAGCGAGGCCTTCTGCGAGATGCTGACCAGGCTGATGCATAAGCCCGCTATTAATTGATGAATACAACGCGATATTAGTCATGTCCGCTTCTGGCACGAAGCGGACGCGCGCCGCAGGTCCGCTTTGAGCGAACAGCGGACGTTTACCAACTTTAACTTGCATATACTCAATTTTTACACTGTATATAGGCAGCTACCGGCACGTATATAAGAAACAATCGACATGCAGTCTGCGTATCTACTGGAACAAAATGCGTGCCCCGTGCAATATTCCCACCAGGTATTTTGCCGGAAATAAATTTTTCAAGGCTTATTAGTATTTCATCTGAAAGATTAATTCATAGCTGCGTTAAATATTCTTTAGGAAGTCAGGAAACCGGCCCACAACGCGTTTAGATAGCTGTCACCGGTATATAATAATCCCCCTGAAAGTGAGATGACATAAGGTTTGCCTCATGGCCCGGCCCCAAAATGAATAAGTCGTGTCCGTCCCGCCGGGCTTCAGCACGACGCGGCAGAATGTGCCGGTAAACATTCATCTGCATTTCAGTCAGTTCTGCCGCACTACCTTCAAACGGGAAGCGCAGGAACATGCATGGACCGGACGTCTTCTTCCCGCCACGCTCATCTTTATCCTCGCGACAGCCAAAGGTCAGTGTCAATCGAATATTGCCGGAGGAGCTGTCAGGCTCAAAACGTTCTGCGAACCAGGTGGGGGATTCTCCGCGAAGGAGGCGCGCCGCCTTTTTAAGGCCCTGCTCACGCTGCTCCGTGTGGAAATCAATACTGTAAAGGTCGGCGCTTTCACACTGGTAGCTGAAGGTCACATCAGAAAGCGCGGGCGCGCTAAGCCATGTAGTTTCCGGTTCCGACATGGTGCCAGCGGTTGATAAAAGACTGGGCTGCAGGCCGCGAAAATGCCACTCCCTGGTCTGCCTGTAACGCGCCGGGGGCAGACAAAAATATTTTGTAAAGGTCCGGGTGAAAGCCTGCTGATTGGTAAAGCCGAACTTTTCAGCCGCATGGATAACAGGTGCGCTGGTCATTTTCAACAGGATGGCCGATTCGGACAGTCTGCGTTCGCGAATGTAGGTGGCCAGCTTCATGCCCGTTTCCTGGCGAAACAATCGCTGGAGATGCCACTTACTGTAACCGGACTTCTCTGCCACTTCGTCGAGGATGATTTTTTTATCAAGATTCTCTTCAATCCAGATAATGAGATCGCGGGTAAAACTTTTCATTTGGATTGGTCCCGGTGCATCATTAAATTACGCATCGCTTGTTACCCATGTTCATGAGCAAAAAAAATGCGTTGTTGAATGCCTGAGAAAATAAAGCCGCTGGTTATTGTCCAGTGAGACGCTTTCAATGAGGCCTGAGAGGCCTTTACTCGCGCTATGTCACATGTGTCTGCGTCCGGGCAGGGAACCTGCCGCAAAAAAATCTTAACTCAACAAGGCTGGCAAAAACGTGCTCGTGAATAAAATGCCAGCATCTCACGAGCACCGGTTCTTTCTTATTGGAGGTTCTTTGCTGAAGCAATTAGCGCACTTTTATTTTCAGTCAAATATTCCCGCACCGTTTTCGCTGGCCTGCCGAGAATATAAGGAAGATCGTTTTGCACCATCGACATATAGGACATCCTGCCATCAAGCATCTGGGTAACGAAATCAATGTTTGCACTGGCGTACCAGCTGTCAGCCCCTTGAGAGATAAGTGAATCAATCAACTGACGGAATCCTTCCAGTCCTTTGTCTTCGCACCTGATTTCAAGCCCGGTTACCTCACTCATCAGCGCGGCAATTTCTTCACCGTTCAAACTTTCCACGCTCAGCCAGTAATGCTGACCGGCATGACGCGCAGGCCCATCGAAGAGCACTTTTGCGGCTACGGCGGCAATGTCCTCGGGCGCGATATAGCCGACTCTCCGATCGCCCCAGTAAGTCGTGTAGGTGAAATTTTTGGGGATATAAAGGCCGGTGAATACATTCATAAACATATTTGGATGGAGATGCGTCCAGGCAATACCACTCGCCTCGATATATTTTTCAATCATCTGATGCCATACAAAGTGGGCATCCGTGGTATCCCATTCAGCGAACACACCCACATGCACGATATGGCTCACACCTGCCTTTTTGGCTGCATCCACCAGGGTTTTACTCTGCGTGAGCATGGCAACGCTGTAGCCGGTTAAGAGGAAAACGCGATCTACGCCCGCCAGCGCGAGCGCGAAGGTCTCCGGTTTATCAAGATCGAGATAAACGCCATCTTTTCCATCCCTGCGCAGCTGGTCTACCGTGTCTTGCTTGCGCGAAGCGATACGAAGATGAACCTCTTTATCGTCGAGTTCTTTGACGATATGGCTACCGATAGTTCCGGTAGCGCCCAGAATCAGTACGACGGGCTTCTGATGCATTGTCATGAGTTCAGTACCTTATTCAGTTTGTTGATAGAGCGTCAGAGCGTCGACACGTTTCAGGAAAGGGCATGTCTGAACCGGCCACAACGGCTGCATACCGGGATCGCTGCGTGAGCTACATAAAGAGCGCGCGCGTCAGACGCACGGCATAGTCCGAGTCGGGGTTAGTGGTGCTGTCGCCAACCCGTTCCATAATCGCCTCGATGGCGAGGTCACGACGTTTCGGCAGGCGGGCCCGCTTGGTCGCGGTCAGAGCATCCGGCACCTCATCGCGCGTAAGATCCGTGCAGTAAACTGGCGCTCCGGGCTGCTGGCGCCATGATTCGCTGAGCGGTCCCGCATAAACAGCGTCGAGCCCGGTCTCGTCGACCAGCCTTATCGCCACATCCCGTTCACGCTCGCCGCTGGCAGCAACGGGAATGGCGATCCGCCCGGCTGTCCCTGCAGGGAGGCCTTTCTGTGCAAAGGAAGCGGAAGTGATGGCGTTCCACGCTTTGGCGATGGGGCGGCCAAGCTGCTCTGCAACCCACTCGCTCTCGGTTTGGCCGGCTTCGATGTCAGCTATTTCACCGTCACGTTTTGGATAGTAGTTGGAGGTGTCGATGACAACGGTGCTGGCAGGCACGCTGGCGAACAGCGGGGCGATCTTCGGAATGGCGCTGAGTGGTGTCGACAGGATCACTACGTCGACGCCCGTCAGGGCTTCAGTGGCCGTGACGGCACGGGCGCCATGAGTCAGAATTTCGCCTTCGATCGTGTCAGGACCGCGTGAATTGGCGACCTTGACGTCATGACCTGCAGCGCTGAGTTTCAGAACCAGCGTTTTACCGATATTGCCGGTGCCCAGTATGCCAATATTCATGATCTCATCCTCGTTACGATTAATCGCTGTGTAATTGATGCGGTGGAGGACGGGGCGGATAAAACAATGACGCCCCATCCTCGATCAGTCGTGGAAGGTAACACTGGTGTCGACCGGTACACGATCCATGCGGAACCGGTTACCGGGCGCCGCCTCATCCGGGTAGCCGAAAGATATGCCAAAGAGCAGTTTCAATTCGTCAGGCACGCCGAGGAATTCACGGATTGTCTGGGCAAAAAAACCAAGCGCAGTTTGGGGAATACCACCGAGACCACGCGCCGCGAGCGACAACAGGAAGGTCTGTCCATACATACCGATGTCTCCTGCAACGCGCACATTGTCACCAAATGATGGCATGAACAGAAACGCGACCTGGGGAGCATTAAAGAACGAGTAGTTCATCGCGCCCACGCGATGCCGCCCCTCCTTGTCCTCGCGCATCACGTTCATGGCTTCATAATAGGCCTTGCCTAGCGCGTCGTTACGCTTACGATATTCGCCGTAATAGTCGTTCTGGTCGAAAGTAAAGTCCGGTGTGAATTCTCCAGCATCGTTTTTGACGTGCAGAATTCTTGAGAGCTGCCTGAGCTTCTCGCCGCGGACGATGTGCGTATTCCAGGGCTGCGTATTGCAGTTAGAAGGTGCGTACTGAGCATCTTCCAGCACCTCCCGGATAATGCTTAAAGGCACGGGATTATCGAGAAAGCCACGGACAGAGCGACGCGTGCGGATAGTTTCTCTGAACGACAGCGTTTCATCTGGTGAGGTTTCGGCGCTGGAATGAATGAGATTCATAGTCATAACTGCTTCCTTTGTTAGGGTGAGTGTCTGTCAGGTAGCCATAACCATAACGTCATGGACACGACGGCCCTGGGCGACAGTTTCTTTCGATCATCAGATGACCTCAATGGCGGGTCATATTCCGCCCAAACATCTCTAGTCAGCAAGACTCTAGCGTACTAGATAAATTAGCGAAAACAGACTGTAGTCGGCCTCTTTAATCGTTTCGAGGTCTACAGAGGTCCTGCAAAGTCTCGCGAAGCAAAATAAGTCCAGCTTCGTCCAGCTTACAGGCACTCTTGATCTTCTTAGTAACGCCCAAGATTTCTTCCCGGATATTCTCGGCACGTGGGGTCAGATTGACCAGCACACGTCGTTCATCGTTCGGGTCTCGGGTACGAGTAACAAAGCCGGCTGTCTCAAGACGCTTGACAAGCGGCGTGATAGTGCCCGTGTCCATATCGAGAGAGGTGCCAAGCGTGCCAACTGATAACGGCGATCCGTTCAGGAGTTCGAGTATTACCAGGTACTGCGGAAACGTCAGCCCTAACGGCTCCAGGAACGGCTTGTGCATCCGGGCCATACGGTTAGCTGCCCCATAGAGAGCAAAAGAGAGCTGCATACCAACGCTGCGGGACATAGTCATCATTATCTCGAACGATATCTTCTAGTGCACTAGAGTAAGCCATTACACAACTTTTTCAAGAACCATGACCACCTTCCTGGCCAAAAAATCGTCGGCTGTGCTGCGCTCCTTAAGCCTGAAAAGGCTATCTGGATTAAGTAGTGAAAGGCGGTTGGCCTGTTCTTCAACGTAAGCTTACAGGCATTGGCCCGATTATTTCCCAGTGATAAATTAACATAATGGTTGCTAAATCCGCTTCTGGCACATTGCTGATGGCCTCTTCTGAAAGCAACAATCAGCTAACACATCTGCATACACTTGTAACTAAAGCCCGCATTATTTCGCCCGAAACTGTTGATGAAAGTAAGCAATAACTTACCAAACACAGCAAACATCGGAGCACGTAATGACCATTTCACAGCGGCTTTTCCTGACCTTCTCGCTACTGGCGATATCACTGATCGCACTCGTTACCACATCCGTTAATGTGGTGACCGGATTTCAGGCACGATTTAAGTACGTGCAAGAAAACACTATCCCTTCCATTACAGATATTGACGACATGATTGACACGAGCAACAAAATTATCATTAGTCTTTACCGGCATCAGAGTTCAAAAATCCTCAGCCAGCAGGCAAAGTTTGAAAAAGAGATCAACGAAAATATCGACCAGCTGACGGAAGGTACCCGGCACTATCTTGAGGTGAACGTTTCTAACGACGAAGATCGACAGATGACTGAGCGTGAACTTGCCATTATTCAGCAAATGCGTGCCAGGTTACCGGCTTTTTTTGCTGGTTCCAGAGCGCACAATGATGATGTGGCGATGTCCGACCTGCAGGGAAATGACGGTGTAGGCGCTACCACCCGTAGCCTGATTTATGACTATCTGAAGCAGCGTCAGCTTAACGTCGGCATCGGCAACGCATTCGACGCGCATAACACCCGTACTTATCATAAGACTTTATGGACACTCATCGCGGGTTCTGCCGCGGGTATCGTGATACTGGGTTATTTCACGGTAAGAACCATTCTGTCTATTCGCCGCCATATGAATGGCATGCGTACCGTAATGGAGAGCGCAAGTGAAAATCTTGATTTAACCCTTAGGGCAGATGAGTCTCGTCGCGATGAGATAGGGCTTACCGCGAAAGCGTTTAATCAACTTGTAAGCAAGGTTGACACTTCACTTAAGACCGTCGGGCAGGCGGCATACTCCGTCAGCGTTTCTTCAGGCGAAATAGCCGCGGGCAATGATGATTTATCCTCGCGGACCGAAGAGCAGGCTGCCTCCCTGGAGGAAACCGCAGCCAGCATGTATCAGCTCAGCGAGACGGTCCGGCAGACGGCCGAAAACACCCGGCTGGCCAGTAAGCTGGCGAAAAATGCCCGTGAGATTTCTGATGACAGTTCCGTCAAAGTCAGCACCATGATTGGTACTATGTCAGACATCCGGAGCAGCTCGGCCAAAATCACAGACATCATAGCCCTGATTGAGGGCGTGGCATTCCAGACCAATATCCTCGCACTTAACGCAGCGGTCGAGGCCGCCCGCGCCGGTGAGCAGGGTCGTGGTTTTGCGGTTGTGGCTGGCGAAGTCAGAAACCTGGCACAGCGCTCTTCCGCCTCTGCCCGTGAAATCAAGGCGCTGATTGAATCCTCGATTGCTTTTGTTGAGGCGGGTACGTTACAGGCCAGCGAAGTTGGTGAGAACATGACGCGGATGGATGACGCTGTTCGTCAGGTCAATGAGCTGATAGACGGAATTTCGGTTGCCGCGCAGGAACAGTCTCTGGGAATAAGCCAGGTGCATCAGGCGATTAATCAGATGGATGACGTGACGCAACAGAATGCCTCGCTGGTCGAAGAAGCATCCGCCGCTGCCCATTCACTGGCCGAACAGGCTGAAGCGCTGAATGGCATGGTCTCAGCGTTTACTATTAGTGAAGGCGTTTCTATCCTTAAACCAGAAGTTAAGCTACACAACAGCAGACTTGTTATGCAGCCGGTAACGTAAAAGCCGTTGTCTGAAACGTTCCACAGTAGCGACGACAACTGGGCTAAGTGCTGACAAAATCAGACAGCCGGCGGTACATGCGGCTGCCTGAGCTTATCCGGCTCACACAAGGAAATCCGAATGCACAGTAAGATAAAGAGTGGCGCTGCCGAAACTAATTGGTCAACTTGTTGGTATGGGTACTCGAGCCCTCTATCCCCACAGGCAGGTAACACTTATCCATTATCAGGCTGTAGTACAATGAAGCCAGGCAATGTTCGCTTCGGGCTGTGAGTTCAACGGGTCGATGCAACGCTATCCTTAACCATGGGGGACGTTGCCATGAAAGGAAGAACGCGTACTTATTACACGACAGAACAGAAAGCGATTATCTGGGACAGATAATCGCGAAGTGATTACCTGCATGATATCGCCAGAATGTTCGACAGATATCATTTTTCTATTATGCACACTATTCAGCAGACTGGTGGGTATCGCCCCTGGTGAGAAAACGGTATCGGTAATCTCTTTCACTTGATGAAAGAGAAAAAATATCCAGAGGGCTGGTAGCAAAAATCACCATCAGGGCGATCGCAAACGACTTATCAAGAGCCCCCTCAACGATCAGCCGCTTGATCAGGAGGTACAGAGGTGCAAAACAATACCGGGCAGCAAAAGCCAATACTGCCGCGTGGGAAAGTGCTCTGAGACCAAAACTCTGCAAGCTAATGAAAGCACCACATTGTGTAAAATCATTGCTGAGAAGATGCATCAGGACTGGTCGCCGGAATAAATCGCCGGTTGGCTGAAACCCTGTTATCCGGATAATCAGGAAATGCATGTGTCACACAAAATGGTTTAAAAGACGCATTTTATACAAATCCGTGGAGCATTAAAAAACAACTGCATCAATGACTCAGAAGCGGAAGAACGGTACGTTGATCCCCAAAGTCATCACTTAAAGGGAAAGGATTGGGATCAATCCCGAATGCGATATCTGTCACCCAAAAGGCCAGCTGAAGCCGCAGACAGAACCATACCTGGCCACTAGGGAGGTGGTCTGATCCAGGGCTCTAAAAACTCCTCTTTCGTCACTCTCGTTGAACGCCATTCCGCTTTGTTATGCTGGCCATAATCAGGGACAACAAAAACAAAATTGTTATATCTGCACTTATCAAAAAAGCGCGGAGATTACCTGATGAGCTTTATATAGCACTAACATGGGATCGAGGCGCTGAAATGACCAGCCACGCTCGATTTACTGTAGCGACAGACATTCAGATTTATTTATGTGATGCTCAATCTCCCTGGCAGCGTGACTCAAATGAAAATACAAACAGTCTGCTCAGATAATATTTTCCAAATTAACTGACCTATCTGTTAACAGCCAGCAAAGACCAAACAGTGTTGCTACTCAGCTAACTCAAAGGCCGAGAAAAACGCCAGACTATGAATCACCCGCAGAACGGTTCAATAAGTGTATTGCATCCATCGGTTGAACTCCTAGTGAGAAGCGGACGTTCGGAATTTTTCTCACAGCCCGATAGAAGCATCACAAATATTGCACTGAGTTAAAAAGGCATCAAATCAACAGATGTCTCATCAGCGCAATGACAATGCCTATACTCTGAGTTAACCCTATTGATTTACGAAGGAGTAGGTATGTCCTGTAAACTTCAGGCAGTACTATTTATCGCCTGTTTTTTCTCTGCTTCAGTTAGCGCCGCCCCTCAGAATACTCTACTTATCCGCCAGGGTTACCTGTTACCCATGACAGCCAACGGACAGGATCAGCCCTCGACCGACATCCTGATCCGCAATAACCAGATAGTACAGATCGGAAAAAATCTTGTCGCCGCCGACGCAAAGATAATTGACGCCCGAGGTAAATATGTAATGCCGGGGTTCGTCGATGCGCATAATCATTTATGGGTCACCACCATGCGTGGCCAGTTCAGAAATAAACAGGGAAAGTTTTTCCCTGTCAGTAACAAGTTAGCAAAGAAGATGCAGCCGGATGATATTTGGCTGGCAATGTATTCTGGTTCGCTTGAACTGTTACAGTCTGGAATCACAACTACTGGTGACTTCTTTGATAACATTCATGGCCCTGCATGGGGTGATGCTGGCTTCAGAGCGCTCAAAAAAAGCGGCATTCGCGCCATCATGTATTACGGTGGTCCTGATAAAACCACAAAAAGAATGATTGATTTGACGCACCTGGCTGAACTCAAAAAGGAGTCAACGGATCGTGTTCAACTCGGGCTGGGCTGGCGGATCCCCAGGGACTTATCCAGCCAGCAGAACTGGGCCATGCGGGATAAAGAATACAGGTTTGCTGTTCAACACAATTTGCCTATTCAGGTGCATGTCAGCGGCGATGCCCGCGCAATGTTCGATGCACTTATAGACCGTCAGTATTTATCGCCATCGCTGACAGTGATACACGCAAGCGATGCGCTCCCGCAGCAGTTAAATGCTCTGCAAAAATCGGGGGGTGGGCTGGTATTAACACCGGTCAGCGAGCAACGAGTTGGTTATGGGCTGACCCTGCTTAATCACTTTGAGGACGTTGAAAGGCAGGGGCTGGGCATAGATGGTAATGCATTGTCTGGCGGGGCTAACATGTTTGAAACGCTCCGCACAGCCGCGCTTACTGAAAGTGGTAAAGCAAAAGATGAAACGCTTCCAGACGCGCGCCAGCTTCTGGCGTTAGCAACGCGTCGCTCTGCTGAATCGATAGGGCTGGGGGAATTAACCGGCACCCTTGAAGAGGGTAAGCGGGCAGACATTCAGATAATTAATCCCAACACGCTGAATATGGCAGGATTTGGCGGTGGCGACCCGGCAGCCCTCATCGTCTACTCAGCTCAACCGGAAAATGTAGAGACGGTCATTGTCGACGGCCGCATTATCAAAGCAGATGGAAAACTACAGGGTATTAATCTGGAAGAGCAGCTAAGAGCGACTAATGCTTCTGCAAAAAAACTATTGGAACATAGTGAATCGCAGATGTAATGAGGCCTGCTAATGTGCCAGCCAAGAGGACATAGCAATGTCCGCTTATGACATTAAGCGGACATTCTGTACCTGTAGCGCTTACTTCCAAAATTGCCTGGCTATCAAAAGCGAAAGTGGCAGGCAGCGCTGGAGATGTTTGTAGTTTGGCTTGCGCGATTCCTATCCTGTCGCCAAGTCGAGCGGCTTGATTGGTATGGCAAACCCATCTGGCGAGTGATGGTGTATCAGAGCAATTGCTAACGAACAGAACGCTAATTGCGGGCGGATAAACCAGCTAATGCTGCCAAATTGCATGGATTGCGCGATGTGAAATAAGGACGGGTGATAGTGTCTGGCTTTTTTGCATCATCAGGCTACGTCTTAAGACGGGCTGCAATGCGTGATGTTAAAAAAGCCGATCTAGCGCCCCGGTTTTTTCCTGCCGCGAGCGTATTCGAATCCCGCAATGGTGGCATTAAAGCCAGGCATTGTAAGTGCTACTGGAGGCGCCAATGTTGGTGTGCTAAGTACAGTGAATTTATGTTAAATGCTGCATGTCGGGCATAGTTTACTTTGGTTTTACCTGGTAGGTGGAGTTACCAGCCCGACAGTGTTTACTGGCAGAGTCGTCAAGCTTTGCCGAACCGCGAAAGAGGGCATTACGGGCCTGATGGCTAGGGTCTGATGCCAAATGTCAGCAACATATTTATCGATTAACGATAGCCATTCAGCACGATGAGCCCGCCCGCTATAGCAAGCACACTTGCAAGCATGTGCAGCAAAATAGGTTGCATTAATCCTCCACTGCGCACTCTTGATATACCGAAGATGAGCCCAAGCAGGGCGATCTCGATTTGCGTTATCCACGAATATTGTTTGTGCAGATAACCAAACATTGCGGCCGATAACACAATGCCGATCCACAGGCCGAATCTGTTACCGAAGATTTTACGGGCGGCTTCTGGCACAAAGCCTCGAAACACTATCTCCTCAATAATGGGGACTAACGTCAAGGTAAACAAAAATTTGATGAGTGTTTCAAAGGGAGGCCCGTTGAGAAAGTTTACGGTAAAGGTTTCCGCAGGAAAGATGAGCGGGTCGCCAACCTGTATGACGATAACGGCCAACGCCAATGGCAGAAAACCTTTGCGGGTATTGTTTGATTCCTGTTCCTGGCGCGTCATCAGCAGCACGCTCCAGAGAATGCCAACCACCAGGAAGGATGGCAGGCGAGAAATGACAAATCCGTAGCCGGGATGTTTGAAAAAGACATCCATATAATCTTTGAAAAATGACTGTCCTAACAGTCCGGCAATGCTGAAGTGTTGGCCTTGTAAGAACCAGTAGAGGGCAACGGCCAGTAGTGAATAGAAGCAAATCGTGATGCGATGATAAAAAGTCATGGTAAACATCCATTGTCACAAAAGATAAAAAACCCAACCAAAATAGCAAATAAAATCACCCTCTTCTGAGGTTAGGGGAGTGATTAACCATTATTCTCCTATTGCGAGTTGTGTGAACATCCAGCTGCTGGCGGCGGTTTCACCTCTGGCATTGATGAGCGGCTGCTTATCCCACCATTCCGGACCATACCCCAGTACACAGGATCAAGCTGGATTAGTCCGTTGCGCATATTTAATAGCAGCACGTTTGTGCTTAGTGCAACGTTATATCTCCCGATAGGTTCAGGATCATGGATGTAGTCACCATCAGCTACACCAAGGGCATCAAAATAGGCATCTCTGTTTTGGAACTGTGTAAATCTTCCATACATAGGTTGTTCCTACTTATTAAAGAATTGCTCGTTTAGCGCTGTTCCAATGACGAGGAGATATGTGCTGAAGCCATGTGTTTCGTTTAGGTTTTTTTGGTGGGCTGACATGACATATACGCATTAAAAATACCGCCTGCAGCATAGGCAAAGCTTTGGGAATATTCGGTATAGCCTTGGTCTGATAACTATAAACCCGGCTTAAACTGAGCGCTTTGAGACTGATCTCTTCTTTGCTTCACTATGTGAAGCAATTGCCGGATTTGTTATTTGATTGGCTTCACGCTATCTCTCATCGCCGACGCAATATCTCATCAAAATTCATACGCTAACTTCCAAGACATGACGCGCCTTCCTATGGCGCGACATTTACCCTCTGGAGGTCGTATGGAGAATTCAACCCGTCAGTGTGGCGGTGAGTACGTGGCGACAAAAACCAATAATCCGCCAAAGCGTACTGCCAAAATCATGATGGCAGCCGGGATTGGTCATTTTATCGAGTGGTTCGATTTTGGCCTATACGGCACCCTGGCGGCGATTATTGCCAGCAACTTCTTTGTCAGTTCTGACCCTGCTACCGCACTTCTGAAATCTTTTGCTGTATTTGGATCCGGCTTTTTAATGCGTCCGCTGGGCGGCTTCTTTTTCGGTTCCATGGGCGATCGTCTGGGACGACGCAAAGTGTTGGTGACGGTAATTGTCATCACCTCAATATCTACATTTGTGATGGGCATTCTGCCGACCTGGCGTCAGGTGGGAATTGTCGCACCGGTGCTGTTGGTGATGACTCGATTAGTACAAGGATTCGCCGCAGGTGGTGAGAGTTCCGGCGTGATCACCTATCTGGCAGAAAGCGCTGAGCCGCATCGTCGCGCCACGCTTACCTGCTGGAGTGAGAACTTCAGTTTCATGGCGTTTGTTTGCGGCTCTGGACTGGTGCTGCTGTTGACCTATTGGTTGGGTGAGACGGCAATGAATGACTGGGGATGGCGCATTCCTTTCCTGCTCGCAGCACCGCTCGGATTGGGTGGGTTATATATGCGCCGCAACATGGAAGATTCGGCTGAATTTCACAAGTTAAAAGCCACCGGCAAAATCGAAAAATCGCCACTGCGCACTGCCTTGAAAACCTCATTGTCGGCGTTGCTGTTTTGCACCGGTTTCGTCGTGATCAAAGCGGTCAGCAGCTGGGTGCTGCAATCCTTTATGCCCGGCTATTTGTCTACGCATCTGCACTACAGCCGTACTGATTCTTATCTCATCACCACGCTGGGCTTACTGAGCGTCGCTATTTGCATGCCAATCACGGGCTACTTGTCTGATAGATGGGGACGACGGCCGCTGATGTTGGTGGCATGCGCTGGTTTCATCCTGTTGACCTATCCCGCCATGCTGCTAATGACACAGGGATCGGTGGGCAGCTCTATCGCGGCAATGAGTGTATTGGGTGTGTGTGTTGCGTTGTTTAACGGTGGCTGTGGCGCAGCAATGGTCGAACTGTTCCCCACAGCGATTCGCTATGGCGGCATCGCGATGTCCTACAACCTGACTGTGGCGGTGTTTGGCGGTGTAACACCCCTGGCATCCGCCAGCCTGATCTCCTTAACGGGAGATCCGCTGTCACCCGCCTGGTACGTGATGATCACCGCACTAATTTCATTCATTGCAGTGTGGTTTGCAAAAGAAACTGCCGGAAAAGTGTTGGATTAATGGAAACTGGAGCCTTTATGCACATAACGAAAGTGGAGTGTTTCCCACTCAAAATCACCCCGGAACATGCCTACCTCGGCGGTAAGCCGGACGGAACCGGTCCGGATTATTACTATCGTCCAGAATACCGCTGCGTCTACTCACGCAAGATGGAAACCTGCCTGGTGAAAATTACCAGTAGCGAAGGGCATGTAGGATGGGGAGAAGCCCTGGCGCCGGTGGTGCCTCAGGTGATCGCAGAACTGATTAAGCAGCTGTTCGCGCCATTGTTGATAGGGGAATCGCCATTCTCTGGCGGCGTGCTCAACTCAAGGATGTATGACTCCATGCGCGATCGTGGACATACCGGTGGTTATCATATCGACGCTATTGCAGGTGTGGATATCGCATTGTGGGATCTCAAGGGCAAAATTCTTGGTCTTCCGGTCCATCAACTACTCGGCGGTGCCTTTCGCGATGTCATCCCTTGCTATGTCTCGGGTTTACCTGAGCCTGATATTGAAAGCCGCAGCCGCCTCGCCAGGCAATGGCAGGAGAAAGGCTTTAATGCCATTAAGTTAGCTCTGGGCTACGGCGTGCGAGAAGACATTAACAATATTCGAGCCATTCGAGAAACGCTCGGCGATGAGGCGCAAGTCTTCATTGATGCGCACTGGAATTACGGTGTGGCAGACGCTACTGATTTAGCAGCGCAACTGCACGCGCTGGGCGTCGGCTTTCTCGAAGCACCACTGCTGCCAGAAGATATCGCTGGCCATCGCGAATTACGTGCCAAAAGTGCGGTCAGCATTGCGTTAGGTGAAACCGAGCGTACGCGTTATCAATTCAAAGCAGTGATTGAACAGCGCGCTGCAGATATCCTTCAGCCCGATGTCGGCAGAACCGGCATTAGCGAGCTGATGCATATCGCGTCGCTGGCCGAGACATGGAATTTACGTGTGGCACCGCATTTAAGCGTGGGTCTAGGTCCTTGCATCGCCGCATCGATCCATGTTGCCGCCGCCATACCCAACCTGTTTATGCTCGAATATCAGCCGCCTGTTTTTGCCATCGCTAATCAACTGCTCAAGCAGCCACTGATTTGCGAACGCGGTGAGTATCACCTGCCGCAGGGCGCAGGGTTAGGCATTGAAATTGATGAAGATCGCGTGCGCGACGTGATGATGGAGGCTGCATGTTAAAAGGTAACATACCCATTCTCGCCACGGCATTTGATGAGCAGGGCCAGCTGGATTTGGCATCCATTGAACGGCTGGTGAAATTTCTGCTGCAACAAGGCATTGATGGTCTTGCATTGTTTGGCAATGCTTCCGAAGGCTACGCCTTAACGCAGGATGAAAAGCAGACCCTGTTCTTTTGCGTCAAAAGGCTGGTGGGGGATTTACCGCTGGTGGCTGCTGCTGGCGGTGCTTCATCCGCTGTTGCCATTGAAGAGATCAACCGGGTGCATCGCTGGGGAGCTCAGGTGGCGATGGTCAATCCGCCTTCGGTGGTTAAGCCCGGTCCGGAGGAGATCTATCACTTCTGGCGAGACATATGCCAGGCCTGCGAAATCGATATCATGATCCAGGACGCGCCTCTGATGACGGGCGTTAACATTCCCGTTTCGACGCTGGTGCGTTTGTGTCAGGACTTTCCTGCCATCAGGTATATCAAAGTGGAACAACCGCCGACGACGTTGAAAATCACTGCGTTACAACAGGCGCTTGGAGATAGCGTAGGCCTGTTTGGCGGCTTGAACGCAGGTTTCCTCTTTGAGGAGTTATGCCGTGGTGTAACGGGCACCATGCCTGCTTGCGAATTCCCGGACGTGATTAATGCCATCCTGGCGGCATGGCAGCAAGATCGTCAGGAAGCGCAAGCGCTGTTTTATCGCTATCTACCTTTCCTGCGCTATGGAGTGCAACCGGGGATCGGGGTAGCCATACATAAAACAGTGCTGCATCAGGCAGGGATTTTTGCCAGCGATTATGTACGTGAGCCGGCGAAAAGTCTGGATGACGCCACGCGTCGGGAATTGAAAGAGATCACGGATTTCCTGCCTCTCGCCGTGTTGGGAGGACTTCCATGAACTATATCGCGGTGGATTGGGGTACCAGCAACTTTCGCGCCCTCAGCGTGCGCGATGGCGTAGTGATTAAATCTGTCCAAGACAGCTGCGGCGTCGGCAAGTGCCAGCGCTCAGCGTTGCCTGAGATTTTAAAGCAGCAGCTGCATCGGCTAGAGGATGCTTACGATGAACAAATACCCGTGCTGCTCTGCGGCATGATTGGCAGCAATATCGGTATTGCTGACGCCGGTTACCTCAATATGCCACTTAGTTTTTCGCAACTGCTGGGTAAAGGCCTGGAACTGCCGGGTATCCTGCCAAATCCGCTGACCATACGGCCCGGTATTTGCGATAAACGAGTGAATGAGATCTGCCGTGGTGAAGAGATGCAACTGGCGGGTGCGCTCACGCTTTCTGATGCCTCCACATTCGCCGCCGTCGGCACCCACAGCAAATGGCTGTGGGTTGAACGCTCGCAGCAGCAGGTCACTGAGATGCAGACCTTGATGACCGGCGAACTTTATCATTTGTTACTCAATCAATCCGTGGTGGGTAAAGGGTTGCCGGAGCAAGTTCACTCACCGGCCGCTTTTCAGGCGGGAGTCGAAACCGCGCTATCAGTGGTGCATGAAAAAGTTGAGCTGGTGACGGAACTGTTTCGCTGCCGGGGCCGTTATATTCTTGGTGCTTTGGCACAGGAACAGGCCGCTTCCTGGCTTTCCGGATTGCTCATTGGATACGAAGTTGCATGCGGACATCCCGGCGGCGATAAAACGGTATGCTTTATTGGTAGTGAAATGCTTTTGCCACGTTATCAGTTGGCATGTGAGGTTTTGCATCGTCGTTATGAACTCTTAGCCGCCGAAGACGCAATCATAGCCGGATTAAATGGGGTATTTAGTTATGGTGGATAATCAGCAAATCATCGCTATCCTCCGCGGGATAACGCCAGAAGACGCAGTGCCGCATATTGCCTGCCTGGTTGAGCAGGGCATTCATCGTATAGAAATCACTACCAATTCACCTAACTGGGAAATCAGCCTGCGACAAGTCCGCCATCGCTTTGGGAATGATATCTAGCTTGGCGTGGGAACTGTCACCACAGAAGATCAGGTGCAGCGCAGTTTTGCGGCGGCTGCGGATTTTATTCTGACTCCTAATTTAAACCCGGCTGTGATTTCTCATGCCAAACTATACGGACTTGTAGTGTACGCGGGGGTGTTTTCGCCGAGTGAAATATTCACTGCAATCGATCTGGGAGTGGATGTGATGAAAGTTTTTCCGGCCTGTTCGCTACCGAAAAATTACCCTCAACTGGTGAAAGGTCCACTCTCTCAGCCCGTAAGCTTTTCAGCCGTGGGCGGGGTAGGGGTGGAGAATGCAGCTGAGTTCCTGCGTTATTACGACAGTGTGGGGCTGGGTTCTACGCTATATAAACCTGGGCAGCTCGTGTCTGAGACCGCTGCTCGTTGCGAGTTACTGCTGCAGCATCGGCAGTGATTCTCCGCTAATTTTCTTCGCTGCCGACGTCAGGTACAAACGTAAGCTCTCAATATCCATTTTTTCACTACTGATATTCGATAGTGCGATCGCTGCCTGCATGCCGGGAATATTACATGCCAGGCGGTAATCTCCCGCACCAAAATCTTTGGCAAACACCTGATGCCGGCGCGACTCGTCAATATCGTTTCTCAGCAGTTGATAATCGTGGATACCAATCTGGCTGATAATCTCTTCGTCGCTCATCGCTGATAGAAGCTTAATGCCGATCACCGAATCATGGACCGGATAGGACTCATAATTGCCTATGGCACGCGCAATACTCTTTCCGCCGCGGGTATGAATCAAATAGACCACCTTATTTCCACTTAGAACACCGATCACGATGGAGATGGCGTGATTCCCGCTCTCTTCAAGTAAGTCCATTACCGCATTGTAAAATGCTGAATTGTGAATCGCGTGAGCCGACAAGCGGTGGATACCGATACCTAAACTGTATTTGCGGTTGGCATCGCGCTGTACCATATCCAGAGTCAGCAAAGTCTGTATCAATCGCGTAACTTTAGCTGAATCCAGTCCAAGCTCCCGTCCCATTTCACGAATTCCATGCGGACGAGTCGCTGTCGCAAGTAAGTTCAGGCAGCGGAAAGCATCGTATACTGTGCTATTCATAGATGGCCTTATTGATAACTAAGGTTTGAAAATGATAAATCTTATTGTTTCAGCGTGATATGAATTAAGAAAGACATTGTGACACACGTAAGAAGAACGCATTAAGAGTGATAGTTAGGTTATCAACCCCGGCTCATCAATATTAGTTAGAACCGCTTAGCAAATGGTGAATAATGCTCCATTCGAAAGCCCGCTACATGCCATAAAATGACATTGATCAAAAATAATAATTTAACTGGCATGTGGCGTATCAATCCTCTTGTTATTTTTTGAGCTATGCCATAAAACCGGATAGGAGGGCAGCCCCTCTTAAATTAGAAGGATAAATATCATAGGTCTTAAACCTGGTCCAAAACCAATAGCTAAATCGACAGGAAAGCCTGATCAGCGTCGGCGTGACAACAAAGATACTCCCGGAAATACTCCAGGATTAAAACCTGGTAAATCCACTGGGAAATAATAATATGGGAGGGTGATAAAGATTAACTCCCTCCTATTCCCTAATGAATGGACACTCGCATCTTAAATCCTCTCACTTATAAATCGCTGTCCCCTAGGCACGTCACTCACTCTATTCAAAAAATCTCCAATCGCCGCCTCAATAACTGGCACACTCAGCGCCTCAGCATCAACAACCATCCGTAGCCCATGCCCATATGCGAACCCCGGCAGAAATTGATAACTACAACATACATCCTGCTGTTCATCTTGTCCTATTTCCTGCTCACGCTTCTCAACAAACTGCCAAAATGTCAGCCCACCAAAAATCGCATAAGTCTGTTTTTCTCGGTGTAGAAAGGTACGGCTAACGATTTTGCCTTTGCTATTCACATTGGGAGTTGTTTCATATCGCGCCTCTTCTTCTTGTTCCTGCTGACTGAGCATCGCCCAGGTTTCATTGAATGCGCGATCATGTACCGCATCTTGAAATGCCAACTTAGCCGTGATGATTTCAGCATTCCAGAGATTGGCGGGATCGCGGCCGACAAAATAGATATCACTCCATGCCCAAGTATGGTCAGGGTTATCTTTGTAGTATTGAATATCGCAATCATCATAGAACAACCCGCCACAACGCTGACGTTCACGATAGATACGGTTTTTAAGCTCGATGACTTTTTTACGACGCTGACGACGAGAAAGGGAAATGAAGGGGCGGTGTTTGTTGAAAGGCGACATGGAAACTCCTTAACCGGCAACGCTAATGCGGCTGGAAGCAGTCCAGCCGCATAGGCTATCAAAAGGCGAGGTTGAGGAACAGTCGACAGGCAAAGTAAATTTAACTGTACACCACCACTGTAATCCCTTCATCCGCATGCAGTTAGACAAAGTATCGGCTGCGCATAGGTCGCTGCAACCTCGGGAAATCCGCTATGAGCGAACAGCGGACATAATTAGCTACCTTAAACTTTATATTCCGTTGATTTTATTTTGACATTATTATGAAAATTATTCTGTCATACATGGAGTTAGACTAATTAGTATCTACGTAAGAACAGCTCAACTCTCTGATATCGAGGGTATGTTCGACGTCAGAACATCGGTAATGGAGAATCACCTGAGTCGTGAAGAGATGCGGCAGATGGGTATTACCGAAGGCGTCGTAGGCGATATGATTGAAAAAAGTCTTTGCGCATGGGTTGCGACTGAAAATAACAAAATTATTGGCTTCTCCATGATTTTGCCGGATGAAGGCTGTCTGTTTGCGGCCTTTGTTCTGCCTGAATATGAAGGCAAAGGAATAGGTCACAGGCTTGTTATGCTAGCTGAGCAGGAGTTATTCCAACATCATGAGATTGCCTGGTTGGAAACCGATAAAAATAGTCGAGCGGCGAAATTTTATATGCAGCTCGGTTGGGGTAATGAAACAGATCTCAATGGTACTGACATCAAATTAGAGAAATCTCGTGGCGTTTAATTCACAGCAATTTTAATCGATGTCCGCTTCTGGCACAGAGCGGACATGCTCTCGTGGCAAGGTCTGATGTGAGCGAGAAGCGGACGAACCATTACTTTCTTTGTTAGGACGTAACTGTAACCAGTACTTTCGTTAGAAGTTGTATCCATTCCTTTACGCTCGTACCCCTTATGATAAATCTGTCTCTTAGACTGAAACGCTCCCGTTTATCAGGATAAAGAAATCATAAGGAACACACTCATGGGAATAAGTATCCGGACTCCTCTTATACATTCACTGCCTTTAAGTCAGCATTGCGAATGCCATGTCTGGCTTAAAATGGAATCTTCCCAGCCGACGGGCTCGTTCAAGCTCAGGAGCGCGGAGAATATTTGTCGTCACTACGCGGAAAGGGGCGCAACAGCCTTCATCAGTTCATCTGGCGGCAATGCAGGCATAGCGGTGGCACATTGCGGCCGCAAACTGGGGTTGCCGGTCACTGTCGTGGTGCCAGAAAGCACGTCTGCCAAGGCAAAAGAGCTTATCGAGCAGGAAGGCGCGAGGCTTATTGTGCACGGGAAGGTATGGAGTGAGGCGAACGACTACGCCCTGTCACTGGCGACAGATGACATCATCTGTGTGCATCCCTTTGATCATCCACTTTTGTGGGAGGGCATCAGCACAATCGTGGATGAGGTCATCAGCGAAGGGGTAAAGCCTGATGCGGTGATCCTTTCCATTGGTGGCGGAAGCATGCTGTCCGGCATCGCTCAGGGGCTGGAGAAACATCAGCTTGGCCATATTCCGCTTTACGCCGTGGAAACCCACGGCACGGCCTCTCTTCACGCCTCGCTTAATGCCGGTAAGCTGGTGCGTCTTGATAAGGTCAGCGGCATAGCCACGACGCTGGCCGCAAGTCAGGTGTGCGAAAATGTTTTCAATGTGGCCAGACGGCTGGATGTCAGAAGTATGCTGGTTTCCGACCAGGAAGCGTTGCAAGCCTGCCGGCGCTTTCTCGATGACCATCGAGTACTTACTGAGCCGGCATGCGGCGTGTCACTCTCACTCTTGTACGACCGTAAAATCAGGTTTAACGCTGCTGATAACGTACTGGTCATTGTTTGCGGCGGAGCATCGGTCACGCTGGAAGGGATAGCGGGCTGAGAGAAAAGCAAATTGATTCTGCCAGGGTTTATGCACAAAAAGGTTTTGCGAATTGTCGGTTAGCTAACCTTTAAAGTAAATTGAGTCCGCTTTGGCACAACGCAAACAGGCTCGCGAGTCAAAGCCCGCTATGAGCGAGAAGCGGACTCTTTTGCTTTGGATTACATCATCTTCTTAGCATGGTTTAAAATCACAACCAGTGGCGGGTTCTGCAAAAAGAATGTCTGGTAAAGTCTGCGTCAGAAAGTCATAAGGATTCGTGCTCCCTTCTATGCGTATACGTACCATAACTCCTTCATAACTATGAATGAGCAGCTTTGCCGCGCTTTCCGGCGACATCACCGGCGATAAAGTCTGAGCATGCTGAGCGTCATTAAATACGTTTATCAGATCGCGCTCCCAGCAGGAAAAAAACGACAGCAGTTTTTGCCGAATTTTTTCACTGTTTACCGAACTTGTCTGTCCAATAATACCCGCCAGGCAGCCTGTTGCTTCAGGATCTCGCTCAATATATTCCCTATGCCCGTTAAGCCAGCTCATCAGGCGCATGCGGGGAATCATGGCACTGCCCAGCAACGTATCTGTCCGGAGCTGAGCAAAAGTCTCGATATAGGCGTCGAGCGTGGCACAGGCAAATTCTTCTTTACTCGGAAAGAGATTATAAAAAGACCCTTTAGGCATTCCTGCCTCACTCAGAATCGTCGTGATCCCCCCGCCTTCGTAACCCTCCCTCATGAAAACTCGTATACCAGCTTGCAAAAGACGTTTGCGCGTGTCACTTTTCGCCATAATAATTAGACCATTCTACTTTTTTTATAAGACTAACATAGGCAGGGATAAAAGATGCCACTTATTAAGACCGTGAGCAGGCACACTCTGGGGCTGATTATGGTGTGCCTTTCTGCCCTCCTGTGGAGTTCAGCGGGATTTTTCGTGAGAATGATCGATATGAACACATGGGCTATGGTCGCATGGCGCTCACTGTTTGCTTTCCTGTCGCTGATTCTTTTGCTTGCGTGGGGCGGGTATCTACGCCGCTTTTCATTCCGTAATGATGTGGGCTTAAAAGGTCTGATAACTGCTGCCGTAATGGCAATTTCTATGTTCTGCTACGTAGCGGCACTGAAACTCACCAGCGTCGCAGGCGTGATGACCGTCTATGCCACAATTCCTTTTTTTGCTATGGGGTTGGGCTGGCTGATACAGAGTAAAGAAATTACGAAACGCGCGCTTATCTCCGCAGCAGTTAGCCTCGTCGGCGTTGTAGTTATGGCTGCCTCCGCATCAGGTACGGGCGATACGGCAGGTAACGCTTTGGCTCTTATAATGACTGCCGGGTTTGCCGCCAGCATAGTTATGTCCGGAAAGTGGCCGGAAATGAACCTGCCTGCAGTCACAGCTCTGGCTTGCGCCCTCTGCGGAGCGTTCAGCGTTGCGATGATGCCACAGGGTCTCCCTGTTCCAGGTATGCATGACATCTTATGGTTAATTGCTTTTGCGATGTCCACACAGAGTATCAGCTATCTATTGTTCATGGCAGGAAGCCGGCATCTTGACCCTGCAGAGGCCAGTTTGATTGCACAAGCTGACATCGTATTGGGGCCGATGTGGGTTTGGGTGTTCTTCAGTGAATTGCCAGCCAATAATACGTTGTTGGGTGGAGCAATAACCTTTGTTGCAGTCACGGGTTACCTTGCAGGTGAGTATTACCTGAAAAGAAATTCAGCACGGAAAAACTGAACGCTTTCGTTGTGTATGGATATACCTGATCGTTTTCAAATCATTCGCTTACAACGTCCGCTTCTGGCACAGGGCTGCTGTTGCAGCCCTGACATGTTCGACTTCAATCGATTCAGATATCTCCAGGGCATCATCGACTTCAATGCCAAGATACGAACTGTGCTTTCGAGTTTTTTATGGCCCAACAGTAGCTGGATTACCCTCAGATTTTTTGTTTTCTTGTAGATTAGATAAGGTTTAGTTCTGCGCATAGAATGCGTGCTGTAAAGCGAATCGTCGAGACCGAGCTTATCAATCCATCCGTGAAAAATAGGGTTATATTGCCGGGTTGAGATGTGACATTCTGAGCTGACGCGGGACTGGAATAGATAGCCGCCACTTCGCAGGTGAGCCATTTTGATCCAAGCCGTTACTGCCTCCTTGGTTCCTTATGTCAGTTCAAACTGAACAGAACTCCCCGTTTTTTTCTGGAGCAAAGCCGCTCTGCCCGAAACTGAGTGCCCATAGACTACATCAGAAACCTTCAGCTTCACCAAATCACAGCCGCGAAGTTTACCGTCCAGAGCCATGTTAAACAGAGCTAAGTCGCGTACTTTGCCTTCGAGCTCAAGTCGGATACGAATTCCCCAAATATGAGATATCTGAAGAGGTCGTTTCTGGCCAATGATACGGCTTTTGTTCCAGGGGGGGACGTTGTCATGTTCAATCTCCATTGTGATAGGAGATTTGATTGTGGATGTCCCATATGAGCGAAAAGCGGACATTAATTTGGGGGCGGAAACGTCGTAATGACTCAACCGTTAGGGAGTTTTAATTTTGCTTGTTCTGGTAAAGATCCCAGCGGTTGCCGTACAGGTCCTCAAATACAACTACTGTTCCGTACTCCTCTTCGCGAGGCTCTTGGGAGAATGTAACGCCTTTTAATTTCATGGAGTTGTAGTCGCGCCAAAAGTCATCAGTTTGCAGAAAAAGGAATACCCTTCCACCACATTGATTGCCTATAAAATCTTCCTGCCTCTCATTTGAAGCGCGTGCCAGTAGAAGATTGCAATCGCTTTCCGGGTTAGGTGTGACTACGACCCAACGTTTACCCGGCTGAGGTGTATCTTCAACGAGAGTAAACCCCAGCGTTTCCGTGTAATACTCAATTGCCCGATCATAGTCATCAACGACTATGGCCACATATCCCATGCATCGCTTCTGCGTTCTCATTTCTGTTCCATTAGATTTCAGACATAACTACCAAGAAACATTTTTTTAACACAAATGATCCTTAGTTGCATTATGGGTTTTTCCAAAGCACTGAAGTCTGCTTTTCGCTCATAGCGGACATGGGCCTGCACAACGTCCGTTATGAGCGAATAGCGGACATTGCCAGAAGCATTTTATGAGAATTATCAGGGAGCAGGTCGATCTTGGGATATTATGTTAAGCAACATATTAGTGAAAATCTAAACAGGATGTCATTCCAGTGAATGTAAACAGTTGCCAGACCTGCGGCCAACCGATGAGCAAAACACCAGAAACTATGAATTTTGACTGTGGTGGCGATTGTTTATATTGCATGGCTCGCTATGGTGATCCAGACGCAATTGAGGCCATTGAGAGACTTACTGGCAAAAAAGTTAATGTCTGGGGAAGTTTATATAGTTCAAGTGAGGCTAAGGGACGGTCATGAGCGAAAAGCGGAAGCCAGTTCGATACTACGATCAAAGTTATCCTGCTGGACGTTTAACGATTTTGTCCAGCTAAAGATAATTCACATTACTGAATGAATCTGTGTACCCAAAAATTCTATAACCGGTTGCAGTCTCCATTCCAGGTAGATGAATAGTCCGAAGAATAGCGCCAACTGAAGCATGCTGATCAGCTGAATTTGTTATCACATCAAGATAGTAGATGTCTAAATAGCCGCCCTCGCTGAAATGATAAAACCACTCGCCATCAACTGCAGTTTCATAGCCATTGATATAAGTGATTTTCCATATAGGAGGCGATTTCATACTGACCATTGCCAGCCTGATCTCATTCCATTTTGTGTTATTCATGCAGCTATAGCGCATTCAATTAACCTCCTAAGAGCAGCTTCGTAGAAGTTAGCACACCTTGCTTTTAACAACGTCCGCTATTGGCACAAAGCCGACATGCGCACTGTACGATCCACTTTAACCGCGAAGCAGGTCATGTGTTTACAGCTCTGAGAGCGATGAGAAGAAAGCAAAGTGTGATGACTCTATACTCACCCATATTTGCCCGACTGAAGACGGAGCGGTGAATATTGCCCAGGCATTTTCAGTCGCGCCCACGCGTATGGCATGAGCATCAGATGTCGCTGGATAATACCTGCTCGATAAAAAGCACGAAGCGAAACGCCGTGTCGAGATCGGCGATGTTTAATGCGGGTCACTAAAGATTCTGAACTCATCAGCCGATAAATAGAGATCAGCTCTTGCGGCCCTAAGATGCCTCATAACAGGCTCTGGCAGCTCTGCGATGGAAAACTTGACGTTATCATTATCAGGCACTTTTTTAGCACCTGATGGGTTTTAGCAGCAGAAATAAATGTGTTCAGCATCATCGGCAAACAACGGAATCACCAGCATGAATATCGCGATCAAACCCACACTTTCTGCCGTTTGGTCGACGGATGCACGGGGCATTTGCATTGCCAGCCAGGAAAGCCCTGAAGGCTTATTGCCACTACTTAAAGGCATAACGCTATGTGAGTGGCTTAGCCTTGCGCTGGTAGAGGAAGATGCAAAAATCGCGATGCAGCTGACAGCGGCATTAGAGTTTAAGACGCCATTTAATATAGAGGTGCCGATCAAGTGTCTGGATGGAACGATGCGCCATGTGATTGTTTCAGGTCTGCCGGCATGCCAACCAGGTGATTCTCATACACAGTTTAGCGGCTTCGTTTTAGATGTTACCGGACAGCGCAAAGCCCTTCAGGACGCGCTGCGCACGGCGACAGAATATCGTTTGTTGATTGAAAACAGTACTGATCTGATCGCCCACTGTGATGCGGATGGTCGGTACGTTTCGATCTCTCCTTCGTATAGCGAAATGATAGGCTGGTCAGCCGATGAAATGGTGGGCCAGCTGGTGGTGGACTTCCTGCATATCGACGATCAAAAGCCTGCTGCGGCAGTTCTGGCAAATATCTTCAACGGTGCTGAGTTACCAGACGTCGTCGAGGTGCGCAAACGGCATCGTAACGGTCACTACATTACACTCGGCACTAAAGCCTGCGGCGTAAGCGATCCCTCTACAGGTAAAAATATCGGAGCAGTGCTGGTTTCGCGTGACATCACCCGGGATAAAGAAAAGATGTTAATGCTTGAGCTGCTCGCGACCCGCGATACCTTAACCGGACTGCCAAACCGAGCCTGGATCAACGACAAAGTGCAATCCATGCTTACGCACGCAGAAGATCCTGCGTATACGACTGTCCTGTTTATCGATCTGAATGGATTCAAAGCAGTTAACGATTCGATGGGGCACGCAATAGGGGATATGTTGCTGCAGCAGGTAAGCGAACGGCTACAAAGTTGCATGCGCCAGGGCGACTCGTTAGCACGCCAGGGAGGAGACGAGTTTGTCGTGGCAGCAACGTGCAGTAGTCATGATGCTGCAGCCGCTATTGCACTGCGCCTCATAGACGGCCTGAAAACTCCTTTTGCTATCAATGGCGTAGAAGTAAAGATCGGCGCATCGATTGGCATCAGTCTGGCACGATTTGGGACAAAAACGGTAAAAACCTTATTTGAAAATGCCGATACAGCGATGTATCAGGCTAAAGCACGACGTGATGGGTCATATCAATTTTTCCAACCTGATACGCTGCCAATGTGAGATTAAGCCAGCCCGTTTCACATGCTCTCTTCGGCGCTCAACTTCTTTTCCATTTAGCTTGATCTTCAAGTATGTGATGAAGTTGGCCAGAGGAGGGCATGCCGGTCGCCGTTACCACGGTGAGGACAAAATAGGACAGACTTTCAGTATGATTATGGCGTTTGCTGGTATTACAGGAAGCTGTCGTTTCCTTTTCAATCCAATCTGAATGGTAAGAGCGTAACATAAGTTAAATTTTCTCGAAGTAAGCATGTTTTTAAAACACGCTTCGTTTTTAAAATAATGTAACTAAAAAAATATAAAATATTTTCCCTAAAATAAAGGTTAATTTAAATTGAGTTATTTACGGAGTTAAATTAATCCAAAGCATTTAAAAATGCCAAATTTAACTTAAGTAATCCGTGATAACTCAAGCAGTTCTTATATTTTCCGTGCGTGATGAATTTGAGTGAAGCCCTTATTAATTTGTCGCGCAGGCAGGGTTAATTTCACTGTCTATAATTCCTTTTCTTCGGCAAAGCATCTTGAACTTTAAGAGAATTATAAATGAAAATATCTACACGTCTGGCTGCGGGTTTCAGTCTGCTCATTATTCTTTTCGTATTGTGCACGGGGATTGCTCTGAACGCATTATGGCAGGCGCGGGATGGGATGGAAGATACGGTCAATAACAAGATGAAGCGCTTTACGCTGGTTCAGGATATGCGGGGAATTGCTCGAGATATGGCCATTGCCGTTCGCAACCTGGCTTTACTGAGCGATCCCGTAGAAATGCAGCCTGAATGGCAAAGATTAATCTCGCAGCAGAAAAATTATATCGAGAAGCGCCGTGAGCTGGTGGATAGCATGAGGATCAATGTTTCCTCTCACGGGAAGGAGGCTCTTGAAAAAGTTGTTGCCTCTGAGAGCGCCGCGATGGAGACGTTAATGATCGCAGGTCAAATGGGACTCGATAACCGTCAGCAGGAAGCAACGGTTTACCTCATGAAAACGGCGCGACCGGCGCAGCAGGCATTAATGGGATCGCTGGATGCACTTACGAACATCGAAATGACACTCAGCAAGGATACGATGGCTGAGAATAGTGCATCCACGACACGTACAGCGTTTATTTTATTAATAATGGCGGCGCTCTCGGTGATTATTTCTGTGGTGACCGGTTATTTAATCGTACGTGTACTGATGCGTCAGCTAGGCGGCGAGCCCGCCCAGGCACAGGCACTGGCGGCAGCCATCGCCGCGGGGAATCTGACAACCTCAATAACCTTGCGCCGCAACGATAAACACAGCCTACTGGCATCGTTAGATCGTATGCAGGAGAGTCTACGTGGACTGGTATCACAAATTAAAGACTCGGCTGGATCCGTTGCTTTAGCCGCGGATGAGATATCAAAAGGCAACACTGAACTTTCATCCCGTACTGAACAGCAGGCCGCTGCGCTTCAGGAAACGGCCGCGAGTATGGAGCAACTCACGGCAACGGTGAAAAGTAATACTGCAGGTGCACAGCAGACGGCACAAGTTGCACGTGGGACAGCAGAGCTGGCGCGAGCTGGTGAGGCGGATGTGCAGAAAATGTCGGATACGATGAACGAGATTTCTCTCAGTGCGACAAAAGTGAGGGATATTACTTCCGTCATTGAAAGCATTGCCTTCCAGACCAATATTCTTGCACTCAATGCCGCCGTTGAAGCTGCTCGCGCCGGTGAAGAAGGAAGGGGATTTGCCGTGGTTGCCGGTGAAGTCAGAACGTTAGCACAACGAAGTGCGACTGCTGCACGGGATATCAAACAACTCATTGAGCAGGCCGTAGGGCAGGTGGAAAGTGGTGTGAACGTGGCGACAGGAACCGGGCAGAGCATCATGAAAATCGTCAGCATGGTAGGTGAACTCGCGGATGCGATGGACGAGATATCTCTGGCTTCTTCCGAACAAATGCAGGGAATTTCACAGGTCAGCATTGCCGTCAGTCAAATGGATGGCGTAACGCAGAACAATGCTGCATTGGTTGAAGAGTCCTCCTCTGCGTCGCAAGAGCTTTCTGCTCAGGCACATGCTTTACGAGGCATGGTTGAAGCGTTCCAGGTTTAATATTTTCATTTACATTGGGGGCCCTGCTTTAATCTGGGCCCCGCATTGTTTGATTTCTTTTCGTTCGACTCCGTGTGAAAACAGCCTCAGGCAAGCTTACTCTGTGGCTCTTGCTGTTAAGGATGGGTCGCTGAGATGGCGCTAAATACCTTGTCAGTGACGATGGCCGGGTATTATCGAAATATGAAATGCTCAGTTAACAATAAACACGATACCAACAATGTCCGCTCCTGCCAAAGTGGACGCTGTGCATGACAGCGTCCACTATGAGCGAAAAGTGGGTCTTCGCGTTTAAAGCAGGGTTTATTAACATTGTCGATGGATGGCAATGCAATCAACTCAGGATTGCCTGGGCTTAGCATTCAGCCTTTATTTACCCTTTTCAGCAAGCCGCTAAGCTTTTGCACAGCCGATGTGATAATCACAAAAAATACGGGCACAAAGAAGATGGCCAGCAGCGTACCGCTAAGCATCCCGCCGAACACGCCTGTGCCAATCGCATTCTGGGTGCTCTTACTGGCACCGTTTGCCATCATCAGGGGAACTACACCAAGAGTAAAAGCCAGTGACGTCATGATAATTGGCCGCAGGCGTAGTCGGGCTGCTTGCTTCGTTGCCTCAAGCAGCGGCTCACCCTGCGCATAAAGTTGTCGCGCAAACTCTACAATGAGGATGGCGTTTTTGGTTGAAAGTCCGATTAGTGTGATCATACCGACCTTGAAAAAAACATCGTTAGACATACCTGCGAGAAATACCGCCAGTAGAGCGCCAGCCATACCCAGCGGAACGACAAGTATTACTGAAAGCGGTACTGACCAGCTCTCATACAGCGCGGCAAGCACCAGGAAAACAATAAGAACGGATAAGGCGATCAACAGCGGCATTTGAGCCGCTGAGCTACGTTCCTGCAGCGAGGTGCCAGTCCACTCGGCGTAATAGCCTGCTGGAAGAGAAGCGGCAAGTCGGTCCATTTCAGCCATCGCTGCCCCGCTGGAGTAGCCAGCAGCGGCGCTGCCAGTGATTTTAATCGCCGGATAGCCCTGATAACGACTGAGCTGCTGCGGCGACTGGGTCCAGTCCGTCGAGATAAAGGCCGACAGCGGCACCATCTCACCCGAGGCATTCCTGACGTAAAGCTTGAGTAAATCTGCCAGCTGCATACGGTAACGGGAGTCCGCCTGCACAATAACCTGTTGTACTCGCCCGTTATCTACGTAGTCATTGACGTAGTTTGAGCCAATCGCGACTGACAGCATCTGATTAATGTCGTCAAAGCTGACGCCCATTGCCTGCGCTTTTTCTCTATCTACCTCAAGAGTGGCACTTACACCCGCAGGTAAACCCTCAATGTAGACATCACTGACCACGCCACTGTTATTGGCTTTCTCCGTTAGCTCTGAGGCTGTCTGCAACAATGCTGTAAAACCGCGGCCGGCACGATCTTCGAGGTAGAGGTCAAAACCCGATGAAGTCCCCATATCAGAAATCGCGGGCGGCATCAGGCTCATTACCGTGGCGGCGGGATCGTCATTCATCCTCGTCTGGACAAATTTTGCTTCACCATCAGCGGTCGCGCCTTGCCGTTCGCCCCATTCTTTCAGGGTGGTAAAGGCCATCGCGGTGTTCGGACCGGATCCGGAAAAACCAAAGCCAAAAATGGAGATATTACTGGCAACGCCGGGCCTTTCCATGATCGCTTTTTCAAGCCGATCAACCACATGACGGGTTCTCTCTTGTGTGGCATCTGACGGCAACTGGATCGACGTCATAAAGTAGCCCTGATCGTCTTCAGGGATAAAGGATGAAGGCAGCGCCAGATAGGCAGCAAAAATCACCGCACTCAGCATGGCATAAATCAGCATGACGCGGCCGCCACGGCGCAGCGTGGCGTGCAATGCCCGCTCATAGCTTGTCGTTAGGGCACTGAAGCGGCGGTTAAACACGCCTGCAAAGCCTTTCTTTTCTTCGCCGTGCTGCGCAATCGGCTTCAGCAGGGAAGCACACAGTGCAGGGGTCATCGTCAGCGCAAGAAAAGCCGAGACCAAAATGGACACAGCCATCGAAAGTGTGAATTGCCGATAGATGACGCCAACCGAGCCGGTGGCGAATCCCATGGGAATAAACACGGCGGTAAGCACCAGCGTAATACCGATAATCGCTGGCGTAATCTCGCGCATCGACTCACGTGTTGCTTCTTTTGGCGACAGGCCTTTTTCAGCCATCAGGCGCTCAACGCTCTCCACTACCACTATCGCATCGTCAACAATGATGCCGATAGCCAGCACCATGCCAAACATGGTCAGCACATTAATGGAAAACCCGCTCATCAGCATTACGGTAAAAGTGCCGAGCAGCGCCACCGGCGCGACAATTGACGGAATAAAGGTGTAGCGCAGATTCTGCAGAAATAGCAGCATCACCAGGAATACCAGCACCATGGCTTCAATAAAAGTGTGGATGACTTTCTCAATCGACAGCTTCACAAACGGCGCGGTATCAAACGGCACCGAGAACGTCATGCCCTGAGGCAGCACCGTTGAGAGTTCATTTAGCCGAGAACGCACGCCCTCCGCCGTGCTGACGGCATTGGCACCCGGCATCAGCTGGATCGCTGCGGCAGTAGCCGGATGGCCGTTTTCACGAATCGCGTACGCGTAGCTCTGCAGACCCTGTTCCACGCGCGCCACGTCAGCCAGCCGGACGCGCGAACCGTTACTTAGCGCCTTAAGCGTAATGTTGCGGAACTCTTCCTCAGAACTGAGCTGCCCGCGTACGTTAAGCGGGTAGGTCACAGCTTGTCCGGGCTGCGCCGGTTCATCGCCGATTCTGCCCGGCGAGACCTGGGCGTTCTGCTGGCTCAGCGCGGTGGTAACGTCGCTGACCGAGAGCTTATAGTTAAATAGTTTGACCGGGTCCAGCCATACGCGCATTGCTTTCTCAGCGCCGAACAGCTGTACTTTGCCAACGCCTGGCACGCGACGTAGTTCCTCAGAAACGTTACGCGCAAAATAGTCGCTTAGGTCCTGTTCGCTGAATCGACCCGAGGGCGAGCGCAACCCGACGATCATCAGAAATCCCGCGTTGGCCGCCTCCACGTTCAGACCGTTCTGACGTACGGTCAGCGGCAGCCGGGATTCAACCACCTTGATTTTGTTCTGCACATCAACCTGAGCGAGCTTGATGTCCGTTCCGGGTTTAAAGGTCACTGTAATGCTGGCAGTGCCTGACGTATCACTTGAAGACTCGAAGTAGAGGATGTCGTCAACGCTGGAGATTTCTCTCTCGATCAACGAAATGACCGACTCATTCATCGTTGCTGGCGTGGCGCCGGGATAGGTCACCGTAATGCTGACGCTCGGAGGAGCCACAGCGGGGTACTGCGCCACGGGCAACTGCGGAATGGCAATTATGCCTGCCAGTACAATAAACAGGGCGATAACCCATGCAAAAACAGGCCTTTCAATAAAAAATTGCGGCATCGGAATATCCGGGAATAAGCAGTAAAATTTGCAGTGTGCGTTAGGATCAGATTTGTTCCGTATGGACGCGGCGGCCGATATCACTCAGCTGGGAGTATTTCTCCAGCAGTTGAGGGCCATTATCCAGGCTGGTAGCGAACATCCACATATAGGTCATGACCGAATAAATGTGCCCGGCACTGATCCCCGTTGTCTGCGTCATCCAGATAATGGTCAGACTAAATAGCATGGCGACAAGCACGCCGATTGACAGATATCCCATTGCTTCGCGATCGGAGAGGCGTATGCGTAATCTGGCGAGCGTGGAGTAATGTCGCTGTAAAGATAACGATGTCGCCCTGCTAACAAAATCAACCTCTTTTTCCAGCCGATTATTGAGTTTGTTATAGAGCACTTCATTTTTACGGGCAAAACCAGGCAGGAAACAGGCCAGTAAAGCCAGGATGACCAAACAGGCAATACCCGCCCAGAATTCGATAATCAGCAACATTACTGCGGCACCCATCATCGAAAACAGCGAAGTGATGAGCATAGGAAAGTGCAGTTCAAAAAAATCAACAAACTCTCTCGACAACACAACCCGTGCTGCAACGGTTGAATGATTAAAGTTATTTTTACGTTGAGTCTTAATCACGGATACCGCCAGGGCCGCATAAATCCTGGCAAAAGTGCGGGTATCAACGCTTCTGCGCGCTGCACCCAGACACCAGATAAATAAGATCAATACGCCATAGAGCATCGCATTTATCGTCTGCCCGGACATGATGGCGTTAATGGAGACGCCAGCCAGGATCGGATACAACAGATAAGTGACGTTTTCGGCAACGACCAATAAAAAAGTAAAGAACAGATTTTTGCGGTAGCGGTTAGCCAGTGATTTCAGCGTGCCGGAGGCGCTTGTGGTCGGGGAGATAGCCTTTATATTTTCAGTGTTCATGAGTGGTACTTCTGTTAAAATAGAGCAAGTGCTCAATAATGTTATATGTTATTTGAGCAATTGCTCAAAGTCAACTGAGGTAAGAGATGAACGCTAAATCTGAGCTAATGAAAGAGAAAATTCTTAATGCGGTTATTGAGTTATTTAAAGAGAAGGGTATTGATAAGGTTAAAACGCGAGATGTTACAGAGTATCTGGGCCTGTCACGAAGCCATATTTACCATTATTTTAAAGACTGGCAGTCGCTGAGTCTTGCGGCAGTAACAAGTTTTATCAACGCAGAAATCAAGGAATTTCGTTTCATTATTCAGCCTTTATCCGCCAGGCAAAAATTGCAGGAATTTATTAACGGGATGATTACCGATGCCCCCGACCCGACCCGTAAATTATATGGTTCCTTATGGTTAATCTCTACTCATGACGAAGCTTACGCGAGTCTGATGCAAACCTTTCTGGATGAGTGGCATGAGGTGCTGGCAAACATTATACAGACAGGCATGGACGAGCAGTCGTTCCGAATTGTTGATGTGCACCGCGTAGCGCGCCAGTTGGATGCAATGCTGTTTGGTTATAGTGAGCAGATCTTAACCCTGCCATCTAAAGGCTTAGTAGAGCAGGCGAAGGAAGATATCGACGATTTTATCCATAGAAACATACTGACATGCTGATAAAACATTAATTTAGCGTGACGGCCCTGAACTGCAAGGGTGGAGCGGTCAAGACTTAGGGGCGGCAGAAGCGTTTTGCTTCAACTCTGTCTCCTGCAAGCCCCCGGATGGATATGTTTAAATTATGAAGTGGGCTATAAAACGGGAAAAAGCTCTACTAGCAACATCCACTGCTGGGGCTAACCAAATACAAATGCAGAGCCATGCCCGTTCATCATTTATTTCAGACGACAACTCATTCATTCGTAACAGGCGCGGTTTTCGCATCGTTGTTAACCGGCCTGGTAGTCGTGGCAGGTTGGCTTTTTATCAAATAATCGTTGGGATGGTCACCAAGAGTTAAAATTCGACATCCCTGCCTCAACCATTCACCTGCCCGAAAGGATTGTAAAATGTGTGTACGATCAGAGATATTGATGCGGCTATTCGCAGCGCAGGTGACGAAAGGGAAGGGAGCAAGGTGAAAACGTCGGGAACCAATCTGGAACACGCACGGGCGCACAATCGCCGCGTGATCATTGAAGCCATTCGCCTGCACGGCGAATTGACCCGCGCCGAGCTGGCTCGTCTCACCGCCCTGACGCCGCAAACCGTGTCGAATATCGTGGCTGAGCTGGAGCAGGCCGAACTGCTCACCAGCCGTGCGCCGCGCAAACAAGGACGCGGGCAACCGGCAATTCCGGTGACGCTTAATCCCGCCAGCGCCTTTTCGATCGGCATCCATCTTGATCACCAAACGTTGCTGATTGTGCTGGTGGATCTCACCGGCGAAATTCATTTCCGCCGCCTGATTCTGGTACAAAAACCCCAGCCGGATGCCACATTAGCGCGCATCGCCGATGTGCTCAGCGAAATTAAAACGCAGCTGGGCGATCGCTGGCAGAAAGTGCTGGGCATTGGCGTGGTGATGCCCGGTCCGTTTGGTGTTGAGGGCATCTCTTCAATGGGGCCGACCACGCTGCACGGCTGGGAACAGGTGGACATCGAAGCCAAACTCGCCGCGATGAGCGGCGTGCCGGTGACGTTGGAAAACGATGCCACGGTGGCAGCAATTGGTGAGCGCTTTCATGGCGTCGCGCGTCAGCTCAATTCGTTTGTCTATCTCTACATCGGCACCGGTTTGGGCGCTGGCATCATCATGGATGGCCACGTCTATAGCGGCCATGCGCATAACGCCGGCGAAGTCGGGCATGTGGTGGTGGAGCCGGGCGGACGCGAATGTTACTGCGGCAACCACGGCTGTTTAGAACGCTATGTTTCACTGCAGGCGGCGTACGAGTTTTGCGGGCTCGATCCGATGACCGCTTTGCCGGAAGATTTGCTGGAAGTCGATCCGGCGCTGTTCGATAAATGGATCGATAGCGTGTTAACGCCGCTGCGTCAGGCGATTAACCTGCTGGAATGCATCTTCGATGCCGAAAGCGTGATAATCGGCGGCATGATGCCTGCGGTGCTGCTGGATAAAATCATGCGTCGCCTGCCGCCGCTCTATCAGTCAGTGCGCGGTCGCTACCTCACCGGAACACGCGTAAAGATCGGTATGACCGGCAGCGATACCGCCGCGCTGGGTGCCGCCGCGCTGCCGATTTTCGACGAGTTCAATCCACAGTTTAACGTGTTGATGAAGTAGCGGCCTAATCATGCCGCTACCTTCACTGCCGTTTTCCGCTTCTCCTTCATCTTCCAGCAAAGCCACAGCGCAATGAACCACACCGGCGAAGCGGCTAGCGCGGCGAGCGTGTCGGAATCAAATATCATGATCACTACCGAAAACAGGAAGAACATCAGCGTCGCCCACGCCATCATCCTGCCGCCGGGCATCTTAAATTTGGATTTTTGATGCAGATCCGGACGCTGCCGGCGGTACACCAGATAAGAGACCAGAATCATACCCCAGCAATAGATCACCAGAATGGCGGCCAGCGTCGAAACGATGGTGAACAGTGTTGTCACATTCGGCACCAGGAACAGCAGCAAGGTGCCGCTCAGCATGCAGAAGCAGGAGAACAGCAGGCTGCGCAGCGGGATACGCGTGGTGCGTGAAAGAATACGAAACTGCCAGTGCGCATGCTTCTCGATCGATAAGCCGTATAACATGCGGGTGCTGGAGTAGACGCCGCTATTGGCGGAAGACATCGCCGAGGTGAGTGCGACGAAATTAATGATCGCTGCCGCCGCAGGCAAGCCGGCTTTGGCAAACAGCGTCACGAACGGGCTGGTATCCGGCGATACCCCTTGCCAGGACGTCACCGCGATGATCACCATCATCGAGAGCAAGTAGAAAATCACAATCCGCAGCGGCAGAGAGTTGATCGCGCGCGGCAAAATTTTCTCGGGATCGCGCGTTTCTGCCGTCATGGTGCCGAGCAGCTCAATGCCGGTGTAAGAGAAAATCGCGATCTGAAAACCAGCCAGAAAACCGGTGATGCCATGCGGCATGAACACCGCAGGATCGGTGAGGTTGTGCACCGAGGCTTTAACGCCATCCGGCGAGGTCCAGCCGGTAAATACCATCCATCCGCCGGTGATGATCAGCGCGATGATGGTGATCACTTTGATCAGCGCAAACCAGAATTCAGCTTCACCAAAAGCCTTCACCGACAACATGTTAAACAGACACAAAATACCGAGGGTAAATAACGCGGGTATCCACGCCGACATTTCCGGGAACCAATACTGCATATACGCGCCGCATACCACCACATCGGCGATGCAGGTTACCACCCAACTTAGCCAGTACGACCAACCGAGAAAGAAGCTGGCTTTGGGGCCGAGATAATCACTGACAAAATCGGCAAACGAGCGATAGTCGAGCCGACTAAGCAGCACTTCCCCCATTGCCCGCATCACCATATAGCTAAAAAAACCCACCAATAGGTAGATGATTAATATCGAGGTTCCGGCTACCGCAATATTGCGTCCCGCGCCCATAAACAGCCCGGTACCGATCGATCCGCCCAGCGCGATCATCTGAATATGGCGTTCGCTCAGCCCTCGCTGCAGTTTTTGCGGGGCGTCGTGAGCCCGAGCAGGCTGAATCTGCCCTTGTGTAGGTTTGTTAGACACAATGATTCCTTCAGTCTGGCGAAAAGACGCATGACGATGCCTGCCCGCAAGCATCAATGGCAAATATGGGTTGAACCTTAAAGAGGCACGTTTAAATAGATGAAAGAAAAACGAAATTAATAAAACGCTAATTCATGATGGAGGTTTCCAGCTGGGTTTTACTCATCGTGGTGGCGAGTGTTAACAAAGTCAATGCGGAAAAATAACAGTTTATTCACTTTTTGATGACCATCAAAGAACTGAAAAATAGGGATAAAATCAAAATTTATGCAATTAAGTGCATAATTAATGCATGGATATGCGCCATATGTGGCTCTTTTTTAATGCTTAGTTATTCATTTATTCAGGCATTTTTGTGTCGAAAAAGTTAAACCCCTCTTATTTGGCCTGACCCGCTTGTCTGAAAAGGTGTTAAATTACTTTCCGTCTAGTGCAATGCATTACCTTTCCACGTCTTTTCAATATAAATAACTCTGAACCTACAGGCTTCTCATGGAAAAGTTATCTTACGCTTCTGAAAGCAGTACATCTCCCTGGACTACCTACCTGAGCCAAATTGACCGTGTTGCGCCTCATCTTGGTGAATTGTCTCGCTGGATAGAAACCCTGCGTCACCCCAAAAGAGCACTGATTGTCGACATCCCGGTGCAGATGGATGACGGCTCGATTCGCCACTTCGAAGGCTATCGCGTACAGCACAATCTCTCACGCGGGCCGGGCAAAGGGGGCGTGCGTTACCATCCTGCTGTCGATTTGAATGAAGTGATGGCGCTATCCGCCTGGATGACCATCAAGTGTGCGGCGGTTAACCTGCCTTATGGCGGCGCCAAAGGCGGCATCCGTGTCGATCCGCACTCGCTGTCTGAAGGTGAACTGGAGCGATTAACCCGCCGCTACACCAGTGAAATCGGCTTGATTATTGGCCCGCAGAAAGATATTCCCGCACCCGATGTCGGCACCAATGGCAAAGTGATGGCGTGGATGATGGATACCTACTCCATGAATCACGGCACCACCATCACCGGTGTGGTCACCGGTAAACCGATCCATCTTGGCGGCTCGTTAGGGCGTGAGAAAGCGACGGGGCGTGGCGTATTTATTACCGGTCGGGAAGTGGCACAACGCTCCAATATCACCATTGAAGGCGCACGCGTGGCGCTGCAGGGCTTTGGTAATGTCGGTAGCGAAGCCGCGCGTCTGTTCGCCGAAGCCGGTGCGCGTGTGGTGGTGATTCAGGATCACACCGCAACCTTACTCAACGAAGGCGGTATTGACTTAGCCGCGTTGACTGCATGGCAGATCGAACATAAACAGATTGCTGGCTTCCCTGGCGCGCGAGAGATCGACAGAGAGCAGTTCTGGACCACCGCCATGGATATTCTGATCCCGGCGGCGCTGGAAGGACAAATTACCCGCGAGCGCGCAGAAGTTATTAGTGCCAAACTGGTACTGGAAGGGGCAAACGGCCCAACTTATCCGGATGCAGATGATATGCTCGCGAGTCGCGGCGTGCAGGTGGTGCCAGACGTAATCTGTAACGCTGGCGGGGTAACGGTGAGTTACTTCGAATGGGTGCAGGATATGGCGAGTTTCTTCTGGAGCGAAGATGAGATTAACCAGCGTATGGACCGCATCATGACCGAAGCCATGGTTCACGTTTGGGACAAGGCCGCCGAAAAGCGCTGCTCGCTGCGCACTGCCGCTTATATCGTTGCCTGCGAACGTATTTTACTGGCACGTAAAGATCGCGGTATTTATCCGGGCTAATTAATTATATTTTAAGTTTATTTAAATCAAAGGATAAACGCCTTCGTAGTGGGCAGAGGGCGTTTATATTCGCTATTAAGCGAGGTTTACGCCGCGTAAACCTGACCAGCACCTTGCGGCGGATTGAGTAATCATCACCGAAGGATCCTCACTGAACTCGCTCACCAAAGTCACCACCCGGTCGGTTAAACTCCTTATATTCTCGCTGCCTACATAAACGTATTCATTGGTGGGTAACACATAAGTGTAGCCTTTCTCGCACACCAAGCTGCGCGCGAAACCATTCTCAAGCATCGCATAGAGCAATTCAATTTGCGCGCCAGCGGTGGGTTCTTTCAATTCGATACGGATAGTATAACTGAGCATGATATTATCTCCGGTGGCTTAATTTAAGTTTACTTAAGTTTAATTGACCAGAAATGAATTTCATTTTTTTAAGATAAATCTTAGCGCGAATTTATAAGTGATGACCGCCGTTAACAGTAAATACTGGCCCTATTAAGCGCAGCGACAAAAAGGGTTAAATAATAGTTATTAAATTACTCTTTTATTACGTTCGGCTTAAATAAGTTTATTTTTAATTAAAGACAGCCGACTCCACGAAGACTATAATTATTTTATGGCTCATTTTGGGCTGATTACTAAAAAGTGTACAAATAGTATCCGCAACGGGCGATTTTAAAGATTTTTATTAATTAGTATTTATCTCTGCCCATGAGGAGTAGCGGATGAACTTAAGCATCACGGATTTTTATGTCTTTAGTCAGGCAGATACAGAAGGGTGCTGCAATCTACACCGCGATAGTTGCCGCCTGGCTCCTGCCTATGATAATCGTGTGTTCATGGGATCATTTTATTCTCCTGACCATGCCTGGCAATATTTCCATACGCATTATCCCGACTGCCGAGCGGTATTTTGCCTGTTGTGTATGAAACAATAATGCGGGAAACATTCTGCACGGATCGATAGGTAATCACAGATTGTCGCAGGGTCGCCATTCATGGCGACCTGCTTCCATGTGCGCATTAATACGCACCCTAAAAAGCGCTTACTCCATTACCCAATGCCCCTCACTCACCTCACGATAACGTCGCGCTTCGGGCACAAATCCCAATGCACGCACCGGGCTTTTCAGCTCGCTGATGTCAATCTGGCGCTTCACATGACGTCGCGCCGGATCGGGCACCGGCACCGATGACAACAATTTACGCGTGTAATCATGCTGCGGATTTTCAAATATTGCCGCGCGCGGGCCGATCTCAACGATTTCACCCAGCAGCATCACCGCCACGCGATGACTGATGCGCTCAACCACCGCCATATCGTGGGAAATAAACAGATACGACAAGCCAAGGCTTTGTTGCAGGTCGAGCAGCAGATTGATGATTTGCGCTTTCACCGTGACATCCAGCGCCGACACCGATTCATCGGCGATGATCATTTTCGGATCAAGCATCAATGCGCGAGCAATGCAGATACGCTGGCGCTGGCCGCCGGAAAATTCGTGCGGATAGCGTTTCATCATGTCAGCGGATAACCCGACGCGCTCCATCAGCGAGGCGGCTTTCGTGCGCGCCTCGGTTTTGCTGCCTAAACGATGTTGCAGAAAAGGCTCGGTAAGCGCTTCCAGCACCGACATGCGCGGATTGAGGCTGGCAAATGGATCCTGAAAAATCATCTGCATGGCGCGGCGCAAAGTGCGCAGCTCATGAACAGAAAGATTCAGTACGTCGTAACCATCAAAGGCCACTTCACCCGCGTCGGGTGTGACGAGGCGCGTCAGTGAACGTCCGGTGGTGGATTTTCCACAGCCCGATTCACCAACCAGCGACAAGGTTTCGCCCGGCATCAGATCAAACGAGATGTTCTCCACCGCATGTACCGCGCCGGTTTTGCGGCTGAATACGCCTTCGTGGATGCTGAAGCGGGTGCTGAGATTTTTCACCGACAGCAGCGGCTGCTGCGATGTCGATACAGGGTTGGTCTCAGATGCGTCGCGCGGGTCAAAGGAAAACTTACGCGGCCCAGCAATGCCGCGCATTGCACCAAGCTGCGGCACGGTCGCAATCAGCGTGCGGGTGTAATCGGCAGCGGGCGCGGAAAAAATCGCGGGGGTGGTGCCGGTTTCCATCACATCGCCTTGATACATCACCAGCGTGCGATCCGACACTTCTGCCACCACGCCCATATCGTGGGTGATAAACAGCACCGCCGTGCCTTCCTCTTCCTGCAACGTCTTGATCAGGTCAAGAATCTGCCCCTGAATGGTGACGTCCAGCGCGGTGGTCGGTTCATCGGCAATCAGCAGTTTTGGCCGCAGCGCCAGCGCCATCGCAATCATCACGCGCTGGCGCATGCCGCCGGAAAAGTGGTGCGGATAATCATTGAAGCGTTTCGCCGCGTTGGGAATACGCACTTTCTCCAGCAGCCGAATGGTCTCTTCACGCGCGACGCGTTTACTGATTTTGCGGTGATTGATCAGCGCCTCAGCAATTTGATTGCCGATGGTGAACGACGGATTCAGGCTGGTCATCGGCTCCTGAAAAATCATCGCCACCGCATTGCCGCGAATGTCACGCATGGCGGATTCGCTCAGCGTCAGCAGATCGACGCCGTTCAGCAGCACTTTGCCGCTGACGCGCGCGTGGCGCATGTTGAGTAAGCGCATGATCGCCATCGAGGTGACGCTTTTCCCCGAACCGGATTCACCGACAATCGCCAGCGTTTCACCGGCATTAACGGTGAGCGACAGGTTCTTTACCACCTCGCGCCAGTGATCCTCAACGCGAAAGGCGACGGTCAGATTTTCGATGCGCAGCACCGGTTCGACTGCTGAAGCGGGCGCGTTCATTTCGCTGCCATAAAGCGTGCCGATAAGTGGCTAACCGGCAGATAAGTGAAATCGGTATCGAACGGATAGGCGGGCTGCAATTTGCGCTGGCGAGTTAAGCGTTCCACATATTGATCGACTACGCCTTCCGACAGCGCCATCAGGTTGGGATTGGCCAGCGGGGCCAGCTCCGGCGACAAATAACCGGACTTCACTACCACGATTTTGGCCGCTGCAGGATTGAGGCCGAGCAGGGCGAAATCCGCCAGGTTGTGATAGGGACGGCGACGGTCGGCGACCACCAGCGTGATGCCGTCGGTTTGCAGCAGCGCCTGTTTCGCCAGCGAACGCGCATCATCGCTGAGATGTTTCACCACAAATTCGGCCTGCACTTTGCCGCCGGCCGGATCGAGTGATGCGCCAACGGTCAGCGTTAAGCTTGCGCCAACGCCAGCAGCAAAGGCCGCGTCAGTGGCCGGTTTATCGGTGATACCAGCCACGATCACCTGCTGCGCATCCTGGCGAATCAGTTCCGCCAACACATCCGCGCGATCGCCGACGCCGCCGCCGGTGGGATTATCCCCAGAATCAGCCAGAATCACCGGCGCGGTTTCGCTGGCGATGGCCATGCTGACGCACTCTTCAATGCTGCCGGTGACGCAGCCAAAACTAAATTCATCGCGCGCCTGCCAGTAAGCCAGCGCCAGTTTAGCCGCCTGTTCCGCCAGCACATCGGCATCGGTGCCGGTCATGATCGCGGCGGCGGTGGCGCGCGGTTCATCGGCCCAGACGTAACCGACCATCAGCGACGCATCCCAGACGTGCTCCAGCTGGTTTATCGCGGGCAAACGGGCATACAAACTTTTGGCGGGTTCATCTTCGGTGCTGGTGCGTTCACCGGGTAACACCACCGGAATCGGCGCCCACACCACGCCGGGTTTGACGCCGGTTTGCAGGCTTTCCACCAGCATCGATACCGAGCGGCGCATGGTCTCTTCCACATCAATGTGCGGCGCAGTGCGATAGGTCGAGAACATATCAATGGCATCGATGATGCGTTGCGTAACGTTGCCGTGCAGATCGTAGCTGACGGTGATCGGGCACTCCGCGCCGACCAGCTCGCGCGTGGCGCTGATCCAGTCGCCTTCGGCATCTTCCATACCTTCAACATAAACCGCACCGTGCATCGCGAGATAAACGCCATCCACCGGCAAATGTGCCGCGAGGCGCGTCAGGAAATCCTGCTTAAAATCGTCGTAGGTGACGCGTGCCACCGGACCACCGGCGATGGCGCGCGCGTGGAAGGTCGGCAGAAACTCGGCATCATAATCCTGCAAAAAGGCGAAATAAGGATTGGTGGTCAGTTCATCCCCGCGCACGATGCGGAAGTCGTCGGCATAATTCAGCACCGGATTATAAGTACTGCACTCAGTATGAATTCCACCAAAAGCAATGCGCATAGCAGCCTCCGCTAGTCGGGTAAATGAATGATAAAACGATACGCCGCCACACTGGCTGCGGCTCTGGCCCAGCTCTCTTCGTTGATCACCATGCTGGCGATCGGTGTTTTGCCGATAATCGACGGCAGCACATGGCTGTCGATGGCCTGCATCACCACGGTTTTAAGCAATCCATCAAACGCATTGGGCTGATGCGCAATCACAATCAACTCGGGATCGTTCATCTGAATAATATTGGCGATGGATAAGCCCAGCGCATGACCGGCCTGATGCAAAATGGCAATCGCAGCGCTGTTACCTTTCACCGCCAGCGCTTCCAGTTCGGTAATCGATTCACACTCCAGCGCTTTATCACGCACGCTTTCGCGAATGGCGGTTAACGAGGCCAGCGTATCGAGGCAGCCGCGTTTGCCGCAGCGGCAGGGACGTCCGCCGGGCTCGATGGTGCAGTGGGCGATTTCACCGGCAGCGCCGTGCGCGCCCCGATGCAGTTGGCCCTGAAAGAAATGCGCCGACCCAATGCCATCACCGTGCGAAATCAGGGTGAAGTTGCGCGCCTTTTTTGCCACGCCGAAAATCTTCTCGCTCACCGCCAGCGCTTTGGCATCGTTTTCTAACGACACTTCCAGCCCGGTTTGCTGTTTCAGCAGTTCCGCCAGCGGCACGTTCTTCCAGCCCAGCAGCGCCGACTGCACGCAAATCGCCTGATGCTCATCGACAAAGCCGGAAAGCGTCACGCCCAGGCCAATCAGCTGATCCTGCGTAATTGATTTCTGCGCAATCAGGTCCGGGATCGCCGCTGCAATGGTTTTGGCCAGCTGCGGCGGATCGAGATTCAACGGCATCTGGGTGGCGGCCAGCGTGCGGCCGTGCATATCAATCAGCACCAATACCACGCGTTCGTCCAGCAGCGAGGCACCGAGAAAATAGGCGCTGTCGGCACGCATTTTTAATAACACCGATGGGCGACCCTGGCCGCTGGATTCCGGAATACTCTCTTCCAGCAATCCGGCCTGCAGCATCTCTTTCACCAGCGTGCTAATTGCGGCTTTGCTTAATTTCATTTTTTCCGCAAGCACGGTGCGGCTCATGCCATGCGACGCAATAAGTAAGCGCAGAATTTGTTGCTGGTGGGCATTGAGCATTGAGGTTCTCACAGCGTTAGCACTATGCGCTGACAATAATAAGGACAGAAAACAAATACAACGCTATTTAGTTAAATTTCTGAATGCAGATCTGATTATAAGTAAATTATATGAACCAACCTATTGGCTTTTGTTTAGTGAGTGTGGCTTATATAGCGTGGATATTTCACCGATCGTTTCAATGATTCATTGAGGGCCTTCATGGAAAGCAAAAATAAGCATTTCAAGGTACTGACGCTGGCTGGTTGTTTACTGGCGTCGATGGCGAGCACCTCCGTTTTTGCCAGCCAGCTGGTGATCATGCAGAACGAACCACCGCGCAGCATGGATCCCGGCAACCAAACCGCGACCTTTACCGGTACGGTGCTGGACCCAATGTATGAAGGCCTGACGCGGCTCGGTGATGACGGCAAAATCATTCCGGCACTGGCATTATCCTGGACATCCGATGACAGCGGACTTAACTGGACCTTTACCCTGCGACCCAATGTGAAATTCCACGACGGCACGCCCTTTAATGCCGATGCGGTAGTGGAAAACTTCCAGCGTCATTTAAATACGCAACGCGGTTTAGCGGGTAGTGGGAAAATTCGCACCTTTATTCAGGACGTGAAGAAAAAAGACGAACTTACCGTCACGTTTCAGCTGAAAAAAATTAATCCGGCTTTTTTAACTGTTTTAGCCTCCGGCCCAGGATTAATGGTGAGCCCAAAAGCGGACAAGGCGGGCAGTATTAACAATAAAGCCGACGGCACCGGGCCCTATAAACTGGTGCAGTACAAATCTGGTGAATATGTACTTGAACAAAAGAATCCCGACTATTGGGGAAAATCTTCCGGGCCGGATGAAATTAAATGGACGTGGAGCAGCGAGCCTTCGGTGATGAATATGGCGCTGCAATCGGGTCAGGTTGATATTATTAACCCTGTGCCGCCGCAGTTTGCCGGCATGTTGAAAAACAACGCCAACGTAAATCTTAAACAGTCGCCGGGCGCGGCGGTGTTCTGGGTCGATCTCAATACCCAAAGCAAAGCGCTGAGCGATGTGCGCGTGCGTCAGGCGCTGAATCTCGCCACCGACCAGCAGGCGCTGGTGAAAGCCATCATGTTTGGTTATGCGCAACCGGCGAACTCCGCGCTGGCACCGGTCGATCCCAACTACGACAAAGCGCTGCATGACTATCCGTATGACCTGCAAAAAGCCAAAGATCTGCTGAAAGCAGCGGGCTACGCCGACGGTTTCCCGATGTCGATTGCGGTACAGGCACCGGATGCGCGCACGGCACAAGTGCTGCAGGGCATGTGGAGCAAAATCGGCGTGAAACTTAACGTGCGCCAGATGGAGAGCGGCGTGTGGACCAAAGCGGCATTTGCTGATGGCAAAGAGAAAGCCGCGCAGGGCACCGATGCGGTGCTGGCGTCCTGGTCTTCCGGTTTATATGGCTCGGATCTGCAGCTCCGTCCGCTGTATCACACCAGCAGCTTTGCGCCGGGCGGGGCCAATCTGGGCTTCTTCAGCGACAAGCAAACCGATGATCTGATCGATACCGCCGCATCCACACTCGACGATGCCAAACGCAAAGATCTCTATTTCCAGGCGCAAAAACAGATCAGCGGATTAGCGCCGCAGGTGCTGCTGTTCTATCAGGACGATCTCTATGCCGCACGTAAAAATATCAGCGGCGTGGTTATGCAGCCGGGCGGACAAATCGTCGTGCGCGACGCAGTGAAGCAATAACCTCATGGCTGATGTGATATGAAAGCGTACGTCGTAAAAAAGGTGCTTTCGCTGCCGTTAATCATTTTCGGCGTGTCGATTATCGTGTTTATCGCCATCCGCGCGCTGCCGGGCGATCCGGCGCGGCTGATGGCGGGACCGGAAGCACCGCAGGAAGCGGTGGACAGTATGCGCGTGCGGCTGGGGCTCGATCAGCCGCTGCCGCTGCAATATGTCAGGTTCGCGGCGGAAGCGCTGCACGGCAACCTTGGCTTGTCGTTGCAGTCGCAGCGTCCGGTGATGACGGAGATCAGCGAGCGTTTGCCGTACACCTTATCGCTGGCGGCGCTGGCGTATCTGCTGGCGATTGCGATAGGTGTTCCGGCGGGCATGACCGGCGCCATTTATCGCCAGCGTATTCCGGATCAAATCGTGATGGTGCTGACCATTGCCGGTGCGTCGATTGCCAACTTCTGGCTAGCGCTACTGGCGATGAATTACTTCGCCGTCGAGTTGGGCTGGTTACCGCTGCTGGGCGCCGATTCGTGGAAAAATTACATCATGCCCACGGTTACGCTGGCAATCCTGCCGATGGCGATGATCGCCCGCATGACGCGTTCCAGCATGCTGGATGTGCTGAGTCAGGATTACATCCGTACCGCCAAAGCCAAGGGATTATCCTCCGCCAGCATTAACTGGAAGCATGCGCTGCGAAATGCACTGATCCCGATTGTCACCATTGTGGCGCTCAACTTCGGCAGCTTGATTGGCGGCGCGGTGGTCACTGAATCGGTGTTCAATTGGCCGGGCATTGGCCGCTTGCTGGTGGATTCGGTGCGCTACCGCGATTATCCGGTGATTCAGGGCGTGACGCTGGTGGCCGTGACTGGCGTGGTGCTGATGAATCTGGTGGGCGAAATCCTGATTGGCTTGCTCAATCCCAAAATAAGGTTCGACTGATGAACAGCATTGATACTTCCGTGCTGTCGCCGCGTTCGCGCAGCCGACACCTGATCAGCACTTTACTGGCAAATCCGTCCATTGCCATCGGCGGTGCGTTAGTGCTGCTGGTGGTGCTCGCCGCCGCGCTGGCCCCGCTGATAACCCATTGGGATCCGGTGGAGCAGGATCTGCTCAACACCTTGCAAGCGCCGTCGGCCGCGCACTGGTTTGGCACCGACGATTATGGCCGCGATATTTTTTCACGCGTGATTTACGGCGCGCGTATCACGCTGTTTGAAGTGAGCCTTAGCGTCGCGATCTCCATGGTGATCGGTATTCCGCTTGGCATCATCTCCGGCTTAGCGGGACGCAAGATGGATGCGCTGATCATGTGGGTGATGGATATCATCTTCGCCTTTCCCGGCATCGTGCTGGCGATTTTGATCGTTAGCGTGCTCGGCGAAGGACTGACCAATATGCTGATCGCCATTTCGCTGTTTTCGATTCCGGTGTATGCGCGTCTGAGCCGCAACCTGACGCTGGGCCTGAAGAACATGGAGTACATCGAAGCGGCGCATATGCTCGGGGTGCGCTATCCGCGCATCATTACGCACTACATTCTGCGCAACTCAATTGGACCGCTGATTGTGCAATCCACGCTGACGGCGGGCGCGGTGGTGCTGTCCGCCGCCAGTTTGTCCTTCCTCGGTTTAGGCGTGCAGCCGCCGATGCCGGAGTGGGGCACCATGATGAGCGATGGGCGCAACTTCCTTGGCCTGAATATTTATGTGTCACTCTTTCCCGGATTGGCGATTTTGATTACCGTGCTGGGCTTCAATGTGCTGGGCGACGGTTTGCGTGATGTGATGGATAAACGTTTATGAGAAGACAATCTGCGGTAATTTGCCTCGATCTGGGCGGCTCTTTTATCAAGCTAGGCGTGATGAATGCGCAGGATCAATTAATCCTGCTCGATCAGCATAAAATTCCGGCTACCAGCTGGGACGATTTCACCGCGCTGGTACGTCGCATGATAGCCCAGCATCACCTGCAGTTTACCGCCAGCAGTGCGGTAGCGATCTCCACCGCGGGCATTGTGGCACCCGAAACTGGCGAGATATTTGCCAGCAATATCCCCGCGTTTCACCAGCACAGTTTGGCGAACGAGCTGGGCGCGCTGCTGCAACGCCGGGTGATTGTGCATAACGATGCCGACTGCTTCACGCTGGCGGAAGCGCTGGCGGGCGCGGGAAAAGGTCACAAAGTGGTGTTTGGCGCGATTCTGGGTTCGGGCGTTGGCGGCGGATTGGTGGCAGATGGCCGCATCATTACCGGGCAAAACGGATTGACCGGCGAATGGGGACATGGGCCGATCACGTTAACCGAAGTGGAGATTGATGGCGTCACGCGGCGACTGCCGCGTAAGGCGTGTCCATGCGGGCAAAAGGGCTGTCTCGACAGATACGGCGGTGCGCGCGGGCTGGAAAATCTGCATCAGACGTTACATGACCGCACGGCGAGCAGCGTTGAGATCATCGAATGCTGGCAGCAGCAGGATGCGCTGGCGCAGCAAACCGTTCAGGCATGGCTGCAAATTGTCGGTCAGCCGCTGGCATACACCATCAATATCACCGGCGCGTCGCGCGTGGCGGTGGGCGGCGGATTGGCATCGGTGGCTCCGCTGATCGCGGCGTTAGATGAGGTGGTGCAGGGTTACGTATTACGCCGCACCGCACATCGTCTGGTGGTGCCAGGTGAGTTCGCGCATCACGGCGGCATGATGGGCGCAGCGCTGTTGGCGCTGCAGAATACGCACTCTCTGTAGTGGGGCGATTTATCGCGCAATGAATTGCGCCGCTACGGAAGCGGGATTTTGCGCTATCATAAGCCGCTCACTCTGCTCAGTCCTGACGATGATTGTTTCAGGCAATCACGATCCTGACTGAGTTCTTCACTTGCGGTTCGGAAAACTCATGTCATCAGTACAACCCCAACTTAATCAGCTGCCGGATGAGGCATCGCTGCCGCGTCAGAGCGTGCTAAAAGCTTTGTTCGCGCTCGGCACCGGCGGCTTTGCCATTGGTACCGGCGAATTCGTCATCATGGGACTGCTGCCCGATGCAGCCAAAGGTCTCAACGTATCGATCCCCTCGGCCGGGCATCTCATCAGCATCTATGCGCTGGGCGTGGTAATTGGTGCGCCGCTGCTGGCGGTGCTGGGCGCGCGCGCTTCACGTCGTAATTTCCTGATGACGCTGATGGGCCTGTTTGCCGCCGGCAACCTGCTGAGCGCCATCGCGCCGGGATACTACTCGATGCTGCTGGCGCGTTTCCTCGCCGGTTTCCCACATGGCACCTTCTTCGGCGTGGCGGCGCTGGTCGCAGCCGGTTTGGTTGAACGGCGCAAACGCGCGCAAGCGGTCTCGATGGTGCTGTTCGGCCTGACAATCGCCAACTTACTCGGCGTGCCCGCCGTCACCGCTATCGGCCAATGGTTTGGCTGGCGCGATGCCTTCGCCATTGTCGGCGGTCTGGCGCTGGTGACCTTGCTGCTGATCTGGCTGTGGGTGCCAAACGTAGCGGGCGACAAAAATGCCAGCCCGCTGCGCGAATTGTCGGCGCTGACGCGCAAACAGGTACTGCTGACGCTGGCGATTGGCGCGGTGGGCAGCGGCGGTTTGTTTTCGGTGTTTAGCTACGTGAAGCCGACCATGACCGAACTGGCGCAGATGCCGGTGAGCTGGATCCCGGCGGTGCTGGCGTTGTTTGGTTTAGGCATGATCATCGGTAACATCGCTGGCGGTCGTCTGGCCGATCGCGGCATTGAAAAGACCATCCGCATTTTGCTGATCTGGTCATTTTTGGTGCTCAGCGCCTTCGTATTTGCCGCGCATTATGCGCTGGCAGGTGCCATCAACGTCATGCTGGTGGGCACCATGGTGGCGCTGGCGGCGGTGTTGCAGATCCGTTTGATGGATGTTGCCGGTGATGCACAAACCATGGCGGCGGCAATGAACCATTCGGCGTTTAACCTCGCTAACGCGCTCGGTGCATGGCTGGGCGGCGTGACCATTTCCGCTGGTCTGGGATGGCAATCCACCGGTTGGGTGGGCGCGATTCTGGCGGTGTTGGGTCTGCTGATCCACGCGGTGGCGATGCGCGATGCGCGCCGTAAATCGATTACCTTCGCGCACGAAAGTCATTAACACCCTACCTACCGTAGCGGCGCGATATATTACGTATTGCCGGGCTGGGCACATTGCCGCCCTTAATATGCGCAATAGATCGCGCCGCAAGGGGTAATTAATTATTACGCCAACTTCTGCTGCAAAAATGTCATAAACACCCGATTGATCTCACTGCGCTGACGGTGCTGCGGATAGAGCGCATTGAGATGGAGCGAGGTCGGCTGCCACTCTTCCAGCACCTTCACCAGCTCACCGCTCGCCAGCGCTGGTGCCACAATAAACTCTGGCAGCATAATCAGACCCAATCCGGCCACTGCTGCGTCGCGCAGCATTTCCCCATTATTACTCACCATCGGCCCATGCACGCTAATCACTTTGCGCTGGTCGCCGTTAAACAGTTCCCAGCCGGTCTGGCTTTCGCGCCCGTAGCGCAGACACAAATGCTCGCTCAGCTCCTCCGGCGTTCGCGGTGCGCCTGCGCCCTGCAGGTAGGACGGGCTGCCGCAGATCACGCGGCGGAACTCGCCCAGTCGCCTGGCGATCAAACTCGAATCTGGCAGCGTACCGATGCGAATCGCCATATCAAATCCTTCACCCACCATATCGACATGCCGATCCGCCAGTTCAACCTGAAACTGCAACCCCGGATGCTGGCTGAGAAACTCGGCAATAAACGGCGACAAATGGCTGATACCAAACGACATCGGCACGCTCAGGCGGAAGCTGCCCTGCAGCACCTGACGACGCCCCGATACCGCCAGCTCGGCTTCCTGCACATCATCCAGAATGCGCTGCGCGTGCTGCGCAAACAGCTGGCCGTTATCGGTTACCGACAACTTCCGCGTGTTGCGATTCAGCAGCCGCGCGCCAAGCGATTCCTCCAGCGCGGCGATGCGGCGGCTGACATACTGCTTCGACAGCATCAGCTGTTCGGCGGCAGCGGTGAAGTTGCCGGCTTTGATGACGGCTACATAAATACGGAGATCTTCAATCTGCATATTGTCCACTTATCGGTGACAGTCATTGTCATTTTGACGCATTGTTAGGCAAATCAGTTTACGTATACTTGTTTGCAACGGGAAGGGCAATCGCCTCCCAACAGCAAATTTGAGGAGCAGACCATGATTGAACAACGCCTATCAGAACAACGCGGAGTGGGTGACCACGGTTGGTTGAATTCGCATCATACGTTCTCTTTTGCCAGTTACTGGGATCCAAAACAAACCGGCTTCTCAGATTTGCTGGTGATCAATGATGACCGCGTTGCACCGGGTCGCGGTTTTGGTGCGCATCCCCACAACAACATGGAGATCATCTCCTACGTGCTGGAAGGCGCGCTGGAGCATAAAGATTCCATGGGCACCGGTTCGGTGATTGTGCCGGGTGATGTGCAGCTAATGAGCGCCGGCAGCGGCGTCACGCACAGCGAGTTTAACCACTCGAAAACGGACAACGTGCACTTCCTGCAGATCTGGATTGTGCCTGGCGAACGTAATTCGCCTCCCGGTTATCAGCAGATTTCAGTGGCGGAACGTGACAAACGCGGTCAGCTGCGCCTGATTATTTCGCCGGCAGGGGATAACGGTTCACTCAGCGTGCGTCAGGATATTCGCGTTTATGCCGGACTGTTCGACGGTGTCGAGCAGCAAACCTTCGTGTTGGATGCCGATCGTTACGCCTATATTCACGTGGCTCGCGGCAGCATCGAAGTGAACGGCGTGAAGTTCAAAGAGGGCGACGGTGCACGCGTTCGCAACGAAAGCGCGCTGCAGTTCGCTAACGGTGATGATGCGGAAGTGCTGGTGTTTGATTTGCGTCCGCTGGAAGTGAATCATCCACAGCGTTAATGACGAATAGCTGATACTTTATTCGTTAGACTATTTTACGAGATGACTGGCACTATTCTGAAAATGAGCCGTTGAAGGTCATCATAAATAAAAAGGGAGCGCCTGAAGAGGTGCTCCCTTTTTAATGCATCAATCAATCGACAAATTATGAATCGCTAACACCGCGCGCGCCGCTTCTTTGCCTTTCTTAATAAAATGCTCGGTATAGAAGTTTTCAATCACATCAACCGGCTGGAAATTATGTGGCGTTAATGAAACGGAGAACACCGGTACGTTGGTGGTCAGCTGCACATTCATCAAGCCATCAACCACCGCAGCGGCAACGAAATCATGGCGATAGATACCGCCGTCAACCACCAGCGCAGCGCAGACAATCGCATCGTATTTGCCGGTTTCGGCCAGACGCTTAGCCAGCAGCGGCATTTCAAATGCGCCAGGCACTTCCAGCACTTTTAATTCCGCTTCTACGGATTGATCGGCTAATTCTTTTTCAAAACCCACCAGGGCATTATGGACAATTTCTTTGTGCCAGCCGGCTTTAATAAATGCAATTTTAATATTCTTCATGGTTATTCCGACATCACCTGTAATGTTTTCTTGCGCATAAAATAATGTGTTTGTATACCATATGTTACGTTTGTGATCCACAAAGCCTAAGTAGCGATAAATGCCGGTATGCTAAATGCCACGTAAAGCATCCGGTTATTCCGCGCTTGACGGCAACCATCGCCTGCAATACAAATAGACGCGTCGGGGGAGTCTCGCCAAAGAGACTGAGAGGCTAATAGCGCACTGCGCGGTTTAGCGACCCTTTGAACCTGACCCAGTTGATACTGGCGTAGGAAGACTGACAGTCTTTATCATTGGGCTGTCTGGCGCTCAAACCAGCTCGATGGATGCGCCATTTCCCTTCTCCTGTATCTGCGGGTCTCAGCTAACACTGAGAGGCCGATGTGAATTCCCCCTGTTTGAACATCCTGGATCCGGCGCTGTGAGCCGCTGGAGCGTGCTTGGCTGCGGCGTGGCGGGCCTATGCGTAGCCACTTTACTGGCGGAACGCGGTGAAGACGTTGAGGTGATTGACGATGACGCGCGCCGCCCGGCATCGTGGTTTGCTGGCGGCATGCTGGCGCCCTGGTGTGAAGCCGAAAGCGCGCCGCGCGATGTTATCACTCTTGGACAACACGCCGCCGCGTGGTGGCAACAGCGCGTCAGCAGCGTCGAGCATCAGGGCACATTGGTGGTTGCGCCGCCGCGCGATAGTCAGGAACTCAACCGTTTCGCCCGCATGACCGAGCAGCATCAATGGGTCGATCCCGCCGACATTGAACCGGCGCTGGAAGGACGCTTTGCGCGCGGTTTGTTTTTCGCCGGGGAAGCGCATCTCGATCCGCGTCTGGCGTTGCAGGAGATGCGTGACGCGCTGATCGCGCGCGGCGTGTCATTCAGCAATCACGCGCCGAGCGGCCAAATTATCGATTGTCGCGGCATCCACGCTGCGCCGCAACTGCCGCGCCTGCGCGCGGTGCGCGGCGAGATGCTGATTTTGCACAGCGATGAAGTGCAGTTTTCCCGCCCGATTCGTCTGCTGCATCCGCGTTTTCCCTGCTATCTGGTGCCGCGTCGCGGCGGCCATTTTATGCTCGGCGCCACCATGATTGAGAGCGACGATGCCAGCGCCATCAGCGCGCGCGCCATGATGGAGTTACTCAGCGCCGCCTATGCCATCCATCCCGCATTAGCCGAAGCGCGCGTGATTGAGAGCGGCAGCGGGCTGCGTCCGGCTTATCCGGCGAATCTGCCGGAAATCCACTATCACAATCACACCTTTTATCTCAACGGCATGTATCGCCACGGTTTTCTACTGGCGCCAATGCTGGCAGAGCAGCTGATGCAACGCATTTCTGGGGAGCTCAACTATGAATATTCAGCTTAACGGCCGCCTCATCAACACGCAGGCAACAAGCCTGAGCGAATTGCTGATCGAGCAGCAAATTGATGTGGCCTGCGTCGCCACCGCCTATAACGGTGCGTTTGTGCCAAAAAGTCAGTACGACACGCAGCGGCTGGATGAAGGTTGCCAGCTTGAAGTGCTGTCACCGATGCAGGGAGGTTAAGCGATGTTTTACGATTTTGAACCGCAATCACGCTTCCTGCTCGGCACCGCTGGCTATCCTTCACCCGCTATTTTGCAGCAGGCGATTGCCGCCGCTGGCACCGACATCATCACCGTCAGTTTGCGGCGCGAAGGCGCGGCAGGCGCGGCATTCCGCGAACTGCTGACCAGCCTCAATATCCGCGTGTTACCGAATACCGCCGGTTGTCACACGGTAAAAGAGGCCGTCACCACCGCGCACATGGCGCGCGAACTGTTCAACACCGCGTGGATCAAACTGGAAGTGATTGGTCATGCCGACACGCTGCAACCCGATCCTTTCGCACTGGTGGAAGCCGCGCGCATCCTCAGCGCAGAGGGTTTTCAGGTATTTCCGTACACCACCGAAGATCTGATCGTCGGCGAAAAGCTGCTGGCGGCGGGCTGCGAACTGTTGATGCCGTGGGGCGCGCCGATTGGTTCCGGCCAGGGTTTGCGTAACATCGACGGCCTGCGCGCCATGCGTGCGTGGTTCAGCGACATCCCGCTGATCATTGATGCGGGCATTGGCGCGCCGTCGCAGGCGGCGCAGGCGATGGAAATGGGCTTCGATGGCATTTTGCTCAACACCGCCGTCGCCAAAGCCGGCGATCCAATCGGCATGGCCAACGCTTTCCGGCTGGCGATTGAAGCCGGACAAGCCGCGCGCGCTGCCGGACTGATGGAGAAGCGCGATATGGCAGCCGCGTCCACGCCGATCTTCGGCCTGGCAAATCTGAGTTAAGGACGGCAACTATGCAACGTTATCAACGCCAGATGATGCTGGCGGAAATCGGCGAAGCCGGGCAGCAAAAGCTACTTAACGCGCGCGTGCTGGTGGCGGGCGCGGGCGGACTAGGCGCCACGCTCCTGCCGCAGCTGGTGGGCGCGGGCGTCGGCCATATTCGGCTGTATGACGACGATGTGGTGGCGCTGCATAACCTGCATCGGCAAACGCTGTTTACGCAGCAGGATATCGACCAGCCCAAAGTGCTGCGCGCGCAGCACGCCTTGCAGCAGCGCAATCCGCAGGTGCAAATCGAGGCGCTGCAGCAGTCGCTGAGCGCCAGCAATCTGCAGCAGGCGCTGGCGGGATGCGATCTGGTGATCGACGCCGCCGATAACTTTGCCGTCACCTACCAACTTTCCGATGCTTGCATGCAGGCGGGCATGCCGCTGATCAGCGCCTCGGTGCTGGGGCGGCAAGGTTACGTCGGCGGATTCTGTGGCGGCGCGCCGAGCTATCGCGCGCTGTTCCCGCGCTTGCCGTCATCGGCCGCGAACTGCAACACCGCAGGCGTGATGGGCCCGGCGGTGGCAACGCTCGGCGCGATGCAGGCGCAGATGGCGCTCAGCGTACTGCTGGAATTACAGCCTTCACCGCTCGGTTGTCTGGTGAACTGCGATTTTGTGAACTGGCACTTCCGCCAGTTCCGCTTTGATGATGCTGAAGAGCCGGAACATGCGGTGCCGTTTATCGATCCGCAACAGTTGGCCGCCGATGACTGTATTGTCGAACTGCGCAGCTGTGAAGAAGCGCCGGTCAGCGTGGCGGATGGCGTTGAGCGCATCTTGCCGCAGGCGATCGCCGCGTGGCAGCCGCCCGCCCAGCAGCGCATCGTGCTGGTGTGCGCCAGCGGCATCCGCGCCGCGCAGGCCGCTAACGCGCTGGCGCAGCGCGGATTTCATCAGCTGGCGATTCTGGCGGCCAATCGCCCATGAATCAGGACATTCTGTTCAACGATGTGAGCTTTAGCTGGGGCGATAAACCGCTATGTCAGCGGCTGAATCTGCACCTGCGCGGTGGCAAAACCACGGTAATGCTGGGACGCAGCGGCATCGGCAAAAGTACGCTGCTGCGGTTGGTGGCCGGTTTACTCCAGCCGCAGCAGGGCGCGGTGCAGCGCTTAAGCGGCAACGTGGCGTGGATGGGCCAGCAGGATCTGCTGTATCCGTGGCTGACGGTGCTCGACAACGTGATGCTGTCGGCGCGGCTCAGCGGCGACAAGCCGGATCGCCCACGTGCGCTAGCGCTGCTCGAGCAGGTAAAACTCAGCGACGTGGCGCATGCACCCCCGCATCAGCTCTCCGGCGGCATGCGGCAACGCGTGGCGCTGGCACGCACGCTTTATGCGCAGCGCGACGTGGTGCTGATGGATGAACCCTTCGCCACGCTGGATGTGATGACCAAACTCAGTTTGCAAACGCTGACCGCCGGATTACTGCGGGGCAAAACTGTGCTGCTGGTGACGCACGATCCGCTGGAAGCGTGCCGCATGGCCGATGACGTTCTGCTGCTGCAAGGCCAGCCGCTGGCTATCGAAAGCTGGCCGGTTCCCGGCGGTGACGCGCCGCGTCCGTTTGATCATCCCGACGTCCTGCAGGCGCAGGCGCAACTCTTCTCCCGACTGAATACCCATGAAAACAGTGTTTAGCGCGATCTACCTGATCGTGGTGCTGCTGTGCGGCTGGTTACTGGCGCGTCACAGCGGCGTGCCGAGTTTCCTGCTGCCCGCGCCACAGGCGGTGCTGGAGGCGCTGTGGCTGCATCGTCAACTGCTGTGGCATCACGCGCTCTATACGCTGGCGGAAATTGTGCTGGCGCTGTTGCTGGGCGTCGGCGCGGGCGTGACGCTGGCGGTGCTGATGGCCGCCAGTTCGCTGCTGCGTCGCGTGCTGTTTCCGCTGGTCACCGCCAGCCAGGCAATCCCGGTGTTTGCCCTCGCGCCGCTGCTGGTGCTGTGGCTCGGCTTTGGCATCGCCTCAAAAGTGGTGGTAGCGGCTTTGATCCTGTTCTTCCCGCTGTGCTTGTCACTGTTTGATGGGCTGTGCCGTACGCCGGTCGGCTGGCTGGAGCTGGCGCAAACCTCCACTTCATCGCGTTTCCGCATCTTCTGGCGCGTGCGCTGGCCCGCCGCGTTACCGCAGTTTTTCTCCGGCCTGCAGATGGCGGTGGTGTTGGCCCCGATTGGCGTGGTGATTGGCGAATGGGTCGGCGCCAGCGAAGGGCTCGGCTATCTGATGATGCAATCCAACGCGCGACTGGAAACCGCCACCAGCTTCGCGGCGCTGCTGCTGTTACTGATTCTGGCGCTGCTGCTTTCGGGCAGCGTGGCGTTGATGCGCAAGAAAATCCTCTGGCAATCTACATAAGGAAATACCGTGAAAACCCTACGAATGGCATTGACGGCGTTGCTGCTGCTGGCGACCGCTAACGTGCAGGCGGCGGAGAAAGTTCGCCTGCTGCTTGACTGGTTTATCAACCCCAATCACGCGGCGATTTTTACTGCCCAGCACAGCGGCGCGTTTAAGAAAGAGGGGCTGGATGTGGAGATGATCGCGCCCGCCGATTCCGCGTCCGTGCCGCTGCTGCTGGCGGCGGGCAAAGTCGATCTCGCCGTAAGCTACCAGCCGCAGCTCTACACGCTGGTGGATAAAGAGGTGCCAGTGATCCGCGTCGGCACGTTGATTAATCAGCCGCTGAATACGCTGACCACGGTGTCAGACGATATTCACTCGCTGAAGGATTTCGCTGGCAAAACCATCGGCTACGCGGTGCCGGGCACCGAAGATGTGGCGATCCGCAATATGCTGACTTCGCAGGGCGTTGATGCCGACTCGGTGAAGCTCATCAACCTGAATATGGATGGCACCTCCGCGTTGCTGACGCACAAGATTGATGGCGCGATGACCATTTTCCGCAACTATGAGCTGCTGGATCTGAAAGACAAAGGCGCGCAGCCCACGGTGTTCAAGCCGGAAGATTACGGCGTGCCTGCTTATGATGAGTTGATCATCCTGGCAAACCAGAAAACTGCCGCGCAGGACAAACGCATTCCGGCGTTTTTACGTGGCCTGGATGCCGGCGTGGCGTGGCTACGCGCGCATCCGCAGGAAGCGTGGCAGGCGTTTATCGAAAAATATCCCGAGCTGAATACGCCGCTCAATCACCAGGCGTGGCAGGCCACGTTGCCATATTTCGCCGCGCACAGCGCGGCGTTTGATCAGGCGCGCTATCAGGCGTTTGGTGAGTATATGAAGGGTAATGGTGTGATTAAGGCTGTAGCGCCGATGGCGCGTTATTCGTTGTAGGTTGGTGCGATTTGCCCCTCACCCCAGCCTTCTCCCGCGCGCAGGAGAAGGAGCCGGCCGCGCCCACCTAACCATTCTCTCCACCTAATTATTCCCTCTCCCGCCTGCGGGAGAGGGTTAGGGTGAGGGCATCCGTTTACAATTTCCCTTGCACCCGCACTTATTTTTGATAATGATATTTATTCTCAATTATCAAGTGATGGACAACCTGATGCGTTTCCCCGCTCTTTCTCTGCTGCTTAGCCTGTTTTTCATCTGCACCCATGTTCACGCCAACGCAACCTGGCCGCGCACTATCGCCACACCGAAAGGCCCCTTCACGCTGCAACAGCCGCCGCAGCGCATTGTCTCGACCAGCGTTACGCTGAGTGGCACTTTGCTGGCAATTAACGCGCCGCTGGTTGGCTCCGGCGCCACCAGTCGCAATAGCAGCGTATCGGATGCGCAGGGCTTTTTTACGCAATGGAGCGCGGTGGCCAAAGCGCGTCAGGTTAAACCGCTCTATATTTCACAGCCGAATGCCGAAGCGATTGCCGCCGAAGCGCCGGATTTGATCGTGATTGCCGCCACCGGCGGCGATTCGGCGCTGCGCCTCTACGATCAGCTGCAAACCATCGCGCCGGTGTTAGTGATCGACTATGGCGATAAGAGCTGGCAGGCATTGACCCTGCAGCTGGGCGAGATTACCGGCCATGAAGCTGATGCCAATAAGGTGATCGCAGCATTCGACCAACGAGTCGAAGCAGTGCGTCACAAGATTACGCTGCCGCCGCAGCCGACCTCTGCGCTGGTCTATTACGAAGATGGACGCGGAATGAACTTGTGGACGCCAGCATCGGCGCAGGGCGCGCTATTACAGGATTTGGGCTTTACGCTGGCCGCGCCGCCTGCCAGTTTTCAGGGCAGCACCAGCATGGGTAAGCGCAATGACATTATTCAGCTGAATGGCGAAAACATGGCCGATGGCATCACCGGCAACACGCTATTGCTGTTCGCCGCTGATGAGAAAACCGTGCCGCAGGTGGCGAAGAATCCATTCCTCGCCCATCTGCCGGCGGTACAGCAGCACGACATCTTTGCCGTAGGTAACGATACTTTTCGTCTCGATTACTACAGCGCCAGCAATATGCTCAGCAGCATCGAGCGGCAGTTTACCCGTTAAGCCTCTGCGGTGGCGGGCTGCGGCGCGTCCGGTTGTTCACTGATACGCGCCGAGCGCAGGCCGCGCGCCGCCAGCGACAACAGCACCAGCAATCCCGCCGCCAATCCGCCAAACCACAGCACGCTGCTCAACGGTGCCAGCACACGTGCCAGCGCGCCTAAACCCAATGCACCGACCGAATCGCCGGTCACATCCTGCGCGGTGCCGAGGCTGTTGACGCGTCCCAGCAGCGCATCCGGCGTGTGGTGCTGCGTCAGCATAAACTGCAATAGCGAGGCGATGGCGTTGCTGTAGCCGTAACACACCAGCGCCAGCAGCGCGGGCATCAGATGACTGTAAAGACCGAGTGAGGCGATACAGGCAAATGCCAGTAGCGCACAACCCATCAGCACCCATCCCGGGCGCGTTAACTGCCGCACCCAGCCGCTGGTAAAGGCACCGATCATCGCACCCAGCGGCACCGCCGAGTACATCAATCCTAATGCGGATGCATCGGCGTGATAGGTGATCGCCAGCGCCGGGAACAGAATACGCACCGCGCCAACCATGCTGAGCAGCAAGCCAACCAGCACCACCGCGCCCACCACTTTATGCTGGCAGACAAACTGCATGCCGCTCGCCAGCGCGCGCAGCGGATGCTCCGGCTCCTGTTGTTCGGGCTTCATCGACGGTAAACGCACCAGCGGAATCAGCGTTGCTAGCGTACCAATCGCGGCGACCGCAAACGCCCACCCGACACCCGCCGCAACGATGATCATGCCGCCGAGCGCGGGCGACAAAATCGCGCCGAGGCGCACCGTTAGCATACTGAGCGCACCGGCTTCCGCCAGATGTTCACGTCCGACGATTAGCGGGATCACTGCCATTAGCGCAGTCATGCCGAGCGCGCCAAAGAAGCCATCCCAGAAGGCGAGGAAGTAGAGCGCCAGCAACGAAGGTGCTGGGCTGAAGGCGTTGAGGCTGAGCAGCACAAAGCCGATGCCGCAGGTGCCGCGCGCGAACAGGATTAGTTTGCGGCGATCGTAGCGATCGGCCAGCACGCCGCCGAGCAGCAGGCCGACGAACATGCCGATGCCATCGAGCATTACCGCCACGCCAACCTGCAACGTGGAGCCGGTCATCGCCTGAATTTGCACCGGCACGCCAACCGCCAGCATGCCAAGGGCGAATACCGAGAGCATGCGCGCGCAGAATATCGCGCGGAACGATGCATTGTTTTTAAGCAAACTGAAATCTAGGAATATCGAGGGCTTAGCCATAAATCTCCAACGGTGAATCACATTTGCATCACCCGTAGCGGCGCAACTTATTGCGCGTTTTTTGTCAAAACGCGATGAATCGCGCCGCTACGGTATGTGCCTTAATTAACGCCGAGCTAACAAACGGTTTATCAACGGTCCCAGCACCTGCAACGAATCTGCTGAAAGAATATCGGCGTGTTCGCAATCCAGCGGGAAGATCGTCAATTCATCAACGAACGGTGCCCAACTGGCGCGCACATCCATCTCCGGCGGCAGCGTTTTCTCGGCCATAAACAGCGTGGCGTGGCCGGCATAGCGCGGCGTTCGCGCTTCAGCCAGGCGTGCGACGGCGTCTTTGTAGTTCGCGACGATGGTGCTAAACATCGCCGCCTTCTCTTCACGCAGTAGCGGATCGCGCTCATCTTCGGTCGCAGCTATAAACTCGGCTTGCTCACGCGCCACTTCCTGTTCCGCTTCATCGGCATCCGGCGTGCGCCAGTCCTGACCTTCTGCCGGATAGGTATCCAGCAGGCCGAGGAATGCCACCGTTTCACCCTGCGCCTGCAAACGTGACGCAATGCCTTGCGCCAGCGTGCCGCCGAGTGAATAGCCGAGCAGGAAATACGGACCGCTCGGCTGCTGCTGGCGAATCGCCTGCAGATGGCGTTCGCACATCGCCTCCACGCTGTGACAGGCAGCAATCACGCCGTTTGGCCGCGGCGATTGCAGGCCGACAATCGGGAAGTCGCCGTCGAGATAGTGCAGCAGGGCGCTGTACTGCCAGGCGAAGCCGGATGCCGGATGGATGCAGAACAGCGTCGGGCCGTGACCGGCGCGCAGCGGCAGCAGTTCGCCGTTGCCACCGCTTTCACTGTTGGCACCGCCGTCAAGCAGCGCCGCCAGCTTATCCACGCTGCGCGCGGCGATGATCTGCCCGACGCTGAGCGGCGGCACCTCACGACGACGCAGTTCCGCCGCCAGACGCATCGCCAGCAGCGAATGCCCACCGAGCGCGAAGAAGTCGTCATCGGCAAACACGCTGTCGCAACCAAGCAGCTGCTGGAACAGATCCGCCAGCAAACGCTCGTTGGCGCTGTGCGGCAGGCGGCCGCTGCGCGCGCTGAGCTGCGGCACCGGCAGCGCTTTACGATCCAGCTTGCCGTTGGCGCTGAGCGGCAGATGGTCGAGCAGCAGATAGCTGACCGGCTGCATATGCGCCGGCAGACGTTCGCCGAGCTGCTGCTTCACCGCGTCGATATCCAGCGCCACGCCCGTTTCGGCCACCAGCCAGCCGAGCAGCTGACGGTTATCGACGCCCGGCGTGGCGTGCTGCGTCAGCGCGCGCGCCGCCACCACCGCCTGCGCCACGCCCGGCAGCGCCACTAGCGCCTGTTCGATTTCGCCCGGCTCGATACGTTGTCCACGCATTTTTAGCTGATCGTCGCTGCGGCCGAGATACTCCACCGCGCCGTCGGCGCGCCAGCTGGCGATATCGCCGGTGCGATACATGCGCTCGCCTTCGGCAAACGGCGCGGCGACAAAGCGCTGTGACGTAAGATCAGCGCGATGCAAATAGCCATCGGCCAACTGCACGCCGCTGAGATAGAGATCGCCCGGCACGCCAACCGGTACCGGTCGCAGCAGGCTATCGAGAATATGCAGCTGCGTGTTCCACACCGGACGACCAATCGGCACGCCCGGCCCGTTAAGGCCTTCCAGCGCGCTGCCGCTGGCCGGTTGCCAGGTGACATCGACGGCGGCTTCGGTTGGGCCATACAGATTGTGCAGCGGCGCGGCGATCATCTCCTGATAGCTGCGCGCCAGGTCGCACGCCAGCGCTTCACCGCTGCAGAATACGCGGCGCAGCGTTGGGCAAGCCCGATCGGTTTGCGCGGCGAGATGGCCGACAAAGGCCGCTAACATCGAGGGCACGAAGTGCAGGGTGGTCACGCGATAATCGTCGATCAGCTGCCACAGCGCCTGCGGATCGCGGTGCGCTTCCGGCGGCGCCATCATCAGCTGCGCACCGGTCATCAGCGGCCAGAAAAACTCCCACACCGAAACATCAAAGCTGCACGGCGTCTTCTGCAACACTACATCGTCGGCGCGCAGCGGGTAGCTGGCCTGCATCCAGCGCAGGCGATTGACGATGGCGCGCTGATTCACCACCACGCCTTTTGGTTTACCGGTCGAGCCCGAGGTGTAAAGCACGTAAGCCGGGCGATTGGCATCCGCCTGCGGCAAAGGATGGCGCGGCTGAATGTGTTCACCGGCTAAACCATCAAACATCATCAGCGTGCCAAACGTGGCAAAGCGGGTTTCCAGCGCGGATTCGGTGATCAGCACCCACGGCCGCGCATCTTCCACCATATAAGCCAGACGTTCATCGGGATAACCGATATCCAGCGGCAAATAGGCCGCGCCCGCCTGCAGAATGGCAGTGAGCGCAATGCTGAGACGCACCGAGCGCGGCAGCGCCACGGCGACGATATCGCCCGGCATCACGCCCGCTTCAATCAGACGATCCGCCAGCAGCGCGGCCTGACGCTGCATTTCGCCGTAGCTCAGACGATGATCGACATCCATTAGCGCCAGCGCGTCCGGCGTGCGCGCCGCCTGCTGGGCAATCGCCTGTTGCAGGGTTTCATTCTCCAGCTGCACGCCGGTGTTATTCACCCAGGCGAGCAGCGATTGCTCGGCCAGCGTTTGCAACTTCCACTGCGTCAGCGGCAGATCCGGCGTGCTGACCAGCTGTTGCAACAGCAATAACAGCCGCTCGGCCAGACGTTCCGGCTCGCTAACGCAGTCGCGATACTCTATCAGCAGCGTCAGCTGTTCGCCCGGCAGCACCAGCAGCGTCAGCGGATAGTGCGTGTAACCGCGATTATGGATCGCTTCGCAGCGCACGGTGGCGTTGGCATCCAGCAGCGTTTGGTTGTCCGGATAGTTCTCCACCACCAGCAAGGTATCGAACAGCGTACCGGCGCCGACACATTGCTGAATCTCGGCGAGGCCGAGGCAATCCTGCTCAATCAGCTGGATTTGCTGCGCCTGATGATCGGCGAGCTGCGCCAGTAACGGACGCTGATGATCGAAGCGCACGCGCACCGGCAGCGTGTTGCTGAACAGGCCAACGTGTTGATCGATGCCGTCAATCTGACCAAAACGGCCAGAAACCGGCGCAACAAACACCACGTCTTGCTGGCCGCTGGCGACCGACAGCAGCAAGCCCCACAATCCCTGCATCACGGTGTTCAGGGTTAAGCCGCGCGCCCGGCATAGCGCATAGAGTTCCCGCTCCAGCGTGGCATCCAGCGTAATGCGCTTTTCCTTAACCGCACTGTCGGCGGCCTGCGGATAGAGCAGCGTCGGACGCACGTCTTTCAGGCAAGCTTGCCACTGCTGACGCGCTTCATGGCTGTCGCGCTGGCTGAGCTGACGCACGATGTCGGCGTAGCTGCTGCTGTGCGCGGGCAAGATCTGCTGGCGCAGCGCGCTGAGCAGATCGTTGAGGATCACCGGCGTTGACCAACCATCCACCACCAAGTGATGCGCGTTGAGCAGCAGCGTCCAGCGTGCGCCATCGCGATGGGCGATCAGCGTGGCGTGCAGCATGATTGGCTGGCTAAACAGATCCTGCGCCAGCGCCTGATGTTCCAACGCCTGAATGTTCTCTTCCTCGCCCAACTGAAGCAGCGTCAGCGGCCAGTGCAATTCGCCTTCCGGTATCAGCTGCAGCGGTTGCAGGCTGAGTTCGGCGTCGAAGCGCGCCGCCAGCTGCGGATGACGCTGCAACACCGCGTCGAGCGCGGTTTGTACCGCTGCGGGGCTGATATCGCCGCTCAGCGTCAGGCGGGTTAACGAGTTATAGCTGCCTTGCTGCGCGGTGGTTTGCGCGTGGAACAGCAAACCTTTCTGCAGCTGCAACAGCGGCAGCGCATGGCTAAACGCACCGTGACGCGCATGCAGCTGTTGCAGCAGCGCGTCATCGACGCCTTCCAGCGCCACCTCGGCGGCCACCAGCGTGTGGGCGGCGTGCTGCGGTTGCTGTTGGGCCAGCGCGATCAGCGCCTGCGCGGCAGCCGCCATTGCCCGATGTAAATCGGCAATCGCTTCGGCGTTGAGCACGCCGTCCGCCCAGCTCCAGTTCAGCGCCAGCTGCGCCGCATGTGGCTGCTCCTCAACGAAGACGTTGAGTTCCAGCGCGTGCTGCAGCGGCAGCGCGTCATCCTGTAATACCGCGAAAGTGTCACGGAACTGTTGCGCGGTGCGCTGTGGCGTCCAGTCACCGCTGCGCGGTGTAAAGCGCCCGAGGTAGTTAAACAGCACCTGCGGCGCATGTTGCGCTGCCAATTTTTCCAGCGTCACGCCGCGATGCGCATCGAGCCAGCGCAGCTGCCCGTAGCCAATACCGCGATCCGGCACCGCACGCAGTACCGCTTTCACCGCGCGTACGCACTCATTGAGCGGCGCATGTGGATTTTCTGGCAACGGCAGCAGCAGCGGGAATTCGGACGTCAGCCAGCCGACGGTGCGCGCCAGATCCTGCTGCGCATGCAGTTCGGCACGTCCATGCGATTCCAGCGTGACGCGCTGCTGTGCGCTGCCGTTGAGCTGGCGCAGAGCGAGGGTCAACAAGGTCAGCAGCAGCTCTTCGCTGGTGGCGCGATAGTGCTGCGGCAACGTGTTGAGCAGCGCGTGCGTGGTTGATGCATCCAGCAGCGTGCGTTGATGCTGTTGGCGATCGCCGGACTGAATCGCCCGTTGACCGACAAGCGGCAGCGGTTCCGCCAGCATCTGTTGCCAGAACGGTAACTCGCTGGCGCGCGCCGCAAGGTTCGCCAGCAGCGCGGCAGACCAGTCGTGCAGTGAGGTTTCCTCGGCAGGGATCACCAGCGGCGTGTTATTGAGCAGCGCGTCCCCAGCCTGTTGCAATTCTTCCAGCAATACGCGCCACGAGACGCCATCGACAATCAGGTGATGCAGCGTCAGCACCAGCCCACAGCTGGCGCCATCTTGCTGCAGCAGCGTGGCGTGCAGCAGCGCGCCTTTAGTCGGGTCGAGCGCCTCAGCATCTTCGCTAAACGCCCGTTCCGCTGCGCGGTCGCGGTCCTGCACCTCCAGCGCACGCACGCGGGCAGGGCGCGTCGTCAGCGCTTCGCCGACAATCAGCTGATCGCCGCGCGTAAAGGCGTTGAGCGCCGGATGCGCCTGCGCCAGCTGATCGATCAGTTGTTCCAACTGAACGAGCTGCAACTGCGGCGGCACCGACAGCAGCACGCCGTGAGCAAAGCGCGCATTGATGCCCGCCTGGGCGTTGAACCAGTGCAGAATCGGCAAGCCGCCAATCGCGCCCTGTTGCGCCACGCGCGCGCCGGTGTTGTGCTGCGCCAGCGGCTGCAAACCCCGCGCCATGCGGGCGGCGGTACGTTCGGCAAAGATTTCGCGTGGACGCAACAGATAGCCAGCGCGACGGGCGGCGGTGCTGAGCCCCATTGCTGAGATGCTGTCGCCGCCGAGCGCGAAGAAATCATCTTCCGCGCCAACGCTCTCCAGCCCCAGCAGACTGGCAATCGCGTGGCAAATCAGCTGCTCCTGCGGCGTGCTGGCGGCGCGACTTTGACTTTGCTGCGCCTGTTGCGGCTTTGGCAACGCCTGACGATCAATCTTGCCGTTAACGTTGAGCGGCAATTCGTCCAGCACCATCAGCACCGCAGGCACCATGTAATCCGGCAGCTGCGTGGCCAGTTGCGCCAGCAAACGGGCGTTGAGATCGGCATCGGCGCGCAGCGCGTCATCCTGCACCGAGCAGTAACCAATCAGGCGATGCGTGGCGCCCATCACTTCGGCGATCACCACGGCGGTGCTGACTTCCGGCAGCGCCACAAGCGCGTTTTCAACCTCGCCGAGTTCAACGCGGAAGCCGCGCACTTTAATCTGGTGATCGGTACGGCCAATAAACGCCAGCTGTCCATCCTGACGCCAGCGCATCAGGTCGCCGCTGCGGTACATCACATCGCCGTCGCGGAAGGGGTTAGCGACAAAGCGTCCGCTGGTGAGATCGGGACGACGCAGATAACCGCGCGCGATGCCGGTTCCGGCGATATACAGCTCGCCAGCAGAACCAATCGGCACCTGACGCAGTTGGTTATCCAGCAGATAGACTTCGCTGTTGCCCACCGGACGACCAATCACCGGCTGCGGTGACGCCATAACGCTGGCCCCGAGCGTATCGATGGTGTATTCCGATGGGCCGTAATAGTTGTGGATCTCCATCTGCTGCTGTTGCTGCATCAGCTTCCACAGCGTTGGCGTGGCCGCTTCACCGCCAATCATCACAAAGGAGGGACGATGGTTGTCGGCTTCCAGCAGGCCGCTGTCGATCATCTGCGAGAAGAATGACGGCGTGATATCCAGCAAATCGACCGGCACTGCGTTCATCTGCTGAATCAGGCCCCACGCATCGCGGCGCAGCTCTTCGTCGAAGATATTCAGCTCGCAGCCCATCAGCATGCAAAACAGCGGTTCCCATGAGGAATCGAACGAGAAGGAAGCAGTGTGACCGGCGCGCATGCGGCGCGGGCTGCTGGCGCTAAAGCGCGCAATCGCCGGGCCAAACAGATGCTCGCGGTGCGACAGGAACAGATTGAGCAACCCTTGATGGGTGCTCATCACGCCTTTCGGGCGGCCGGTCGATCCTGAGGTGTAGATCATGTAGGCCAGATCGTCGCCGCACAGTTGGGTATCGGGTCGTGCGGTGGAAAGGGTGCTCAACGCAATCTGATCAATCAGCAGATGCGGCAACTCTGGCATTTGCGCCAGCGTACTGGAGTGCGTCAGCAGCAGCTTCGGCTGCGCGTCATCGCACATCAGCACCAGGCGTTCGCGCGGATAGTCGAGATCGAGCGGCATATAGGCCGCGCCGCTCGCCAGCACGCCGAACATCGCTACCAGCGAATCCACCGAGCGCGGAATGCCAATCGCCACCACGTCGTCTGCTTGTAAACCGCGTGAGATCAGCAGATGCGCCAGTTGCATCGCGCGATCGGCTAACTGGCGATAGCTCAAGCTGCGTTCGCCGCACACCACCGCGGTTTGCTCGCCGTAGTGCTCAGCGGCTTGCAGCAGGATATCGACGATGGTGTGGGTATCGGCGGGCGGCACGATGGTTGGTCCGGTCGACCAGCGTTGCAGATCGATCTGTTCCTGGGGCGCCAGCAATGACAGCGCGCCGATTTGCGTGTCGCCATCCGCCGCGAATTGCGTGAGCACGTGGCTGATGCGCTCGGCGTGACGTTGTAGCGTGTGCGCATCGTAGCGGCTGGGGTTTGCCACCAGCGTCAGCTGCAATGCGCCAGCGCGGAAGCCAACTTCAAACTCGAGATCGTCGACCGGGCCCATCGCCAGCGTGTGCGTTGTGGCTGCATGGCCATCGAATTGCAGATCGTCGTGGTAAACCTTGACGTTAATCACCGGGCCATACAGCGCCTGGCTGCTGCCGACCAGACCGAGATCGCGGCGCAGCTGTTCAGCTTCATAACGCTGATGACGGCGCGCTTTGCGGATTTCGCCTTGCACCTGCTGCACCAGCATCGGCAAGGTCATCTCATCGCTGACGCTGAAAATCAGCGGCAACACGTTGACCACCGGGCCGAGGGTAGAAATTGCCGCCGAACCCATGCGGCGCATAAACGGGAAGCCAATTGACAAACGTTGGCTGTTACTGAAGCGGGCCAGATAGGCCACCAACAGCGCGCTGACGATATCGCCTTCGCTGCTGTCGGCGAGTGGATGCTGCTGACGCAGCGTGGTCAGTTGCGGCAGCGTTACCTGACAGCTGATCGGGCGATCGCCGGGATCGCTGACGTTTTCACTGGCAAGCGTCAGGGTTTCCGGCAAATCCGCTGCGTAATTTTGCCAGTGGCTGGCGGAGCGGGCAAAAGCCGGCGAATCCTGCCACTGCTGAATCTCTTCAATCACCGTGGTGAACGGGGTAAACGGCGAGGGCGCGGGCGCTTCGCCGGCGCAAAGGGCGGCGTAGATCGCTGCGACGCGTTGAGTTAACGCTTCAAAGCTGAAGCCATCCACCAGCAAATGGTGATAGCGCTGATACCACAGCCAGCTGCCGTCGCCGATGCGCATCAGCGCGTGACGATAGAGCGGTTTGTCGCCGTCGGCGGGCAGATCGGCAGCGAGATCGGCCTGCATCAGTTTCTGAGCATGGCTGCTGGCATCGCCGCGCTGGCTGAAATCATGCCATTCCGGCGCGACCGGCGCTTGTGCACCAAACCACTGCGCCGGATTGCCATGTTCGTCCAGGCCGAAGCGTGCCTGCACGGTATCGGCTTCCGCCATCGCCTGCTGAATGGCGCTGTCCAGCGCCGCGCGATTGATGTCGCCGTGCAGCACGCTGTAGTGCGCCACGGTAAATTGATTGCGCTGCTGCGCAATGCTGTCAGCGATCCAGATGCCGGGCTGCGCCGCGACGAGTGGATAGGCTGGAGAATAGTTGTTTAGCGATGCCAAAGGACAATTCCTGTCGAGAAAAACAATTTAAAAAAGAGAAAGTTAAAAAAATTTAATGCGCGGTAGACGACGTCTGTTGCGTCGCTGGCCGCATGTCGTGCCAGTTTGCTTCGATAAACTCAATGGCGGCGCTGCGCGTCAGCGGTCCCGCCACGTTGTGCCAACCTGCCGGAACCGGGGCAAAAGCCGGCCACAGGCTGTATTGCTGGCGCGCGTTAAGCAGCACAAAAAAATCGAGCGCGTCGTTATCAAACGGATTCTGTTGTTCAGACATGGTGGTTACCTTCAGAGGTTGATGTAGGGGAGAGAAAATCGGCCAGCAGCCAGCGGCAGCCATCGATCAAACCGCCACGCCAGCACAACGCATCGTGCCCTCCGGCGAAGCGGCGAAAATGTAATTCATGGCCTGCGGCCTGTAGCGCCGGGACGATCTGCTGGTTGACGTACACCATGTCCGCCTCGCGATCGCCCACTTCCTGGAAAATCTTCAGCTTGCCCGGCGGTAAGTCGCCCTGTTGCAGCTGCTCCAGTAGCAAGCCGGGCGCGTGCTGCTCGCGGTTGGCGTAGTCGCGGATGTATTGCAGATGCGGCCACCAGAAGGAGCCGGATTGCGTAAGAATGCGGCCAAAACGCTGCGGCCAGTGCAATCCGGCATAGAGCGCGGCGAGTCCGCCATAGCTTTGCCCGGCCACCAGCGTGCGGTCAGCGTCGCTACTAAAGGCCGCGTGCTGGCGTGCCAGCGGCAACAGTTCCTGCTGCACCGCCTGCCAGAAGGTTTCATTGCACGGCAATTCGGCTTCGCGGTGCCGGCTGTCGATAACATCGATAAACAGCCAGCAGGCGGGCGGCAGTGCGCCATCGGCGGTGACCTGATCCAGCGCGCTGAAAATCGGTTGGCCGTAGACCCAGTTTTGTCCATCGAGCAGAATCGCCAGCGGACGCTGTTCGGGCTGAGCGGTTGTTCCGGTGCTATAAAGCCAGACATTGCGTGTGACGTTGAGCAACGCGCTATGCCACTGCAGGGTTTGCAGCGTATCCGGCCAGGTTTCCGCTATGCCGGCATCCAGCGCGCGCCAGGCCGATTGATCCGGCGCATCCGGCATGTGCGCGTTGCTCAGCGCAAAACGGCGGCTGCTGAGAAACGGCGGCGTGGGATTGAATTTGTCGGGGATCGCTAGCGGCATCAGCGAGATCCACCACTTACGCTGCAGCGCGCGGCATTCGGCATCATCGCCACAAAACAGCGGCGGTAACTGCTGCGCGGTGGCGGGGATCAGGCTGTAACTGCCGCGCCAGTCAGATTCAATGGCGGTCGACCAATGCCAGACGTTGCTGTCGCCGACGCGCACCAGACTTTCTGGCGCTTCGCTGTGGTGATCGGTGACGCCGTTAATATCGACATAAACCCGTTCAGTGGAAGAACGTGCGGAATGCCCTTCGGGATCGCGCCAGAAGAAGTGCATGGTCGTTTGACCGCTTTCGTCACGCTCCACCAGCGGCGTACCTACCGCATACAGCCGCTGCCACCAGCTTTCGCTTCCTATTTCGGCCTGCTGCAACCATTGCGCAACTGTTCCGGCGGGCAACCACGTCTGCGTTGTATTTTCTGCGCTTGTTTGAAACATCCTGCAACCCATCTCCACATTTTGTTCACTGTCTTTACTTAATCAAAGCTAATGCAAATGCTATTGATAACGATTTACATTTGCAATATGATTTTTCGTGCCTGATAAACCTTCGTAATTTCAGTGGATTATTTTGTGAAGGACGTCACGCGGGGAGATTAGGACCGTCAATTACGCAAGAGATTAATATTTCAATCCGTTACGGCCATTGTCGTTAGGCGAGGGCGACTGAACGGATTATTTCATTTACAAGGCAGTTTGAAATAGAGATGGCAACTATGTCCGTTAACGCTAAAAATT